>Ga0315533_1000008_pt1 | contig 315114 bp, 317 predicted proteins | sample SalMarSW160130MG_FD_203081 | JGI IMG/M metagenome (GOLD analysis project Ga0315533, IMG submission 203081) | Salt marsh sediment microbial communities from the Plum Island Ecosystem LTER, Massachusetts, United States - Salt Marsh Sediment SW1601-30 ...
TCAATCGTCCTTATAAATGTCCAATTTAGCAAGTCCGTTGAATTAGCTAATCTTACTTCAAGAGTTTTGTTAACATTTGAGTGATACACGCCGAGATAACCACCTTGCGGGTTCTCAATGATTTTAATGGTATCCAACCTACATCCCTGATCGTCCTTTACATTGTAGCGACATTGATTCTCGCCTAAATCTCCAACAGTTTCAAGCATTTCTTTTGCAAAAAAGGCAAAGATACCTTTTAGTATGTTAATATATTCTTTAGTTTTCTTGAAAAGCAAATATGGGTCGCTACTATAAGATGTTGTGTCAATAGTTGGTTCTATCATAGTGCGTTCATGATATTCATTCCAAGTAGAAATCGTGACAATATTGACCTTTCCTTGTTTAGCCAGTGAAATAACATTACTCCACTGCTTGCCGTACAAGTCTTCAGAATAATTAATATCAAAACGATGGTATGGCATCCGTTGGTAATAGTCATCGTATCTGGGACAAACATTTATCTGCCCATCTATGCAGAGAGGCTGGTCACGAGGTATCCAAGGCTGAGGTTCATCTACATCAAAAGACCAATAAACCCAATTAGTGTAGTTTTGATGACCTGATATTCTCACAGTGAAACGACTGTCTAGTGTTAGATTGCCATTCCTAGTTATGTTCACGTCTTCATTGTAGAAACATATTAATGGTTTAGTGTAAAGCCTCATGTAAACGTGAGGATACGCATCTACATATGTATTGTAAATGTAATCGTATATCGTTTGGAAGTTGTAATCTCCACTAGATTGGTTAAATGGTTCAACCATAATAACAGCTTGTATTGAATAATTAATATCAAGCAATGAGAACAATATTTGGTAGAGTTGTCCGTGTAGGAGTTGATACCCCACCAAGATACAATTATAAAATCTATTCCAACATACTCCATCTTTTCCAATTGCCAATTTACAGTGCTCAAATCTTGAGAATCGTAGAATCCTTTAACTGGAGTATCCATCACTACATTACCATCAGTGTCATTCCAATGGTTACTACCAAGTCCCTTACCATACCAACCATAGTAGTATGCTCCAATCTTAATTCTGCGGATATTGACTGAACTTACAGTTGTTATGGATTGTATAGTGAACATTGAAAATAACAATAGTAGAACTAGAAAAAGCAAGATGAGTTTTCTGATCACATCAAATCATTCGCTATATCTTCTGCTTCAGCTTTATGATTTGTGGAAGAACCTCGGTTGAATCTAAAGGACCTATAATCCTAACATACTTTTACAACATTGGGATTTTGTGATTCTATTAATCGCTTGCTTAAGCTAGATTCCTTTCTTTGAAGAATTCCTTTGCTTCGTTTACCTCAGAGGATCTGAAGTTTCGATAAGTGATTTCAATTACCTTTTCTAAAGGAACCCAAGCTATGGCTAGTACACGTTTCTTGATTTCATCAAGATCTCTCCAACAAACATCCTCCTCAATCTTGTGAAAATCAGAGTATTCTTGGATCTTGTAGTAGTACAGTCTACTCTTCTTATGATAGAATTCTGAAGGAGAACACAACAATACAACAAGTTTCTTGTTCTTGCTTTCCTCAACCTCTGAGATGCCTACATCCATTGTTCTTGCCAATTGATTTCTGTTTACATTAAAGGTTGTTTGAGGAGCTATGTCAGAGGTGAACTTCACTTCAACGAAAATCAGAAGATTCCCAGTTTCAATGACAGCATCAACATGAGTGTTTGCTTCTAGTCGTCTGTTTCTATCAACATGATCCTTTCCTTGCTCCCTTATATACTTCACAGGATGTCTGCTCACTTCTTTCTCTAACCACTTCAAGTAGCCTTCTGGTGGCTTAAACTGCCTCTCAAAATCTAGACTTATAGGCTCTCCAATAGCCTCATTCACATTAGCCAATCTTAGAATTTCTTGAACTAGCTCCTTCCTTTTTTCTAAGTTCAAGTGGTGCAAAAGTATAGAAAGTGATTAACTCTTCAGCTTTGTCATACTGGTTTTCTTGGTTTTCTTGCCCCATTTTTCAGCTTCTTTGTTCAGTAAACCTTGTTCAAAACTATCTTTCGATAAAAGCCATAATTCGTCAAACCTTTTCAAGAATTCATAAGAACGAATTGTTGTAAAATGACTCTGTAAGTAATTGGCAGCTTTCCACTCGGCATTAAGTATCTTCACAGCTTCAAAATCCGTAAGAACTGCCCAAGTGCAACCTTTATGCCAAGCGTAGCTAACTGCTTGTTCAAAGAATTTGGGGTTATCCAAATCCACCTTTAGCGATTTTGCTTCTAAGAAGAATTTTGGAATCCCACCAATCCTGAATCCGTAATCAACACGCTTTTTAGATATTTTTTCTTCCGCTGTAACCTCGTTTGAATCTTCAACATCCCAGCCTAAAGCACGAAACAAAGGGAGAATAAAATCCTTCTTAGTCATCTCTTCATTGTATTTACTGACTCTGTTTTCTCCCAAAACTTTGTTGTGTTTCTCAACAAGCCTTCCAATTTCTTCCTTCGCAACCTTCTTGTCAATGTATGGAACAGCCAAACAGTATCTACCAACTCTTGATATTCGTTAGGAATGTAATATGTTTTGCTTTAATAACTATAAAGAAGTCTTTGAATGGATTATCAACAAACAAGTGAACTTAGTGTAGTTAGTGAAGACAAATCAATGCCCGGCACATTTCAAAACACTGAAAATCCCATATATAATATGCGGAAAACCGTGTCTCAACTCTTAGAAGCGCGAGAGAGAATAGTCCTTAAATCTGAGATCTGACAATTTCAACTCAATGAACCAGAAAAGAAAGCCTGGAAGGCCACGAGAATGGGTCTTAAACGATGAAATCATCGAAATACATAGGCTATCGACTGAACTGAGAACACAAAATCCTGAGGCACACTGGTCTAGTATTAAAGGCATGTTGAAAACACGACTGGAACAACTGGAAAGGAAAGACCTTCTATTGAAATTAGACAAGCTTTGTGGCTTAATGAGACAGGCCATTCCGTTACCTCCACGATGCATCTGTGGAAGTATGGTTTATTCTTACACTTATAGGAAGGTAGAAAATGAACATGAGCATTATTGGGAAATCTTTGCTAGGTGTGTGAATCCGAACTGTCGCTATATGAGAAGATACTTGCCATCGACAAGCTACAAATGGTCACGGCCAAAATCTATCATTAAAGAACTTGAAAAGACGCCGACTTTCTATCAGATGGACGGTCAGAAAGTGGAAGGGGAGAAATGATAATTGTGTACTGTATTAATGAGAAAGCACGTGCTGATTCTGTAGATTTGTTTTGTGAAGAGCATTATTGGATTCAAATCATAACTTTCATTTCAGGCTGTATCTGTTGGTGGATGAAGCGATTCTGAGAGTCCTTTCTTTTTCATTTCCCATAGGACTTTGAATATTTTTGATTTTACAGAAAAACCAGGAGTCGGCATACAGTCTAAAAAGGCTGGCGTGTTGGTTGTAATTCATCTACTATGGTGATTTCTCCCGCAAACTCCTCTTTTTTCCGATATGGAGCGCTAGGTTCGGTTTAACCCGCAACCAAAATGGAGATCATAAGAATTCCGTCTTTTATGCGCCAGATATTTAGGAGCTATTCACGTTGATAATTTATGTATGATCGATAAGTAAGAGGGAAAACTCGATTTTAAGCTAACGCCCAGTTTTTAACACCGCAAAACGCGCAAGGGAAAAAGCAAGCAGCAAAGAAATGGTTATGATGTTTCATTTTGATTCGCTTTGAGTTTTAGAACGGTTTCGACGAAAGTCAATTTGGATCGGTGTTTTATCTTGAAACTTTGCTCCATTTTTTGCAGTATTGATTTCTCAATCGAGTTTGCTCCGTCCTCTCCGAAGAGTGAGGTTATTGCCTTGCAAAAGGTTTCTGGGTTTTCAGGAATTTCAGTTTTCTTTAGTTGAAAATCCCTTTCTAGATAAAAGTATATAACGTGTTTTGCACTCTCGCCGAATACTTGTAAGCCCTCATCTGTGCATTGAATAATTTTTTCGTTAACTTTTGATGCTGTAGCCATATGGGCACCTGTCTATTTTTTCAATGATGGTTATGCAAAATATTGTTTTTAAAAGAGTCAACCAGACTGCAGCCCCGCTAGACGTAGGTTTCCGTTCACACGATCATGAGTTATGTCTTGGGCGGATATTTAAAATAATTAGGGAGATGTCGGAATCCGAGTTGAGAATTGACGAAGAATCTTCTATGTTTATCTTTCATAAGGTAAATTAGATAGAAAGTCATTATGTTAGTAGTTGTGGTGGTGGAATGCCGAAGAAAGCAATCATTGTAATTTTTCTCGTTAAGGAAAGTGTTGAAAAATCAAATAAAGAGATCGAGAAGGAAATATTTGAGGAGCTTTCAAAGGGCTTACCCAAGATCCCTTGGTGTAAAAAAGTTGAGAAGGTCACTGTTACTGAAGTCTAGAGTGGTTTATTTTGCTTGCAAAAGCTTTGCCATAAAGTTTTGAATCGGGTCATTTGCGTTTTGGATGACTTTGATGGTTTCCTTCCCCTTGTCGGTTAGCGTGTAGATCCTTTTTCTGCTGTTCCTCTTGCCTTTTATTAGTCCGTCTCTTTCCATGGAATATAGGAGAGAGTAAACAGTGCCCGAACTGATCAAGAAATTGAATTTTTTATGGACATATGCGATTACGTCGTAACCGCTCATGTCGTTGTTCCTCAGCCGCGCCATGATCAGCACGTCCATGAAGTTTTTTAACAATCTCTCATGCATACTCTTCAAGGCTTCTTTTTCCAAATCCACACCCGAACTAGACATTTTTAACTTATGAGAGGATAAGGTTTTTGGTTGAATCGGATTCCGAACGTAAAAGTAATTTTTTAGATATTATCTAGGGGCAACACAAAGGAGAATGTAATAGTTGCTTTGCTTCGAGTGATCGATTTTGTTGGTTACAATGACCCTTCCAGGTGCAGATTGCATATTTAGTGCTAGGCTCAGATCTGTTTTTCTTGATGATTTTTTTAAACTCGCATTCACCTTCGAATCGACAGAAAACGCGCTTGTTTCTAGCGGAAATCGTTCGGGTTTTCATCCGTGCTTGCCTCTAAATTTAATGATGTCTTCGGTTTCAGCCGTTTTCTTATAAGGATTCTGATGATGTTCGACTTGGAATCTGAGTTGATCATATTTCTTAATTACTTCTTTTATAGTAACAGATATCGACACAAAAAGGTGAATAAGTGATTCCATGGGTATGTTTCGGCTTTTCTGTGGAGGTGGGATTTGCTTTTGGTGAAATGGGAGTTGCTTGAAGAGCGGATTGTTGCAAGGCATGTTAAGACTTTTTTAGACATAGTGGTCTTGGCGATGTTGAACGGCAACCCCATGTACGGCTACAAGCTTATTGCGGCTGTTCACAAGGAATTCGGCGTTTTGCTCAGCCCGGGTTCCCTCTATCCCCTTCTTCACTCGTTGGAGGACAATAAATTGATAGGATCACGTTTTCAGGGAGGGAAAATAGTTTACGCAGTGACCGCTAATGGAAAGAAAAAGTTCCAAGATGTATTCATGGCGTATAAAATGGCGATACGAAAGATGGAGAATTTTATAAAATTTCATGGAGAAGCTTCTTAGGTTATGTAGGCATCCAAATAAGCGTTCTATTGAGTGGAAGGTAGGGCTTCCACAATCCTATGGATTTTTTCTATTCCTTCTTCAGTCCTTCTTTTCAGCTCTCTTATGTCTACGGTGCGAAGCATCTCTACATCACTGTGTGATCTATCATTTTCAAGCAAAAGAAGAAGGGTGTCCTCTATCTCCTTCAGATACTTCTTCCTTTGGATAGTTAGACCTTTAATTTTGTCTAGGGGTACCTCAAACAGGATCTTAGCTGGTTTTTTCCGGAACAAGAAGAGTCTTTTGTTTGTGAGGTAAAGATATCCTGGTCGCCAGACTCCGGGAAGAGACGTATCGTGATAATAGTGCGAACCAAATGTCTTGAGGACGATTTCTTCGTTGTCATACAACGGCAGTTCTTCTTCGTCGCTGTGTTCTAGGGCGTATGTTCTGATTTTTTCGTCCCATGCTTCCATCATGCCGTAATCTAGCATGGTTTTCATGCCGGCGATTGCAGCCTTCAGGTTGACGCCGATTAAGGGTATCCCGGAAACCGAGATGATGAGATCTGCTTGGAGTATTACTCCTTTGACTAGTATTCTGTCAACAAGGTCTACAAGTGCGCTGTTTCTTGTGGGCTCCAACTCTATCTTTCTCCATGGTCGGCCTCTAGCAAGGTTATCAGTTCCTTGAGTTTATTCATCTCTTTTCCCACATCTTTGTGTGGGGTCTCTTCAAGCCTTTTGACCGCTTCCTCAAACTTCATTCTCTCTTCGCTGGACGCTTCATCCCCTAGCCTCTTCTTCATTGAGGACACTAGTGTCTTCGCTTGACTTATCTTCTTTATCTTTGTAGTCACTCCTTTCACAAGTTCCAACAGCTTATCTGTACATTCTTTAATTTTCTGGGTGTTGTTGCCATCTAATGCTGTCTTTAGTTTCTCTGAGGTTTCTTCAAGTATCCTTTTTTCACTTTCAGAGATTTTTCTGCCTATCTCTTCCATTGATTTCTCCGTTGCATAGATCACAGCCTCTGCCTGGTTGCGAATTTCGACGATTTCCTTTTTCTTTTCGTCCGCTTCGTCAAACTTTGTTGCGTTGATAATCATTCTTGTGATTTCCTCTTCTGAGAGCTCCGTTGGCTTCGTTATCTTGAGCGCTTCTTTTTTCCCTGTTTCTAGAATCCCGGCGGAAACGTCTAGTATGCCATCGGCGTCGATCTTGAAGGTAACTTCGACCTCTTCCTCGTATCTAGGCGCGGGAGGGATACCGTCTAGCTTGAATAAGCCCAGGGATATGTTGTTCGCCGCCATCTCCCTTTCTCCTTGTAGAACGTGGATCATCATCGAGGTCTGGTCTTCTTCTTCTGTTGCAAAGGTCATGCTTTCTTCCGTTGGGATGGTGGTGTTTCTCTTGATCAGTCTCGTGAATACTCCGCCAGAAGTCTCGACACCTAACGAGAGAGGCGTAACATCCAGCAAAAGCATATCCCTTATCTCACCTTTCAGAACGCTAGCTTGAATGGAGGCGCCTACAGCGACTATTCCCATGGGGTCTATACCTTCTTCGGGGTCTACTCCAAAGAAATCTCGGAAGTAGTTTCGAACAATAGGCATTCTAGTAGGTCCGCCTACCAAAACAAGTTTGTCTATGTCTTGAGGGTTTGTCCTTGAATCTTTCAAGGCTTGTTCTAGAGGGCTTTGCAATCCGTCGAGAAGGGTTTTTATGAGACCCTCAAGTTTTTTTCGGGTTAGAACAATATTCAGGTCTATGTCGGATCCATTGTTACTTAGCTGCAGGTCTATGATGGTTGAACGCTCCTTGGAGAGGTGGATCTTCGCTATTTCACCGGCATCTCGAAGCTTGTTCAGATTTTTCTCGTCAGCTATTAAGTTGATGCCGTGTCTTTCCTCGATCTCGTGGACGAGAGAATCTAGAACAATATCGTCCATATCTTTGCCGCCTAGACGGGTGTCTCCACTTGTGGATATGACCTTGAAGATGCCGCTGTTCATCTGTAGGATGGTTACGTCGAAGGTTCCAGCGCCTAAGTCCAGCACTGCTATCTTTAGGTTTTTTCTGATTTTGTTTAAGCCGTATGCTAGGGACGCAGCTGTTGGTTCGCTGACAATTCTCAAGACTTCAAGTCCAGCTATTTCTCCTGCCTCTTTTGTGGCGTTTCTCTGGTTATTGTTGAAATATGCTGGCGCCGAGATCACTGCTTTGTCTATCCTCTCTCTTAGATAGGTTTCTGCGTCCCTTTTTATCTTCTTCAGTATTAGAGCAGAAATTTCTTGGGGAGTGTACTTACGACCATCTATGTCTATGGTGTAATCTGTGCCCATTCTTCTTTTGATCCATCTTATCGTCCTGTCTGGATGAACGTAAGCGTAGGTCTTTGCATTCTTACCAACGATTATTTCGCCGTCGTCTTTAAACGCTACAATAGAGGGAAACATCTTTCCGTAAGGGGTCGGCCCTTCAGATGCTGGAACAAGCCTTATTTTTCCATCTTTCATCACAGCGCCGGCGGAGTTGGTGGTTCCAAGATCTATTCCTATTGTTCGTCCCATTTTGATTTCCCTTTTACAGAGGCTCAGCCGGTCTTTTCTCGTATTACAAGGGTTTCCTCGACTTTTGATTTTCCAAGAGAGAAGACGTAATGCTCGCAGTACTGCATCAATACCTCATGCGCACTCTTTATCTTCTTGAACTTCTCTTCGGCGAAGGAATCATCAGGATGAAGGTCTGGATGGCATTTTTGTGCCAGCCGATCGTATGCAGAGTTTATTTCGGATATACTTATTTCTTGGCCTAACCCTAGAGTTTTTCTCGCGTTTTCTATGGTCTTAGAATTCATCTTCTTTATCTCAATCTCAGTGAAATTGTATGGTGGCAATGGTCCGACGACAAGGATCGTAAGTTTTTTGTCGTATTCTTTCTCCAGTTCATTTGTTTTGTCGTAAAATTTCTGTTCTTGTTCTTTCTCTACCAGAAAAGAAGCGTTCATTACTGTGTTTTGATCTGTGATTTTGGTTTCTTTGAATCCGCTTGACAGATTTCCTAGGGCGCTGTGTATGTTCTTCAGGTATTTGTTTTTTCTTTGGTCTAAGGCTGACTTGACTTTTCTTCCAAGCTCTATTTTGAGTGACTGGTCGCGCGTGTGTGTCTTCTTTTTGGCTTCAGCGGCTAATTTTCGTATTTCTTCGTTTTCTTCTAGGATATCAGCAAGAATGTTTTTGTTCCATGAAATCTTGACGTTGATCTGCAGTCTATTATCTATTTTCTCGAGTTTGTTCTTGAACTTCATTCGACCCTGCTTGAGGATGTTTTTTATCTCTGTTTCGGTCTTTGCTATGACTCCGAAACCCATAGGGATGATCGTGTGAGTCTCCATAATTTCTCGCAGGGTCTTCTCATGCGTCACGGCTTCTTCTACTTCAACCTTGTAGTTTGCAGGGATGTCACTAACTACTGCGCCGATGCCCCCATGTTGAAGAGTGTATACTTCGCTGTTGCCTACTCCAATGTTGCCGAAGCTTTCCATTTTCTCCGTTTCTATTATCCCGTACAGGTATCTTCCCGTCACCTATTTCACCTTCTCACTTTTGATCTTCCGATCTCTCCTACAAAAGAATAAGGCGGCCAAGGTCCACTAAATCTGACAGCAAAACTATCTCTCTTGTCGATCTTTTCCAGCAGGTTTCCTAGGTTTTGCATCTTGTCTTTTTGTGTGAGACAAGCCAGATTCAAGATTAGCTGCTTACCTTCCCATTTTTTGGGCACTTCTTTTTTTGTGGAATCAAGCTTCAGATCAACGACAAGTTTCTTGATCTCATTGTACAGTTTCTTGGCGTGTCTATCTGCTGACACCTTTCTTTCAAGCTCTAGTTTTCGTTCCAATTTTTTACGAAGTAAGTAGGCTGTTCCTTTAGGCTTGTTTTCCATCTTCTTCTTTAATTTCTGGACCTCTTCGTTTTGTTCCAGCGTGTTTTCAAAAAAATCGTTCTCGACGAATACTTGAACTCCGTATTCTGCTTTTCCTTCAAGCTTTTCTAGCATTGTCTTAAGTTCGCGGTACTCTTCACGGAGCCACTGCTTAACCGTTTCGTCGTCTCCCTTGAAGATGGTGTCGAAGGTTAGGGGAATTACTGTGTCGAATTCTTTGGTGGCCAAGTCAATCACGTATTGGTGTGCCAGAATCCACTCCATCGCTTTTTCCTTGTCTTCTGTTTTGTAGGGTTTTGCCTCGCAGCTGTGAACGACCACGCCTATGTCGTTAATGGATACAGTATAGACAATGTTGTCTTCGATTCCCATATGCCCAAAATCCGCTTCTTTTCCACTGTTAACTATGCAGTAAAGATATCTTCCTTCTGTGTGACTATTGTCTGACCTCAGTTTTTTCCATCTCCTGTTCCCATCTTTCCGGATTAGCCATAATGTCGATGGTTTCTTCCACCAGTTTGTCAAGGTCAGTCCGCACAGATCTGACGATTTTTTCGAGGTGGTTTTCCTTCTTTATGTGCTCGAGTGCTGCATCGAGTTCCATCAGTCCTTTTCCCAGCCGGTCGATTTCTTGATCCTTCAGTCTGCCTGATTCCATTCTTCGCATCGCTTCTCTTTCAAGCACGTCCTGTATGATTTCAACTAGAGCCACGACTAGACCAAGGAGTCCGGATTTCAAGTTGTCTTCATCGATGTTTATTGGCATGTTTCCTCATCCGATTCTGTCCAGTTTAACTTCTAAAATGCCGTTGTTGATGGTTTTTTTCACCATCTTTTCAACGGGATATAATAGGGGAATCTCTCTGTGGTACTTCTTTCCGGAGATTATAAGAAAATCATCCCTTACCTCAACATTGATGTTCTCCTCTTGTGGGGGAAGGCAGACTATTACCCTTAGACCGTTCTTCTCTTCGAGGACGTCGAGTGGCCTCTCATTGTCCTTGTGTTCTATAAGATCTTCCGTTAGCCACCAACTGAAGACGACTTTTTCTCCGGTCAGTGGATCAATCTTGGAGCGTTCAAATTTAATGATGGGCTTCCCAAAGACCTTTTGCGCTTTAGGGTTTATGACTTCCCTGATCCTGATCAGCACTTCCATGTCGGAAGAAGCATAAATCAGATCTGCTAGCTTCCTGATTCCTTCATGCCGTTCTCTCAAAAGGTATGTTATGATCTGTCTGCTTTTCTCATCTACTGTTTTCATAAGGGAAATCATCTTCCCTGGCTTCTGTGGAACGATCAATTATTGGACCTCCACCTTTGCACTGATCTTTCTTTCCTTCGCTTTCTTTGCCTTTGCGCTCTGCCATCCGCACCATGGGCATGCAATGTTTAGTAGCTCTTCCCTGTCTACTTTCTTTCCGCATTGTGGGCATTCTTCTTTTTGTATCATGGTTTCTTTCCAGGCTGCTGTGTTGATGTTGGTTCCAGATGGAAATTCTAGGCCGTATCTTGCTGCTGTCTCGAAGGAAGCTAGTGCAGCCCTTATTTTGATTCCGAGTAGTTCAACGCCGGAAACGTCGATGGTGATGTCTGCGTTGATTACTAGTCCTTTGTCTAGAATTTTGTCTATGGCGCCTACTAGGCCTGTGTCTTCCGTTCTTTCGGGTTTGAACGTGTAATCTTCCATTTTCAATTCTCCTTTTGTCCGTAGTTCCATCCACACCACGGGCAGCCTTCTTTGAGGTCTTCTCGTGTGGATTTCATGCCGCAGACTGGACATGATTCCATTGTTTTCAGACTTTGCCATTCTGGTGCGTTGAGATTTGTTCTTTCAGGAAGGTCTAGACCTGTTTCTGCTGCGGTTTTGAATGAACTGAGTATGATGTGAGCCTTTGCTTTTAGAAGGTCGATGCCAGCGAGGTCGATTCTGAGGTTTGTCTTGATTGCCACTCCTTTGTCTAGGATTCTTTCGAGTAGTTCTTTGAGTCCTGTCTCTTCCGGTCTTAATATTACCGTCCTTGAGGGCCTCCTTGAGGTTTTGCACTTTCTTTTTCGGCTTTCGTTGCATCTGCAGTTTTTTCCAGCTCTGAGATTCCTGTGTGGGTGAATGTCCGTACTGTTGTTGAGCCTGCTCCTGTCAGAACGTTTTGGGTTGAATTGACGTCTACGGGTAAAGTTGTGTAATGAAGTCTTTTTGTTCTCTTCTTCCATGGAATGGGATTTCTGCTGAATTGAGGTCTTTTCAGTATGTTGCTTTTTCTTCGTTTAATTGTGGGTTTCGTTTGTTTCAATTTCTTGTATTTGCGGTTCAAACTGTTTTCTTCCTCCTGAGTTTAGCCGAGTATGTTTATTCTCTGGTGGAGGTTTGTTCTGTTTATTCGTTTGGTTATTCGTAGTTTGTGGTTTAGTTCTTCGCTTCTTTTTCCGTATTCTTGTTTTGTTATTTCGCCCAGTTCGTAGAGCAGTCTGTTTTCCTTTATTTTTTTGCTGATTTTTTCATGTGATTCTCTGTCTCTTGTTTCCTCAGCGAAATCTCTGATTGTTTCCATTAGCCATATCATGTCGAAGGGTGGTATTGAAATGCCGAGCATTCGGAGGAAGATGTCGTCTACGAGAAAGGGCATTTTTTCTTTCACCTATTTTTTGTGATTTCCATGCCTTGTGTTCCGATTTTTATGTGAACAAAGTTGTAGGGTGCCCATGGTCCGCTGTATAGAAGTTTTAGCATGGGGTATTTTTCTTGGAGGTTTGTGACTTTTTTTGAGAATTTGTTTATGTCTTCTTTGTTGACCATGAATGATGCGTTTAGGAGTAGTTTGTCGCTGAATATTTCGCCTGTGACTGCTTGTTTTGCTGTGGTGTTTAGTGATGTTAGGATGTCTGAGATGTATTCTTTCTTCTTTTCTGGAGCGGCAAACACTATGTCGTTGTTGAGAACTGCTTTTACTCCTAGTTCAGCCGTGTTGTCCACGAGTTTTAGACATTCTCTTGCTGGATCGTAGGCTTTTTTGAGTAGGTGGGTGAGGATTCTTTCGTGTTTTATTACTGTGCTGAATTCTGCTGGTACTATGGTGTGTTCCTTCATTATTTGTCTTAGGATTGTTTCGTGTTTTCTTATGTTGTCTTCGGTTGTTTCGTAGTCCTTCATTGGGGAGTCGCTGACTACTGCTGCAACTTTTCTGTAGGGGATTGTGTAGACCTCTTTGTTGTTGATTCCTATGTTTCCAAAACTTTTTTCTTCGCTGTCCGGTATTATGCAGTAGAGGTATTTTGCCTCTTTTTTCCTTCTTCTTCTCTTTTCTTCAGCCTTCCTCGAGGCTTCTAGTCTTGCTTTCTCCACAAGTTCTCTGATCTCGTATGTGAGTTTGATTGCTTTCGCGTAGTCTGCGGATTCAATGCCTTTCTCTGCGTCTGTGAGCGTCTCGCTTATTTCTTTCGTTAATTTTGGTACATAGAGAGAGAGTTTTGTTTTTTTCTCGGCTTCTTCTACTGCCGCTCTGACGCTGCTTATTGCGTCTTTCGCTTTCTTTCGTTTTTCTTCCTCCAATCTTGCTTTCTTTTGTCTGAGCTGTTCTAGTCTTGCTTTTTCTAGTTGTTGTTCGATTTTTCTTTTCCGTGTTGCTAGTTCAGCCCATTTTCTCAGTCTGGTTGCTCGTTCTTTTTCTCTCTGTGCTTTGATTCTTTCTCTTTGTTTTTTGAGTCGTTCGTCTCGTTCTTTTAGTCTCTTTTTTCTGAGCTTCACGTATTTTTCTTTGGTCACTTTAGCTACCTCCTGTGATTGTTGGTTTGTGTTGTAGGTAGTGGTTTAGGAGTTTGCGGGCTTGGATGTGTTCGTCAACTAGGTGTTTTATTTTCGATTTTGCTTGTTCGGCTGGGATGTATGTTTTTGCTTTGCCGTATTTTTCGGATGTTAGTAGTCCTTTTTCAGTTAGTGAGTGGAGTAGGGGGTAGATTGTTCCTGGGCTTAGTAGTACGTTGAATTCTAGATGTAGGGTTCTTATGATGTCAGTTCCGCACATGGGTTTTTTTTGGATGAGGGCGAGGATTATGGTTTCTAGGTTGTCTTTTACCATTTTTTCGAGGGAGTTGTCTGATAGTTTGGTTTTGTCAAATGAATCTCCTGAGAGGACTGTTAGGTCTGTGGTTGTGAGTTGAAGGTGGTTGTGGTGGATTGTTAGTTGTTTGATGATGTTGGGGTTGAGTTTGGAAACGTCGTAGGTGCATAAGCAGTTTATGGAGTGTTTTTTGCTGAGTTCGTTTATGTAGTTCTCTCTTTCTTCAACTTCACTGTTTTGTTGATTAGACATTGATCCAGCGTCTATGATGATTCGTAGTTTGCTGTTCTTTTCGTTTTTGAGATTTTTGATCTCTTCTGGTTTGATGATTTTCAGCTCATTATTTACTGAGTTGAATTTTTGAATCACGGATTCTGGGTTATCCGTGGTTACATAAACTGCATTTTCATCGCTTCTTATAGAAGTTAAAAAGGCTTTTTGAATGGCGTACTTATCCACCTTTGAGGTGTAGAGGTGTAGAGTGTGATTTAGACCTTTAATATTGGCGTTAGGGTGTGATCGCGAGGTGGGTGGGTTCATTCCTTCTTTGCCTTCCAACTAGACTATTGGCCTTCTTTCTTGCAATGGTTAACTGTATTTTCTAGCCCGTGTGTTGAATTTCGCTCTTCTTGTGTTCCATTTTGCTCTCCATGCTAGTTCTTTGGCTATCTTTTTTCTCTCCATGACGTCCATACCAGTTTTCGCTTCGCCTCTTTTTCTGGCTTCGCGTACTCTTTCTAAGGCGCTTTGCTGTTGTTCCATGGTTCGTTTCTTTTGTGCTTTTATCCTGTTTTCTTGTATTCTCTGCCTTTGTTCCATTGCTCGCGTAAACCTTGCCTGTAGCAAGCGGGAATGGCTGTTCAGACTTCTGCGCCACCAATTTCTTTTTACCATTACTGTTTTCCTCAGCCAGTTACTATCCACTCTTCTTCTGGTGGCACCATTCTGTCGCATCGCTTTCTGATCATCTTCTGCGTCCAGCCGATTAATTCGCCGTTCCTGTTGAGCCTGATCTCGTATCTGCCCAGAAGATCTTGTGTATCTGGCACCGCCTTTCTCTCTAATGTTTCAACCGTAACTTTCCATTCTCCCTCTTCTTCTTTGACGCCTATCACGGTCTCTGGGTCTTTAGATATGTACTTCTTCGCTATGGCAAGTGCCAGGTCAGTGATCTTTTCTACTGATACCTTAGGCTTTTCTGTTGCTATTTTCCATCCCTCCTATGGAACATGAATAAAGCCTGAATCGCCGACCGTTGTAATGGAAACTTCTATGCCCTTCCACCCGTTTACTCCCTCTCTTAAGTTGTATTCGTCCACGTTACCAGTTATTTTGTAGTGTTTGAGAAAGCTGGCCAGTCTTCGTCTTCTTGCGCCGCTACCGTCTCGGCTTACAGTGTTTATGTTGAAGGTTCCGTCGGGTTTGAGGCAGAAGTAGAAGGTTTCCTTTATTGTTTTTCCGTCTTGGGTTCTTAGGGTGATAATTAGGGCGTCTGTGTCGTTGAATTTTAGTCCTCTTGGTTTCTTTCGCCAGAGGTCGGAGATTTTGGTGATTTTGGCGTCTTGAATTGTGGCGTTGATTGTTTTCAACTGAGGGCATCTCCGTAGGTTTGGTTGAGTATTTCTTTTATGAGGTGGATGTTCTTCAGTAGTTCTTTTGGGCTGCCTATTTTTGTTGCTAGGACATCCATGTATATCTGTTCAAGGTCTTTCTTTGAGTAGCCATCCATTACTTTGAGGCCTTGGCAAACCATTATTTCTGCTCTTGTTCCGGGTTTGTGGGGGTCGGGCATTTTTTCCCTGATTGTTCTGATGGCTTTCACTGCTTTTTGTGCTTCTTTTGGGATCATGCCGGTGTGTGCTTGAACGATTTTTGCTTCGGTATTGAAGTCGTAGTAGTCCATGTAGATGTCTACTAATCTGTCGAGGAGAGCGTCTTGAGGCGTATGTACGCCTGCGTATTCTATGGAGTTGCTTGTGAAGATTATGTGGAAGTCTGGGTGGACTTTGATGTATCTTTCTTGTCCGAACATTGTTGGGAGTTCGAGGATGTTTTCTTCTAGCACTGAGAGAAGGACGTTGTTTGCTTCTGGTTTGGCTCTGGAGAATTCGTTGTAGACTAGTGTGTAGCCGTATTTGCAAGCAAGTGTTAGTGGGTTGTCGACCCATGTGTATTTTGTTCTGTCTCTTGCTAGCATGACGTTGTGGATGAATCTGTCCCTCATGCTTTCAGCTTCCATTTCTGAGTATCCTCCGATCAGATCTGTGGTCGTTATCTGTTCGTCGCCGTTTATCCACACTGTGGGTCTTCCCAACTCCTTTGCTACTTCCATGGCTAGTGTTGTTTTTCCGCAACCTGTCGGCCCTACTATGTGGGGTGGGTATCCAGCTTCTATCCACAGGTAGACTCTGTCCTTTAGCCCCTTAACCTGCTCTGTCTCGACAAAATTCTCAATGGCTGGCACCAGGAATTCTGCTTCGACTCGGTTGATTGAAAATTCTTCAACATTTATCTCTTGTTCTGGCTTTGAGAGCTTGTCTTCTATTGTATCATGAATTTGTTTGCCTCTCACTTTCTTTTTGTGTGTAGGTACATATCTCATGTTTCAGTTCACTCTCTTTTTCTTGAGATGTTGCGACCTGTTTACTTAAGCCATATTCAAAAAGATGATACGAAATCTGTGTCAAAAACTGAAAATCAACTCCGCTGCACAAAAATCTCTCCTAACCGTTCAACACTGGAAGCACGTTCAATACAAGATTGTCCGTTAACTAGAGTGGAACTCGAATCATGTCAGAGAAATGAAGAAGCTTTTTCTCTTTTTGAATTGTTATTCCTCTTTTTCAACAACATCTCTTACCCACATCATACGAATCGTTTGTGGGCGAAGAACAATAGAAAAGTGTTGTAGTTTCTCCCGGAGCTCCCTTAACCACTTCACTTTCTTATCCCTTTCTCGAGAGCGCAGACTGGTTCTCGGCCTCATAGTTGGCAACATTTCTCACCTCCTTTTCAAGTAAGACTGAATTCAAGGTTTTATGAAAAAGATAGGGGTTGGAGGAAAATGGGCTTGTCCTCATGTGCGAATGTAGGTTGCTCATCCGTAGAAATCCCTTACGTATACTTGGTTTTCTCTCATCTGCTCGTTGCTGTCTGATTGTAGTTTGTTAATACCTGATTGGATGGCCGCAACAGCTTCTAGGTTTTCTTTTACCTGCTCGTTGATGCCTGCCTGTATGGCACGGACACCTGAATGAATATCAGCGACAGCCTTCCGAAATACCTCAGTTTTGCCTTTAATATCTGTCTGGATACGTTTAACATCTGACTCCACAGCGGCGGCGAACTCCTGGTTTTCTTTCATTTGTTTTGCAGCGTCTGATTGTATGGCTCGTGCGCCTGAATAGATCATGCCAGCAGCTTTTTGAATTGCTGCTATTTTGCCTTTAACCGTTTTTGGATTTGGCATTTTCTTCACCGGCTCGGCGACCCTCCGCGCAGGTCTGACTGGCATCGGTTTTCGTCTTCTTATCACTGGCGTAACTGATGCTCGAACAGGCTTCGCTTCAGCTACTTCCTCGATTTCTATCTTTTCTGGTTCTTCTTCTGGTCTTTCTTCTTCAGCCATTCTTATTCATCTCCTTAGAGGGCCGCATACCATCCGCTTGCTTAAGCGGGCACTCCGATTGCTGCTTGCTCTACCTTCGTGATCTCTTCAGCGTAGTGCAGGAATGTGTCCACTGACGCGACTACCACTCTGGCTTCGATGGTTAAGATTTCGATGCCAACCAAAGAAACTCTAGCCCATAGATCGACGCAAATTCCCTTGTCAAGTATTCTGTCAATAACTTCAGCCAAGCTCGAAACGTCTGGACTTTGTGTTACCATTTCTTTCACCTCACAATTTTTTCTTATAAATTCTTCAACGAGTCAATTAGGGCATCTTGTTATTTAAGAAATATTCAAACAAATGAAACAGCCTTCGTATCGAAAACCGATATACAAAACACATAACAATTCCCAACATATTCCCAATTCCGAAACAAAACCTATACACACTTTTAGCCTCGTCTCACTCGGCACAAAATCATAAAACCAAAAAGGATATTGCGCTCAATCACATAAGGATCTGAAAGAGTATCTCCGTATCGGATTCCGAACCCAGATTTGTGCCAAAAAAGGTGTACGTTCAGTGTGGTTGATCTGCCAAGCAGCCATCGGAAAAGGAAAAAACAAACTCCTAGTCAGAGGTATCGACGGCGCTGAATGGGTCTTCTGTCCCCTCATCAAAAACATAAAAAGAGACAGAATAAGCACAGACCGATGCCAAACATGCAAACACTTCATACACTTCGAACAAACCAGCATTCCACAAACACACACAACAAAGAAAACACCCTTCTTCAGAACAGCCACCTCAAAGAGCACTTTTCACGTTAAAAGAGCATCGAGTAGATCGAAGACTAAACACCCACGCGTAACGTCATTCCCTCTCATACCCAGCTTAACAAGAGAAAGACAACCCCTCCTCGACATCTTCGAAGAACAAAACCACCTAATAGTCCTAGCAGAACTATCCAACGTAGACGAAAAAGACCTTAACATAAAAACAGATGAAGACACACTCACCATAAGCACAGACAACAAAACCCCAAAATACCTAAAAAAAATCAAGCTTCCAACAACAATCAAAAAAGAAACAATTAAGTCAACCTACAAAAACAACATTCTACAAGTAAAACTAAAAAAACTAAACACCATAACACCTAGCTAAAACTACCCTTCTAAGCAACATCAACAACATGCACAGACAGGACTAACGCCCACTACCTGACAACAAGCCAGATGCAAGCTGATTTATAGCCTCAGTTAACTTGCGAAGACCTGACTCTACATCCCCTTCAGACACATGCAATACAATTTGAGCAACCTCCTTCCTCAACGACGCAACTCTATGACAGTTCTCGCAATTCCAATTTCCCTTCTCATAATCCGCACATGTCAGAAGAGAATCCGCCGCCTCCACTAATTTCCGTGCCTTAGCCGCTTTAGTATCCACATCCTCAGCTCTGTTAATTTCCTCTGTTAAACGTTTAATCGCCCGCTCTGCCTCTATGTGCTTGGAACAACTCATCCTTTGAGGACATCTAGCAACTCTAAAACCATTCGGATTGATCGCTATTTCGATGCCGACAGAGTCACAGATCTTGTAGTATTTTCTAGCTGCACCTAACGGGTTCTTTCTCCAGAAGCTCTCTATTAGACCCGCCTTCTGGAGAAGACTGAGGTGTTTGAGAATGGCTGGTTGCGTCACGTCCAGCTTTTTGGCTATTTGAGAGATGTAGTGAGGCTCCTCGGAGAGAAGCGTAAGTATCTTTCTTCGGTTTTCGTTGCCGATTATTTGCAGAACTTTTTCCGTTGAATTCATACGTGTGCACTTCACAAATACAGTTACTACAAAAAGGTTTATATACCTTTTGTTATAAACCTTAAGTTAGTGACCTATCGTGCCAACATCAAAACACCTAACGCTAAGTAAACTGTTCGTCTGCACAGCAAAGGCACCGATAAAATGCGTATTCCGAATCCGACTGTCAAATAAAAACAATACATACGACAAATTCACACATGCTAAAAGTGACAAAGGTCAAGAATCTAGGCTACAAATACACCAATCAAGGTGAAACACTTGCCAAAACGCAAACATAAACCAAACGTCTTAACCCTCCGAGTCGCGGAAGCCTCGCACAGAGACTTCGGAAGAGGAATAGCCAGAATAGACCCTGAAGACATGAAAAAAACAGGCCTAGAAACTGGTGACGTTATCCAGATCACCGGAAAGAAAAGAGCAGCCGCCAAGGTTGTGCCAGCTTACCCAGAAAACCGAGGGAAAAGCCTCATCCAAATCGACGGAATAATAAGAAACAACGCATTCACAGGAATAGACGACAACGTCCACATCGAGAAAATCGAAGCCAAAAAAGCCGAAAAAATCGTTTTAGCTCCTATAGAGCAAACCCAGCCACGGCTCGGAGACGCTTACGGAAAACACATCAGAAGACTCCTAGAAGGCTTACCGCTAATTGAAGGAAACCAAATTAGGCTGAACCTCTTAGGAACAAGCATCTCCTTCGTCGTAACCCAAATAGAACCAAAAAGCACTGCTACAATAGTCTACCCCACAACAGAAATAACCATTCAAGAAAAAGCAATAGAAACCCAAAGAAAAATCGGCGTTACATACGGAGACATCGGCGGACTCGGCGAACAAATCCAAAGAATAAGAGAAATGATAGAACTCCCACTACGACACCCAGAAGTATTCGACAGACTAGGCATAGAACCCCCAAAAGGCGTATTATTACACGGACCCCCAGGAACAGGAAAAACCCTAATAGCTAAAGCCGTAGCAAGCGAAACCTTCGCCACATTCATAAGCCTAAGCGGAGCGGAGATCCACGGCAAATTTTACGGTGAGTCCGAAGCAAGAGTACGTGAAATCTTCAAAGAAGCCGAACAAAACAGGCCTTGCATAATCTTCATCGACGAAATCGACGCCATAGCTCCGAAAAGGGAGGAAGTACACGGCGAAGTCGAGAAAAGAGTTGTCTCTCAACTATTGGCATTAATGGACGGATTAGAACCAAGAGGCCAAATAGTAGTGATCGGAGCCACAAACCGACCCAACGCCCTCGATCCAGCCATTAGAAGAGCCGGAAGATTCGACCGAGAAATAGAGATAGGAGTACCAGTTAGGGCAGGAAGGTTTGAAATTCTTCAAATCCACACCAGAGGAATGCCGCTAACTGAAGACGTAAACCTACAAAAACTCGCCGACCTAACCCACGCATTCACAGGCGCAGACATAACCGAACTCTGCAAAGAAGCAGCCATGAAAGCACTGCGAAGAGTCCTGCCCGAAATAGACTTCGACGCAGACTACATCCCAATAGAAGTACTCAACAAACTCGTCGTAACCATGAACGACTTCCTAGACGCCCTAAGATTCGTAGAGCCTTCAGCCATGAGAGAAGTACTCATCCAAACACCAAACGTCAAATGGAACGACGTAGGAGGACTCGAAGAAGCCAAACAAGCACTAAAGGAAGCTATCGAATGGCCACTGAAATATCCCAAGCTGTTCGAAGAAGCCGGAGCAAAGCCTCCAAAGGGCATACTACTCCATGGACCCCCCGGTTCAGGCAAAACCCTCCTAGCCAAAGCAGTAGCCAACGAAAGCGGAGTAAACTTCATCAGCATTAAGGGTCCAGAACTTATGAGCAAGTTTGTGGGCGAATCAGAGAAGGGAGTAAGAAAAACATTCAAAAGAGCAAAACAAACCACGCCCTGCATCATATTTTTCGATGAGATCGATGCCCTAGCCCCTCGACGCGGAAGCGGAATCGCAGATTCCCACGTTTCCGAAAGAGTCATAAGCCAAATTCTCACGGAAATGGACGGCCTCGAAGAACTCCGCGGAGTCGTAATTCTAGCCGCAACAAACCGAATGGACTTAATCGATCCAGCCCTGTTAAGAGCCGGAAGATTCGACCAGATCTTACATGTCCCACCTCCAGATGAAAAGGCAAGATTAGACATCTTAAAAATCCACACCAAGAAAACCCCACTCGCCAAAAATGTTTCCTTACAAAAACTCGCAACAGAAACTAACGGATACATGGGATCGGACATAGAAGCAATTTGCAGAGAAGCCACAATGCTGACCATTAGAAAGTACATAAGGACCCACGCAAAGAAAAAGGAAAGCGGAAAATCTCCTAAACTTCAGATAACCATGGAGGACTTCAGAAAAGCAATCGAGCGGGTTAATGAACACAGAAAGGATCAAGAATAGATAGAAGAGACGGGTTTTATGAACGACATTGAACCAATCAAAGAACAGATCAACGAAACACTCGAGAATATCCACAGAAAAATGGTAGAATCATTCAACATCAATTTCACATACTTCAAAGACATCAAAATAATCAAACAGCCAGAACTTCTCAAAAAACTAACCCAACGCATGCGAAACAACCTCAGAAAAAACGGCATGACATATAGCGACACCCAGTGGAAACAAATCTCTGACACCCTTTCCCAAAACCCAGTGACAGGGTTCTTCGAAAACTTCGCCTTTTACAACCCAAAAGACGAAGTCTTATACATGAATGAAAAAATGACAAAAAATTACCCAGAAAAGCTAATTCCTGTAGGCGCTCACGAACTCTCAGAAAAACTCCTCTCCGCATATCTTTCGCCACCTCGAGAAGCACCCGTACAAGCTGTAACAAAAGCATACATTGAAGCCAAAGAGACGAACAATACAGAGAAACTCTATGAACTTTTGAGCACTTATATAGACACTATTTTCAAGAGCATTTTCAAAGAAGGATGCTGTGAGGCAATAGCACTTCAAACCTTGCGTAGCATGGACTATGAAACACTAGTAACATCTTTGGAAAGAGAGTTGCAGATAGGGCACTCAAAATGCATAGACCTACTCTTTGACATAGATAACGCACGAAGAAGAGGAGACAGGGTTAAAAGAGATCAAGTGCGTTCCCGCTATGGAAGACGTAGAGTTCAGGCAATAGATGAAGAGAAACTGGTCAAAGATGTGCTCAGGAGTGCACAAGTAATTAAAGGCGTCTCCTATTACCTGGGCTATCCACTTGCAAAGGCTGTTTTAGAGAAACACGGGATTGAAGGCATAAAGCTTGTTCTGGAAAAGTGCCCACCGCTTAGAGCCCAGTATTTTGCCAATCCACAAACGTATTTGGCTCAGCTAGAAAAAATCACACCAGTTATTGAGCAAAGGAGGTGAAACAATATGGCAGAAAAGAAGAAAAACGAAGTAGAAAAAAACTTAAAGGAACTCAGGAAAGAGGTCGTTGAGAAAGGAAAAGAAATTGAACAACTGAAGAAAACGGTAGAAGAGATGAGAACACAAATTCAAGGAAAAGAAAAAACTGACGAAGCAGTGGAGCTAGGCAAGGTATTCGATGATGTTTCAGAACTGCTTGATGTTGGTTTCAACATATTCGGCACATCAGGCAAAATCCAAAGTGGAAAATCCAAAGGCAAAGGACTAGCAGGACTAATCAATGATCTATCCAAGCTTGCAGAAAAGTCTCAGACGTACCAAAAAAGAGTTAATCTCGGAAAAAGGGGAGTAGTTGACTTCCGTGTAAGTTCCCGTCCGATAAAAGGATCCTACACGACAAAGCCAAAGAGCCGCCTGAAGATAAGCAAGCCTAAGAGTAAAACCCCACCTACACGTACACCCAAGCCTCCACCAACTGCTTCAATAGAGGAAAAGCAACCAATCGTCGACGTCTTCGAAGAGGAAGACCACATAAAAGTGATGGCTGAGGTGCCTGGCGTTGAAGAAAAAGACATCAAACTGCACGTAAAAAACAATCTCTTGATAATAAGCGTCGATACTTCAGAGAAAAAATATTACAAGGAAGTCAAGCTTCCAACATCTGTTAAAAAGAACTCTGTTGAATCCACGTATAGAAACGGCGTTCTGGAAGTCAAGGTAAGAAAAACAAAGGACACTGGAGAAAAGGATGCCTAAACGAAGTGAATATAACATATGATGCTCTTCATTTCAAAGTCAAGGACAAGCCCAAAACACAAAATCACCAATACAACAAACATCAACTTGGGAGGTGACTATGTTGAATGATGAAACAAAATACGTTCAGCTTGAAAAACTAGAAGACATTATTAAGATGCTGTCCGCGTCAATGAGGTCTCCACCGCTTCACCATAAGGAAATAAAAGATGGGCACATTTACTTTCTCCCAGCATCCTTGGCGCTAGGAAAGGCAGTCATATACTTTGTCAAGACGAAGGAGAAAGTGGAAAAAAAATACATTGTACTGGACATGATTCACGATAAGATTTCCTTCAGTGACGAACTCAGTACCAAACCAAGCCTAAAACACTTCCAAATCGTGGAAGTCAAAGCGCAGAACATCTTGCCTACGGACGTACTTTGACGCCCACACATGACGTACTACTCTGTTGATAGCACTTTTTGATGTTTCAGTATCTGACACAAACCCTGCCTCCCAGTTCTTCGACTGCGGCTCTTAGTTTTTCTATTGCTTGTCTCACTTCATTGTTTACTAGGTTTTGCCAACGTTCAGAGCGATAAGGAACTTTCACTTCAATGACACAACAGCACTTCTTATTCATTACACAGTAACTCCGGCGACCTTAGTTTGCAAAAACGTTGTTAAACCGTAGTATTTAACGTATATGAACCCAAAGTATGGATTCTCTATATTTGAAAGTCGAATTCTGAATATTACTTCTAGGCACTCTTTCCATGTGCTGTCGAAACTTTATTCCTTTTTACAGCAAGATACTGCTGTTTGCTCAAGAAAAACAGCGGATTTGCAGCTACATTATTAGATCTCTTTATTGCGTGCTTTTTCCTTCACATTTAAAAATCTCTCAAGTGCTTTCACTTCTTTTCTAAGCATGGCTACTTCATTTTCTAACTTATGAGCACTTGCTTCAGCCTTTTCCTTGAGGCTGTCTATCTCTGCTAAAAGACCCAATTTTTCTTTCTCTAACTTCTCAATTTTCTCCCGCAGATTTCTTACTAGTTCCATAAACTTCTTCTCAGCAGGCTACTCTACCCAGTAGCTGTCGCCCTCACGATAGATGACGCAAGAATTGTTACAGTGGGGACAATTGAAACTTAATGCTTCTGTGAGAAAGCCCTTCTTCTGCAAGAGACTTTCCTTCTCCTTTTCTAACGTTTCAATTTTCTCTCGCAATTTCATCATAGTTTGAATTGATGCTTCTTCGAAGACCTCTTCTGTTGTTTTTTTCTCTGCTTTCCTTTCCTCAAGGCGTCTTGTCATTTTCTTAATCTCTTCAGGCTTTAAGGTTCCCTTGCGCATCTTCTTCGCTTTTTCCTTAAGAACTTCAGCAGCGTTCTCGAAATCTTCTGGAGTTTCTAGCTTGGGAGCTTTGGGTGCTATCGCAGGCAATACTTTTTCAGCTGCCTTAATGCGTGCTTCATCAACTCTTGCCTTAAGCTCTCTTTCACGCTTTTGAGTTATTTTTCTAGTTTCAGATACGGTCAGTTTCCTCTCAAGAATTTGATTCACAGCAAGCACTGCTTCTTTGATGTTTCTATCTATCACACTTTCCAGCGCTTTTATATGTGACATGCTGATCTGTTTAGCCCACACGGCTTTCTGAACGTCATCGGGAAACTTGAATACGCTAAGATTTGCTAAGACCCAGTGAAAATCAACATCCAGCTGTTTGCTTATATCCAACGGCGTCATGCCGTCATCTGCAAGCTTCTTGAAGTACTGTGCTTCCTCTTCAATTGTGTAGTTTTCGCGAATCTTGTTCAGCTTGTAAACTAATAACCTCGCCTTCGCGTCGTCTGCGTCGATCACTCGGACAGGTACGTTTTCCCATCCAAGTTCCTTGAGGGCCCTCCACCTTCTTTCCCCATCAATTAACTCATAAAAATCGCCCTGCTTACGAACCACTAGATCGTTAAGAAGACCGTCTTTCTCTATCTCCCTCTTTAGATCATCCTGATCGAATATTAATCTCGGCTGGTACGGGCTTGGTCGGATTAAATCTATATCTGCTTTCACTTTAATCGATTTCTAATATTTATTCATCAAGATTTTTTATTGGTTATGGTTTACTTCGACTCCGATACTGACAACTGATTTTTTTATCGTCTCGGTTTTAATAAATGTTAAGGCTTCTTCAATCTTATACATAATCTTAGTCTATTAGAAAGAACACCAAATTTGAATCTTTATAGCCTTTAGGCAGAATCTCAAGTCATTGAAAAGAGAATACGCTTATCTCTTCCGTGCCAGCTCATAAATCGTCTTTGTTGCCAGTATTATCGCAGCCGGAGCCACGAATGATGCTATGTTGAAAACAATGGCGTTTATCACTGTTCCAAGCGTGGCCACCGCTTCATTGATAACCAAGAACCAACCCCCAGAACTTGCAACTGTAAACGCTATCGCCGCCAACAGAAACGGCGTAACTTCCTCTTCAGTGACAGTAGTAAAGCCCACTATCACGCCTAGAATCACCAAAGCCAATGCAACCCATCCAGTACTAAAAGCTGCAAAACCAACCGCTATTCCAGCAACGATTGCTATCGCGATGCATGCCAGGAACGCATATTCACCTAGTTTTTCAAGCATCTCCATTTTTTAACCTCATTTCACATGGTGTGCCTTATTATTTAAGAAATATCCAATAGAATGTAACCGCCTTCGTATCGGTTTCCGATATATAAAACACATTACACCCCATGGCATATTTCAACCTCGTTAATTATATCCAAAGAAAGTTTATCATTCATTCAAAAACCCTAACTCCAAGATAGCGAGAGATATTTTGATTTTCCTTGGAGGCGCGTCAGTAGCCATCGGTGGTTCATTCTTGGCAGAAGCTATAAAAGAAAGAGTCAAACACAAAAGAGCTAATCTCCTTACAAGATCAGCTCGATTTTTATGACAACAAGCAAAACCGACGACCCCCACAAGAGTTCAGAAGTAGCAGTCACTCTTTCCTAGAGCGCTGTACTACTAATTCTGTTCTAATTATTTTGTTGACCTGTTTTGTGCCGCAAGTCACCATCATTGTTAAACCTTCATGATTTGTTGTTGTAGACCCCCTCCCCCTATCAACAACAACACTTAAGCCAATTTCCACATAATTATCAAACCTCCATCACATGTCTTCTTTAGCTGGGTAAGGCTAGGCGACTACGCCCGACCTCTCAACAATTTCGGTAAATGATAAAAATCAAAAATGCCGAAGACCCTATCTGGGGACTACCCAGCCTTCTGGACTGCTTCGATCTTTCGGTTCATACTCTTTTCCAAGTCATTTTATCGCTTAAGGAGGCAACCAGACCTTTTCTCCATCTTCCGTGAGTCGTGGTAACATATTTGGAAACTTTTTCAGGAACCATTCAGCCTCTTTTTTAATCTGTGGGCCGTCTTCATCTTCATAAAGCTCATGCCAATCCTCAGGCCTTCCATCTCACATTCTTACAGCACAAACCAAAACTTCACCAAGATAGATGGTGTTCAAGTGTTCCGTAAGAGAAAATAGGCGTATTGCTAAAAAGGCTGGCGTGTTGGTTGTAACCCGTCTATTAGTGCTTAGTAATTCAATATTCTTTGATGGATTTTCTTTTGAATTGTCTTGTGTTCTGTCTTTGTTGTTCATGTCCTCCGTAGCTTTACCATGTGTTTCTTGCTGTTGATTTTTTGCTTGGTTTCCCATTTTGGTTTTCCTCTTGTGAGAGAGGGGCGTTGTGGAATATAAGGGTTATGATGTCTTATACTATGTGTTTATATAATGGTGTAGGTTATTATAGGCTGTTGATCAGAATGGGTAAGATTAGTTTGTTTATTCGTAAGAGAGCACAAGGACAAGGGTGTTATATTGCGTCTGTTCCTTTGAAGAAGTTGGTTAAGTTGTCTGAGTTTCGTAAGAAGCGTTGGACATTTAAGGATGGTTGGCTGATTCTTGAAGCGTTTTAGTGTTGTTTTCTGTTTTTGGTTTTGTTGGTTTCGATTTATTATAAGTTGTTTAGCTGTATTGTTCTAAGGTTTAGCCTGTTTGTATTGCGGGTTCTTCTTTGGTTTGTTGTGTCTGCCTTTCTTTCGGGGTTTGAAGATAAGGTTTATTTATTTTTGTTAGCGTCGTCGTCGTTTCTATTTTCGTGTTTGTTTTATTATCGCTACTTTATTTTGGTTTACCTTAGTGACCATTTTTTGGTTATGCTTATTGTAGTTCGTTTTGTTGTTGTTTTTGCGTAGTCGCTAAGATACATCATGCCATTCATCTATTCTGGAAATTTTAAGAAATTGCGGTCTGAAGATATCAAGATTCTACCCTGCAAAGGGGTATGAATGAAACCAATTTCTGGAGTCTGTTGCGTCGTTTGCGTCGTGTTTTTGTTTTTTCGGCTTTGCGTACCGATTTTTTGAGTTAGCGGGCATTTTGTCGGAACGTCATGATTTTTTTGTGTATAGCACGCGCGCTTAAGATCGAAACTTCAACTTTAGTCTCTGAACTAGGTTCTTCTCTGTAACTACATTCACAACAACATTTTATATGGTTACTGAATATTTTCTGAATAACTCAGCAAGAAGTTCTGGATACACTATCGTACAGTACATCCTACCAGAATCTTTGAGTATTTTAAAATGATGATATGCTGCCTGAATTGAGGGTTCGACCTTCTTGTCTCTTTCACGAGCATAGATCAACACAAACCCATTCATTTTCCAATCTTGAGCCTTTGAAGATTCAGAACGGATCATATGTTCGCGGATATCGTCATTTCGACTTTTTATCTGAAATCCAATTATTGCATCTTCAAGACTCTTACTAATATCGATCCCTGAGTACTCTTTTACACCATGAAGGTCAATCTTGTAGGAAACGTGAATATTATCCAACAATTGATTGAATGCTTCCATAACTACCGTGTGAGGTTTCATTACTGTTGAAAACTTCTTCAAAATGGCTTTCCTTTCTTCAACAAACTCTGTACTGTCAAAGCCAACTTCAAAATGTTCGGATATAAACTTCTTAGCCAGCTTGAACTTGCTCAACTTGTCTGGGCGTTCTTTTCTTACTCTATTCAGAAGTACGTAGACTGTTTCCGCAAACCTATCTCGGTTCAGTGTGTTAATGCGGAAGAAGTCTCTTCTGATTCCTTTTATCCTCTTCCTAAAATCTTCGAGACTAGTATCTGGATTTTCTTCAAAGATTTCAGATATAAGTATCGCAACATCTTCTCTGTGAGTGTAGTCATTTTTGTTGAAAAACCTAAGAAGGGCATCCAGATACTTCATAGTGCATCATTTGATGTTTTCAAGATCAGAATCTTTACGTAATTCAGAACTCAATCTGAGAATACTGTCTATCTTGCTTTTCTTGTACACACCCCACTTTCTGAGTTCGATAAGACCTCTACTTACAAGCTCACTAAGTTCATAACTGACAGCTGCGATATGTAAACTCAAATATTCAGCTATTTGACCTGATGATCTTTTCCCGTCTACTGCGAGATACACCTTTGCAGCTCTCTTTCTTCTACTAAAGTACCTGATGAGTAATTCCTTGAGTTCTGTTGCTTCTGATCTGATTATCCATGTCATCTGGGCATCGATAGACCTTACATGAGAAAGAATTTCGTCAATTCTATCGAGAGATTCTTTGGACATCACATTCGCCTTCAAATCAGAAACAAGTTCTTGTAGAATTTTCCACCACGTTTCTCCATTTCTCGGACTATGCCAACGTATTCCCATTCAGTTAGAATATTAGACATGTTAGGTTGGCTGACTCCAACGATTCTGGCGATCTCGGACACAGTATGATTTTCATCACATGCGTTGTAGCCTTCGACATATTTGGCTGGATTTCGTTTCTTAAAAGTAACTATCTTCCTTACCTCTTCTTTGTTGAACGCCATTCTTCCAAGCAGAGATATTATGATCTCATTCTGACGGATTATTTTCTTCAATTCCTCACTCATCGACCTTCTCTCCCTCCTCCAATCGTTTTGCTAACAAACTTGCAAGTGAAATATATTCGAGAGTTCTGTATGGATCTTTTTGCTGAACCTCTGCGTGAGCCTTTGGGTTTCTGATTCCCATCATCACTCCTGCATATATAAACCTGAATCCAGTTTGCTCGTCGATATCATAATCTTCCTGCATTTTGTTGAGTTTGATGATCGGGCTTTTCTCGCTGAAAACGTTGTGCATTAGATCGGCACCTCTTCCTTTTAGTCCAGATTTTTGCTTGACAAGTATCTCTATACATCTAAATGCATTGAAAATCGCATCTGAATAATTCCCAGATTTAAATTGAGACTTGCTAGCTTCAACGATTCTTGGATGAAATCTCAAAAGATCATACAACTTGTTCGGAGTTATTGGTGTCTCTTTCGATCTTGTCTTAATGCTGGTCTCTTCTTTAGTCTCCTTTCGAAGACTTGGAGTGACTTTTCTTGTTTTCTGCAATTCTCTAAGTCTACTCAGTTCAGACGTGGAAAGGATCTTGTAGACAGGAATTCCCAAGTCGGCAGCTAGAAGATTTGCCGCTTCTTCTTTCGTGACAAGGCTTTCTTTCTGGATTTTATGAATTCTCCCGTAGATTGTAGGCGACTTCATCCTTTGGCGGAGTTCGTGCATAACTTTCTTATTAATCAGCCTATACCCTTCCCATCTTCTTCAATTTCTGGATTCTCGATAATAGGAACTTCGATACCGAAATCATCAAGTGAGAAGATTCGCTTTGCCCTCTCTCCTCTTTGCACAGAGACTGATTCAGCAACCCCAGCTCTTATCCACGCTTTCCACCATTTTGAAATTGTGGGCTGGCTAACATTGGCTATTCCCGCAATTTCTCTGCTGGTTTTCTCACCATTACTTGACTGATATGCGACCTTTTCCTCTGGGCTTACCAACATTCTAATAAGGAGTTCTTTGACTTTGGGAAAGCTAGTCACTCTAGCCCACTTCACAAGTTCCTCTAGTAACTCAATCATTCTGTCTTCTTTACTCATTCTCGTCACCTTCGATTTCTTCTTGGGCTTCAATTCTCTCTTGAAATTCAGGAACTTTAATACCGACTTCTTTAAGGGAGAAGATTCTACGATAACGTCTCTTGAAGTCGGGATGAAGCGCGCGCGCTACCTTTGGATTTTTCTCTTTTGCCTTTTCCCATATTGCATGAAATAATGGATCACGTCTTGTCAGGCTTTTTTCCACCTTTTCCCTTGCCTTTCTTTCTTACCCGCTTCTTCATGGTTTCAACGCTTCCCTCAGTGGTTCTTACAAGTGAAGCTATTTCCTTGGTCGCTATTCCCAGTTTATTCAGTATTCCGACTTTCTGTGTCTTGCTTTCTGCATCCTTTAACAAGTTACCCGCAACAAGCTTGATTAACGTGTCCAGTTTTTGAGTTAATTGTTCAAATTGCTCTTCACTCATCATTCTTGCTCAACCTCTTTTTCTGCTTGCCTCTAGGTTTGCGTTTCTTTTGTCCTTTCTTTGCTTGATACTTGATGTTGTCAACATATTGGACTTTTGTTCCCACGATATCTGCTACTTCCTTCCGTTGGATTCCTAAGTCAAGAAGTATGAGTATTCTCTCTTCCTTGGTCTTGTCCTTGAAAGCGGTAGCCATTGTGATTTTGATTAATGTGTTGAGTTTATCTATTATCGGGTCAGGCTGTTCTTTTTTCATCATTTCTGCTTAACCTCTTCCTTAGTAGGCTGAGCCTGAGCCTTTTTCAATCGAGTTTTCTTTTTGCTTCTTAGTGATTTAACGGAATCTGGTGTGCTACCAATAAGTAAAGCTATCATTCTATCGGGAAGGTCTAAGCCTTCAAGAGCTTCGACTTTATCTTTCTTCTCTTCCATTCCTTCGAAAATAGCATCTTTTCCGACACTAATCGCGGTTACCTTGGTAAGAAGATCAATGTTTTTGTTTAGAGTCTTGAGTTGCTTTATCAATTTTTTGTTATGTTCACTCAACTTTGACACTTTCAAGTAGTATTCTACCAATTCCGTTTAAATACTTAGAGGTTAATTCAGCGTGGAAGCTAGAAGCGCGCGCGAGTTTGTTGTTTTTTTTGGTGCGAGCGGAGCGGAGCGACGTGAGCAACCGTTTAACGTGATTGACTGATATAGAAAAAAGAGGGTTAAGGTGGTTTGAATGTTTTTGGTAGTGCGGTTTTGCGTATCGGCATTGTGCGGAACGTGGGCATGTTGGTGAGGCGAAAAGCCTCACGGGTTCATTCTCTTTTTCTGCGTGCGCTGAGTGTGTTGACTTTGGGGGTAAAGTTTTATCCAACCAACCAAACTAAAATATGAGAAGGTTAAGTGTATCAGTTGGGGTAGGGCGTGCTCGTCAAGTGGGTGGCGGTAGGTTCTGTAATATTAGTCCTTGGAGCAATTCTTGTGCTGGTTTCACAGATGACCTTGAAGACGGAGTATTATGGTTTGGTAGATACAGTGTCTTTTTCGGCTGGTCAGCCGTTGGAGTTCTATTGGACTTTTGAAGGAAACAAGAGCTATCGTTTCGAAGTTGAAACATTGAATTGGACCTATCCTTCACCGTATATTCACTGTATGTCCGTGTCAAACGGCACGCTTGTTGGTGGAGGAGAAAACGGACTCATATCTCCTCCCTATGTGTGGTATTGGCAAGCGGGCTTCAATACAACAACTCTGAGAGTAGTCTGGTGGCATTTTGGGGGGAATGACAGCCGACTAGTCGAAACTCCAAATGCAAGTGCACACGTGGCCGTTTCAGAGCTTAAGGAGAAAGCTTCTCAACACATAGAATTAGTCTATGTGGGTGCCCCTCTCATTGCCACAGGAGCCATGCTCATCCTAATAATCGAGCATGTACACCGTCGTCGGGCGCACGCGAAGAAAATTTAGGTATATGCAATAGCGGGTACACGGCTTTAACCGTCCATTAGAAGCCCATAAGCCGTCACCAGTTAACCGTCGTCGGTTTTGGTTGGTTGGGGTAAAGTTTTATCCTCAATTAGTAAGGTCGCACGCTAAGAAAACAATAGAATTGATGAAGAAAAAAGAGGGTTATTTGCGTTTTCTGAATAGCTTTAATCCGTCTATTTCCGTTATGTATTCGAATCCGTTTTCTATCAGTTGTGTGGCTTGTGTTACGTTGTTGGCTGTTTTGCATGTCCATTCGTCGTCGTTTAGGTTTAGTAGTTGGGTGTAGATTAGAGTTGTTTCTATTTTCTTGTGTCCCATTTGTTGCTTGACGAATAAGAGGTCTCTTGTTTTTGCGTATAGTTTTGTAGCGTAGTAGTGTCTGAAGTCGTATAGTCTGACGGTTTTTAGCGATTGGTTGTTCAGTTTTTCTGCTAGGTTGTTTCTCATGGCTCTGTAATATTTTCCGTAGTTCTCTGCTGTGCCTCTAAATAGTTTATCGTTTGGGTTCAGTTTGTTTCTGTTGATGTGGTTCTGTAACGTTACTTGTAGGCTATTAGAGATTTTCAGTGTTCTTGCTGATCCGTTTTTGGCTGTTGTTGGGTATATGGCTTTTCGGTCTAGGTCTACGTCTTTGACTTTTAGGTTGTGTAGTTCGATTGGTCTTAATCCAGTTTCTTTGCTGACTCTTAATTTAATTCCCAGTATTGGGCTTGCTCTGGCGATTAGCCTTTCGATGTTTTCTGTTGTTGGGATTCTTCTTCTTTTTGCCTCTGTTTTGTAGAGTGGCATTTCCCATTCTATTTTGTAGTATTTGCAGTATTTGTTGTAGGCTATGCATAGGTTTCTTTTGTATCCGTTGGATACGGTTTTGTTTGCTATGAATTGTTTTACTGTTTCGGGTTGGTTTAGGTCAGCGTGTTTGCTGATGTATGTTAGTGATTTGTCAACAAATTTGATGCTGTGGTTGCTTTTGCCGTTGTTCTTCATTTTTATGAGTATGTTGAGAATAGGGGCGGTGTTCTGCATGTTAGTATGGGAAATAGGGGCGGGTTGCAGTAAATTGGGGCTGGCGTGTTGGTTGTAACCCGCCTTCTGTTTAATGCGGCATTCAGCTAATCGGGCTACCCGCGCTTCAGGTAGCGCTTCATCAGCGTCTGTTTGCCCTTTCCACTTGCAGGACGGCCGTTTCACCGTTTCGCATCCAGCATTCTCAACAACTCAGCATGCTTCATTGGCACTTGCTGGGTGGACGTTTCGTTTCTGCTCCGGAGCCAAGGCTCTCGCCTTACGTCCTTGCGGACGTTGCAATTCTACACGTGGGGCGGAGTTTCCTCAAGCCTTCATTAAGAGGCTCGAAAGCCGCACATCAACTCGCCAGCCCAAATACAATAATGCGCTGGACAGCAATAAAAATTTTGGAAGCTTTATTTTGTTGCATGTTTATCTATGGTCTAGATGGTTGAGCTATGTCTAAACATGTTATCTTAGTGACGGGAACACCTTGCGTTGGAAAAACCTCTGTTGCCCGCTTGCTTGCTCCTAAACTTGACGCTTTTTACGTGAACTTAACAGAGCTAGCTCTGCACGAAAATCTTGTTTCAGGCAAAGATGAGGAAAGAGGCTCCATAATCGTTGACGAAAATCACATGAGACGCAAAATCCGTGAAATCGTTGAAGATTGCGACAAGAGCGAAGTCATTGTTGACGGCCATTATGCTGTCAGCGTTGTTCCAAAAAAGCTTACAACCCACGTTTTTGTTTTGAGGCGTGATCCCGTTGAACTGCGAAAGCTTATGGAGCAATGCGGTTTTTCCGGACGTAAGCTATGGGAGAATTTGGCTTCTGAAATTTTGGATGTCTGCCTATGCGACGCCTTGAACGTTTATGAAAATGGAAAAGTCTGTGAGTTAGACGTTTCGGGCAAAAGTGTGGAGAAGACTGTCAACGAGATTTTGAATGTATTGAATGGTTCAGAGGAATGCCGTGTCGGCGTTGTAGATTGGCTTGGCAAGTTGGAAAGTGAAGGCTTGCTGGAGGAATTTTTAAGAATTTAGTTACAGTTTTATCGTAAGCCTAGGGACATTCGCTGTTTTGTTAGTAATGTTATTTTCCGTCTGTTTGCATAAGACTTTGCGTGGCCGCTGAACTGTCCACCAATTAATACAGGATTTTTGAACCCTACGTCCTCAGAAGCCTTATCAAGATTTATTACAACGTTGACACCTATTGTTCTCTTCCAGTCCCTAATCCAAACTCCCTGAACCAAACGGCTCTTCTGAATTATCAGATCGAACTTTCTTGATAATCCTCTGTAACCTTCCAGCGTTGTTTCACTTTCAACTTTGTATCCATTCTTCCTAAAGTATCGCCTAGCCAACTCGATTAAATCCAACCTTGTTTTGCTCTTCGCTTTTTCGCCGCTGCTCATTTATTCTCCTCTTGCACTAGCGTTATTTACTAGAGTGTGGAAAAGGTTTTCGGATAAGTGAAAAACTTTGGTCGCCTTCGTAATAGTTGTTTGCAGCAAATGCGGCGGCTTGTTAGCAGCTAAAGCCGAACAGAAAACGAGAACCTGCCCATACTGTGGATTCAAAATCCTTTTGGAAAAGTCTAAACATGTTGCCAGTGCCAATGACGCACGCGAGGCATCTAGGATATTAAAGATTTTAAAAAGGAAAGCAGCAGAAAAACGGCAAAGCTAACCGTTGTGAACAAGCATATTGCAGATTTTTGCTCAAGTTTAGGGTTTACCAAACATTTTTAAGCAATACCTAAATTTATCTTTTTAGGCGATGCTCTTTGAGTGCTAAAATAAGCCTAACTCCAAAAGAGGGCAAATACTTAACATTCATGTACAGAAAGCACGTCGAGGAAGATGAGAGAGCCACAACCACAATTCTGGCGAAATCGTTTAAAGTTAACCCAGCAACTGCTACGGAAACTGTTCAAAAACTTGCTGAGAAAAAACTGGTTGAATATACACGTTATTACGGAGCTAAACTTACTGAAAGGGGAATCGTTGAAGCCAAAAAGCTGCTGAGAAAACACCGAATCTTGGAAGTCTTGTTCGTGAAACTTTTGAGATATGACGCTGAAAAGGCGTGCGAAGAAGCTTCCAAAATAGATCACTATTGTTCTGCAGACTTGATCAATGCTATTTGCCGAACTTATGGGCATCCCGATATATGTCCGTGTAACAAGGAAATCTTCAGTGACTCGAAGTGTAGGATGTAGGAGTAACCTGAAAAAATATGTGTCAAATCAGATAATCGGTGAGTTGGATGGTTGAGCCATTCTGGGCAGTTGTAGCCAGCCTACTAGCCTGTTTGACTACTACGATAGGGATTTATACAATAAGAAAATACGAGGAGTGGGGTAAGAAGTCAGTAACTTATTTCATGTGTTTCGCTTCTGGAGTACTTATATCCGTGTCATTTTTGCATATAATCCCTGAATCCTTTAAGATGAACGTGAGCGCAGCGCCTATTTTTCTGTTAGCTGGATATTTATTCCTTCATGTAACCAACCGACTGCTTAGCGGCTACGTGTGTGACAAGGTTGGTAGTGTAAAGGGAAGCTTAGGACCTATAGCCGCGTTGGGAATAAGTCTTCACTCCTTTGTGGATGGCATCATCTATTCGGTGACTTTTAGCGTGAGTGTGTTCACTGGAACGTTGGCTGCTTTTGGGATGGTACTTCATGAATTCCCTGAAGGTGTAGTCACTTTTCTGCTTCTGCTAGCAAGTGGTCTTGACAAGAAAAAGTCCACGATATATGCGTTTTTGGCAGCGGCGATATCAACGCCGTTGGGAACGTTACTATCCTATCCACTAATAGGCAATCTAGAAGAATCAGTTCTAGGGGCTATGCTTGCGTTTTCGGCAGGTGCACTACTCTACGTCGGTGCTACACATCTCCTACCTGAAGCAGAAAGGGAAGGTAAGAAATACAGCATCCTTGCACTGGCTATTGGGATACTAGTTGCAATACTCATAATCCTATCAAAAAGTTAAGTGAAACTAGACCAAAGGCATACGCCGATTGACAAGATTGTCTTCAAGTCTGAACGTGAAACGGCCACTAGAGCATCCCCAGTTGTTGCAGCATTTGGCACGCTTTACATGTTTTTTCAGTTGTCGGTTCTCCACATTTGCTGCATTCATTTATTTCTTCTTTTTTAACAATCTTTTCTATTGCTGGTCTAATTTTCTCGATTGACTTGAAAATTGTGAACTTTGTTCCAGTATGTTTGTGTTCCATTCTGTTCAGAAAAAGGCGTATGGGGTTTCTCATGGCTTCTGAAGCATATGGGCAGGGCATGTCTTGAAATCTCATTTTTTTAGTATAGGCGTAAAGGGTTGTTTCCCTTTCCGGAATTTCGCAGAAAGGCTTTATTCTCTGCACAAGCTTCGGATGCACCTTATCTGTGAGTGGTTTCTCTCTCGCTATTCTTAATGGGTCGCCGTGAAGAATGTTCAACAGAATTGTTTGTGTTTCATCGTCCAATGTGTGGCCGGTTGCAACCTTATTCGCTTTGACTTCTCTTGTAGCGATGTTTAGTGCCTTCCTTCGTAGAACACCACAGTACGCGCATGGTGTGAGTCCACTCCTCTCTTTTCGTTTCAGACGCTTAACAATCTCGTCTTGTGCATAGCCGTAAAGCTCCTTAAAAGAGACTATAAAGTGTTCTACATCGAGTTTTTTGCAGTTTTCGGCCGCCATTTTTATGGCTTTATCGCGGTACCCCTTGATTCCCTCGTCAACCGAAACCGCAACAAGCGACGCGTTTGGAAAGTTTCGCTCAATTTTGGCTAAAATATGCAGTAAGCTTAAGCTGTCTTTACCGCCTGAAACTGCGATGGTTATCCTATCATTATAGTTAAGCATGTCATACTTCGCAATGGTCGCCCTGACTTTGTCCTCAACAGATATGCTGAAACATTTTTTGCAGAGTTTTTCTCCGGAGTATGGTCTAAAAAAGAAAGCTTCTCTTCGCTTGCAAACGGTGCAGATGACAGTGCCCATTGAACGTTCCCACTGACTTAAATTGTGTCTGGAAACTACTAAATTAAACCGAATACAATAGTCTTTTGAAAGAGGTAAGATTATGACGAAGAAACCTTGGAGACGTTTGGAACATAGAGAGGTTGTTTACGATGCTGAGCATTGGGCTTTGCTTGAAAGGTTTAGAGTGGAAGCTTTGCGAATAATGGAAGCTTTAGGGTGTTTTCACTTGGAAGCCGTTGTGCATGGTAGCATTGCGAGAGGAGACGTTACTCAAAAGAGTGACATAGATGTTTTCATACCGCAACAGCCATCATCTTTCATTGTGGAAACGGCACTGGAAAAAGCTGGCATACTAGTGAATAGGCGTTTGGTTGTTCAAGCTACACCAACCTACGCCATGAAAGCGTACATTGAAATAGGTGAAAATATAAGTGTTTCATTTCCGTTAATGAAGATGCGTAAGGTTGAAAGGGAATTCTATAAATTCAGCGGCGAAGTAGCACTCAAAGGTTTGCGGAATGGCTTGCGAATTCACGGAGTAGACAAAAGATTAATGCTGATTGAACCGACTAAGCATGGGCATAGGGAAAGCACTGTTGTTGGATGTGAGGAACATGTTGCCAAACTGCTAGGGATTTCTGTTGAAACAGTTTTGGACCGTGTTCACGCTCTTTTAAGGAGGGATGAGGTTGGGAGAACAGGAGTTTTCATAGAAAAAGAATTGTCTGCAGATGAAACTTTTGAGATGGCTTTGAAAAGGCTTGCTGATCAGAATCCAGCGGTTCGCAGGCGATTAAAAAGTTCATCTTGAAGTTTTCCATCAGTTCTTTTGTGGATAAAAAATCACTTCTTTTTCCTCAAGTATTTTTTGAAGCTTATTCACTGCATCGTAGACGTCTTGCTCTTTTTTTGCGCCTACACATACTAGTTTTCCAGCCGAGAATATGAGAAAAACCACTTTTGGGTCATTCATTCTGTAGACTGCGCCTGGAAATTGCTCAGGCTCATACATTACTCTTCTAAGTTTGTAAACAACGCTTTCCAAGTCTATTTCTCCACCTAATTCTCCAGACGCAACAATGTTTTGAATGTGAACCACAGGCTTGGTTGTAACAGATATTATCCCATGCTTTTTCAGTTCCCTAGCCACTTTGTTTACCGCCCGCCTCGCTGATTTCTCCGACTTTGCCCCTGTACACACCATTTTACCAGTTTCAAATATTAAAGTGGCTGTTTTCGGCTTTTTCAGTCGAAAGACAAGTCCCGGAAACACTTTGGGACGATATTCCACGTGTGGAAACTTCTCAACTATCAAGTTTAAGCTTACGGTTTGGTCAAGAGATGCTGACGCAACTATGTTTTGAATGCGCATTGAAGGTTTTGTTTCAGTCATTTCTGTTCTGCCCAGATTTTTAAGCATATACCTACCTTTACCATTCAAGACGATAACTGTTTCGATACTTTCCATAATAATTAAGCCGTTACCGATAGAGGTCTCCATGGATTGAGAAACGTAACAGAGCGGCTATACCGCCTAACGCCAAAAGTTTTGAACCAGCTTCATGCTCAGTGCTTACAACCATTATTTTTCCACCCTTCTGCTCCACAACCCTCATCAAATCTTCAAGAACCAGCCTTTTCTCGTCTGAGGCTTTACGCAGCGTGGCATCCGCTAAAACCATGGTGTCAATAGCCCCCAGCTGGGCAATCCTTTTCACATCGTCAAACCCATAAGCTATGTTAGACTCGTTTCTTCCAAGCCTCTTTAAAACCTCTTCTATTACTTCTGTTTCCTCAGCAATTCGCATATGCTTCATGGTTTTCAAAAGTATGCCCGAGCGTAGGGCTTCGTATATTCCTGCGACACCGCTGTTGTTAACGCTTTTTACATCCACAACTGACTTGGCAATTTCTGTTGCCTCATTTTGTAAGAATTTTGCAAAATCCTTTTTTACAAAGCCTACGCCTATGATTGCTATTGGACTATGTGTTGCAGTCCAGACTTGACGTAAACTGTTTGAAGCCTTTCGGAAGTACTCTTTTGCTGCCGCGCTTCTTTTTTCAGCTTCCAGCTTGCCTGGAAGCTTTATTCTCTCTTCTACTTTTACTTCAACACCATACTGTTTTGTTGTGGCAATTGCATAACCTTCGTCGTCGATGGCAATTATCGTTACGGGTTTTTCCGATGTTTTGCTTGCTCTCTTCAGTCTTTCAACATTATGCCTAGCCCACTTTTTCTTCACAATGGTAAGCGGCTTGTTTAATGCTATGTTAACGGTGTGATGGGCACCTAATGGAACTGTTTCCGGAGCTTTGCAAATGGTTCCGTGAGCCCTAAGTCTGCCTAAAAGCTTGTCCCAACCAATCTTTTCCACTTTAACACCTAAGAACACTGGAATTCGCTTGCCGCGTCTAGGTCTTGCGTATCTTTCGTCTGGTTTCATTTCTCTTGTTGTGCGTGCGTAAACTTCATCATCCTCATAGATGATATTATATAAATGCCACAAATCGTCAAAAGTTTCAGGAATAACCTTCACAAAACCTTTCTTCAAATTCATCTCTATAACCTTCAAAACCTCAACCCCTTTTCTAATGCTTAACCCTTCAATATCAAATTCTCCCTATTAAAAAGTGTTAAAAGAATGCTTATCCTTCATTGTTCATTGTTTAACAGGGGCGGGCTATGAAGATCAAGTTTTAGCGCTTAGATGTAAGTTACGAAGTTAAGGAAGATACGCCTGAAATTCGGCTATGGGGTGCCGATGATTTTTGGAAATAGAATGCTGGTTATTGACAGAAACTTTCTTGCATACTTTTATGCTGTAGTTGAAGATAAGGCAGATGCGACAAAAGTTGTTGAAGAAATTGAGGCTGAAAGGGCCCAATATCCCTCCGTCACAAAGCTTGAGGTTGATGAACGCAAATTCTTTGGGAAACCAGTGAAAGCTGTGAAGGTTTATTGCAAAGACCCAAAGTCTATATCGAAATACTCGAAGGCTTTTCGAAATTTCGAAGGCGTAAAGGACTGTCTCGAAGACGATGTTCGATGTTCCATGCGTTACTTAATCGACAACAACGTCGTTCTGTGCGGATGGCACGAAATAGAAGTGAATGAAGAAGCAAACACTTTAGGTGTTCAAGTTGACAAGGTCTACACAGCTGAATCCATCCCGAAGTTAATTGAAAAGAGTGATGCCCCGGAATTGAGGATTTTAGACTTCTCAACAATACAAAGAAGGTGCAGGAAAAATTCTGGAAATTATCTTGAAGGAGCAATCTCCCGAAAAAGCTGCAAAGTTTGTGCAACAATTTGTTTATGATCTTTGGCAGAGACAGTTTTCTTATCGTGACCTTGTTATTTGGAAAACGTTGACTAAGCCTGTTGATGAGTATGCTGTGAGAGCTTCTCATGTTGAAGCTGCAAAAATGTTGAAGGAGAAGGGCTGGAGGCTCACAGTGGGCGATAAAGTAGGCTATGTGGTGGTGGTTGGGTCAGGACGCCTTTATGAAAGGGTTAAACCTTACGTTTTTGCTTCTTACGATGAGGTAGACATTGAATATTACATGTGCAAGCAGGTTGTGCCAGCTGCGGCTAGAGTTCTTGAAAGTTTCGGCATAACTGAGGAGCAGTTGTTAAAATCTGGAGTGAAGGAAAAGGAAACTAGAAGACACAGATTTTTTTGGAAATTAATGTTTTCTGTCGTATTTTGTTGTAAAAGTTTTCAGTAGTTATCCTGTGGTTCCTTTAATCTCTGAGAACGTCATCAGTTGAACGTTTAACGGTGTTTTAACAGCTTCTGATATGCGCGAAGCAATGATGTTTTTTATGTTTTTCTCATTTGCCACATCGACTATTCTTTGTGTTATAATCCCATCGAAGATAACTGTGTTCACGTCCTTTATTTGTTGAAGCTTCTCTGCTAGTTGACTTACTGGTAACCGTTCTATTTGTTCCATCTTCTCGTTCAAGAGAACAGCCTCTAAAGTGCCCTCTAATTCTTTTGTTTTTTGGACAAATTCTTTCGAAACCTCTATCTTTCGCTTTTCCTTTTTAGGCTTGAATGGCTCTCCAATGCGAGTCTTGTTTTTCAAGGCTTCAAATATTTCTCTGCAGTTTAAATCCTCAACCTCCTTCCCTCTGGGTGCCCTAGCAACATGTTTTATGCTTGCCACTTGCTGAAGCTCTTTTAGAATTAGGTCTCCACCTCTGTCTCCGTCGAGGAAGGCTGTTGCTTCTTTTTCCTTAGAAAGTTCTTTAATTGTTTCTGGGATTTTAGTTCCTTCTACAGCTACGATGTTGTATATTCCGCATCGCATCAGGTTGATTACGTCAGCCCTTCCTTCCACAACTATTATATCTTTGGCACTGCTGACTTCTGGTCCAGCTGAAAGCTTTTCAGGTCCATATTTCTCAACTTTTGCTACTTTCAGCGTTTCTGCCACTTCTTTGAAGATTTCATCTACTGATGGCATGGATTCGATAGTCCATTTGTGGAGAATTTCCTTGGCCCTGCCGATTATTGCCTTTCTGCGTTCTTCTCTGACATCTTCAATTTTTTCAAGGGTCATCTTTGAGGCGCAGGGGCCAACTCTGTTTATGCTTTCTATGCTTGCGGCAGTTAGGGACGTCGAAACTCTGTCCATGCTTGTTGGAATTGTTATCGTGCCCGTAGTCTTGTCTTGTTTAGATTGCAATTGGATTTCTATTCTGCCGATTCTTCCTGATTTCTGAAGTTCCCTTAGCTCAAGTTCTGGGCTGAACAGGCCTTCTGTTTGCCCGAAAACGGCTCCTATAACGTCTGGTTTTTCAACTACACCGTCTATTTCGAACTTTGTGTGTATAACATATTTTATGGTAAATGTTTGTGATGAACCCGTAAGCGTCCACCTCCAATTATTAGGTTAGGTTAACTTTAATCACGTGATAAGGGAATCTTACTCTCAAATCACGAGATTGTATTTGAACATTTGCTCTATATTACTTTTATGAATTGTAAATCCTCCTCTTTAAGGTTGTGATTGCTGGTGACGTCTCCCGTATCTTCCCCTTTTTTCTGAAAGCTCAAATCTAACAGAACTCTTTTTGCGAAGTAGATTTCAGGGCATCCCCCGCGCGGAATGCGAACCCGCCGAATCTTACTCCTAGTCCTTGGGACTAGTACCCTTGTGAGTAGCGAAAATAATAGAAGAAATTCTTCCAGAGAAAATATCTTGGCCGAAGAGTATTCAAGCTCTACGCATCCAATCAACGCTTTATCAATCACCTCAATAGGATCTTCCGAGGGGTATATCGATTGTTTTCAGCGTTTCGTTTTAAAGATTTATATAGCTTTTACATACCAGTCTGTAATCGCTTTTGAAATGGGATGAAGCAAATGAGTGGAAAAGTAAAATACCCTTGTGCATTGGCCTCTTTAATGCTATTGCTGGTGGCCTCTTTCTCGCTCTTAAGTTTAGCAACGTCTTTCAAAGGGCAAACGGCTTATTATGGCAGGGTTTACGCAAGCAATGGTGTCTCAATTGTCAACGCCATGGTTGTGGCTGGCGGCGCAGAGGGATATGGCTACGCCATTACTGGCGTGGATGGAAATTATGAGATTAACGAAGGACTGAAAACGGGAACCTATGACGTGCATGTTACTGCATTTGGCTACATAGATACAGACGTTTCCGACATCTCCATAACGGCAGGGTCAACAACCCCGCTTGACTTCTTCTTAAACCTTTCAGGCGGAATTTCCGGCATGGTTCACAACAGCGAAGGCATGCCTTTGCAGGGAATGGCTGTCATCGCATTCTCTGAAGACGGAAAATACTTCAGCTATGCCACCACCAACGCTGACGGAACATATTTGATGGCAACTAATCTCGAAACAGGAACTTACAATGTAACTGTTCCCTTTCCTAAAGGATACGTGTCCAACATGACAACTGGAATCGGTGTGACACGAGGCATTGAAAACAAAAATGTGGATATTACTTTGTTTCCCTCAGGGATTATCGCTGGCAGAGTAACAGGCTCAAACGCGGTGCCTGTAGCAAACGCCACGGTCATTGCGACATGTTCAGATACGCCCGAGTATATGGGGATGGCAACGACGGACGAGAATGGCAATTACACAATAGATTCTGGCTTGGGAACAGGCACCTACACTGTTATAGCAATGAAAGGCACAGCATATGGATTTCTTCCAGCTGACGTCACCGTGGTAGCAGGCGAAACAACAAGCAACATAGATATCACAATTACGCTTAGTCCTTCGCCTACTGGTAGCATTAGCGGTAAAGTGACTGATGCTGAGGACAGACCTATTGAATATGCAACTGTGTCAGCTTCAGGAACAGGTTTGGGTAGTGCAGCGACAGATGAGAACGGCGACTACAAGATCTATGACTTGCCCGCAGGCACCTATACTGTTGAAGCCTCGGCAAATGGATTCCAGACACAGAATATAGCAGGCGTAGAAGTCTTTGCTTATCAAGACACGCCAAACATCAACTTTCAGCTGGATCCGCTTCCACCGGAACAATCCGGCACACTTAGTGGCACGGTCACTGGAGAAGCGAACCCGATTCCAGAATTCAACATGTGGGTAGCACCCTTGTTGCTGTTAAGCACTGCAACTGGCATTGCATTGATGAAGGCATTCAAACATAAGAAAGCGAGAAAACTCTGGTAACGAAACTTCGAAGTTGCATCTCCCCTTTCTTTCTTTTTAAGTTCATTGTTCCGATCCAGCCAGGCAGACATTTCATAGATAAAATTTCTTTCATGTCAAAAAGACTCTACGATATAAGTTAAACTTACGCTTTGAACCATTTGAATATCAAGTATCTTATCGTATCTTATCATTTTAGCGTGTGTGCATAATGTGCCTTTTCAGCTACTGACGCTGACGTTTTAGACACTGTTCAGCAGGTTAATGGCGAAGGTGAAATGGCTCCAGTGCAAGTAATGAGGAGCTGCTTAAGGCAGGCTTTGAATATGTTACGGAACGTGACGTAACTAAAATCTATCGCAAAGGAAATAGGGAACCTTCACGCAGAAACGCCAATCTTTCTCTTTAAGGTTTCCATGTAACTTGCCAAACCTTCAACATCCTTTACTTCATGACCTACAATGCCTCGGAGTTTTTTCCAGAAAACAACGTTTGCCTTTATCTGTGTATTTTCCAGATACTGTTTTAAACTTTTGGTCCACTCCCTTCCACGTCTGTCAAAATCCAACAGTAAGATGACCTCCTGTGCCCCGCATTCTTCTACCTCGGAGATAACGTCCAACATGGATTTTCCGCCGGTTTTCGCCTCTATTATCTTCCCTTCGATAGCTAGTGCTCTTAATGCTTCAACGTCATTCTTTCCCTCAACAATTATTGGGATTTCCTTTGCTGATTTCTGAGCCAAACGTTCCAATGTTAGTAGGATTTTTTCTTCTTTTTCTTTGAGTCGTGTTGACATTTTTCTACCTTGTTATTTTGGCATTCCTTACGGCGTTAAGGCATTTCTTTGCCTCTTTATTGTTTTCAAAGTATCTTCTGGCAGGTTCGAGGATTACAGGCAATTCGTGTGCTAGAGCATTTTTGAGGTCTTGCGGGTGTAAATTGCCGTGTCGGTAGGCTTTTTCTAGTTCTTGGTAGCTCTGGAATTCCACTGTGCCGCCGAATTTTGCTGGACGTTCTATCGTGAATGTCTCGGTCTCCCTGAAGATTATGTACTTGCAAATATCCAAAATCGGATTGAACTCTACAGTTTTTTCTGGACAGAAGGCTCTTCTGATTTTCTGTTTTATTTCTTCAGGTGAATCGTAAATGAATATGCATGTTTCAGGTTGGCTCTTTGACATTTTGGCTGAAGATAATGCTTCTCTTTCTTTTCCTTCAGGAATCGGCCACAGAGATGGTTTCGCCAGACCTTGTAGTAGATGGTGGTGAACACATATTGGTTTCCAGAATCCTAGTCTTTCGCCTAGCTCTCTTGCAACTACGTTCGCATTACGTTGATCTATGCCTAACTGACAAATTTTCACTTCCATGTGGAATATGTCTGCTACCTGCATAGGCGTGTAAAGAAAGTCTGAAACATAGTTCGCTTCTGTGTCCTTTCTTCCAGCGATTTCAAGGGTTCGTCTCGTTCTAGCTATTGTCAGGTTTTTTGCAATCATAATTGTTTTTGTCCAGTAGCTTAGGTTGTTGTAAAGCTCGTCTGAATAGATAAACTCAACTTTGTCTTCTGGAACGCCGAGAGCTATCCACGAATGCTTGAAGAGATCTGCTGCCTTTCTGATCAGTTCTAGGTTGCCGCCTAGCTTGTTGTTTAGCCAAGCATGCCATGTGGAAAGATAAGCCTTGAATTGTATTCCAGCTTCGACAAAATCTTTCATTTTGTACGCGCAAATGACACCCGTTCCCAGATGCACTAGACCTGAGGGCTCCCAGCCGTTGTAGGCTATGGGATGTTCTTCTGTTTCTAAAAGCTGCCTCAAACCTTCCATGGTCAGAACTTCTTCTGTTGGAGGTCTGCAAATCAAATCAATTTTCGTTTCTATGTCCAAGTCCTTTACCCTGCCGTTCTATTAGCCTCTAAGGTTCTATGCAAAAGTGAGACTTAAAAGTTAGGTTGTCTCTGTACAACATTTCATCTTCTGTTGCGGAGCAGCTCCTTTCTAGACATTTGTTTGACTGCTGCACATGGTGTTTCTATTTCGTGGTTTTCGGCGCCGGCGAGTTCTTTGCGTGCTCGGTGAGCCTTCATTGAGGCTTCTTTGGCCGTGATTTTTCCGGGTTGCGCGCGATTTGATTCGGGATCGCAAGAGATACCTCGATTCTGACTTGTGATGAGGTTCGTGACGTAATGCAGGAATTATGGCGTTATGGTTGCAGCGTTGTTTTCGTCTTCGAAAGATGCTTTCCTATTGTATTCTTTAGAGGGGAATTCTTGGAATTCATGTGGAAGGCTTCTCGTGGAGTTGTGCAAGGACTGGTGTGAGTGTTGTTGTTGATAGGGGGAGGGGGTCTACAACAACAAATTATGAAGGGTTAATGATGAGGGTGCGTTGTGACACAAAAAGGGTCAACACGATGGTTAGAACGTGTTTGGAAGTAGTCGTCCATTGCCCTGAGGAAAGCGACTACTATTTCTGAACTCTTGATAGCCTGTTAGTTTTGCTTGTTGTTTTGGTTGTTGTGATGGAAAGTAAGTTGATCTTGTGGAAGGATTAGCTAACTAATGCGCGAAATGAAATTGACTACGTTGTTAACTGAAGTGCAAGATATTTAGAAGCCCACCAAGAACAGACAACAGAAAAAAGAGGGGAAGTTTAGAGTTTATGCGATGATTTCGTAGTGTCCTTCTATGTAGAAGATGAACGTTCTTTCCTCATTCTGGTTGTTTGGAAGTAGGAATGTGAGGGTGATTTGCTGGTTTGGTGTGAGTTCGGCGTAGTTGCCATCGTTTTCCTTGAGGAGCGGCTTTACGTTTCCTTCAACGGAGTGCGTGGCGCTGATCAGCTGGGCTTGGTGGAGTTCAACCTTTTCTTGTGGACTGGTGTCTAATCCCACGTAGTCGAGGCGGTGAGGCGAAGTCCAATAGAGCCTAACTAGGAAGTCTTCGTTTTTGTTTATGTATTGTGATAAGTCGACGGCTTCTGTGGACCAGTAGTCTCGCGGGGTGACTGCGGCTACTGTTTGCCAGCTGCCATCGTCGTTTAGGATTTGCACGTGGATGCAGATTATCATGCTTTTCATGTCGTCTCTCAGTATCAGCTTGGCGTTTTCCGCGTTGACTTTTCCGAAGTTCAGAATTAGATAATCACCAGTTTCACCGTAGTAGTAGGTTGTTGGGTCTGAAACGTTTCCATCCACCCGTAGAATCTGGCTTAGCCTGTTTTCTCCGTTGTTGTCCACGCAGGAAATTGGTGGTTCTGGTTCCTTGTAGGTTAGGATTTGCCCGTCTGGAGTGACGGCTATGTTCACGTCGGAGTCATAATCCACTGCTAAAAGCTTAACTTGGTCAAAGTAGTCATGTTCATTCTCAAACTCTCGAATTTGCAGGGAATAAGCTGAGCGACGTGTACCTTGATGTGTCGGAGCGAGTAGCTGCTCAAGCCGGTAATAATCTTCCACATCAGCACCGTTACTGATTTCTGAAGCGGGCAAAAGGTTGTTATCCATCATGTAACGCTCGCCGTTCCAAGCGTAGACGTAAGGACAACCGCCTCCGCCTCCGCCGCCGCTATAATAGAAGTAGGCTTTTAAAGTGTGGTCAGAATTCATGGTAACAGTTATCGGGTTGTCATACTTTGTTGCTCCGTCGAGAATCCAATAGCTAAAAGTGTAACCTGAATATGCAGAAGCCGTAACAGTCACAACTTCACCATAGTCATAAGTGTAGGTTCCAGGCGCAGGGTTAGTAGTGCCGCCAGTGCCAGTAGAGATGGATAAGGATACTGGAAGTTCGTCAGGCTCGGTGCTCCACTCAAAATTCAATACAACGGAAACAGTCTCATAATAGATTGGTGTCCAAGGCTCAGAAAAGGGTGCTGGATCCGGCCAGTAGTAGTCAACGCTAAAGGTAACCGATATGGAATGTGTGCCTGGACTAAGCCCAGGCACTAGTATGCAAACCTCGCCTAAAGCATAGTTTTGAGGGGCCCAGTATAATGGTTGCAACCATTGAACCTCTGGCCATTGATATGTTGGCTCGGGTTCTGGAGACGCAGTCAAATCAAGAAATTCTTGGCATAATTCGCTTGCATCTTTCCACCAATCATACGGAAAATATGCATATGTTACCAATGTTTTTGTCACGTCAGCAAGAAACTCGACAGCGGGACTTTCCCCTTGCTCGGTGAGGTTAACCCCTGATGGTTTCGGATCATTAAGAACTTGTGCATCTGGATTGCTTACTGAAACTTTTAAACTCAGAGGATAGAGGTTCCGGTCGATACCCAGCCAATCTGTCATGTATCCATCGTTAAAACCTGAAATTGTGGTTTTTAGCCATAAATCGTAATAACCATCGGGACGAAGATGATGAGACCACGCTGTAATACTGCCCCCAGTGTATGCATTATCGTTGCCTTCAGTACACGTATCTACATCTGCTTTTCCATACGAAATGTGTAACAGGTCAAAGTATGTTTTAGCCAGACCAGTCGCGCCGTCACCAATGCTTGGGTCGTTATCGAAACCAATCCATATCTTCGTAATATACCAGTTTTCTGGGTCTGACTCGTAAATTATGGATAGATCGAAGCAAGCGAACTGCCAAGAACCAATTGGATCATTCCATCGAGAGGCTGGATGGATGCGCACGTCATTCTGGTCCACAATGTATTGTCCATTATAGTTAAAATCACGAAGCGTCCACACCTGCCCGGTTCCCTTGTTATATAACTTCGCGTCTATCATGCAGTGTGCGAGGGTGTAGTGGTAATACCAAATATTTATGAGAGTATGCGGTCTCAATTTAATAGGCGGTCCAAAATCGCTGTCGGGCGTAGTGTCGAACAAGTTGAAGTAACAGTAGGAGTATGAACTTCCAAAATCGCCTTTGACCATCAGCTGACGACTTCCAAAGTCGAAGCCGAAAACTTCTGGCGGAATGACTTCGTTGTTCCGCCATCCACATTCTGGATTATAGAAGTCGGATGTCTTCCAGTCTACAGCGTCGGTTCTTCCAAGTGCCTGCTCGTTTTCCCAGCTGGTGTGGAATGGCAAGATAATACGGTGTTGCGGAGTAGCCGAAGCATTTGGAGTCCAAAAAGTCATCATAGACAATGTAAGAAGAGCCATGGTGATTATGGCAATGATTCTATTTCTCTTCATTTCTCTTTTCTCCAATTTTATTTTGTCCATAGAATAGAGGTTACGGTGAGGTTGACTGGTTTAGAAACTATTCCATACTCTACGCAGTAAATGTAGTAGGTTCCCGAGGACACCGGATTGCCACTCATGTCTTGTCCCATCCAAACAGCCCCAACCCAAAGAGCATAGAAGGCGATGTTTCCTAGTCCATCAACAGGCACCTTCTTCGTGTAGTTGGAAAGGTTTCTTCGCGCAATATAGTAATCATAGCTTGCTTCATTTTCAAAGGATTGCTTAGCAACCGTATTGTCTGCTTTGAAAGCCCCCCACACCAACCAGTTCTCATTTGCAGCTATGTCTGCCGGGTCATCCACCGTGTGGTTATATATGAGTATTACATCCTCGAATCCGTTATAGCGTATGTGAACTGGTGCGAAGTAGCTGTTGGTCATCTTGTATTTTGGGTAAACGAACATTACTAGCACGATGCTTCCGTTAAGGTACACTACCTCCATTCCAGGGTGGCCTGGACCACTAATAAATTCAAGTTCAAATGAACAGGAAACAAATCGGTCGCCTAATGCATATGGAATGACAACGAATAGAGAAACAAGCGTTATTGTTGCTATGAATAGTGCTATGATAGGAATTTTCCACTTCCGATAATCGAATTTTCTAGTAGGTGTTTCAGCTGCTTTCACTTCAACCTCCGTCCTATGAATTTTGTTCTCTTTCTACCCTTCCTTTAGGGCTGGGCGGTGAACACGCCTCCAACACAATTAGCGTTGGCTTAACCGTTAAACCTTTCTTCATCATTTTCTTTCCTTCCTAACGCTTCAAAACGGTGGGCAAACACCTCGAATTCTCCATGTAGTTTCGCCAGTTTCTCTTTATGTTCAGGTTTTTCCGTTTCCTTCTCTAACTCCTCTATGGCTTTCATCATCTGCTGGCTGAACCACTTATGGTTTCAGGCTTGTCCGCTGAAATCTCGCCTTTTTCAAACTTCTCAATAATTCTGCCAAGCGTTTCAGTTGCTACCATTTTCATCTCCCTCTTGTTCTCTTTCCGCCCTTCACTTAGAGCTAGGCGGTGACACGCCTCCAACACAGTCAGTGTTGGCTTAACCATCTAACTATTCTCCTTTTGAGAGCTTAAACATTTCTGTTAAAAGCTAGCTTGACGATTATTACTGCTTTTTTCATTCATACCACTTCAAAATCTCTCGAACCGCCTCGAGGTGTTTCGCAACGGCTTCTCCCTTTTCAGTGAGGGAATATTCGGTTGATATGGGAAATGTTGAAAGTACGCTTCTAGTGATTAGACCGTATTTTTGCAGGTCTTCCATTCCATAAAATCTAGGTTTTCTTCCAGTTCTCCGCTTGAATACTTCTTGTAGAAAATCTCTGTAGACATTTTATGTTTAGCTTCAAAATCCTTTAGGCTTTTTCCAATCTTCTTAATGGAAGCCTTAACCTCCCTTAACCGAGCCTCTACAGCTTTCTGCACAGCCTTCATGATGCGCTCCTTAGGACGTTTGGTGACGCCGACAACATCCACCTTAGCCATCTGACACACAACATTCAAGATTAGACTTCAGGTCTTAATTAATGGTTTCGCGTTAAGACCAAAAAACGATTAGACAAGTAATTTTCTGGTCTTGTCTTTTGTTTTTCAAAAAGTTTTGGAGAGATAGCATATTTCCTAAGGATTGCATATTGGCATCCGAATGGCATTGGCTCCGATGCGCAATTGTATCGGGAATTGGGAAAGCTGCGTAAAGCGATACGTTTATTTATCGTTTCTGAGATATTTGCACTCATGAATCTTATAGATGAGAAGTTACACGAGAGAATAATTGCGAAGAAAATGAGGTTGGATGAGCACAAGCCGTTGTCAGAAGAAATAGTGAGAAGGTTACGTCTGAAAATGGAAGTTGAATACACTTATCATTCTAACGCGATTGAGGGGAACATGTTAACGTATCGTGAGACGCAGCTTGTAATCAGAGAGGGAATGACCATTGGTGGCAAGAGTGTTCGTGATCACCTTGAAGCCATTAATCATCCGCACGCAATTGAATACATCGAAGCTTTGAAGGATCGTCCTCTTACAGAGAGTGATATTTTGAAAGTTCATGAAATGATATTTTCTGGTATCCTTGAAAATGCTGGGAATTACCGAAATTCGCAGGTCTTCATTGAGGGTTCTGATTTTGTTCCGCCTCCTGCTTTTGAGGTGCCGTCTTTGATGAAGAAACTCGTTGAATGGGTAGAGAGAAATCCCAATGAATTAAGACCAATCGAGTTGGCAGCTGTTTTCCATTACAGACTAGTTGTCATCCATCCTTTTGATGATGGAAATGGGCGAGTTGCCAGACTGTTGATGAATCTGCTTTTGATAAAGCATGGATACCCGTTTACCACTATAAGAACTTATGATCGTCGCAGATATTATGGTACTCTTGAAAAAGCAGATAATGACGATTTGAAGCCTTTTGTGAATTTTGTAGCTAGGTGTGCCGAAGAATCATTAGATCTTTATCTCAGTGCTATTGAACCTACGAATAGGAATAGACAGTTTATTAAACTCAGTGAAGCCGCGGAATTAGTTCCATACAGTCAAGATTACCTTAGTCTCTTAGCTCGCCGAGGTAAGCTTGCTGCAATAAAAATAGGAAAAGACTGGTATGTGACCCCAGAAGCGCTAAAGAATTATCTCATCTCTGTCAAATCAAGAAAAACAAGCAAGAAAAAATGAATATAAAGGCTCACGAAATTTACCAATTCACAAATTTCGAAATTCAAAAAGAAAAATCTTGGCGCTCTCGATCAACTAAAATAAATTTACTATTTACAGTTGCTTGAAGTAGCCTGAATTATCTTGTAAATTTCTTGGAGGTATTCTCTTGTTTGCTTAAACCTTCTTCTGTGAAGCTTCTTTTTTCCTTCATTTGGCGGATCGGTTCCTTTCCTTCGTCCAATGTCATAGTTGAAAATCCAACCCTTATAATCGCTGCCAAAAACACCTATCTGGGAAAAGAAATCATGTCTTTTTGGATGGTAACAACCGAGTGCAAATAACCAGTCTTTTGGATTTTCACTTTTCATTCTTGAAAGTGTATCTCTCAAAAGTTGTTCACTGCGTACACTGACGTATCTCCCTGAGTTCTGTCTTTTCTTAAGAAGACCCCCAACTGCGATATTAGAATACCCCATTTTCTTTAGTTGGTAATAACATTCGATGTATTCTTCAGCAGTTTCGCCCTGTGAAACTCCTACTAGTTGGAAGGAATAATTTCCGTTTTCATATTCCTTTAGAGCTTCTTTTGCGCTTTCTATGGTTTCGTCTTTTTGTTTTAGATGGTCAATCATTATTCCATATGTGGCGTTCATATTTTCATAAATGGAGAAGAGTTTTGAATATTCAAAGGAGCATCCTTCTTTTTGGAATATGCCTGAATCACACATTTTTATTACATTTCTTTTAACGATCGAACCTTTAGGGCATTTATTGACTTCTTTATCGTAGGGGCAAGCTCCTTGCACTACTTCGCAATAGTTTCCTTTAACGCAAGGATAAAGTGAAAGCAGCTCTTGGAAGTTTTTGCTTGTGTTTGTGTGGCTCATTAAACCTACTTTAACGTTGTATTTTTCTAGTTTAGAACCACGGAGTATTCTCAGAGATGCGGGCCGATCCGCGACAAAAAAAGGTATCAAGAGCTTGCCAGCTTCCTATTACTCCAAATCTAGATCATTTAGAGTATAGTTACCATGAGGTTTATCTAGGAAGTTTCTAATCCTGTCTTCAGCATTCTCGACAGCAATTGGTATAGGTTTGCCTTGAATCCCCAGCGCCTCATGGCTCATTATCAGCCAATCTCCCTTTCGGAATCGAAAAGTTTGTTGGAATAGGTCTTCATCCATAGAAAACGCTTCGGCCGCTCGTTCTCTATCTGTTTTCCGGGGTAATCTACTTACGAAATATGTATGTGGTTGAGCCATTATGCTCGTATTGAGATAAGTGACTCTTTGTGTTGCCAACCCTACTCCTAAACCGTATTTTCTTCCTCTTCTTGCCAAAGTCTCAACTGCAGCTGTAGATTCTTGATACGTCCCTGTGGGCATTGCTGGGATAAATTCATCAGCTTCGTCGAAAATGAAACAAACGAGAGGGGTTTTATCACCAGTTGATCTACGTGATTCGTATGCATTGCGAATTAATCTATTTGAGAAGCTTCGAACTGAATTGGGATCATGAGATATGACGATGTATAAGCTTCTTCGATCTGGATTATTTAATTCAGATGTAATATTTGGAATCGTTATTGAATATTCAGGCTCGATTAAGATTTGGGGTTCTCTAGCAATCCTTTCCATATGATGCTCTATTATATGTAATCTTCCCTTTGTTGTATCTTGTTGATGCGGATGTGAGTGTATTATATCTGCTACGTTTCTTGCAACTTGTGGAGTTAATTCAGCATCAAGAAATCTGCTGAGATATTCTTCGATGTATTCCCTAATTTCTATTTTCCTTGCTTCTCCCAAACTACGGTAAATGCTCTCTTCTATTGCGTCTAGAAATGATCTAATACTAAGTCTGGTGATATCTCTATGGACTTTAACCTTATGATTCCGTATTAAATCGGTTATGTAAGGTTTCATCTTATCTCTAATATCCGAAGTGTCTAATGTTCTTGGAAGAAGTATTGAATTCAAGAATTGCTGAGATATTTGATCAATAGGTAGATTATTCTCAGGTTCTGGTGTGGATGGTTCAGAAACAATTGCTTCTAAAGTTGCTCTTGAAGGAGGTGCTATCTCCGTGTGTCCCATATGTCGAACTAAAGAATCTGGCAATGTTCTGTTCCCTAGACAAACAAGGTGTGAATTAATATCTGTGAGAGAGAGAAGATCTATCAATAATGCGGTATATTCCCCTGCTAAATCGAAGAGAACTATTTCAATACTGCTTTTTTTGGAGACAAGTTTCCTAACTATTGTGCTTACTAAGTTGCTCTTGCCGACTCCCGTAAAGCCAAAAATGGCAAAATGTGTTTTTACAAAATCTTCGACATCTACTAAAATATTTACGTCTTTGTCTCGAAGTAGGGTACCAACCTTGAAATTGTCTCTTTGAGGAGAAATTAAAATGTTCATTATTTTGTTTAGCATAGGTGTTGAGAGCAACCGTACCTCTTTTCCAGGCATGACCAGCGAGGATTCTTGTTGGAGGGGAATATCATCAATGTCGGTTAAATTGGGGACATCTTTGAATTCTAAATCAATTGGAACAGCTTGACAAGCAATTTTCGTTGTATCTTCATAGGATTTTTCTTCTTGTATTATCCAATCTTGAGAAGCACTCTTAGCCGCTTCCATTGTGAACCCTGGGTATCCTTCAAGATTTTGGGGTATAGCGAAATGTACTGGTAAAGCTTGAATGATTTGGCAAACACTGTATACATCGTCAGCGGAAAAATTTGGAATAGCGACAAGATCTCCTTCTTTGATAGAGTTAGTTAATTTGCGTGTGTAATCAAACCAAATATCCAGTTTTAACCCTGTAAGTGGATCTGGTTTAGCCCGCATTAATCGTCCTATTATCTCTTTTTCTCGAAATATTTCGATTTCAGACATCCTATATTCTCCTTACACCATTGCGAAGATCCCTTAACCGTTTATGAAGAGGTCTAGACAGGATTGCTACATTACTGCTTTTTATCATATTTTTCGCTTTCTTTTGTAGACTCTTAGCACCCCAATCTGCTTTATGTAAGGGATCAGGATACCCTATTACTTCGGGATAAAGATTCCTAGTCAAAGTATGCAGTAGAAACATGCTAATATCTTGACCGGGATTATCTTTTGCATTATTTTCGAAAATAAATGGACGTACTTTACCGATATCATTGTTTTCAATTAGTACTTCATCCCATCTCTTGTTGTCAAATCCAAGTATAACCAGTCTATCAATGAAAATGACATGCCCCATCAATGGACTTGGTTTGGATCTTAACAAGAAAAATTGTGCAAGAGACCTGGCAAACAATCTTTCTGTAGTAAGAACCCGACCTTTTACACCTCTAATTTTAATACTGGTCGATCCATTTGGTTGGTCAACTGTTTCTGTGCGCAAAGTCATGAAAACCGAATCAAATTCAATTGTGGACCATGGGGCAACAAGTTCCTCATCACCATATGGTAGAGCCTCTAAAAAGGTTCTGTCAGTCCATGGTAGAAGAACGTTGCCAAAAGAGTATTTTCCAATTTTTCTCATAACTCCCAAATAATTTCTAGATAAGTGTCTCGACATAGAATCTTTAACGATACCTATTAGCATAATATTGTATTTCCAACAGAGTTCGATGAGTGCTCTTGTTCCGATCGCGATGAGAAATTTAAGATCGTTAGGTGACATCCAAGTTGTTTTCAGATTTCCTTCAGAGTCTCTCTTCTGATAAGTTAGCGAAGTTGGATCTTTTTCTTTGAATAATTTTTCGCATATATGACGAAACAGACCTTTTGAATATTCCCAAGATTCAGAATATTTTTCGTTGAATGTGAGTTCTTTTGTGTCTTCATCATAGAAAACCAGTTTTTCCTCTTCGTTAAACTTTTTAAACAGACTTGGTCCTATTTTTTTTAAGACATAACTTTCACTTAGACCGATCTCTTGCGCGATATCAGATATTTTCTCTTTTTTAGTTGAAGATAACCGTGCTAAAATATAATTAAAAAACCTAAAATCTTTACAACTAGGTACACCTATTCCCAAATTATGTGGGTGAGAGTAGGCAATAATGACATCTTGTACCGACAATTTCTTGCCCATAAATGAATAACCAATTAGACCGACACTTTCTCTACCAACTTCAGTAGTTGCCATAACGCCACTCATGGATTGATCCCATAACAAAATATTTGGTCTAATGGTTGCATTGCTTGCTAGATCATAAAGTAAGAAAACTTCAGCCAATTGCATTATTTGCGTATGAATGTTTGTTAGATTAATTTTCTCCTGGTCAGGAGTCGATGTAAATTGTTCTTCCAAAATATCGCCTAGTTCAGCAAAAGGAATTGGTACGTAAGCAACCATACTTACATCTTGTTCTGAAGACCATTTCTGATATTTGATAATGGGTGGATCGCCTTGGAAACTAATATCTCCTCTCACAGCATATGAAGCACCAAAAAATACCATGTAATCTTCCAGAATGTCTTTATATAGCGTTCCATCAACTGCTGCAAATTTAATTTCATCTGTTCCAAACAATCGTTCGATAAGTCTCATAGCCTTTCTTCTACCTGCAGGGTCCTTAACCAATGTCTTATACGGCTTGACGAGATTTTTAAAGAAATCATTGTAAAACTCGATAGCATTTTTTGCACGTTCGTGATAGAGGTCCTCATACCTATTTTGAGAATTGTCTAAGGCATCCTTATATGCTCCCATGATCTTTGAAATCTCAGACAATTGAGACACCTTCTACACTAGCGATTATAAAGAAACAAATTTAATAAGCCTTTATAGCGCTAATAATATCTAGTGAGTTCAAGGGGGATCCCGTATTCGGTTTTCTTTGTGCAGACATCACTGAATAAGCATCCTTCACATAGAGGTTGCAAATCTAGACATTTTCTTTTATTCATCCACCATAGATTGTCAATTACATCACCAGGTATTGAAGTTTTTTCCATGATATGCAAGAATGAACGTAATCCTGCGTTCCTTAGTTCTCTTGTTTCGCCATGAGTCAGTATTTCTTTGCGAATAAGTTTCTTCATCAGTTTTCCTTTAGGCACAACGATACCGATTCTCATCTGTTGCTTTAGGAGTTGGTAGTCAATTCCCGGGAAAATCGGGCTATCAAATTTCACAATTCCTCTTCCTTGATGCATTATAGCATTCACCATCACCATCTTGCAAAGTGGATCATCGAAAGCCCGGAATTGTCTTGAATATCTCACAAACTCGAACAAGGAATTTTGTGTCTCTTTTACTAAATTATAAAATTGGCCATCCCAGTATTCAAGAAGTTTATATCCAAGATCCCTCCAATTTTTTTGCCGCTCTTTCAAAGCTGGCATTACATCGCGATCTTCATCATCTCTGAATATTTGTTTCATCTCATTAAGTGAGATCTTGGATAGTTTCTTCGCATTAAGAATTGGAACCACACCATTCTTTTGACAAAGCCTTAAAGCCCTCCACATATAGTATGCGCCCCGCTCTCTAGATTTACCTTTCATGCCCTGACAGTATCTGTATACGCCTCTATCATTAATCCACCAGTATCTGAAATTTATCGCATTGCCAACAACGAAAAATTGGGAAACAGTAGACATATCTTCTCTGTCATCTGGCCAGTGACATTCGTCCCTCCAGTCTAGTGGTTCATATTTATGTTGGTCCTTGATTTTGCTCAGCAGTTTGCACACTTGATCCAGAACATTATAATTCAAATCGACCATTTTTCCGAAGGTTAGCCTTAAATGCAGTTCTTCAAGCACTTTCATCGAAAAAGCCTCTTTCACCGTATACCAATACGATAAATTTGTATAGAACTGCTATATTAGTTCTTTCTGAGGAGGAAATGTATATGACTCAAGATAGTGATAGAAAGAAATTCTTGTTAGAATTTTACCAAGTTTGTTGGAACAATGTTACAAGAGCAGAAGAATCTGCTTGGAAAATGTTTGCAGCTTATACAGCTGTCTTCGCTGGGCTAGCTTTTGCTTCAGAGATAATAGGAATAGCTGGTTTTCTTTCAGTCTTTAGCATCTTCAGCTTTCTAGCCATCGCACTTTCGCTCAATGCTAATCTATGGTTTGTAAGAAACATTGGACTGATATCAAATCTTGAAAAAGAATTTCTGCATGAATCTGACTATGGTGTTCTAGTCCCTGAAAGCTATAAAGGAAAGATCCCTTTCTTCTCCTTTAGAGTTTTTGAAGCGTGGTGGGTTCTTATTGTTGCTTACTTCAGTATCTCTCTCGCTGTCCTAATAGTTTTATTTGCCCAAATTTCTGATTGTAATCAAAAAATACTGGTTCTGGCAATTTATCTAGTAAGTTTGTTTCTTACGATCTTATACGGAATTTTCCTGAATCTAAGACATAAGAAAATTGTAAAGGGAGCACCCGGAAAACAACTTGAAAGCCAGTCAGCAGAGTGAGGGCCAGCCATACGTTGATATCTCCAATCGATGTCGGGGAATTCTCTGAAATTTTCAGTTACAGATCTCTGCGTGCTCGATCTTCTGAATTTCCTCCCACTTATTCTGTCGCGCGAATTCCATAACTTTAGGCAAATCGTTTATTCCTCCCATATTTGCATACCCCAAGGTTACCAAAGTTTGTCCGGCCTTCTCACAGGCAGCTTTAATCAAAGACGTATAGGCTTTCCTTGCTCCACCTTTGAAGAAAACCACACAATCATAATCCTCGATTTGTCTGGCTACGGATGTAACTAGCTCCAGTGCTCTCTTCTGATCTAATATTCTTCCATAAGGTTCTATAGTTTTGTGAGCATCCAATAAACCATGTTCTGCGCTGAGAATTTTCATATCGTTTCCACAGCGCCTATTGTAGACGGCCTTAATTCGGGCAGATTTATATAATTTGTATGCTGGCATAGGCCTGAGGTTCTTTCTGGCTCCACAAGCTGTCACAATCAAAACTTTCATTTTCCCGCACCAGAAATACCAAGTTTAACTTCGAAATACGCTGGGACAAAACGTGCGAGCCCAAACACTATGCAAGTAGCACCAAGCGTCCCAATAACTCGTTCGTACAACATAAGTGGAAAGGCTGTCATGAACACAACATATGGTAGCTGTAAGACATAAACTGCTTGAATCAACATAGCTGCCTGTTCGCACATGGTTGCAACGAAAGCATTTAGAGGTATTCGGATTTTCAAAGGTGTAGATAATGTTGAAACTCCTGCTAAAATGATTGCGACTATATGGGGTGTTATCCAATATGGAAATTCGGATCGTGTGGCTAGATAAAACATAACAACAGATGTTAGAAAAATCGCTGCTAATGGAGATCCTATTTTGCGTTTATGGAATACCATGCTTCCGAAAAATGCCCCAGCGAAAGGAAGTAACATTGTAGTTGGACCAAACATCGCTTGCCAAGGAGCAATCCATAAAGCGAGCAAACCACCAATTAGCGCTGCTGCAACTGCTTCCGTTGGAATAAGAAGAACAGCGATGACAGGAGTCATGATTAGATTAAGCGACAACATAGATGATGCCCCTACAAACACAGAAATTGGAACAAGACTAGTCACAGCATAAAGTCCAGCAAATACTCCTACTCGTGATGCCCTTAATGCTGCGTTTCCATTTCGGTTCATGTTATTTCACTCTCCCAGTCAACAGATCTTCGTAAACCCTTCTCATGTAGAAAACGGCTACAGCTGTTTCTTCGTCTAATCCACACCTACACGCTTTGCAGTTTGGACAGACAAGCCATCCACATTTTGGGCAAAGTTCAGAATTTGCTGAATCAACTTTTTCACCGCATTTAAAGCAGTAAACCTTGGGATTAGCAAAGAACTCCAGAAAGTTTTCAACAACTCGAGAAAGTGGAATGTGTTTTTCCTCAGCTGTTTTTTTAGCTTCACTCAATATTTTTTCGTCTACGCTTAATGTAAGTTTGGTTTTGGTTTGCATACATAATGATGCGTATAACCACGTATAAATAATTAGTTGACGCCTTCTAGTAAATTCTCAAACCCTAAACTAAGCGCGTTTTCAACTCGTATATCCTCCGGGATCGTTCAACAACGCCAATTATCCTAATCTCCCTACACAAGTCATCACAAACCTCAACAACTATCCTTCTACTCTTCAAATCCCCCAGCCAAGCGGAGACTTCTCCCCCACACATCTCGTTTTTCTGTTAAAGCGTGCCTGCTGAATCAGAAAACTATATGGCGTTGCGAACTGACTGTTTATGTAAACACTTGAAACTAAGTTGTATGATGAAGAGGAAAAACGTGTCGCTCATACCAGAATTTCAGTTAGGCCTATGGAACGCCTTTTCAGTACCTTTCGAGGACATGAATAAACTCACAAATCCTATCATACTTTCGTTTCAAATCCTTCACATCGTCATCTTTGACGATAATATAGTTTCCATGAGCCACCCTATTCCTGAACTTTCTCAAAGCTTTGAGTTCCTTCTCATCTTTTACATTCATTATTTTTCCAATATCAGAGCCCCAGACAATTTCAAAGATCTCCTTAGTCATCAGATAGTGATGTTCTTCTAGGCCCACAAGTTGCCCCTTACATCTTCCATATCTTCCTTCTACTTCTCTTGGATTCGTGAGACATTCTTTGTATTTCTTATAGTTGTCTCCAATGATATCGAGCAACAAAGACTCCAACGCAGATATCAAGACGAAGAAGAACACTTTGACAGCGATCTTATCCAAATCTGCACCTGTAATCAGACCTGTGATCGAGTTACGTTCAAGAACAAATAGCGGAACAGGATCTTTTCTCTCAAAGAAAATCTCTAAAAGGTTCTTGATGTTTGTGTCTCCGGTAGCCACATCGCGAACAGTAATTTCGTCGGCTACATCTTCGCAACGGGTTGCGTCATCTTTGGTTTTTTCCAACTTCTTAAGTGTTACGTATCGATGAATATCGACATCATGAAGTGGGGCTGCACTAAACTTTTTGTCTCCGAGCAAGCGTCGGGCATCAGAGATTTTCTGGTCAGGTTGGCAAAAAAAGAATTCGTTGCAAGGCGTCATTATTGACTTGGCAGTCAGCAAATCCAAAATCCGCTGTAAATGCGAAAAAGTCAAACGTTCTTTTCTGTGTGGCATCTTCCCTTTCCTTTCCATCTTTACTCTACCAAAACCCAGAATATATTGCCCATCCTATATTAATCTTGATTCGGCATTCGGTGAAACCACCGATAACTGCCAAAGTAAAACGCGCGAGAAAAGTCCGATTCTCCATAAACATCAACAACCGTTCCTCTACTTTTAAAATTCCTCCAGCCAAGCGGAGATTTCTCCCGGCATACTCCCTTTTCACCGTTTACTCGCGAAACTTTCATATACCATTCATTATAGTCCCTTTTCCTAGCATGAAATTACCAATACAAATACAAGCCATCATATACAGAAAAACCAACACAAAAACACAACACCTACCACTAAAAAGGACATCAACCCTAAGAAAATTCTGGCAACCCATAACCAGAAAGCATAGAAAAAAGAGAAACCAAAACCCAACCCCCTAAAAAGAGAAACACAAGAAGAAACCAGACCCACCACCCAACCAAAACCAAAATCCCACAATACATCTTAAACCTATCTTTCGACACCTGTTCGCTAATAGCGAACATTTATATATTATAGCGAACAGTAAAATGCTATGCGTCTAGTACATAACATATTCGAACCCAAAGCATCCAGAGTCATCAGATGCCTACTCGTAAACGTAGGCAGAGAGTGGACCATCCGCCAAATCGCCAAAGAAGCCGATACCTCTGTTGGATATACCCACGCTGTCCTAGCAACTCTAATAGAAATGAAATACATCGAAAGAAACAAAAGACACAAACTAGTCTTACTGAACCCTTCAACCTTACTAAGACGATGGGCAGCCTTCCACCAATACGACCACAACAACCAATTCCTAGACTACTACACATTCGAACAAGAAATCGACGCTTTCCTAACCGAAATCAAAGAAAAACTCAAAAACGAAAAATACGCCCTCACCTCGCTTGCAGGAGCGTGGCTCGTATCACCCTACGTAAGACCCATTAACATTCATCTATACATAGAAAACCGAAAAAAAGCAAAAAACCTCTCTCAACACCTCAACATCAAACCAACAGCAGGAACTGGCAACATCAGAATGGTAATCCCATACGACAAAGGAGTCTTCTACGGCTCAAAACTAATCCAAGGACTAAAAGTAGTGTCCAACATACAACTATTCGTCGACCTCTTCAACTACCCCGCCAGAGGAGAAGAAGCCGCCCAACAACTATACACTATCATCGAAAAAAAATGGAGCAAAATCCTAACAGGTGCCCCACATGTATGATAGAGACCTAACTGAAACCTCAAAAGGCGCCCTAGTCGAACTACTACTCTCCTTAAGCGGATACCGACAAGACATCGTCCTCGCAGGAGGATGGGCACCCTACTTCCTAACCCGTAACCACTTTAACCATTGCGGTTCTGGAGATATAGACCTCGTACTCCACCCCTCAATCATCGTGAAATACCAGAGCATACAAAACATAATCAAGAATCTGGGATACCAACAGACACCTAACATCTTCAGATTCAAACGAACCTTAACCTCACCCAAAACAAACCGAGAATACACAATTCATTTAGACTTCCTAACAGAACCGCACGCTGTCACTGAGACCATAGAAAAGGAACGGCTCATCGAAGTCCAAAAAGACCTGAAAGCCTGCCTAATCGAAGGCTCCAGCATCGTATTCGACTTCAACTATCAAGAGAACATTGAAGCAACCATCCCAAGAAACGGAGAAGCCAGCACCCCAGCAAACGTAGCTGATATAGTTGGTTGTCTTTCAATGAAGGGACAAGCATTGCTGGGCAGATTAAAAGACAAAGACTACTACGACATATACGCCGTAACGGGCTTCTACAAAGGAAACCCGCAAAGAGCAGGAGAAGCATTCGCCCAGTCAATCAAAGAAAAAGGCTTCAACATCGAACATCCAATCATCCGATCAAGCCTCTCAGCAATCAGAAACTCCTTCTCCAACCTAACAAGAATCGGCCCCTCAATCGTCTCACGCTTCATCGGAACCGACACCAGAACCGACGCCTACGAACGAGTCAACCGATTTCTCCAAATTGTAGACGCAGAGCTCCACGTTCGCTAATAGCGAACAAATATATACACAAGCGAACAGCAGCCATAACCCAACCGCAAACCGAAAAACAAGACACCCCCCAAACAACTCTCCACCCTAAACCACCAAAAAACCAAAAACAAAACGAGCCTACTAAGCATCAGGACTAGTTTCTAAGTTCTATGTTTTTCTAAACAAGTTCATTGAGAAAGAAAAAGTCGTGCCATGTTTTGAGGGTTTCAGGGAAATTCCCTATCTCATCCGGCACTATAAACCAGCGCTTTTCTTCGGGGATTGTCTTGACCCGTTTGATAAGCTCCAGTATCTCCTCCTTATCAATTGGAATATTGGCGTTAAGAACCGCTTTTGCCTGATCCTCTGTTACATTGTCGTTAATCATCTTTATCAAAAGCGCTGTTCGCGCAACGGAGACACGAAGCTTATCCCAAACATAGTTCGCCCCATAAACAAGGAAAGGTCGAAACCTCTAGAGACCATCTCTTAATATCCTAAGCTCATTTTTTGCCCTCTCCTTAGTTTCTCCCTGTAGCAACTTATCGGAAACTTGTTCTCCAACCTGTTGCGGTAGGCTTGCCACCTGACACGTAAACAACATATCATTGAAACACTCACCCATCGTGAAATGTTCACCTCTGACTTTGGATTGAATGCCGACTGACTCACGATATGATTCGGCGCACTCTTCAAAACAAAAGTCAGACTTCTGAAGACGATTTATGTCGCAGAAATGCTTCACATATTCCAGACCGTTTCTGCTGTCTCTCAGCGGACGACCTATCGTAATGGGACCTACCGTAGAAAGCTTATCGCCAAGCAACGCCCCAACCGTCGGCGTTGTAACCTCTACCGAAGAGTCAAAAAAGAACGCTTTTAGAGGAGTCTGCTGCGTCGGCATCTTAGGTCTTATTCCAATAGCATCAAGCAGAATAATCCGACTTCTATCAGTGATGGCAGGCGTCTCAATCCTGTAGAGGTAGAAGGGCACATCACTACTGATAACTCGCTCCCTACGACTGTACAGAAACGCTTCACTGTCGAATTTCTCATACACCTTTCTTAAGATGCTCTCAAACTCTTCTTTCGAAGCATTCGTGCATATGTCAACATCGACACTAAGGCGAGTCCAACTGTTACCTAACAGTATCTGGACGGCAGATCCTCCCTTGAATATGAAATCCAACCCTTCTTCTTGAAGCTGCCCAAGGTATTCTAAACAGAAAATCGCTTTTTCCAGATTAGCTACATTATTGATTGTTCCCTCAAACAATAGGCTATGGACTTTCTCGGGATCAAAAGTCTCTACAGTTCCTACACTCTTCGTTTTGTCAATCACTCTCTTGTCCCGTCCACCATTTCTCTGATAGCTCTCAGGACCCCTTTTCTTCCCACGAGAATATCGCTAGGTATAGACAAGAGCGAGGACTGCTTTAGGCTGTAGAGAAAGATTATCATCTCATCTCGAAGCTTCCGTCTCTGGGCATACCTCAACAGTCGGTTAAAGTTTATTCCATCTCTCCGAAGCATGTTTGCAAACATGACTCCAAGTTCGCTGGGAGGAAAACTCAATTCCTTTCTGGTGATGAAGTAGTACAAGTCTAACCATATCCTCTCAGGTGTAAGAACGAAACTGTCCCCAAGCCTAACAAGTCCATATTCCTCCCTCCTCTCAAGGATGAATACTGGTTTCCAGTCATAGTAAGCATATTCTCGAAAATCTCTATTTTCAGGACGCAAAACTGCATGATATCCCCTCTCTATGAGAGCATCGCGTATGCTTGCAGAGAGCACCTTATCCGTTTCAACAAAGACCAAGTCCTTACCTACGGTGTAGTGAGCGTAATCAGCCAGCATGCCAATAGACCACACCTTCAATTCGGCCATTCGAAAATGCTCCCTAAGAACCTTCGAGAGCTTCGACAATTCAGGAGAGAGATCAACGGTAGCAGTGGGTCCCTTCCCTTGTTGGTACAAGCCTCTTCCTATTCTTTTAACAAGTTCCATTCTAGCCAGCCGACTCAAGTAGTTCTTCGCGGTTATCCGCGAAACATTAAAATCCCGCATGACATCCTCTATCGAGGTCGTCTCTCTCTGCGTGACGTATCTCACTAGCCTTTCCGGCACCTTCAATTCTAATCCCATGAAGTCGATATACTTTTGGCAATATATATGATTTGTTGTCAAAGGTATACAGATCATAGAAACCTCAGCCTAGCTCCCTATGCAAGTTGTCCCGAACCTCAACAACCATCCTCCCACTCTTATTCACCCTTTCCAAAACGTTTAAATGTAGAACTATACCACTTTTACTACTTAGTGTCCCCCATGACTGAAACAAAAACCATCAAAATCAGCAAAGAAACGTACGCCAAACTATCAGAAATCGCAGGAGAACTTCAAATGCGACTGAAACGCCCCGTATCCCTAGACGAAGCCATGAAATATCTAATCAACCTAAAAGAAAAAAACACAAAAATCACAGACCTAGCCGGAACTTGGGACATCACAGACAAAGAACTCGTCGAAATCAAAACTTCCCTCAAAGAGGCTTGGAAACGATGGAAACTAACCGAATCGTAATAGACACAGACATCCTCATAGACCTCCTCAGAAACAAAACAAAAACTGTCAACTCCCTCACCAAAATGGAAACAAAAGGATACACACTCGCCACAACCACCATAAACGCCTTCGAACTATTCTACGGCGCCTACAAATCCAAAAAACACGAAAAAAACCTAGCCTCAACCAAAACACTGCTCAAAAGATTAATCATCCTAAAAATGGAACTCACATCAGCCCAAAACGCCGGACGCATATACACCGAACTAGAAAAACAAGGCCAACCCATCGGATTAAGAGACATCATGATAGGCGCAATCACCCTAACCAAAGGATACAGTCTAGCCACAAGAAACACCGAACACTTCCAAAAAATCAAAGGCTTAAACCTCATACCGACTCCTTAAAACACACAAGTAACCAGCTTCATTCTTGTTCTCATAGCCAATCCATCTCTCTAACTAGGCTTATCAGCGATTATTCCTTCAAGTATCGACAACGTATTACACTCCCGTGCTCGCCTCTCAAGCAAATCCATGTCAACCTTAGTGAACTTCAGAATCGCCTTCACATCATCCCTATCCTTCAAAGCCCTCTCCCTCGGAACAGTCGCCCTAATCATCCGCAGTTTAGCCAAAATCAAATTCTCAGGCGTCTGATAAAAAGTCGCCAAACCCAAAATACTTCCAGCCCTCCTTACAAGCTTCACATCCGAAAGTATAACATCAACGGTAAGAGGCGACTTACTATCCTCAAACGTAACTATCCGATAACCCGACCTCAAAGCCGCATCAACCCTTTCCTCATCAACCACCAACCCAGCCCTCTCTAAAGCCGAAACAAGCTTAGTCCGCCACCCCTTGTCAACAACTGCAACGACAACATCAACATCCACAGTCGTACGAGCCCTACCATAATAACTCACAGCCAAAGCCCCAGTAAACACATACTCTAACCCAACCGCGTTAAAACCACCAACAAGCCTTCTAACAAACTCTTCAAAACTCTCCAGCGCCTAAACCCCACTTCTCCACCGCTTAGAGAACAACAACCTCTCCCTAACACGCTCAACAAGCTCCTCTTCACTAACACTTGGATCCCCATCCCTAACACCATCAGCACAAACCCGAACACAAACATCACTCATACCAACAGCAAGATTAACCCTCTCCTCAGGCCTCAGCCTTCTCACAGACACCCACACCACACAAATCTTAGCTCCGCTTTCAATTTAAAGCTTCAGCCTCCTAATCAAAACCTTCACCCTCTCCTCATCCTTCAAAAACTCCTCAATAATCGCATTAGCCACCTCATAAATCCGCAGATCGTTCAACAAAGCCAACTTCCTAATCTCCCTATGCAAATCATCTCGAATCTCAACAACCGTCCTCTTACCCCCCGCCAACCTCAAACCAACCTCGCAATCTTATGCCTACTCAAACTATCCGTCTTACTCCACAAAGCATACAAATAATCAGCAAGCAAAGGCCTTTCACGCCCAAGCTTCAAAGTCAACTCCAAAGCCTGCATCTTACCATCAACATAATATTCAACACTTAAGACACGAAAATCCAAATCCACATTCTCATTCGGCAGTGTTACGTGAATTTTATCTGCTGACAGAACAGGCGTGCCCCCATAATCTACTACTGTGCTTCGCAGCGTCAAATATTCGGCTGGCTCCTTCAAGTGATTGAGTAACCAGCCTGCCTTGATTTTCGTGCACTGAGACGCCTTAACTTAAAAGTTGTTTTCGCGGGCGTTTTTGTTTCCCACGTAACCTATCCCTTAACTTCATTGTGGAGCGGTACGCTCCTCTATGTTAAGGACTCTCAGCGTGGGATTTTTTGCCCGCGCCCACCGTGTCCCATGATTGGGTAAACCCGCCATCATAACAAAGCAAGCATGATGCTTGCCTTTTCTGTTGGGTCCGTCTGCATGGTTCTCCGCGAAGAGAGTTCCGGTGGGATTGTGCTCATTTCATCGCTGCTTTAAACATCTGTTTTGTTCAAAATTAACTTTTCCTATTTTTACTCCGGCACTAGATGTTCAAGGTTTATTTCGAAGCCGCAGACAGGATTTTCCAATTCGAAGTTGTTGAGAACTTCCGGGTATATTTCACCTAAAAACCCAATGTTCTTGTTTCCCAACTGTATGCATGCAACTCTCCCTTCTATGAAGCTCGAATTACTTGTGGGTTTTATTTTCCATCTGGATAGACCTAGATTAGTCAAAAATGCTTCCACTGTGGATTTTATTTCCGTGAAATTCGCTGTTGAATGTGCTGAGACTCCTGCTACATGGAGATGTCTTTCAGAGCGGCATTCAGTGTTCATATTAACGTTTATGATGTCTGAGACTTCGAAGATTTTTTGAGGGAAGCTTTCGTGTTTGTTATCCATTAAATTCTTCATCAAAGACGGCAATAGGCTTGTTCTGGCTATGTTGTATTCTGAAGATGTTGGATTTGCAATTTTAACGGTTTTTTCTGGTTTTCTCCTCATTCTTCTGAATTGAATGTCATTGTTTGTCAGTATAAAATTCATGACTTCTGTAAAGCCTAAACCTATCATTATTTGCCTAACAACATTCGCAAGCCTTGTAGCCTCGTGAAAGCTACCTGTTGTCACAGTCTTCGGCTTTGTCGGTCTAAGCCTGTAATAGCCATAACCAATGGCAACCTCTTCAACCAAGTCAACCTCATGTAAAATGTCAATTCGATAGGCTGGAATTTCAACCTCAATAGTTCCATCTTCGGCTTTTCTAGCATTCAATCTACACTTTTTCATGCATTCAACAATTTTGTTTTCCGAAAGCCTGAGCCCCAACAATTCGTTAGCATATGATCTTCGCAACTTCATCTTTTGCGGAGTTAAATCTGGAGAAACAATCGTTTTATCTTGATATTTCACTTTAACCGACTCGATTATTCCACCCATGTCTGCAAGGGCTGTGACGAGAACATTTAAAGACTGTTTAACAGCTCTAAGGTCTGGTCCTGTTACATCAAGGAAAAAGTTTCTTGTTTCAGCGTCCACCCGTGTCAGTTCACCATTTATTATCGGCGGCATGGAAAGAACTTTTCCCTCAACATCTATCAAAAGAGGATATTTTGGAGACCAATCAACCAGATGCTTATAGGCTACTCCCTTTTCATGCTCTTCAAGAATTTCCCGCAACGTCATTTCTTCTGTTTTCGCCAAAGGAACAAACTTCACTTCATCAGGGTCAGCAGCCAAATATGTAAACGGAGGCTTAACATTGTCAAGGTTGTGCACTCCTATCGAAGCTTTTCCACGATCTCTACCGACACCCCAGTGGAGGTCTTCCTGCATCTCCATGATCTCCCTAACCGCATCCTCGTCCAACTTCATGTTTCTAACGACAGCGCCCAGCATGTATGGTCTAACTTTCTGAACGGATTCATCAATTTTCAATACAATATTGCCCTTATGCACCACGTATTTTGGTAAACCAGTTTTCCATCCCATCAATCCTTGAAAGGCTCTTGCTACGCCAGCATAACTTGAGAAGTCAACACGGTTTGGATTAAACTCTATTTTCACGTAATCAGAGCCTACTTCTTCTATGTCAGATCCTATCCACGGAAGCCACCTAGCCATATCCTCAACAGTCAGCGAACGTCCAACAAACTTTGAGAATCTATCTTTGTACAGAGTGATTACTGGCATGTCGGGATCCTCCTAATCCAGCCTAAATCATTCTTATACAAGAATCGGATGTCATCCAAGCCAAGCTTCAGCATTATTAAACGTTCCAAACCTCCACCCCAAGCCAAAACAGGATATTTTATTCCTAAGGGAGCCAACACTTCAGGACGGAATATTCCCATTCCACAAAGCTCAAACCACTTCTTAAACTCCGGAATGTAAACTGTTGACTGCGCTGACGGTTCCGTGTACGGGAAGTAGCTTGGCCAGAACCGCACTTTTTTCAATCCAAGCCTAAGATAAAACTCTTTTAACGTTCCTATAAGGTCGCGTAGTGTCACGTTTTTATCCATGATTATGCCTTCGATTTGGTGGAATTCAGCTAGGCTTTTGTAATCCATTTTTTCATTACGATATACGCGGTCAACAGAGAACACTTTTACTGGTGGTTCTTTATGTTCAGCCAAATATCGAATTGTCGTTGCCGTTGTGTGTGTTCTGAAAACAAGTTTTTTCGCTTCCTCCGGACTCCAAGAGTATTGCCAGCCCCTTGAACCTGTTTTCCAACCATTCTCGTGTGTTTTTGCAACCTTGTTCACTATGGATTTTTTGGGCAGTTTTCCAGTCTTTGGATATTTCAAGTAGAAGGTGTCATGCATTTCCCTTGCCGGATGGTCTTGAGGCTGGAATAAAGCATCGAAATTCCAGAAGGCCGTTTCAACTATTGGACCTCGAATTTCCGTGAACCCCATCTCAGCGAAAATTTCCTTTGTCCTTTGGATTATTTGCTGAACTGGATGCGTTTTTGCAGGATAAACTGCTGGGCCCGGTGCTGTCACATCGAATTTTGTTAGTTCAGCTTTTCGCCACTTTCCAGTTATGATAAGCTCTGGTGTAAGCTGAGTTACTTCAGTGATTACTCTTATTCCTTTCTTTATCCTTTTCCAGCCAGCCTCTGTGATTTCTATTATCCTCTTTGTTTTTTCATCAATTTCCAAAAGTTTTCTTCTTTTCAACATTTTAACGGCAGATTGCAGTTCAGGACTTAAATCTTCACCAATTACTTGCCCTTCTTGGTTCAAAAGTTTCAGTAGTTTCTCATCAGCTCCTTCCTTTTCAGGTTCTTCTAATAGTTGCAACATGTTTGTATTTGTGTCGAATGCCGCCCAGTTTTTTCTTCTAAGCCATCCCAAAGCTATCGGTACGAACTGTCTCTCTAATTTTGCTTTCTCAACAATTTTTGTAATGGATGATTTTCCACCCAGCTTTATTAAAGCTTTTATCAGAAGTCTTTCGGGTAAGCCCCTTTTTGCGTGAAGTTTTCCCTCATCGTTAAAGCATACGATTGTTTGTTCCCTTTCAAGAATTTCCACGAGTTTTTTCTCTTCTAATGTTAAGGCAGCACGCATTATCGTTGCATCGGGCAAGCCGCTTTCGTTCATTATTTGTTCTACTGACGCCTTTCCGCCAAGCTTTTCTATTGTCAGCAATGTTTTATACTCATTTTCTCTTAGTTCAACCATAGCGTTTCCCTTCATTAATGGAATAAGCTGAATTTGATAACGTAGTTGTTATTTCAGTTTTAATAAAAGTATGCATGTTCCTAGCTGGTTTTTGTTCAGAATTTATCCGCGTTTTTATGTAAATTGGCGAGGCATCACTTCACCAGCGACAATTAAAGATATGTAACCATATTTATGGCTTATTCCAAACGCCCCATCGTGAAGGCTCTGGTGGCTATTGTTCACGCAACATTTAATATGTTTTCCATGAATTGTATAAGGAGCTATTATGAGACGGTGGCGTCCATTTGGTGAATGAAAAGAAAAACGAGATGGTTGTAACTCCTTGGGAGGTTAAGGGCGAAGTTGATTATGAACGTTTGATACGTGAATTTGGCACTCAACCTTTAACAGAGGAGCTACTACAAAGAATAGCGAAGCACACAGGTGAACTCCATCTCCAATTAAGAAGAAAGCTCTTTTTTTCGCACCGTGACTTAAATGTTGTCCTCGACCTCTATGAGAAGGGAGTAAAATTTGTTTTATATACTGGCAGAGGCCCTTCAGGTCCAGTTCACATAGGGCATCTCGTGCCATGGATTTTCACAAAGCATCTGCAAGACAAGTTTGAAACGAGGCTTTATTTCCAGATGACAGACGACGAAAAATTCGTTGTTGAAGATAAGCTGAAACTTGATGAAGTTAAGAATTTCGGCTATGAGAATGCTCTAGACTTGATAGCCTTGGGATTTAAACCGGAAAACACGTTCATAATTTTCGACATCAAAGACATAGACCTGCTCTACGACATTGCGTTGGAGGTTGCAAAACGCACAACCTATTCAACGGCAAGAGCCACCTTCGGATTCCAAGATAGCACAAACATTGGATGGATATTCTGGCCAGCCATCCAAGCAGTGCCATGCTTTATACACGCTAAACTAACAGGCGAAAACGTTCCAGTGTTGATTCCCGCAGCCATAGACCAAGATCCATACTGGAGAATCACTCGCGACATAGCTCCGAAGCTGGGTTACTACAAGCCAGCCCAAATCCACTGCCGCTTCTTGCCGGGACTTGGAAGAGGGGGAAAAATGAGTGCTTCGGAACCAGAGACTTCCATATTCACTATAGACCCGCCACACGTTGTGAAGCAAAAGATATGGAACGCCTTCACAGGCGGAAGAGCAACGGTTGCTGAACAAAGAAAATTGGGCGGAGACGCAAACATATGCACAATATTCCAGTATTTTGCTTACTTGTTCGAAGAAGATGATAAGAAACTGGCTGAAAGGAAGAGGAAATGCAAAGCTGGCGAAATATTATGCGGTGAATGTAAAACCGAACTGACAGAAAAGATTAACAAATTCCTTGCTGAACATCAAAAGAAAAGGGAAAAAGCAAGAAACATCGTAGAAAAGTTTTATATTAAACGTTAATTGGAGGTTTGTGAATGTCGAAAAAAGAGGAAGTTAATGTCAGTCCTTTTTCAGCTTACAAGCTTCTTCATCCAATGCACACAGTGCTTGTTTCATGTGTAGGCAAAACTGGAAAGCCTAACATCATTACTTTGGCGTGGGCTATGCCGACATCAATTAACCCGCCACTCGTTGCCATAAGCATCGCACCCAAAAGACACTCTCATACACTTGTTGAAGAAACAAAAGAGTTTGTAGTTAACGTCCCAACAATGAAAATACTAAAAGAAACACTGTTTTGCGGTAGAAGAAGTGGCAGAAACTATGACAAATTCAAAGAGGCAAGCTTAACGCCTTTACCAGCTAGAAAGGTGAAACCACCAATAATAAAAGAATGCGTAGCGCATGTAGAGTGCAAGCTTCACAATCAATTCGCGGCTGGAGACCACACAATATTCGTTGGCGAAATAATCGAAGCCTACGCAAATAAAGAAGTGTTCACGGATAGATATGACTTAGAAAAAGCAAGCATGATTTTTCATTTAGGCGGAAACGACTTCGCAACGCTCGAACCAAAAGTTTTCGCGCCCAAACTCTAGACTGTTATAAAGCTAAAGCTGATAGGTTTCACCAACCACCTCATGCATATCAATGTAAGCTTTTTAAGTAATAAAATTGTTAGCCGTAATAAAGTAAAGTGACGTTAATGAACGGTTTTGACAAAGACGCTATTCAAAAGTTCAAGCTATCTGGGAAAATTCTCCGTGAAACACGTGAAGAAATGAAAAACTACGTTCGCGAAGGCATGCCCATAATTGACGTCTGCGAAAAAACTGAGAACCTCATACGGAAAAAAGGTGGAAAACCAGCATTTCCATGCAACGTTTCAATAAACGAAATAGCAGCACATTACACGTCTCCGCCCAATGACAAAAAAAGAATTCCAGAGAAATCCATAGTTAAGTTGGACCTAGGCGTTCACGTGGATGGTTATGTAACAGACAGCGAAATAACAATATGTTTTAACCCAGAATATGGAAGCCTTGTAAAAACGGCGGAACAAGCCCTGAAAACAGCAATAGATAACATACGTCCAGGAATTTCAACTTCAACACTTGGCGCAATAATTGAAAAAACCATAAAATCCCGCGGCTTCAAACCAATCTCAAACTTGACCGGGCACCAGATTGGAAGATACGTCATTCACGCTGGCACTTCCATACCTAATGTTTCGCATATGTCCTTTTTTTCAAAAATCAAGCTGGGCGGAGTCTACGCCATCGAACCATTCGTAACCTTACCAAACGCAATAGGCAAAGTTAAAAACGGCGAAGAAGTCACAATCTTCCGATTTCTCAAGCGAAAATCATCAAATAATCCTTATGCAAAACAGCTTTTAAGACATATTGAAGAGAACTTCAGAACCTTGCCTTTCGCTGAACGTTGGCTGCAAAATGTCGTTCCGAAGGAACATTACAGAGAAGCTTTCCAAGAGCTTTTGTCTTCAAAGGCTCTTATGGATTATCCCATATTCATTGAAGCCAGCGGAAAACCAGTGGCTCAGGCTGAACACACTGTATTGATAGTTGAAGATGGATGCCTAGTCTTAACTTAGAAACGCGTTCTTTTCTTTTTCTCTTCAACTTCCTTGTAGATTGCTGTTATCAACATGTTTTCGTTGCATTTCTGGCATGGGTCAACCTCTTTAAAAATGTAGTCTCCACGTTGAAAGTCTCGGATGCTCTTGAAACCGCATTTTCTACATTCAATTGTGGTTGTTACGGACGGAGTCTTTATGCTTAAACGTTTTATTCTTTTCCTTGTTTGAAACAGCACATATGTAGATAAGGCTACGCCCAGAAATCCTATGAGTAACAAGTAATATGCGGTGATTTCGTTGGAGTTGAAGGCGCTGATGGCTAGAATAAGGGCTGTTAAGGACAACGCTAAAGTTATGAATATCACCAGCAACACAAACGACGAGATTCTGGCGGGCGTAGATGATGATTTTTTACTCATTTTGCCACTCTCTTATTGCCCGATGCCAATGGTGTTACCCACTCCAACAATAATCACTCTGTTACCTTCTTTCGTTTTTTCTAAAATAACTTGCTTTATTCTCTCGATAGCCTTGTCGACGGCATCAAAAATCTCTTTGCGCATTGGTGAAACAGCATCTCCAATGTCTTCCTTTATTATCACAGCATTTATCGGCACGCGATATTTCAGGATTGACTCCTCAATTTTGAACTGATCTACACCAGGTCCACCTATGGCTGCGCCTACTCCCTCAGCAACTTCGCCAACCTCTTCACCTTCAAGCTTCAAGGCTGCATCCACCATGATAATTGAAGCTATTTTTCCTTCATTTTCCTCCATTATCGTTTTCACCCCGTCTCCAGGCTTGCCGACGTTTCCTCCTGGTCCTTCAGCTTTAATAACATACGCTGTTCGTCCTTCTATAGGCACGGTTGCAACAACACAGTCCTTTGCGATGTTTCTCGTCGGGTATCCATGTGTTAGCTTTGCTGCTACGAGTGCTCCTGCCCCGTCGCCTATTGGTTGACCATCTGCGAAAGCTTTCAATGCGCTGGCGTAGGCTTCAGCCTCTCGCATGACAAGGGGCAATATCATTTGTATCTGCATTATAATATAGAGGCTTAACGTTTTCTTGCCCAGCAAATAAAAGTGTCTTATCACTTTATAGATGAAGTTTAGAGCCATTGCTGCTTCAAGAGTATTTTCAAGATTGTTCGCTTGAGTTTTATCTGTTGCTGGCGCCATCAATTTTACATCATCCTTGAAACGGGTGTCCCTAACGTCCAGTATGTGTTCGAGCTTTCCAACTATTCCCGCAGGGTCTAAGCTTTGCGGTGATATCATAAAATACTCTAGAAACCTGTCAACTTTAGCCGTGGGATCTGCTTGGGGCTTTCCAATCTCTTTTATTGTTTCTATTACGATTTTTCTTCCTTCATCCCTAATGTATTTCAGTTTGAAAAGTGAGCCTTCAACTTCCCTAAGCATGATGTATGTGTTAATTTTTTGTCCATAAAACATGAAAACAAAGAAAAAGGCATAGAAGAGCAAATTTAGAATCCACGAATACTCCCCTAACGGTTCTTGCATGATCTGACTCTGTAAAGCTGTCATTGTCGCCAAATTGTTCACAACTCACCTTTTGGAAAAGGTGATCAATGCTTAGTTATAAGTTTTAGGTAATTCCACTCCAAATTAGAACACTAAATTTAGATGGGGCTGCCAGCTTTCCCGGGTTCGCGTGGCCGAAGACCACACTACAGCCGGGAACGGAGCGCAGTTTAACTTCTGAGTTCGGAATGAGATCAGGTGGGTCCCGCACCCTATGACCGGCAAACCCCAAAATACACGTTATGTCTATGCTCATTAACTTTTCGCTTCTGACAATAGAAACTTCTTGATCTTTCTCTCAAAAGAAGCCCCAATACTCCTTATGTGTAACCGTGAAGCCCTAGAAAAGGCTGGTGTTCCTCAAATATTTTCTTAATTGTCTTAGACCCGACTGGAATTAGAAAAAAGGAGGGTGGGGAGATTATTCTATTTCTCTTTCGTCATGGCAAGGACTGCTTTGATTGCAATGATGACGGCGGCTGGAGCTGCGAAAGCTACGATGTATCTTGTTATTGTATCGGCAAAGTAGTAGAGTATTTGTATCGGATCGATGTTCAGTGGATACCACACATTCCCAATGCCGGCTACAACTAAAGCAATTGTTGCTATAAGGAATGGAGTGACCTCCTTGGCTGTTATGCTTGTGATTCCAATTATGATTCCTAATATTAGCATGATTAGAGTTACATATCCGTCGATCTCTGAAATCGCCTGACCGTCCCAGGCCATATAGCCTACAGCAAGTCCCATTACGACTGCTATGACAACGAAGGCGATGTACGACCATCGTGCTATTTCTTCCATTTCCATTTTAAACCCACAAAGATTTAGTTATCATCGCTAACATATTATAAATCTTACGCATGAAGTTTCCATACAAAACCCACCTCTAGGGTGTTTTGAAACATAAAGTTGTAGAAGAGGTCATAAAAATCTATAAAAAATCGAAGCTGAACTGTTTCTAAAGGAAAGTTTTGCAGAAACCACTTTTTCGTTGAAAGAATAACGCATATATTTAATCCTTTACAGTTAATCTAATGTCTAAAAAAAGGGGCCGTAGTCTAGACAGGAATGACGACGGGCTCCAGAAGCAAAAGCACGGGTTTGCTGACCAGTTGGGATGAAGAAGTTCTGGAGCGGTTAGAGAAACCCGTAGGGACGGTGCCTAAGCACTGTTTCCGGGTAAAGGTCGCTGGTTCAAATCCGGCCGGCCCCACTTCTTAGACAAACTTAGCGTGGGCCACCATGAACCCCATGTCAGAGAAAATGCACGACTGCGCGGATTGGAACAGAGCATTGCCAAACAAAGGATTGTGCAAGCATGTTACAATCTAAATCATATACAAAATAAGAAGAATGCGCCTTACAATGTGCTAACTTCTGCAGAGATTCTGCACAAGAATTAAGTTTCTAAAAGCATAATAAAGGGATTAGGAAGAGAAAGGGTTCTTTGAGGGAACCAGATGAAAGTGGAAAAGAAGATTATCTCATACTTGTACGAATATGGAAACACAAGAGAAAGCGACATAATCAACTACGGTGTAAAGAAATTTGACTACTCTTCAGAAGAGATGAAGAAAGTTATAAAGCGAATGGTGATAAAGGGTAAAATTCACTATATTGTTCACAGCAAACTTGAACCACCCGAAGTTTATATCAGCTTGAAAGAACTTCTGCCTCCCGAAATCGCAAAGACCCTCATTGAAGCCTTCATCCAAACGAAAGCACGAGAAGAGGACGTGCAGAAAATTCTTGACGAAGCAGCATCAATCGCAGAGCAGATCAAACAAAAGTATTCACGAAAGTAACGGGCTTTAGACATCAAACGTCTGCTTTTGTCTCATACGTACTGCGTTTTCGCATCTTGGCTTTTTAGCTTAAACACCAAAACAAATAAAAACGTCAAGAAGTAACCAGAGAAAGCATCGAGTATGTGAGAAAGTATGCCAGCTGAAATCTTTGACCAAAATAGATTCGTCGAGATCAGTGAACGTGCTGAATATTGCGCGGTTAAAAGATTAAAAGATGTTGTGAAATTGAAACTTCGTACGGCAAGGAGACTTTACACTTTGAAGGTTGAACCGGTAAAAGCTGAAGAGTTGATCAAGAAACTGCAATGTGAAATCCGCGAGATATGACTGTAACTGTTTAAATCAATGGATTCTATCACGTAAAGAAAAATGCTTCTGAAACTGTGTGAGTGGATAAGTTTTCAAGGAAGGAATACGAACTTACATTTCAGTCTTCCCTTTTCTAATTAACACTACAACAACTAACGTGAAAACGATGAATCCTATTATAATGATGGTGGTTGATGGAAATTCCGGGATCACTGCCACAGGATATTCTGCACTATATGTGTTGTCTTGGGTGTCTGTTTCTACCGGAACCTTACTTGCGTGGGCACTTAGTGTGTAGTTGTTATAGGGGACTCCCGTGGTGTTCCATTCAAAAGTTAAAACAGTTGATTCACTGGCATTTAGAGTTAAGGTCTGGAAACCTATCTGGGTGGAATCATAATAGAGCGTTACATTAAACGTTTCAGTATAATCGCCTTCATTAACCACCGTCACGTTTATCGACAGTGTTTGATTCTGTTCTATAGTCGTTTCTTCTGGCACCACATCAACTATTGCTACATCATGTGTTTCAACGTAGAAAATCTTTATATCCGTCGCATTCACATTTCCCCCGCTATCAAAGAAGTATATCCTCCACGCTATTGCGGCAGAAGTAATCGTCTTGTTACACCAGATAAACTTCGCCGTTATCCACTTGTTTGAGGAATCCAAAAAACTTCTATGAAGATTGTTCTGACAAAACATTGGCCAGTCTCCGAAGTCGAGACCTATCTTAAAGGCGTATAGAGCAAAATCATTCGTGATAAACACGCAGCCGTCGCCAATGCTTGGACTGCCGAAACCAAGGTCCTCTAATGGATAAGACCAAAGTATGCCGCCGTCTGTTTCGTTTATCACGTAAAAGGTTCCGTTTAAGGATTGATAATAGATTGCTCCGCCAGCTGCGGCTGGACTACAATAGCTGTGGTTTTGGAGGGTTCCATCGTGGAGCTCTGCTGTGCGCCATACTTCTTCCCCAGTTAATAGGTCAAAAGCCCACATCCTCCAGTCGTCGCTAGGAATGAATATTTTATCATCATACACCAACGGGGTGCTTGGACTTCCCTTACGCTCAAATTTGCGTATCAGTTGTCCATTAGTTTCATTTAACACATAGGTTGACCATACTCCCGTAGTTATGTTAATTGTAACTTGGATGACCGTTCCGTCATAAATTATTGGAGAGGAGTCCCATGACGCTCCATAGTTCACATGCCATATCTCATCTCCAGTTGTTGCGTTAAAGGCGTATTGACTTGGGGGATAATGGACCGAAACGAAAACTGCTCCATCGTTATAAGCTACAGAACATACTATGTCTCCAATTTCTTGATGCCATATAGGTTTTCCATTGGTTTTGTTTAGGGCATAGACTCCAGAGCCAAATGTTGTATAGTAGACACAGTCGTCGTGAACAAGTGGTGAACCAACCCACCCGTAGACATCAGGTTCTGTGTAATGCCATATCTCTTCTCCGTTGGTTTTATTCAATGCAAAAGCTTTAGGGTTGGGGACGGTTTCCCCTTGTATCACCGAGTCGCATTCACCCATGTAGAGGACATCGCCATCTATGCAGGGAGAAGCGTCACATTGTCGGACGGTAGTATTCCAGATTATGTTGTCGTTTGATGCGTTAATTGCATAGACTTTGCCATCCGATACATGATTGCCCTTCGAGGGAGCATAGAGTACACCGTCTTCATAGGTTGCTGTGCCAAAATTATCAAATCCATAAACAGCATCCTGCCTCCATAAAAATGCATATTCAGTCTCGTTTCTCCAAACACCAGTCTCGTTTGTAGAAAGAACAGCCTTACGCAGAGAAACAGTATCCATGCCCTCTGCTTGAAGGGAGATACACCCACCATGTGGGATGACCAAGTCGCTCTGTTTTTGGTTTCTCCATTGCGGGGGAACATCTCCATTTAGATGAAGACAGGCATGCACGCAAACGGTAATTAACAAAATAGTTATAATGAATAAGATGGGCAGCAGCTTTCTAGCATAACTTTTCAACTTTTCTCACTATTTACGTTTAGAATTATTAGAATTAACTCTATTCTACTTTTATAATTTTCTAAACGCTGATTTCATTACAGATAAAGCGAGATGATCAAGGGTATTAAGCCTAACGCTATGGGAAGGGGCAATCCTGGAAACATGCCTTTTCTTTCCAACATTTTGAATGAGAGGAAGCATCCGAACAAGATGCCGATAATGGAAGCTACACATGGGATAGGGCTTCTAAATTTTAGTAGCATGTGGCCTGAAAGCAAAGAATAGAAGGTTAGGTCGCCTAGTCCCATTTGAATGTCCTGGAAGGAAAAGCTTAAACCGCGAAGTTGGTCAAGTCCGTTAAGAGCTATTTTTCCCACCGGTCCATGATATACAGCAAACGCGTCGTAGACTGCTAGAAAGCAAAGAATCAAGATTGCGCTTAATGTGGGAATTGAAGCTGCTAAAAATGTGCCCAGAGCTCCTCCTAAACAAAGAACTATCAAGTTGCAAAGTCTGCTTTGAGTTCGGAAAATTGCGAAGCCGACAAGGATTGTTATTGTGAGTGATGATATTAGAATGAGGGGTTCAATGTGTGGGATGGAAAATTTTGAGGACGCCGCGAACAAATAGATGGAGGAAAGCATGAAAACGGCGGTTGTTAAGGCGAATCCAGTGATTAACGTAATCAGTTTGTGGCTTTTTCGCTTCAAAAGAAAATATATTAATGATGCGCCGACTCCGACTAGGATAACAAAGTAAGAGGCGTTTCCGAGGGAGCCGAAGGTGTCTTCGGAAAAAGGTGTGATTGTGTAGGTTTCTATGGAAGATGTCAGAAGGAGAACTGCGCATAACACTCCGAAGAGTAGACTTGCTAAGATTGGTGTCAGATGAAACAGCTTGGCTTTGAACATATCATTCAAGGGTATCGACCTAGACTATCTATGGTTTTTTCCACATTGGAGTGGCATTTGGTGCAGAATAAACTTTGTTTTCTGTCGGTTTCGAATATGGAATTGGAAAAGTACATGACACAAAACGGGTTAGAACAATGTCGTAAGCCTAACGTGTGCCCAAGTTCGTGCACGGCTTCTTTTGTGCTTCTCGTTTTGAAGAGTTCAGTGGTGGATGGTTGTTTATAGAATTCTGGTCTAAGTCTCCATAGTGAGATTAAGGCTGCTTTTCCGGGGCATTCTGCTGCGCCGAAGACAAAATTTAGGTTTGGCACAAAGATGTCGATATCTGTTATTCCTAGGATTTTGTCTATGGTTTTCTGTCTTTCAGCATAGTTGCGAATTTTTGTTAGTATGTTGTTTGAGCCGTATTGTTGTCTTGTGTTGTTGAAGGCTTCTTCTGGTATTGATAGTGTTTTAGGAATTAGTGTGCATTTTGATTTGGGAAAAGTTATGCTTAGGTTTTCTTGGATGCTGCTTATCACGTTGGAATCTACTTTTCCTATGCGTAGGATTCCAATTTTCATTTGTTTCACCGCTAAATTTTGAATGTGTCTCCTGTTTTGGGTGCTTTCGCTTTCAATCCCAATTCTTTCTTTATCCATTTTGCAAAAAGTTCGCAGTTTCTCTCTGCACCATGATTCACGAATATTTTTGGGTTTCCGCCAAGTTTTTTCACGGCTTCTTTAAGCTCGCTTGCTCCGCAGTGGGATGAAAAATCGAAGTGTCCAACTCGTGCCTTGATCTTTCTCATTTTTCCATCGATAACGCATATTCCCTTATCAAGTAACTGTCTTCCAGGTGTGCCTGGAATTTGATAACTGACTAGAAATACGGCGTTGTTGGCTTTTTTTCCGATTTTTGACATGTAGAATATGGCTGGACCGCCTTTGAGCATGCCTGCTGTTGATATTATGACACTTGGTTTTTTGGCGGCTTTTCTTCGGTCTCTCCAGCCTTCAATCCAATGAGCAGAGTGTAAAGCATCTCTTAGTAGTTTAGCGTCTCGCAAAAACTGACCGTGGTTCATCATTATGGTGTTTGCTCCGCGGATCATGCCGTCAATGGTGACTGGATACTCAAAGTGGTGGGCGGCTAGGACGCATGCTATTTCTTGGGATCTTCCAACTCCAAATGCTGGAACGAGGGCGATTCCTCCTTTCTCGACGATGTCGGTGGTTTCCGTTATGAATTTTTTTTCTAGTTCTTGGCGTTCTGTGTGTTCATCATCTGCGTATGTGCTTTCGATTATCACTGCGTCTAGGTCGTTGTGTTCCATTTTTGCTCCTTCCAGAAGCTTTGTGTTTTCAGTGTTGAAGTCGCCTGTGTAGAGTAGTTTTTTTCCTTCGGCTTCGATTAGTATTTGTGCGCTTCCAGGGATGTGTCCAGCGTTTAAAAGTTGGAATTTGATGTCTCCGATTTTTTCTTGGACGCCGTAGTCTAGGTGTTTGCTGTTTTTCATCATTGATTTTAGTTCGAGATACTCGAATGGTAGGTAGTAGCTGGAGAGGTGGATGAAGTCTGTGATTAGTAGTTGGTTTAGTTCTGCACTTAGTCTGTTTGTGTAAAGCGGCTTATTCCCGCGAATGTAAAAGACAGGGATTGCGCCTGAGTGGTCGAGGTGGCTGTGGGTTAGGATTATTGCGTTGACGTCTTTTGGTGGTATGTGCATTGGGAATCCTGGTGTGTGGTTTAGCATGACACCGTAGTCTAGTAAAACTTGCGTTTTCTGGGTTTTTACGGCTATTGCGCTTCTACCGACTTCGCGGGCTCCGCCTAGAAATTTGATTTGTATTTGACTCATTTGCTTTCTTCCGTTAATGCAGTAATCATGCTTTCCGGTCGTTTAAAAGTGTATTGACTTTCTTGTGGAAGCAACTTTGACTAATCCTTTTTTGATGGCTGTTAATATTTCATCGATGTCCAGTGAAGCTTGCACTTCTGTACAGACGGCCCACATTTCATCTACGCGGTGGGCGTCGCTGCCGGCAACACCTGGTAGGTTCATGGTTTTGGCTAGTTTTTGAGCCATTTTGTTGGTTTGAGGTGTTGAAATGCCATTTAAGGTTTCTATTGCGTCGAAATCGTAGTTTTTTGCTTGGTCGCCTAGGCCGTATGCTCTGTAGGGGTGTGCGGCGATGGCTGTGCCGTTTTGTTGTTTTGTGTAGTTGATTATGTTTTCGGGGGTCCATGGTTTTGGTGGTGGTTCTGTAACGCCTAGGATTATTATGTCTCCTTCGGTTGTGCTTATTTCGATTCCGGGGATGATGAGGATGTCTTCGTATGCTGAGGCTAGCTTTCGTGTTTTGTGGTATCCCTTGGTGGTGTTGTGGTCTGTTATGGCTATGGCTTTGATGTATGGGTGTGCATAGAGCTGGTTTACTATGGTTTTTGGGTTTATTGATGCGTCGGGTGAATAAGTTGTGTGAATGTGCAAGTCAGCTCGAATCAAGGTTGTTCGCTCAGTGTTTTTTGTAGAATTTTTTTTAAGCTGGTTAGCATGGTTTTGGTTCGTTTTTCTTTTATGTTGATGTGTTTGAATTTGATGTTTTTGTTTTTGCATGTTTTTTTGCATGTGTTTAGGATGTTTTTGTTCCAGTGTTCTGGGTCGTTGAGTAGTATGATTGTTTTGTAGTTTGTGTTGTTGATGTAGTTTGCTGTTTGTTTTGTTACGTATTCGATTGTTTCTTTGTCTAGTGGTAGGGCTGTTTCGTGTTGTGAGAGGGGGTAGACTTCGTCGAGTTCGATTGGGATTATGCCGAATGGGGCTGTGTAGAAGCATGTGTGGATTTTGCTTAGGTGTTGTTTGAATGTGTCTTGGACAAGTTTTTTGATTTCCTTGAGTTCTTTTGATTTGTGTAGTGGTTTTGTTCTGGTTTGGGGTATGAGTAGGAGGATTTCTGCTTCTTTTGGTGGAGAGTATTGTTTGGTGAGTTTTTTTCTGTGTCTGACGACATATGGCCTGGCGAGGTCTGTGTGGTCGTAGAAGAATATGCCGCTTTTTTTTGTTGTTGGGCTGTGTTTTTCGATGTAGTCTTCGTATTTTTTTAGTTTTTTTAGGGCTTGAAGTAGGGTTGGATGGGCGTGTGCTCTTGTTTGTAGGTGTTCCCATAGTCTGCCGTTTTTTATTGCTTGTTTTATTTGTTTTATTTCTGCTTGGCACGTGTAGAGGTTGTGTTCGGCTAGGAATGTTTGTTTTTGTTTTGTTGGTAGTTCTAGTACTTGTTTTGGTGTTGTTTTTGTGCATTTTGGGCATGGGCATGGGAAGTATTCTAGTTCTTCCAGTCTGTGGGTGCCGTTTGGTGTCATGTAGCGGTTGTTTCTGGCGTATATTGCGTAGGCTGCTGAGTCGAAGAGGTCGCATCCTAGGGCTACTGCTAGGCTGAACATTATTGGGTGTCCTGCTCCGAAAAGATGTAGTGGCCTGTTGATGGGTAGGTTCATTTTTGCTGTGATTATCATGTCTGTTAGTAGGTCGAATCTGTATTGTTGCATGATTTCTGTTGGACTGCCTAAAGCGTGGATTTGGAATGGTAGTTTTCGCATTTGTCTGGCTGATTTGGCTACTAAGTCTAAGTATCGTCCTCCTTGGATTGGGCCTACCCAGAGGATGTCGTTTCGGGTTTTTGTTTTGAAGAGTTGTTTGGCGTTTTTTGTTGTTGTGTTTACTGTTTTTTCTGCGTGTTTTCTTGTGACTTTTAGGCCTGTTGGGTAGTCTAGGATTGTGGCTATGTCTGTGTCTATTTTTTCTTGGTATTCTACGATTTCTTTCGGGGTTGTTTCTATATCGCCGTAACGGAGGATTTGGTATGCTCCTGAATCAGTCATTACGACGCCGTTGAAATCCAAAAACTTGTGCAAGCCTCTTTCTGCTGGCTGGTTTTGAAAGCGTTTCTTCAATATGTAAGCGTTAGTTATTAGAGCTTCACAACCAAAAACCTCACCAATCTTTCGGGGAGAAATAGGCTGAATAGAAGGATTAACTACAGGAAAAAGAAGAGGAGTCTCAACAACACCACTCTTAGTCTCAAGCCTACCAATCCTCCCAAGCAAATCCCTCTCCTTAATCTCGAAACCCATTTTCAAGCCTTAGACATGATGAACCAAACACAAGTATAAAAAATGTTTATTGCTGTAACGACAATGCGATGTCTTGTCGTAGGATTCACAATCTGATCTGAGCAGAGATAATTGGGTCTCCATGATTGTGGATATCGATATAGCATCAGGAAGCTGGTGGCCACATTAAGAGTTTCTTCTTGTGTCTTCGGAAAGGTAGGCGAAGCCGCTCTTACGTCTCGTTCGCTTCTTTTTAGAATGTCAGATCTTCTTGGAGAGCCGCATAAATTGACTGCCGACCTTAGGGAAGATTTATGTTGTTTGCTTACCATTTAAATTTCGGTGGAAATGTAGATTGATACAGACAAAAATTCCAATCCAAGAGTATTTATCAAGTGAAAAGAACCCGCCTGTCTATAGACTGAAAGCGAAACCAAATTTCAGTCCAATTGATGTTAATCTACAGTTCATTATTGAGGAAGGTTGGAGTAACGCTGATAGATTGCGTTTTCATACAGAGATGAAGCCTGAGAAAAGCAAGAATCACCCAATGGCTGCTTTGCTCATAAATCTAGAGCCTCATCTCCTAATCAGACGATATGATAGAGAAGAAGCCTCATTTCTTTCTATTCATATCGCGTTGGATGGTGAGGTTGATATTCTGTCTAACGATCGAGACTTTGCTCAAAGGTATCTGCATGGGCTGTTTCTTGAGTGCCCTCCTGCTTTTCATTCCTCGGAAGAACTTCAAGTTTCTGAAGAATGGATAGATGATCCTCACATACGTGCTATGTTTCTTGGCTTGCTTCATGGTGCCTTGGGCTGGGATCCTTCTCATCAAATTCCTCCTGCTATTCAAGTATCTCTAAAAGAAGCTGAGAAAGCTCTTTCAATAGCTAACTATCGTTCCTGCGTGGTGATGTGTCGTCGCACCATTGAGGCTCTTCTCAAATTCGCATTTACTCGATTGCTTGGCAGAGCGCCAGTGGACAGTCAGGGGAGAACACTGAAGTTATATTCTATCATCGAACAATTCAGACGACAACAACCGCCTCCTCCCATCCCAATACATTTACTTCATGTACTGGACTCTATTAGAGTGATAGGAAATGTTCCTGGTGCCCATGCTGTTGAGATTGAAGGTTACAAATTTTCCAAACTAGATGCTGAGTTTGCACTAGCCTCTGTGCAATACTTTATTGAGCAATATTTTTCCAAGATTGACAAGGAAGTATCAGAATATTACACTTTGGCTATTGACTCGAATGAGGAAATCTCAAACCATTAGACGATATTGAAGTCTATCCTAGCATACTTATATTGCTATTTCTCTTTTAATTATTTATCAATCCATCACCAAGGAAGTCTAAGATGTGGTCTGTGCAGTTCAAGTTTATGAAAAGCCAAAACTAGATAATCCTGTTTTGATTGAGGGGTTGCCTGGTATTGGTTTTGTTGCCAATATTTCTGCTTTACATTTGATTCATGAGTTAGATGCTAAGCTTTTCGCTGAAATCACTTCTTCATCCTTTCAAGACTTAGCCGTAACAACAGAGAAAGGTGGCACTCGTTCTCCGATTAATCAGCTTTACTATCACAAAAGCCGTGATGGTGGAAGAGACTTGATCATTTGGTATGGTAACACTCAGGCTTTGACGACTTTTGGTCAGTATGAGCTTTGTGGACGTGTTTTAGACTTAGCCCAAGAGCTAGGCTGCCATTACATAATAACTTTAGGCGGGTTCAAAAAAGAACAAACAACAAAAAAACCACAAATCTACTGCGCAGCAACAGACCCAGAAACCCTAAAAACACCATTAAACCTAGGAGCAAAAATAATGGTAGGACAAATCTTCGGAATCGCGGGCATCACAATAGGCCTAGCCAAACTCAGAAACCTCAAAGCCTTCAGCCTCCTAGTAGAAACCACTGGGACTTACCCAGACGCAGAAGCAGCCCGCCAAGCCCTAACCGCCCTAACCGAATTTCTAAACCTAAAAACCGACCTAACAAGACTAGACCTTGCAGCAGAAAAAACCAAAAAAATACTAGAATCCTTCGGCTTAATCAGACATGAACAAGAAAAGAAAAAAGAGGAATCTCCGTTTCGCTGGTTCGTCTAACCCTTAATCTCACTAATGAAATGCTCGTAAACACTTTGCACACGCTCAGCAGCCGGACCCGAACCCTCAACAACACCCTTCTCAGTCACCTTAACCTTATCCATGACCCAAATGAAACCATTATCCTCATAAAGCCTAACCATAGTCGGAAAAACCTTCTCCAACCGCTCAGACAAAGCCTTCAAATCAAACGGCTTCTCAACGCTTAAAATCTCAGCAACAACACTGCCGTTAAGAAAAACCCTATGCAACACCCTATCGCCTTCAGTCTTCACGTCAGCCAAACACAAACTCAAACTATCCGGATTAACACCAACCAAAGTCCCACCATACGTCTTCCCAGTCGTAGTCACAACAACAACACTAGAATCCACCAAACCCGCAACCTCAGTGAAAAACTTCCTCTGCGCAATCGACAACCATCAAACCTCCATTACACCCTAACACATAACAAAACACATATTAAGACTTTTACCAAACCACATAAGCTCCACACGTTCAAAGCCACACATTCATGATACAAACAAAAAATATAGGGGTCTAACTTTTAAGCGTCCAAAAACACGTAAAATTAATTGCACAAAATAAAGCTTCAATCTTGAAAAATATAGGGGGGTCTACCCTTTTTTGCTTGCACAGAAATTTCGCAAATCTTTTTTCTCCATCAACTAACAAAGATTCTAATCGTCAAGAAAATCAAGAACGCTTTCTCTCTTCCAAGTTCTGCTTCAAAACAACCACAGTGTCAGCCGCTACATCACGATTGACAACAACGTTCGGACCAATCCAACTATTACACCCAACCTTAACGCCTGGCATAAGAAGCGCATTAATCCCAGTCTTAACACCATCACCCAAAACAACCCCAAGCTTCCTGCGCCCACTATCCACAACCACATCCTTCACCATCATCTTCACACGCCCGTCATCAAGCCTCAAATTCGCAGTCACAGTACCCGCACCCAAATTACAACCCTCACCAATTACACTATCCCCAATGTAAGACAAATGACCAACATGCACACCATCCATAACCAAACTATTCTTAACCTCACAACCATTACCAATCCTCACCCCCTCACCAATACTCGTGCAAGCGCGAACGTAGCAATTCGGCCCAACATCACTTTTTTCACCAATGAAAGCCGGGCCCTCAACGTAAGCCCCAGAACGCACACGAGCAGACCCAGCAACAGTCACCGCCCCAACCAAATGAGCACCATTCTCCACGCAACCACAAACCTTATGATCCATCCTCAACAAAACCCAACGATTCGCCTCAAGCAAATCCCAAGGTCTCCCAACATCAAACCAATCCTCCCTCAAAATCTCAACCGCCAAAACACGCTTTCCCTCCCTCAACAAAAGCGAAATCGCATCAATAACCTCCCACTCACCCCTAACTGAAGCCGACGTCTCCCTGACCTTCCCAAAGATCTCCTTCGAAAGAACATATATCCCCGCGTTCGCCAAGTTTGAAGCCGCCTCTTCACGACTCGGCTTCTCAACTATACGCTTCACATTCCTCTCATCATCAACCTCCACAATCCCATAACCCTCCGGATTATCAACAGGAACAACAGCCATGGTCAAAACAGGCTTCTCTTTCTCATGCAAATCAACAACCTTCTTCACAGCCTCCACGGTAAACAACAAATCACCGTAAACCAGAAGAAAATCATCTTCCACACAAGGCTCAACGACACCTACGGCGTTACCTGTCCCAAGAATCTCCTTCTGCTTCACATACTCAACTTTCAACCCAAGACTCTGCCCGTCACCAAAATAATCGCGAATAGCATCCGCCATATAATGGACAACTAACACTATTTCATCTATGCCGCAAGTCTTAAGCGCTCTTAAACAATGCTCAAGTATCGGTTTCCCACCAACCTTTATCAAATGCTTCGGCCTGGTCAACGTAATCGGCTGAAGCCTCACACCTTCACCAGCAGCCAAAACAACAGCCTTCATCTTCCCACCTCCCCCACAAGCCCTCTAACAAACATTACACCTTTCTCCATTATCTCTTCCGCTGCTTTTAACGATTCACCTTCCACAGTCAACCGAATAAACGGTTCAGTACCGGACGCCCTCACCAAAATCCATCCATCTTCAAGGCTTAAACGAACACCATCAACCATTGAAACCTGCCTACAAGACGGAAAAAGAACCCTTAAACCTCCGTCAACCTTTTCCATAACCTTGTGTTTTACCTCATTTTTGCACGCAACATTTTCTCTGACAATCTGATACTTGGGTACTTCGGAAAGGAATTCTGACAACATTTTATCTTCATCCTCCAACGCCTTCAAAAGAAGCACAGACGAGAGAATGCCATCTGGACAAAAATGAAATCGCGGATGAATCCACGCCCCACAAGGCTCTCCACCGAAAACAGCATCACACCGCTTCATTGCTTCAGCAACATAAACATCGCCAACCCTTGTCCTAACAACTTTTCCTCCACACGCCTCAACCATCCTTTCAACACATATAGACGCCTCAACATTCGTAACCACAGCCCCCCCAGAATTTCTCTTTACAACACACGCGGCATAAGCAGCCAAAACCCTGTCAAAATCCACAAAACAACCATCCTCATCAACAAAAGCCACCCTATCACCATCGCCATCATAGGCTACGCCAATATCCCCGCCTAAATCTTCAACAATTTTAGCCAGAGACTTTAAAGATTCACTGTTCGGCTCTGGACTTCTACCTGGGAAGAACCCATCTGGCTGCGCATTTATCGCCGTTACCTTGCAGCCTAAGTTTCCAAATAAAACAGGTGCGATATAACATGTTGCTCCGCATCCAAGATCCACTATCACATGCCATTTCCTAGTTAATCTCATGTTCTTCCGAATCATTTCAGTATAAAGACAGCTTTCATCTATAAACGAGGCTTCACCTATGTTTCGCCAATCCGCCAATCTAAAACTCTCATTCTCAACTATGCTTTCAATTTCGTCTTGGCTTTCCTCATTGTAAGCAACGCCTTCACCGTTGAAAATTTTTATTCCATTATATTGTGGCGGGTTGTGCGAAGCAGTAATCATCACGCCAGCATCAGCTTCCAATTGTCTAGTTAAATACGCCAACACCGGAGTCGGCACAACACCCAAACAGTTAACCTTCACTCCTCCAGCCAAAAGACCAGAAACCAAAGCGTTCTCAACCATCAAACCAGAAACCCTCGTGTCACGCCCCACAAGTATTTTTTCTGCTCTTGAAAAAGTTGAAATGGCTAAACCTATCTTAGCCACTAGAACTGGCGTTAAATCGACATTGACTAAGCCACGCACTCCAGAACTGCCGAACAGTTTAGATTTCAAGTGTTTTCCCAATCCATGGTAAGATGCAAACGCATTTAAATAATTCTAGTCGAGAATAGACTCGTGCAGAAAAGATCAAGTTAGTTCTTTGCTCCACCTGTCAATGAATTGTACTAACTTTTTTCGTGTGGGATGTGTTCCCTTAGGATTTGAAATGTAGTAGGCGGCAACCGCATTGGCTAATGCTAGTCTATGATCATCTGAGAGTCCATGCGCGTCTCCTAAGATGTTCCCAGCGTTCCAAGCGTCTCCAGCTCCTGTAACCCTTAAAACTGGAACTTTGAAAGCTGGGACAATTGTTTCGCTCTTTTTTGTGAAGGTTGCTGAGAAGGTTGCTGTGTGCAAGTCAATTCGTGCTGATAAACGAGATGCTAAAATTCTTGCAGATTCCTTCGCCAAATCATCAAACTTTGAAGCCTTTGCAAGTTTTTCTATCTTATCGTTTAGCTGTGATGCAAAGCAGATTGCTTCATTTTCATTTAAACTTAAAATATCAACGTGTTTGCTCTGCAAAACCTTCTTCATCAGTTTCGGGATTTTCTCCTTATTGGTTGTTGGGTCGGCTGTGTCACAATAGGTTTTGCCTTTACCCGCAGTTTTTACACGGCGGAAGATGGTCTCAGCCAGTTCTGTCCCGAAATGTCTTGTTCCAGCCCAATTAAAAACACATACGTAATCTGCATTTTCAATAACTTCAAAATCCTCGTTATTCAGATGGTGTGGCCCAAAATCGGCTAGTGCACCGACGTCTCTGAGCATGACGTTAACTTTTCCTTTTTCGTTTTCAAGCTCTATCGCCGTTGTTATCGATGCATTGTCGAAGATTTTAACGTGGGAAAGATCAACTTTGCGTGGATTAAGGTGAAATCTGACAAGTTTTGATCCTAGCTTGCTTGTGCACACTATTGGGGTGACCTTCACGTCTAAAGCGGCTAGAGCAGATGCCGTGTTAACTGCGTTTCCTCCCTTAAGGTCTACTTGTTCAATTCCGTCTATGCTGCCGCCCTTACGTTTCACCACTTTTCCAAGCATCCTACAAAAATTCTTCACATCACAGTTTAGGCTTATTAGACGGTCAAGGAAGAAGTCAGGCATGACAACCACGTTAACTTCTTGAACCTTGCTTTCTAAGAACCTCTGCAATTCTTCAAGGTAACCCAACAAGTTATGTTCACCTCAAGCAAAGTGGTTGCCTAAATCAAATAACTTTTTTCATTTTATGTTTCAACTATCCGAGCAGAAAGCTGATGCAAATCCAGACGATGTCGCCAAAGAGTAAAGCTATAACTAGACCGGCTGTAATGAAGATGAGCATGGGTAAGCCTGGAGTTGCCCAAACAGTATTCTTAATCTTTCCATCTTCAACAGCTTTTGATAGTCTTTCAACTATTGCGTCTCTGCCTTCATCTTTGGGTAAAACAACAAGCTTCCTTTTAAGCCCATTCTCAGTTTTTTCCACGTCTTCAAGAGGGTACAAGTGCCATTTTTCCTTTAACTTGTCAATGGGAATCTTGTAGCCTGTTACTAAAACCAAAAGTTTTTTTCCGAACGATTCACCAAGTCCTCGTTCGAAGAGTTTTTTACCGGTTTTTTGACGCCAGAGAATGTTTCGCAGAAGCATGTAGATTGCTGTTGCGGCTGCTAGGAGGACAGAGTTGCTGAAAATTGTTATTGGGAAAAAAGTTTGTGAAATCGGTGAGGCTTCTCCGAAGAAAGGTTTAATCAAGTTTTCTGGGTGGAATGGTAGTGCAAGTGCTAGACACATGAGGGCTTTTGCGTCTGCTCCTCCAAAGCCTCCGGAATAGAAAAGTATTATGGCGAAGGCTGCGGTTAAGCCAAAGCACATGCCGTATAGAGACAGTTGTAAGGATAACTCTGAAAACTCGTAAACGTAGATTTCAAGAAAAGTCAGCACAAAAGCGAGCGGTGCAAACACCATCCAAACGGTGTTGCTTACTTCTCGGGTTTTGTAGTCGCTCCAAGAAGCATAAAACAGGAAGAGTAAAGCTGTAGCTGTTCTCAGCGTATCAAATATTATTTGCATAATGGACACCAATGAGCGTTAAAAGCTACTTTTGTTAGTAATATAAGAGTTAGGTAATTGATAAACTGGAATGCCCGTGTTTTCCAGTCTTGAATTTTAGAAGGGGGAGTCAGAAGCGGACTTTAAGAAGTGGGTGATTGCTCTGGAACTTTCTCTAGAGGTGATCCTACTGACGGTACTATTGTGAAGTAGTAAGTTTTTCCTGGTTCCCAAGCATCTGCTAAGTCGTTTGGCCACGTTATAGTTATTGTTGTTGCTGAGCCTGCGTTGAGCAGTTTTCCAGCTTCATTTGAGTATACCTGTATTAAGTTTGCTGAGGTGTTTCCCATATAGATTCTTACTATTTTTGTGTTTTCGGTTCCCATATTTCTTACTGTGATGTCTGTTCTGTTTTTAGCTGCATCTGTAGGCTCCCCATAAAACCTTACGTTTTCTTTAGATAGTATTACTCCTGCTTGTTGTCCTGCGCTGGTCATGTATGTCATTACCCATGCGTATGTGACGACTATGGCTGCAACTGCTATGACGATTAATAGTAGTGTGGCAAGTATTGGTGATATGGCTTTTTTAGATTTTAACATGTTTTTTGTCAACACGTTTTCACCTTTTATTGTGTAGGAATCTTCGGATTGGTTATTTAACTTATATGAATTGGAAATCAACATTTAGAATAAACTGTTTGTTACTTTGCTGTTAGAGATGTGAATTGAAAAGTGATGTGTGTAAGTGGTGAAAATTCGGGTAAGAATGTTTCGCGTGGACTATTTTTATTAAAGAATCACGAGTTCTAAGGGTGTTAATTTGCCGTTAACAGGGTCTACTTGTAAGCCTAAAAGTTCTAGGGTTGTTACGCCTAGAAGTATGGGTGTTTTTTCTGTTGCTATGGCTACTAGGGATGTTACGCTTTTTCCTTCTATTGTTATGTATGCTTCTGAAACTGGGTATTCAACGATTTCTCCGCTGGCTGTTTTAAATCTTCTTTTATCCGTTTCTTCAAGTTGCAGTTTGTCAGCGATGTTTTTAGATATTACCGTGTATATTGCTCTGGTGTCTGCTATGAATTCCAACTCGTCTTTCAAGTTGCGGTTAAGCGGATTAGCGATAGTTCCATGAACTCGTACATATCCCATAGGATGCCCCTTTAAAACTAGGTGTTAACTCTTATTTAAAACCTCTTTGAAGAGATTAGTAACAGCTATAACCTTTATTAAACTGGAGCTTAGAAGTTTTATTCAGTGAGTCTGGTAAATGTCTAAAAGTCGAGTAGGTTCGAAAGGCGAGTTGTTTCTTCCTAAGGAGATTAGAGAAAAGCTTGGTCTTCGTGCTCATGTGAAAGTTATCTATAAGATTGAAGATGGGAGGCTTGTGGTGGAGCCTGTTCCAAGTCTTGAAGATGTGTTGAAGGAGCCGCCTTCGGTTGAGGTAACTCTTGAGGAGTTTCATGGGTTTAGAAGGAAGCTGTCTCGGAAGGCTGAGTCTTGAGGCGCTGTTGGACACTGCTTATCTTTTGCCAGCTATAGGTGTTTCCATTAAAGGTCTACCAAAATATGCGATTGTCCGATTGATGCAGAAAGGGCATCAAATCTCCATAAGTAACATAAGCGTCTTTGAACTTTCAGCTAAAGGAGCAAAGCATGTTGCTACAGGAACGCTTTCATCTGAAAGAGTGACCAGAGGCATAAGTGCCATAGTCTACGATGAGAGAATAACGGTGGTTCCGATGCATGACAGCTCAGTTCTACTCACGGCTTTCAAGCTTAGAAGAATGTTGAGCGACTTTATAGACTGTCTCATTCTTTCCTCAGCTATAAACTATTGTGACGCCGTAGTGACGGAAGACAAAGACATCCAAGAGTTAAAGAGAAACAAAGAGTTTAACGGTATCGTGGCTGCAGTAAACCCTAAATTCAAGATTCAGACACTGACTGACACGCTGTAACTTGAGAAGGAAACTGTTCTTTTTCTATACTTCATATTTCACGTGGGTCAGTCCTCTTTACCTATGGTATTGTGTCAAACACGGCGTCCGTTGAGATTATTGAGTGGTCTAGAACTTGATTTAGGGCTTATGGGCTGCTCAACCGAATGGTTTAATGGCTGATTACAGAATTTCTGGAGGAAACTTTATATTGTGGCAAAAGAAACTCTTTTATGGTGGAAAATTTGGAAACAGGAGTGGAAGTTAAGAAGGTCGACTCTCAGGGTCGTCTTATTTTGCCTTCGGATTGGCGAAAATCTGAGGTTGGGGAGAGTCGGGAACTATACATCGTGAAGAGAAAAGGATATTTGAAGATAATTCCGAAACGTCGAGTTGATCTAACCGAAAACTTTGACAATGTTGATTTAGGCGTAGAGACAATTGGAAGCTGGAAAGAGTTCGAGAAAAAATTCTATGAGGCAGGCGCATGAGGTTTTTGGATGCGAACGTATTCATTTACGCCTACTACAAACCTAAAAAGCAACTCACCCAAAAAGAGAAACAGATGAAGGATCATGCCAAGAAAATAATCAGCGAGGTATCCCAGAGAAAGGAAGATGTGATGATGACGGTTGTGCACTTATCCGAAGCAGTAAACATTCTTAAACATGGTATGCCATTGGAACAGTTAACAAACGTTATTCTCGGCTTATTTATGCTGGATAACGTAAAAATACGTGGAGTAAGCAGGGAGGCGTACTTCGCGGCAACAGAGCTTGGAGACGATTTAAAGCTTGATCCCAACGACGCCTTAGCCGTTGATGTTATGCGGCTGAGCAACATAAAGGAAATCTACTCATTTGACGAGGACTTCGACAAGATAGGGGGAATATCAAGATTGCCTAAACTACAAGTAGAGTAAAAACTCACGATCAAATGAGGAGAGTAAATTATAGCGTCTAAGATCTCAATCGCTGCAGCTACACTTTTTCTTTTTAAGGAACTTTTATTATGGTAAAAAATGTACAAATTGTATAGCAAGCCAATGTTGTCTTCAGGGTAAAGGATATTTCCTGTCTCTATGAACTATCTTTCCAGTTTCGTGTTCTATTTGAAGGTGCCAGACTTCGAGGCATTCATTAATTTGGAGGTCTCTTGTTTCTAGGATGATGCTCATTCTGTCGAATTGCCATGCTTTTGCTATCGGTCGAATGTTGATGATGGTTTTTATGCTTTTTGTTCTGTCTGTGACTATTACTTGAACATTCACCGGAGTTTCCTTCCTGAAACACTTCCTTAAACGTTTGCGTTATTGTCTCTTTTTATTTTTACTAACTTTTCAGTGATATTTATAAGCAATTATACTAACATGTTAGTCAGATAATGTGTTGGTGACTGAGATGCCTACTGTCCTCGTGGAATATCCGAAAGAGAGGTGGAGGAAAGTGAACGTAAGCAAGCTTCTTAGAAAATTCGATAAGTTACATGTTAGTGCGGCTGTGAGAGTTTCTGAAAAGGATTTAGAACGGTTGTTAGACATCTTGGAAAGAAATAATTGCAAAGTTGTAGTTACTCATGAAGTAATTAGGGAGCGAAGGATTGTAGAGAAAATTCTAGAATTATGTATGCAAGTTAGGAATAGACAAGTTCACCCCGATGAGATTGGGCGTTTGGCTACAAAGACTGTTGCTGAAATAAGCTTGGAAAATTTGGATCCTTCGGTAAGAGGTATACTTCAGCTGGCCATAGAATTTTCTGAAGATCATAGCTTTCTAACCCTAAACGAGCTTGAGGACGAGGCCAGAGAGTTTCTCTCTTTACACTAATGTGAAAGAATACAAGAAGCAGGTTTTAAATCACTCTAAAATTATTTCTTGAAAATCAAGAGGGGATAATTTCTGTCTTACTCACGGGCTTATGGGATTCAAGAAAAAATGTTGTTTTCAACATGCCTCGCTTAATAGGAGTCAAATAGGACTTGGTCGTTGATCATGAGGATGTTTAAGATGTTTAGGACCGTACTGTTTTATCCAGTCGGCGATCTCCATTCCAGGCGCTTTTATTCTGATTTGCTTGACGTTGACGAAATCGGTGTCAATGGTGTAGAGGATTTGAGCTTTTTCTAAGACTGCGGTGGCGAGTATTATAGAGTCTGCTAATGCGAGCCAGCTTCCGTTTGGCGTTTGGATGGTGGAGCGATATTGAGCGGTTTTTTCTGCGATTTGTTGATCTACATTTCTTATTTTTGGTTTCAAGTTGGTGATTTCTATTTTCATTTTCTGCAGGCCTACCAGGTCTTGGGCTCGATAGAAGGGAGTTAGGAGTTCCGTGATTTGTATGGAGCTTAACAGCGGATTGAAGTCGCCTTTGAAGGCTTGGTCTAGGAGTTCTCCGCAGTGTTGGTGTCCAGGGTCTTCGAACGCTAAGCAGAGGAAGATGTTGGTGTCGATTAGGCAGAGGGTCAAAGTTCTTCTTCGTCCTCTTCTCTCATTTTCCTGGTTAATTCCACGGCGGTGATATTTCCCAGTTTTTGTTTTGTTCTTTTTCCGATGCCTCTCATGCTCTCCGACGGCTTCTTGAGAGGTCTGACTATTGCAGCATGTTCTCTTGCCTCAACAATAATCCTGTCTCCCGGCTTCAGGTTTAGTTTGTCTCGAATTTCTTTCGGAATTGTTATCTGGCCTTTACTTGAAATTCTGGTATTACCCATTTTCTTTTACCTACCTAACGCTTGGGTAAAAACAGTTTTTAAATCTTTCGGCAAGAACTACCCAACATGAATTAAGTCAGATGTAATGAAAATCAACATTGGCAACCTAGGGTAGCCCAGATCTCATCTTGAATTAACACGCGCTAAATAATTAACTTGATATTTGAAATTCTCCGAGTTGACCGGGGCTTTTCATGCTCTACTGTATGTTAATTTTGAATAATAATTTCCGTTTAAAACTCTCTAAAAGGATTAGCAATGCGGTTTAGTTTTCTGTGGTTACCGTGATATGAGAGCTGTGGGAACTGAAGCCAGATAAGAAGAAGTTTGCTAAAAATGAAAGGTAAGATACGATGGCTAAGCGGACGATTCTATAGAACAGAGGTGGAAATGTGTATATAAATCGTAAAATGTTTAGAATTCATGGTGGTTGGCTTGGCGATTGTTGTTAAGAAGTTGAGGATTTCGAAAGGTTTTCAGGTTACTGTTCCCTCTGAAACGAGGGAGAAATACGGGTTAGAACCTGGAGATGAGGTGATGTGGGTGGACACCGGCAAAGAGATTTTTGTCAGACCTTTGGGGAAAGCTGTTAGACTTACTGACGTAGTTGGAAAATATGAAACTGAAGGATTTGACTCTGTTTTGGAGCATGATGAAGTGGTCAGCGGTGAGCACTAGAGTTTCCTTCTTAGACGCCACGGTATTTATTGCGGCTGCCTTCCTGAAAGAAAAGCATCATAAGGAAGGCTAAGTGATCTCGGTGTTTTTGGAAAGCAAAATACATTTTCTGAAAACCAAAGATGAGTCAAAATCTTTCAAGCAACTTGTTTATCCTTTCCTTTAGGGTAATTTCTTGCTCTCTTATGAACTCTCTTCCAGTGAATTCTTTCCAAAGTTTCTTTACTAAACCCTTTTTTATGTCTGCCAAAAAAGAATTCAACCTTTTCCTTATATGTTGATTTAGATTTGATTGCTTGCAATTTGCCCAAAATCTTTTCATATTCAATCTCTTAAACGAGTCGAGAATCATTGCTATAGCATCAAAATGATCCCTTGTTCTCTCAGTCATCAGTTTCATTATTAAAATGTCTTCAATCGGTGCTACCGTAGCGCCAACTTTCAAATCCTTATTTTCTTCAAAGGATGCTTTTATGTTTATCTTATTTGCCTTTGTGAAGATGTCTTCTGGCAGTATGTACTCCAAGTTTGTGCTCCAGTCAATTACTTTGTCTACTGAAATATGGAGTTCAATAGATTCAAGATTGATTTTCTTGCTCCCCTTTACTCCAAAATCTGTCTTTTCAAAGCTATATTCCAACAGCTCAAAAACGCCACGTAGAGCTGCCAGCTTTCTTCTTGTTGTAATGAAATCAACGTCTTTTGTGAATCTCCAGCTTCTTGGATAAGTATAAGCTCTTACTGCATAACCACCAATCAAAATGAGGTTGATTTGAAAGTTCTTTGCTTTCTGGTCTATTCTTTCCAAATCCTTTAAGCTAACCACTTCTGTTTTGCTTGCTTCAGTTCTTTTCAAGTCTAACACCCAAATCCTCTAACACTTTGCGAACAATGTCTCTAGGTAAAATTGTCTGAATGCCCCACTTTTCACTTAATACTTTATAGCCTTCAAACCTTTCCTTCGTTCTTTCAAGTTCTTCTATCTCTTTCCTTGTTAACAGAGCTTGATGCACCAATCTGTTCCTCAGTTCCCGAAATCTTGACAAGGATATCTCGTCCCTTGGGAATATCTCATCGCTCTTTCCTCTCAAGTGTTTCTTTATTTTTTGGATAATTTTTGTCTCAATCAGGGGCTTATGGGATTCAAAGTTTATTGCATCAAGTAAAAATCCAAGTCTTCTGGAAAAACCCAAACCTTTTGCAAGAGTTATGATGCCATTGTTGCCATGCCATCTGAGCTGATCTTTGTTCTGCAAAATAATTGCAATTGCTTCTATTATGCTAGTTTGGGTTTGCCTTTTTAAGAGTTCCATCAGAAGAAACTCAGGCTTTTCTATGTAATATCCTTCTTTAGTCTTTGTTTTTATCGAATTGATGGGCTTAGTGGAATGAAGGAGCTTAATATAGTTGTTTATTTTTCTTGTTTCTATTACATCTCCAATAAACACCCGAGTTTTCTCATCTGTCAAGAAAGCGATCCACTTTCCTTCGTCTTTAGGTTCTATTTTTATCTCAAAAACTCTTGCTGGGGTCATATAGCGATGATAGTAATAAGCAGCATGGCTTCCTGTTATTGCATAAGACAGTTTGTTGTTTATGAAAACAAGTTTTTCAATTAAACCCTGCTTTCTAAATTTTTCCTTTTCTACCAAGGAATAAAGTCCAGTAGCAAAGCTGATGTCTTCGGGTGAGATTAGTCGATAAATTCTTGCTCTATAATCGATTTCACTTCTTTCCTTATTTACAAATCCTCTTTGTTCCAATTCCCAAAGTGTTTTGATTGTCATTACTCTACTTGCGCCAAGTTCTTTCGTCACATCTTTAAACGTAAACGCTTGATTTTTGTATCGCATCCAGAGTTTGTTATAGTACTTTTTGAGCCATTCTGGCATTTCTTTACGCATAACAATCACTGGTAAACTAACCTAATTATATTACTAAATTAGGTAAACAAATTTAAATAGTTTACCAAAATTATAGAAGGGCATCCCATTATGGTAGGATGAAAACAAATAAATTAGAAGAGAAATTTTAAGGGCAATCTCCGGCTGAAACCGCAGAAGTAGTAGTGCATGGTTTTCCATTTTTTTGCTGTACTACTACTTCTAAGGGTGGGGAAAGCGCAGGAGTTGTTGTTCGTTGTTTCTGAACGACAACCTTTTAAGGGCTTGCCCTAGGAAGTCTACCGTAAAACTTTCTGTCTGACCCTACGTTTTTTGCGTCAAGAGTTAATTTTGAATAATAATTTCTGTTTCATAATGCTTTTCTCTGATGGAATTTACAAGTTTATGGGCGTAGATGTAGTTGCGAATCAAGCAAGATCAACGTGGAATCAGTAGCGTGATAGTCGTTATGCTTAGCCTAGTAATTCTTGTGATTATATCGGCTAACGTCATTCTCTGGAGTTACCAGATGAACCAGCTTGACTGGGAAAAAATGCAGGAAGACGTAAACATAGTCGATATCAGAGATACGTGGTCTTATAATCCCTCTGGATACGATCTCGGCGGATCGACAAGCTTGGTGTCTGGAAGCGTTTCAAATCTGAAGTTAGATGACGGCCTCTACTTGACTTTTAGAAGCTATTACTCAGGGACAGATATATCAGATTTTGTGGACAATGACCTATCAGATGTGGACTCTTCTCTTGGTAAAGGTACACACAGCAATTTTCCAGCACAACAATACGGTCCAGACTCAATCTACGATACTTTAACTGAAGAAAACACTGCAGGGAGTTCGTCAAGTAATCAGGCTGCGAGCGCAGATTTCGATAGGGACGACTGGATTTCAGGACAGGGTAGTGCGGGCGATGTAAGTGCGGGAGTTTTGAGCGATACTCATTCGTCAAATAACATAAGATACGAGCTGGTTGAAACTAAAGCCACAGCAGGTGGACCCTCGTGGCAGAGGAACTATTTACTCGCTTGGAGATTCGACTTCACAAGTCTGCTTAGTTCAAGAGCAGACACACATGTTTACATTGAAGCTCAGACGACTGGGGAAACATTTAGAGTTTATTGGAGCCCTGATGACAGCACAATGAATTTCCTCGGAAACATTGCTTCGACTTCCGATGGTTGGAGGAATTGGGATGTTCCCGATGACATATCAACAACGATTTACATACTCTTAAAAGATAGTAACAATGAAAAAGCAGATGGCTCGGACACAACAACTGCGGATCTTATTAAAATTGACACTTTATTTTTGGAAATCGCAACTAGCGAGCCTGATAATTACGAACTTGATCTTGAGGTTCAATGGATGAATGTAGACTATAACGGAACTAATGAAGAGTTATGCATTTACGGCGGAACTATGGGATTGGAAAACATTCGTGTGGATGTGTGGAGCGGTTCAGCATGGGAAAACTTGTTCACCGACTTGTCAAGCGGATGGAACAACGTTTCAGTTTCCTCTTATTTGAAATCTTCAACTTTTGCAATTAGGTTTAAAGGAAGCACAGAGTCTGGTGACACCAATGAAGACAGCTGGAATATAGATGTCACGTTGCTACATGTCTGGTCTGACGAATATGCAACAGAAGTCGAATTCATAGGTTCAAGTAGTACGGAGGATTGGACCCAATTGAACTGGAAGGTTGACAGCGCATGGACAGCCAATTCAGTGAGTGTTACACTTCAACTTTATAATTACACGCTTGATGATTATCCAGCAAGCGGAAACGGCTACTTGGATTACACTTCACACAGCACACCAAACACTGATGAAACCAAAAGCCAGACAATCAATGTCAACCCAACTCATTTTAGAAACGCCACAGGTTACTGGAGGATGAAGGTTAAGGGAATTAAGGCGACAGATAAGCAGATTGATTTTGAAGCTGACTGGGTTGAATTTGAAGTGATGAGGGCTAGTGGGACGCTTTTCACATTTAAAAATGAAGGCCCTCTAACCTCTCATCTAGTCTCGCTATGGATTATCAACTTAACGGTTCATCAGCGCTATGACATAAGTGTTTTCGTACATTCCGGAGAAATCTTGCCTTATCTTCGTGTTGACATTTGTCTGCCTAGTGGGCAATATGTAGTGAAGGTTGTTACTGAGTGGGGAAACGTTGCGGTTTACTCAGGAAGCTAATCTATTCTTTTGGAGAAGTTAAAACACTTCTTACACCTCGAAGAATACTTAAATCTAATAGGGTATCGCGTGCGCGACAAGTTGTCATAGGTACTGAACCCACATGCATAGTATAGTATCCTTTTGGAATTATGATTGATTCCTGTTTAAAATTCTCTAAAAGGATTAGCAATGGGTTTAGTTTTCTGTGGTTACCGTGATTGTTGGTGGATATTCAACAGTTATCCATAAGCCAGTGTTGTTATCTTCTTTGTAGATTGGTGTTGTTCCGTCAAATGTGACTACTGCACCATGCCAAGTTACGTCTAAGGCGTATGTAAAGTTCACTGAAGCTAGCTCGCTCGCTACCGGCAGAAGTTCGATGGAGTTTGACACCTTAAGGGCTCCTGTTTTATTTCCTGCAATAGAGTCGAAGACATATAGCATCTGGTTGGCACTATCCGTGAACATTATCCCAGCTCCCTGCGTTTCTGAAATAATTTGGCTCCAATGATGTGCCCAGCTTGAAGCTGAGAAAATGTAGAACAAGCCAGTTGAGTTTGAAACTGTTGGGTAGCCGTTTGCCGTACCGTTTTCGGTTTGCGGTTGACCAGTTGAAGCTGTTACTTTGATTGGGCATAGGTTTGTGATTGTTCTGTCTTGCTGTGATTCTACAAACATTAATCTTAGTTGATACGTGTAGTATGTTGCGTTTGCTGGTAGCATCAATACTATATGTGAATAAAGGTTTGGACAGCCATCGGCGCCACCGCTCCATTCTGCTTCTTGTTGTACAATATCTCTCACTATACCGTGATGAATTACGTAGGCAGGACTTGCCCAATATACTGGAGACTCGGTATTTATCCGCAAGAAACTTGCAGTGCTGGTAACGCTGCCTAAAGCTGAAGTTACTGTGAATTGTGGAATAGAACTGAAAGTTAATGCTAAAATTCCGTTAGTTAACTTTCTGGAGTCAGGGTCATCGTTTTTGAACGGTGATGTATTTGGATTGTAGATTGCATATGGTGTTTGAACTGCTGTGTCGCTTCCATTCCACCATATCGTAACTTTTGAAACTTTCGGGTTTACCAAGAAAACCAGCATGGTTCTGCCGTTGAAAACGCTTGCATTGTTGGTTAAGCCTAGTGGAATTCTGTAGTTGGAAGCCCAGTCTTCCACTTGGAATGATGTTTCTCGATTCACACCGTTCATGGTTTGGTTGATGTGAATGGCTTTTACTGGTATTGGCGGAACAGGTTTTGCCTGTGTTGTTAATTGTAGGTTTTGTCCTAGCCATCGCATTGTGCCGTTTTGAAGTAGCTCTACAACAATTGTTGCGTCTCGTAACGATAGGTACAGGTCTTCGGTAGGCCAAACGTGTAAGAGTGTTGCATCTATTTTCCAGTTGTCTTGAATGGTATCGGAGGTTTCGTCACTTCCCTTAAATCTTATAGTAAATGTTGTTGAGTCTAGGTGTGAAGAAACTGAAACGTTGTTCCATCCGCTTGACAAGTCGGTGAACAAGTTTTCCCATGCTGAACCATTCCATACATCAACTTGAATGTTTTCTGACCCCATTGTTCCTCCGTAAATGCATAACTCTTCATTAGTTCCGTTATAATATGTGTTTGTCCATTGAACTTCCAAATCCAGCTCGTAGTTATCATCGCCTTGAATTTCCTTTTTTACTGTGACTAAGTCAACATAAGCGTGTTCACCTCCTTCGATATCGACTGCAGACCATTGTACTTTGAAGGTTGACTTGAAATATTGGCTGTCTGTAATTTTCTGCTGATAATGAAGCCACTGATCTTCCTGCATTGTTGACCCAAGATCAGAAATGAGGTCCCAATTGCTTCCGTCATAATATCGAAGCAGAAAGTCATCATTGTCACAATCATCATCTCTATACCAGAAGTCCACATAAATCGCATCTGCATCGGAGCAATCTAGATCAAGAGTAGTCAGACTTCCTGATGGTTCACCATAATAATCGTCAAAATCCGCTGAATAGGTCCCATCATAGGCTTGATTGCTTTCCTTATTCCACCCTTCGGTTTCAGTCCAACCCGATGGAGGCCAAGCGCCTTCAAAAGATTCTGTGTTAATGAGCGTCGTATTGACACAACCAGTGTTCTGCTCTGTCAACGTATCATAAATTGAATCTGGACCAGCTTGCTGCGCTGGAAAATTGCTGTGTGTACCTTTATCTGGAGAAGAGTCTTCATTCGATGTGCTATTATCTACGTAACTTTGGATCTGCGTCGTGGAGTTCCATGCTAGTGTGCATGTGTAGCGACTGAATGAAGAAGCTACAACTATTAGACCTCTTTGGTCTTCTATTTGGATAAGGTAAGAGTCTGGGTCTATTCCGGATGGAATGTCTATTATGTATGTGCCGTTTGCATAGGCTATTGGTTCGCTGCTTGGCGTAATCAGCTCCCATGTTGAGTTTGTGTATATGTACCTGTAAAATTTGAAGTTTTGTTTTCCAAGATTTATGAGAGGTTCACCTTCATCCTTTGTTATTACTACTTGCGTTTGATTGACGGAAGCGTTGTTCTCAATTTGCACCATTAGTCGGCATGAGGTTTCATATGTTATTCCATAAATCCCAAGACCAGTTAGATTGTACGTAACAGCTAGATTTCCCATGCTATAACTTGCGTTTGTAAACCAGTATGTGTAAAGTTCTCTCTTGCTTACGTTGAAGGATGCCCCCCATTCAGGATGCATGTTAGCTATGTTAACCAACCCACTATGGAAATAGTTGATAGCCAACGTTCTCGCATACGAGGAGTTTCCAGTAACTTTCAAAACTGAACCGTAATAGCCCACGGTAAAGCCTAAGATCTGTTTTATTGCGAAGTTTGTTTCGTCTATCGCGCTTAGTATTTGTGGTTGATCCTGAATTGGGCTGTTACGTATAGTAGAGTAAGTGATTATGACAGTGCTTATTAGCACCACTGCCACAAGCAAAGCTGCAATAATTGAAAACTGACCTTTATTGTTCAATTTTATACGCCTCCTACTTGTCCAAGCTGCAAAACAACAAGCCTAGAAGTCCCTGCGGCAAAATACTCTGATTTGTAGAGCCGAGGCTTATAATAGGAAAGAAGACCGATGGCGGTAAGCCGGATATCAGGGGTTCTTGTCAAGCCTAATGCTAACAGTGAACCACTCTTAGAAATATGATTGTATAGAGCTCCCGGATTATAGGTTGTACCGCTCACTGTGACGTTGTCAAATATTTTTAATCCAATTGTTAGATGGTAGTCACCTAGTATAGAATCTTTCAACGCCCTTGTTGAAGTTTGATAGGGGGAGGGATATATCCCATAGTAATTGCAACATTCTAAAACTTGTCGTGAAAGGGTCACAATAAAACCCGTATCTGGAGTGAGTTTTGTTTTATCATATGTATATTGTGACCTGTTGTCTAGTCCTTGAAGGAACGCGTTTATTCCCGACTGTCCTCCATCCCAGTCCCCTGAACGCCCAACACGGTTCATTCCGTAAATGCCATATGTATTTTGGTCGTTTGTAAAGTTTCCAGTATTTGAAATGTAATAGAATGGATAACCTACTATGCTAGTCCAAGTCCAATTGTAACGACGAACTTGCTGCCCCAAGAAATAACAGTAGTAAGCATAGCCATCAGTGGAATATGGTGATTTGCAATACTCTGTTGGTATGGGTACGGCTTCTCCGAAGGTGTTTATGACCACCGCGTTTTGCAGAGTTTCATTTTGTAACGAAGTGTTGTTTAGTATTTGTCCGAGTTGTGTTGTGTTTTGCACCATTACTGTTGTTTGGAAGTACGGTGAGAGCATTCCGTACAGGTCTTCGGCTAGGCTTTGGGCTGTGTATCCGGTAATCCACCATCCGTTGGCGTCGCTGCAATTCAATACATACAAGGTTCCTCCGCCTCCATGTTCCCCAATCTTCTCCGGAATCACATTGAAAGTCACGTTGGAAGAAGCAACCAAATAGGAACCAGCGTCTGACGCTACGCCTAAACTTTCAGCGTTGGAGATTGACTTTATGGGATGGTAGAGTTCCGTTCCACTTCCGCTAGACACTTCGTAAGCAGTCAGGTTGTAAACAATGTTAGGCGGTAAGCAAGCTGACAGCGCAATTTGTAGTTGTCCCCATGCAAGGTTATCTGACTCATTAAACACTGTTTCACTTAAATCATAATCAACATCCAAAGTTTGAAGCGTTGTCAAAGCTAGTCTTCGAAGGTTTAACGGTGAAACTTGCCGTGGCGAAGGTAAAACAGCAAAAAAAGAGGATACTATGAAGGCTCCAGTAATGATAATGATAACCAAGAATATTTCAATTGTCCGCATCATCTCAGCCAATCACTCCGTAGCCTTCTAAGCTCCACAACGCCAGCTTCGCTTGGTATGCAATGCCATTAACTATGACTTGACGGATATCCGTGGCAACCCACTCCTTACCAAAGGGGTCACCACCAAAAGTTACTGGAAAAGCCATAGAGCTAATTCCCCAAGGCATCATAACAACACCAGTTTCTTGCGCACTCTTTCTGTAACTGATAATCAAAATACCAGGATTATACGTGGGAATCGTGATCTCTTTATAAGCGTGTTCTGGATCTTGACCAAAATTGATCTTACCAATTTTTCCTGTAGAATTTTCCATAGGCATCTCACGGAGAGTGTAGTCTTCAGTCAATAGGACGAAAGTTGCGTTGTATGCTATCTCTGCAGGGTTATCTCCACCATGTACATCCCAACTGTGAGCAATAAGCACTCTCCTTTCTCCGAAATCAGCAATAAACGGAACTACATAACTATTCTCATATGTTGCGTGCTCGTAATAACCTACTCCTACAAGTCCGCTCAGATAAGCGTATACAATGAGAACATAAGATACCTCTGTCTTGACCGACGGGAAGCTTAAAAGAACTGAACCCTTATCGTCAGTAAGGTCAGCTCCGTATTCCAATGTGTAAGATGGATAAGGACCGCCACCGCCACCTTCACGAACTGTGAGAAGACAATAGCTTACGTTGGCATTTGCGAGCGGGAAACCCATTCCAGTAACGTTAACGCTTAGAATTAACGGGTTTTTCGGTTGCGATTCCTTTATTGAAACTGTTACTAATGGTGTTATGGTTAATTGAAATCCATACGTGTTGTTTATTCCAAGCAGTCTTGTCGCTGCCGAATAGTTGACAGCTTCTGAGAAAGGTACTAACAAGAAGCCATATCCCATGGTTATGTTACTGTAATACGAGTCTGTTTTGGAATAATAGACTGGTTCGCCTACGGAAGAACGTAGTCTCATAAGGGAAAAGGGACTAAGCTTGTACTGAGTGAATTCTGGGTCTTGCAGCCCGAAACCTGTTGGAGTACAGTTACTTTTTCCCCAATCAAGAGGATACCCAGGATTCAGTAATATGTTGTCAAGTAGGTCGCTGCATTTAGTTGCAAGGTGTCTATGACGCTGATATAAGATTGCTGTTTGAATTGTCTGGTTGAAGAGCCCTACAAAAAGCAGCAGTGCCCCTAAGAAAACCACCGTGGCAACCATATGGTCGATAGTTGAGCTAACCATTCTATCTCTCTCCTTTTATCCTCCGAAGTACAGGCATATGGTTCCATTTGGAAACTTCTCAGCACTCACACATGCATGTGTGGAATTGCTTACGAAGGTGGATTCCTGCCACAGAATGTTAGTACCCAAAATAACCGATGTGGTTACCGTGATGCTAGTTTTTGCTAGCTTGAGTGTTAATTCTAAAACTTTACTTGAATTCAAGGTCGGGTCTAAAACTGTCCTCAGGGTTGCGTTTCCTATGTAGTGATGGTTCTCTATGAATGGTGGAAGCCCTGGCAAATATGTTGTTGTTCCAGCTGATATTGTTTCATGGTTTAGCGAGAAATATAATTGTTGTATTGTGCTTCCTAGATGGCTTGTCGCTTCTTGAAGTGCGAGAGTTCTACGTGAATCTACCCAAATGTTCATGAGCCAAGTTGCTGTTAAGGGAAAGAGGAAAATCTGCATTATTAAGATTGGAATCATAATAATATACTCGATAGTTATGTGTGCCATCCCTCAAATCTCCCTAACAGGCTAAGCATACAGCCCTAACGAAACAATCACCTCACCTGTGTAAAACACAATGATGGAACCGTCTGGAACATCCACCTCTTCGTCTACACTTTCGAAATTGAAAAAATCTTCATCGAATCCTAAGCCGTCTTTAAGGAAAGAAACGTGAATCTTAACTTTGTTAACAGAGTCTTCTGTTTCAGCTGAAACTTTGTTTCCCGCAAGCGTCACAGATTGTGAGTAACGTGGATGACTCCCTGAGGAAAGCACAGGCAAAAAAAACCGGGTATAATTCTTTGCTTCACCCGTGGATATTGTTGAATTCAGCATCCTTATTGATGGAGCAACAACAACCCTTATGAAACTCCCGTCATTCATAGGCAATTTTTCAATTACATACACGTGACTTACTAGTGCTGAGGTGCCTATTTGAAGAAAAGAGGAGCCTGAAGAGGGAAATATTCGTTCACTATAGTTGTTACTGACAGAGTATTTGCTTATAGGCATGTTGAACAGAAGAATGCCAGTACTGTAATTAGCTAAGAAAACGTCATTCACGTAAACAGTATAGCGCAATGTTTCATTGACGAAAATTACTTGTCCGTATCTGCTTGCGTAACGAATCGTTTGTGCACGCCCAATAGTCCAAGCCACATCATCTATTTGAAGCCCAACCGTTTGCATAAACTGTTTCATAGCGCTGAACTCATTTTCTGCCATCCGTGCGTTCAAGAAGTTGTTTCCAAAAGTAACCGTGACAAGAAGTAAGACTACAACGGCACTTGTTAGTATAACTGTGGAAATTGCTGGACTAACCGCTTTCTCATCTCTTCTCAATCTACGCAACTGAATTTTATCTTTCGTTCTTTACCCTCCATTAAAACGATATAAACATAGGCACAAGCTTCGCAGCTGTTACAGCGATTACCACTAGAAGAGCAGCGTGCTTAAAGCCTGCTGCAATGGATTCTTCGCTGATCTTTCCCCCAACTAAGCCTATCAGAAAACTGTGGAAAATACAGGAAGTTGTGAATATTGATATCATCGGGCTCAAATCTTGGGTTGTGCCTGTTCCACCTGCGCCAGCCGCTGCGGGAGCGCCAAGAGTGCCTGCAGTAAAACCTATCATCATCGTCGTTGTTGCCACCAGCAGAATTGCAGCAAAATAAGGCATCAATATATACGGACGCACCGCCATCTTCTTTTCTTTTTCCACCTCGTGGGTTAAGTTGTTGAATCTTGCCAAAGACTCTATCATGGCGATTGTTCCTCCGCCAACATCTATTGTCTCAACAAGTAAGAACATAATAACTTGAGTCATCCAACTCCGTGTTCTCTTTAAAAAGTCCATTATGACCTTTCGGATGGAAACACCCCAAGAAATCTCTGAGCTTATTTTGCGCAGTTCCTTGCTGAACACTCCGTAATCTCGTTTGGAGAGGCTTTCGATACACTTTTCCGGAGACAGCCCCGTCTTCCGAACCTCAGTCAAATCTCTTAGAAAACTATTGATACCTTTCTCCATACCTGTTTTTTTCGTTGAGATTCTGCTGTACACGACAGCAGCTGGCGCCGTTGTAACAAATAGGGTTATGGCTATGGCGATAGGCATGTCAATTATTGTTTGAAGTGAACTGAAGAAAGGAACTTCGATGTAACCCATGAAATTCGTTAAAAGCAGAAACAGTATCGTGCCTATTACACTGCAGAGTCCGAAGACCTTGTATGGACGCATTTCTGTTACTGGAGTCTTAGGCTGCATACTATGTGCTAAATAAATGAATAACAACGAAAGCATCGGCGTAAACAAATACGTGTAGAGAAGCATGCCCGAAAACGACGACATACCTGTACTGTAGATGGATTCTACACTGAACAAAATGTAGAAACAGAGAGACATCAAAACCATCACTATAATGAAAGTCTCCAAAAGCATTCCAAGCCTCTCAGCCGCAGCCTTAACACGCAAAGCCCTACTCTTGAAAATATCTTCAGCTTTCCTCTCAAGGAAATGCCCAATATCCCCGCCAATAATGACAGTAGAGGCATAACCAGCAAGAAAATCTTGGAAAACATCCAAAGGGTTCCTCTTCGCTGCATTTGCAATGGCTGTTAGAGGATCTATCCCGAAAATCTCCACATCCTTCATGATCTCTCTGGCTTCGCTTCTCATCGCTGGCATCAGTTCAACTCTTGACAACCGTTTGAAACTTGCATATGGCGCTATGCCTCCAGATGCCATAACGCTAACGTAAGTAGCTGCAAAAGGCATCTCCCTTTCCAGATTGCTTGCCCTTTCACCGGCTCTGGACATGGGTATCAACATAAAACCTATCATCACGTAGATTGGAAGCGGAACCAAGAAGATCATTGGAATGAACATATAGAAATACAGAATCACCATAGCCATTATCGATACTGGAAGCGTTAATACCGCAATGAAAAACATTAATGAAACATACGTTTCCGGATAAATCTTGATTTTTGCTCTTTCCAAATAATCTTTGAATTCAATGACACGCTTTAAGAAGGAAGGTGCTATTCTCCCGAATAGACGGAAGGACCAAGCCTCAAGTCTTTCTAGAAATTGCAACAGTCTCCACCTCTTCTCCTGCAATAATCTCTTCGTAAATCCGCTCTGGTCTAGCGTAATACTCTGCGATTATTGCGGCGACATCTCTGTAGCTTCTTATGTTGCGTTCACACATCCAATGCAAAACATCTTTGCGCCTATCTATCTCAGCAAGTAACTCCTTTTTGCTTGCACCTGCATGTTCAGAAATCGCTGACAACATTATGCTTTTCTTAAACAATGGCAAATGTTCGTCCTTTGCTGGATTCCATTTAAACGTGCACCTGTAATCCTCATAATCCGCAACCTCATGAACATTCATTATACGCCTATATGCTTTTTTCTCTCCATCCTTAGCATGCCCGTGAACCCTCTGAATTGACGCAACAAGATTCATTAATGGAATGTAGGCTGGCGCAATATCCATAGGTTTCTGTGTTAAACGCTTAACCGCAGAGTCTATATTCTCAGCGTGCATTGTACACATGCCTCCGTGACCTGTGGCTAACGCCTGAAAAAGCACGTAGGCTTCTTGACCCCTCACCTCGCCTACAATCAGCACATCTGGACGATGCCTCATCGACGTTTTAACAAGATCAAAAAGCATCACTTCGCCGGCTCTGCTTCCACCTAAGCCATAGCTTTGTCTAGCAATAAATGAAACCCAATTTTCAAGCGGAAGATTAAGCTCCGCTGTTTCCTCTATGGTTATCACTTTGTTTCCAGGCTTAATTAAGCATGTTAAAGCATTTAGAGCTGTGGTTTTTCCTGCAGCTGTTCCACCTAAAACCATTATAGACGCTCTGTTTTCAAGGCACATCCAGAGATACGCCGTCATCTCTTCTGAGAAGGTACCTAAGTTTATTAGGTCTATTATCGAGTATGGGTTTTCTCTAAATTTCCTAATGGTGAAAGCTGTTCCAAAAGGTGTAACTTCACGCCTATAACAAACTGCCAGTCTATGTTTACCCGGTAATGAAGCATCTACTATTGGAAAGGCTGAACTTACATGTTTTCCAGCCATATGCACAAGCTTAACAACCAAGTTGTTAAGTTCTTCATCCGTTTTAAATCTGAGATTTGCTTCAATACTTTCATATTTTCTATGCCAAATATAAACCGGTTTATCAACTCCGTCGCATGAAATGTCTTCAATATCCGGGTCTCGCATCAACGCGTCAATCTTGCCGAAGCCTACAAGGTTTCTTTCAGCATGATAAAGAATTTTGTACCATGAGACATCTGGCAGCCAACCTAAGCTTATACGGTATTTATCAACAATCTTTTTTGCTTTTTCTGCAAAGAATTTTCTAGGATCAAGAATTTCATGTTTTGGGGATTCTATTTCTGCAAGCAATATTTCCAGCACACGGTCGTAAATGCTTCTTTCAAGCGAGTCCAGCTGAAGCTCATCTAATATGTACTTGTACTCGCCTGTCTTTGGTTCCTGCACTATAACAACCTGAGCAAAAGGTTCATAAAGCGGATGGCTCTCCACAATTTTGAACCCTTTAGGCACAGGTCTCGGCGAAGACGGCGGAATCTCTACTTTTTTAGGCTTTCTAATATTTTTCAGCTTACTTAGTAATTGACCAAGCTGTAGTTTCGTCGGTGGACCCCTCCTATACAGAGGTATTAGTGTGAGGTCCTATTAAATATTACGTCTTACGAAACATTACTATGCCTTAAACAATAATTTTACACATAATTATCGCTTGAAACACATCATTTTTAGATACTTATCAAAAATGCAACTTCCATTTTGACCTTAAAGCTGAAAAATCATAAAAAAACCGCACAAGCAATTAATCTGAGTTTTAGAAGCGTTAAGCGATACTAACCTTGCTATTCCCATAAGTGATACAGGTAGAAATAATGAGAAACCAAAGAATACAAACTGACGGAAGCTGCAGTTATACAGGAAAATGAAGAAGTAAAGATGAGATACATATCTTCCACACTCTCGCGAAACCACATTTTTATTAGAAACCATATTCTGATTAATGTATAAACTAGGTAACCGTGTGCCTGACAGTTTGTAATGGTTAACTTAAAGCTGAACGTTTTTAAATAAAGGTTATATGCTTAATATTGAAGATACTGGTAAGGTGTGTGTTTGATGAAGGCAGCACTATTAGCCATCCTCCTCTTTTCAGCAATAATGTTTTCTTCGATTATAGCTGAATCTACTGCTGTTGAGGGCCAATGGATCACATATTATGAGGTTAAAGATTTGAGTACGGATCTTCCAGCCAAAGACACATTCGAAGGTTTAGAATACAATATTACGCTTCGGATCAATGTGACGACGGAGTCGCCTACTTGTATTCTAAAACTCTGTACAAACTTGGAACATTCAACGCTTCAAGATGTATATTGGAAACTTCTAAAGGATTATCCAGGAATAAATCCCTCTGATTGGAACCCTAACCAACCTTGCGTAGAATTTAACCAAAAAAAGGGCACCCTAATGATAACATCATACGGTAAGATTCCGGATGACATAACTAAAAGCCCACTGAATAGTGAAGTGATATTGCATGAAATAGTGGAAAATTACACAGTGATAGAGTTAATTGATTCTGGGAACTACACTTTGGATAAAATTTCTTTCAACGTAATTGACACTGAAATTAAGGAGTACCAAGATCTTCTTTCAGATAAAGAAGATGTTGTAACAACCATGACTGAGCGCGAAGTTGTCTCTAAGTACATAGAACTCAGTGAGGATATTATTGGTGAGGCTAAAAACGAAGCTAACATGGGATTTGTCGACGAAGCTAAACGCCTTTTGAATCTTGTACCATCAAACGTTGATGATTTACCAATAACGCCTTCTCAATCATTTGTAGAAAGAGTGTTCATACCTGTCGTTGGTGGCCTGTCAGTTGTAATAGTAATAGTGGGCTTATTATTCGTTAGGTCAAAAGGGAAGCTAAACTATACCTTAAAGGTTCTTGAAGACCAGATTAAGGATTTAGAGGGAATAGTGATGAAGGCTTCGAGAGTAGAAAAAAGTATTTCAACAAGGTTGGAGACTGTTAGAGACAGGCTTAAAAATTTGGTTGGCGTGTGACACATATGGAAAAAGTTCATTCAAACGTGATGCATATAATAGGATTAGGTTCAGCGGGAACAAATATAGTTGAAACATTCTTAGAAGATCATAGAACTCTTGGGTTACTAGAAAAAGAAGGTACAAGACTTGCTCTGTTGGCAATAGATGTGGCTGACCCAGAAATAAAAAGCTTGCAACGATCTTATAAAAGAATAAAAAAATCAATGGAAGAAAAAGGTATTCCCAAGGAAAGAGCAACGGTAATCGCGGAATCAGTTAAATTTCCAAGCGCTGAAGCCATGTTCGACTTCGTCCTCAAAAAGTATAAGGAACATTTAAAAAGCGAAAAAGTGAAACTTAAAGCGTACGTGCCATGGCTTTCTTCAACAATGGCTATACCGCCTTTAGCTGGAGGCGTCGGAAGAAGGAGAGCCTTGGCTAAAGCAATTTACGCTTTAAATTACTACCAACTTGGCATAATCAAAAATCTTATAACATCATTTAAAGAGCAAGCGTTATCATCGATCTTAACTCCAATAGTTGTTGTAATTTTCGGGGTAGGTGGGGGCACTGGAAGCGGTTTAGTCTTTGACTTCGCCAGACACTTAAGAAAAATATTAGGTTCTGGAGTGCCAATAATAGGTTTAAGCATTCTTCCATGTCAAGGAGATGACCCTCCAGCGAAAGGACACGCCGCATTCGCATCTATAGAAGAAACTTCGTTGCTGGTGAATCGTGAGGACAATCAACATATTACGCAGGCTTTTGGGGAAGTGTATCAAAACCCCTTCAACGCGTTAATTTTCTTACCTTTAGCGCCAGCTTACACAAAGGCGGGAAATATTATTGCTGCTAGAAAAGAAATGGACAGAATGACTGTAGATATGCTTTATATCCTTATGGGCTTCGACATGGCGGACCTCTTAGGAGGCATCGGAACGGAAGTCGGTCTTACCAGCAACTTTGTTCACACAATGAGTTTGGTTAAGGTAACCTATCCAGTTAACGATTACGTAGAAGCATTCAAAATATATCTTGAAAAGCTTGAACATTTACGTGAACTTCGCAAAGAAAAGCTTGAAATTTTCAAGGGCATATACGATATTGTTCAACTGAAATACGAAGAAGCTGAGGAGTTGTATAAACGTTACTTGATAAAAACGGGTAACTACGTTGAAGAACAATTTAACGAGAAGCTGAGGGGAGTTATCTACGGCAGTCCAAGGTTCGAGGAAGATTATGGATTATACATCAAAGGATTACAGGAACAGGTTAAGCTTTGGATAGAGGATATAAAGAAGTTTCTGTTGACAATCCGAATGGTGGCTAAAACTGGAACCATAGAGGAAGCCATCGCTAACCTAATTCTTCATAAGAAAGATGTTAGGAAAGCTGACGACTTAGAGAGTTTACTTACTCATATTACAAAAACGCATCGCGAATTTCTAGAGAAGGAAGAAGCCATTTTTGAGCGGTTAAAACAATTGATACCTAGTTCACAAGCGTTAACGGTGAGGCAAAAGAAGATTTTAGAGGATTTCTTGAATATAACTGAGCTCTGCGAGAAATCTCTTAGTGTTCTTAAAATTTTTAACGAAACTAGACATTTGAATGAAGCTCTCCTAAGGTACTATAACATCGTTCCCGAGTCAGAAGAAGTGTCAAAAGAGTTGAAAAGTACCCGTACTGAATTGACAACGCTATATCATCTAGTGCAGTTGATGCTTAGAACGCCAGCTGATGAAGCAAAGATGATTGATGAACACTTAACCTACCTAAGCGGAGTCATGACTAAATTAAGGAGTAAAAAAGGTGAAACTGACAACGAACTGCAGAGAGTACAAGAGAAGAAGAAAAGAACTGAATTTGACATAAGAAAGCTTGAACGTAAACTGGGAAAATTTGCTGGTTTCGGTAAGAAATACGTTAAAGAGCAGATCACAAAACTTGAAAGAGAACTAAGAACAATGGAGGAGGAAGAAGAATACATCAGTGGAGAAATTAAGAAAACTGATGGGATAACCGATTTGTATCGAAATCTTATAAGGAAAATTGAGGTCACATCAGAATACCGAAAAACATTAAACAATGCTCTAAGTTTGTCAAAGGAGTATCAAGAAAGGATAAGCAACATAATTAAGCCTAAAAAATACTTTGAGCGAACGTCTGAACTCACCGTGGAAGAACAGACGAAAATAGTTTTCAAGATCTTAGCTGAACAAGAAGAATCTCTTTCGCGAGAAGGCATACTCAAAGAAATATTGGATATAGAACACTTTGAGGACTATATGAAAAGCATCATAAGGGTGTTCAGAACTCCGAGCATACTGGGGTTAAACCCGACATACAGGTCGGATTATATCTGGGTGACTGTGCAAACTCCTCAAGGCCTATGGACTGAACATTTAACTCAAGAGGTATCTACAGCGCTGGCAGCATACGTCACAGGTGAAGTGGCAAAGACAATAACGATTAGAGTTATCGAGTCAAAGGAGCCATGGACCATAAAACTCTTAGTAGTAGCTGGAAGAGGCAAAGTTGAGGATCTTGAATCATATGAAGGGATGAAACTGTTATTTGACAAGGCTTCAGATTTTGAAAGACAGTTGTCACGGTCTTTTCTGGTGGAACATGGAGTTACAGCTGAGGAGCTTATTGACGAGATAAAAATGGCAAAAAAAACTGAGGAAACTGACAAGAAAATTACTGCTTCATCTTCCAGCTAAGCTCTCCACTATTTTATTCCACTCTTCTTTTTTCATACGTTTTTGTTCAATTGCGTAGTTTTTGGTTTCGTCAACTTCTTTAATTAACGATTCGAACAGATTCGTTTTAATTCCTCCTATAAGCATGATTATGTCGATTCTATCGCTTAGATCTTTCACATATATGGGTTCAGTAATATAGATAAACCTGACTTTTGCTTTCTTTTTAAGCCATTTGCTAGCGGTAAGTTCGAAGCTTTCTTTCCGAATCTTATCCTTGAATCTGAGAGGCAGTCTTAAAATGATGTATGCTACTGTTGCGGTTGAAAGGTCAAAAGTTAAAAGTTGTTTCACCAAAGCGCTGTCAAGCATGTTTTCCAACGAGCCGTATATTTCAAGGCTGGCACCCATTATTGGCAGGATTGTAAACTTTTTTACTTTATGCGACTTTGACAGTTGAACTACTTCGTCAACAAAATCTTCTTTGCTTAGCATAATGTCTAGTACATCATTAATGAGAATGTTGCCTCGTATGATGTTTCCGTTTCGGTTGACCCCTACATATTTTTCAAGCCTATCCCTCTCGATAAGTAACAAAGCTGTATTCTGAAGAAGAGATTTTCCTATTGATGACAGCGCATTGAAGTGTGCATCTGGTGGCTGCGATTTGGATGGAAAAATGGCTATAGCTAAGTTGTTTACGTTCCATTGGTTTAGCTGAGAAATCAGAGCAGGTGTTAGACCGCTACTGAAGCCTTCCCATGCTGCGGACACTAAAATGGCGTTTTGCAGTTTATGAAGGGTTTTATCTTTTAACTGGCTGGGAAGAAGGTTATTTTCTGTTGCGAGGGAAAAAGAGTCAAACCAGAAATGAGTTGCAACTTCTCTGTTTAATCCTATAATGTTGTAACTGTTAAGGCGATTTTCAGTCCACTCTGCGACATCCGCACTTGACTTGTCTATGAAAACCGGTAAAACACCGTTCATCTTGTTTGAAAGAGCCCATTTTATCAGTATCTTCGTTGAATACTCGCCTGAGCACAAGATGGCTTGCTTAGGGACATAAGGCTTCAATTGATTTACATGTAGCTGAATGCTTTTGAGAACATTGAACGCTGAGTTACTGAAGCGTGTAGTCAAGAGAACTCGCCACGACACATTTTTAAGGGCTTACCTGTAAATAACTTTTCGTTTATCTTGGTGTTGCTTCGTTGAAGGCATCGAAAACAGCTGAAATTCAAGAAAGGATAATTCGCGTCATTACCTTCGTGCTAGTGTTCTTCAGCATGACGTTAGCTTTGTCGCTTATGCCAATATGGCCTGTAGAACCAGTGTATATGCTGCCTATTATCATGTCTTTTTTGATAGCTTTTTTAGCATTCAAAGATCCTAGATTAGGCATAACGATTGGCAGCTTGCTCATTGGAATAAGCTTGATATATCATTTAGCTGAGATAAGCTTTATATCTGGAATAGCTGAAGATAATGCGTTCCGTCTTCTCTCTATACTTATTATTCTCGGGTTTTTTCTGTTCACTTCATACGCTACTGAAAACCATGAAGATGCTATTGCCATTGCAATAGGTATAACGGCAGCTATGCTGCTTTTCTTTGGTGAAACATATTGCCTACCAATACCGTTGATATTGATCTTTGCTGTGTTATATAAAAAGGCAAAATTAACGCTTACATTGTCTTATTACTTCATGATTTCAGTTCCCATTCAAATAATGGAGTTCCTTGATAAGTATGCACACAAAGATAATGTTCTTCCTCTATTATATGGTCCAATATCGATAAGGTTTAAGCCAATAGAGCCTTTCAACTTGAATGGAATAAATGAAGCGGTATTGAGAATATTTGAAAATCTAGTTGGACCATGCGACCCAGACGTGTTGCAGGCAATAACTGCGTACATGAATTCTCTTCCAGGCATAGCTACATTCTTAATTATGGTGTTCGGTCTAATATCAGCATCAGCATTTGGAACGTTGACAATGCTGAAGATGTTTAAAGGAATAGAGTTTACTAGGAAGTATGCGAAGTACATTGAAATCTTTCTTCCAACGATCACCGCGGTTATTGCCGCTCAGATATTTTGGTTTTTATCAACTAGTCTTCCAGCAACATTACTCATTGATGTGGAAATTGATGCGGTAACAATGACTATGGGAACTTTAACCATAGTTGGGGTTACATTACCTGTGTCAATAATAGAATATATGTTAAGGATACAAGCTTTGATTGAACAGCGCTCGAGTATTCTTTTGGAAAAGGCGAAAAGCTTACTTTCACATATACGAACTTTCAAGGAGAAACTAGACGTTGTCAAATCTAGTATACCTATTTTCGTTCATTCTATTGAAGGCAAGATTTTACTGATTGAGGATAGGCTTAACGATGTCATTGCTAAGGCTTCAAGAGAGATTTACGATCTACCGACTATTGATAAGAAAACTGGGGAACTGGAAACAGTGAATAGTCAAATTGAAAACTTGCCGTCTGAATTGAATATTTCTTTGGAAGAATATTACAGTCAAATGGTTTACGAGTATTTAGAGTGGACTGACAGGCTGAAGGACCTAGAAATGGAAGTGGAAAAAACCGTTGAAATGGTTGATATAGATCATTTCAGAGACATGTCAATTGACGCTAAGGTTGACACTATCAAAAACGTTTTAAACGCAGGATTTTCTCTCGCCAAAGAACTTATGCATGTTTTCAACGAGATTTACAGTTTAATCAGATCACTTTACGATCCGAAGCTTCCCGTTAAAAGTTCAACTGAAGAGTTTGTAATACAAAGTCTTGAAGAGGCAACAACACCTTGGATAGCAATAGAATCCCTTTTAACCACATTGCAAAATCTTGAGAAGCAATATAGTTCTGAAATTTCCAAATCAATGCAAAACATGCAGAATTCATTAGCTAGCATAGTAGATTTGAGTGTTCAGAGTGAAAATCTTCTGCCAATTTTAGGCGACGCTTTTCCACAATTAATGAATCTGGCGAAAGAAGGCGAAGAGATTATAAAGAACACAACAGAGAAGAAAAAGAACATTATGAAAGTAACGTTAGTTAAGGAAGTTCTACAGTCAACGTTAAATGTCAGCACGGAAATTCTCAAAACCCTGTACAGCGAGTTGGATAGGAAAGAGAGGTTAATCAAAAGTTTGTTACCCACGAAAGAATATGAATGGGGCAAAAACATGTCCATCGCAGAAAAACTTGAAACGGTAATTGACATAGTGTCTAATCCATCTAAGCATAATCTGGATGTGGCTATAGACAGTTTGTACAAATCTTTAGCTTACATGGAAGAGTGTATAGAAACGATAAGCATGTACAACAAGAAACAGGAGTTTATGCTGAATTATCCGATAGCTGAACTAGCGATAGAAAGCGTGTTTAAAAGCAGAGATCACGTAAAAGTAGGAGATCTTCCATTTAAGTTTGAATATGCAAAAGAATACCTGAAATTGTACTCAAGGCAAAAGTACGTCGAGGTTTCTTTTGATGATGCAAGCGATATGCTTGAGAAGAAGGTGTAACTGTGGTAACTTGTGAAGCTACGCTTGAAGAAGTTGGTGAAGGCACGCTTGAGTTGACAGAGCAATATCTTATTTTCTACGTTAAAAAAGGCTTTTTTACTAAACATGATGAAGTTGTAAGGGAGATAAATATTGCAGACATTAAAAGTTTGAAACAAACTGAAGGTACGATGGAGGTCACATGGAAAGGAGTAGAAACTTTTACTGATACTTTTGTAATCGACAATGCAGAACTGTTGGCAGCAATTTATAAATCAGCAACAAAATCATTGGAGAAGCATAGAGAAACAGTAAAGAAAAAAGCTGATGCCGAACAGAAAAGAGATAAACTTGCCGCAACCCTTACCATCACAATAAAGGCTATTAATACATTGTTTGACATGCTTATTAGCCTTAACGGTAAAGTTATTTGGCCTCACGTTGAAAACCTGCAGGAAACTTTTGAAAAAGATTTTGACAAAGTTAAAAAGACTTCAACGGAAAAGGTAACCTTCAAGTTGGATGAACTTGGTTCTGCAATAGAAAATCGTTCACCTGAAGAAGCTGTGAAGGAAGCTTACAGCATTCTAAAGGAAATACACGAGTTTTTCAGCAAATTAGCTTCAGTTAAAGACAAGTTCTTAGAAGAGTTACATCCAAACTACAGTGATGCTTTCCAAGTAGTTCAAGCATGCTACGTTTTAAATGACATTGCATTGGCTGTTACAGTGGCAGATGAGAAGGTTGAAGAAGAAATTACTACACTTGTTGCGACGCTGGAAAATCTAGCGAACAAAACCAACCTAAAAACAGATGCAAACGCAGTTAGAAGTGCAATAAACAAACTGGTAACAGAGGGAAAAACTAGAAAAGCTATCGACGAAAGTAGGAGAAAATTTGAGGAACACATCGAAGGATTATTGTTATGAAGTTCCATGCGGGTAGAGAGCGGAAACCATAGTTGAAGCTTATACACGAAAAGACTTGTTTTGCTTGAACTGTAAGCGGGTGGTTGATTGAAACCTTCACTATTATGTAACTAGAATGAACTTAGCTTTTGGAGGCTCTAAGTGACACTAAACTCACTATTGCACTGAGCAAAGCTGGTAGAAACAGTAGAAACCCCAAAAATGCGAATTGAGGAAGAAACGGAAGGCAAACGTAGAAATACCAGAAAATAGGTATCATTTCAACGCCTGCAATCAGATTTGTCAATCCTCCTTTTAAAGCAGATTTCTTCATAATGTTTAAACTGCCGTAGACAAGCAGCAATGCGGAAACAAAAATGAACACCCATGACATTAAGGTGAGAATTAAAAAATCTGCGCCGAGTCCTGCTGAGTACATGTTCCAACACCACGCTATAATACAACTTCCAACCGCGAGTACACATCCGATTGCAATAATACCTAAAACGCTGGAAATCAGCCGCAGGTAATCCATCAACGACATGGCAAGTGTCTCCATCGTAAGATGTGGAATAAGCTTTAAAACTTTTATCTGAAAATCTTCTTATGTTCTTAATATGTATAATAGATCGTCTATATCTAATGTTTTGGGGGATTTACGGTTTGAAGAGAAAGATGCTTGCAGCAAGAGAAGATTTGGCTAATCAAGTCAGTGAGATTGCAAGTAGAAGGGGTTTGACGCTTTTTGCAGTTACGAATGAAGCGTTAGAGCAGGTTGTGGAACTTGATAAGATGGATCGTAGATTGAGCGACGTCGCAGATGAATATGAAGTTTTAAAAGCAGCAAAGGATGCAGGTTTTATACTTGTGCCTGAAAATTTGCTGTACGAAACGATGGATAAGGCTTATAGGGAAATGAGAAAGTGGATGCTTAAAGAATGGGCTGAATCTGGTGAATGGTACGGCAAATATTATTCTGTGAGAAATCCAGAACACACACTTGAAAACTTGAGACGAGATATGTGTAGTTTCTTCTGGAATGTAAGGGAATTTGATGTAACCAGAAATGGAGATACAGTTTCTGTGCGATGTGTAAGTCCAAGATTTCCAGAGTCTTATGCAGTTTTTTTAAGCGTGTTTTTTGAAGGTGCGCTAAACATGTTAGGGTACAAATGCGTTGAGAGGCATGTTGCTAAAGGTTTTGTGCAGTTGAAGTTCGAACCGTTGAAAGAGGAGACTAACGAGAATGAGTAGAAAATCAAAGAAAGGCAGAAAGCTGATTCTAGTTCCAGACTACATTGTGAAAAAGCTTATGGAAATATCGAACAAGCAGGGGAAACCCTTTTACGGCTTTATTGCTGAAACGCTTGAAAACGCGTTAAGAGTGTACGCTAGTGAACGTTCACTTCAAGAAGTTGTAGACTTCTACGAACTCATGGAAATATACAAGGTTTCAGGAGCTAGAATCATATCAGACGAAGCGTCAAACTACTTAATCAGCAAGTTGTATCAGACTGACAAGGAAGCTCTTCATGAAAAATGGCGTGAATTCGGACAGCTCTGTGCAAAAACCTTAGCTTCTAAACATGAAAAACCGGTTGAAATTTTAGAAAATTTTTTAGCAGTATCAGAATGGAATTTAAGCGAAGTTGCAGTTACACAGGAAAATAAAGAAGTAAAAATTAGATGCGTCTCCCCCATACTCTCCGTAGAAAACACTGAACTTCTCGTAAAATTCATAGAGGGAATAATGCACGAGCTTAACTACAAAACACAGAAACAAGACTATGTTAAAGGAATAATCTCATTAACGTATGAGAAAACATAGCTTAAAGCTGTTCAGCCACTGAAAGCACCAAACCGATTCACATATAAAATGTACATTTTTAATCGACCAGTTAAAAACTAGAAATGATGTTTCAGTTTTAGACATGACCTTTTAAAGTTTTTTCATAGCCGGGTGTGAAATACTTATTTTTGAAGTGTCCACCTAGCTTTCCTTGATTGTCATGGTGTACGTAAAGATTTTATCCAAGTTCGCCTAAACAAGTTTAAACGTGAAGTTTGGTTGCACATGGTGATTTGAATGAATAAAAAGTTCAATTTGGTTATGGGAACAGTTCTTCTTGTATTAAGCATGATTTCGGGAAGCCGTATGGTTAATCTTGCAGCGAACACTACGCCTGGAGTTGTTTTATCGGTTGAGCCAAGCGTCAAAAAGGTGGATTTAGGCGAATCTTTCATAGTTGCAGTTGGCATCGCTGATGTTAGGGATCTTAACAAGTGGGAGATACAGATTGGTTGGGATGCCGCTGTTATAGAGCTTGATCTATCTGATGCTAACATGGTTGAAGAAGGGTCATTCCTGAAAAGTGTTGGCGCCACCAAGTTTGAGGTGTCATCATACAAAAGTGGAAGCGGAGTCCTTTCCAGAATAACGTGTTGTTTCCTTCAGGCAAAAGGGGCAAGTGGAAGTGGAACTCTGCTTAAGTTGCACCTTAAAGCTGTTGGTGAAGGAGAGACTTCTATAACCATAAGTGACAGTGAACTTTATGATTTCATGTTACGAAGCATCTTCCACGACTGTAACTCAGGTAGAGTTTCTGTTGAGTCGGTTTTACGGGATATTGCTGTTGTTTCGTTTGAAAACCAGAGTAGTTTTGTGTTGGGTCAGTCGACACAGTTGGATGTTACGGTTGAAAACAAAGGGACAGTGGATGAAATTGATGTTAAGGTGTCAATTTATGTTAATGGTAGTGTTGTAAACTCAACAACCATATCTGAGCTTACAGTGAGCCACCGGAAATTATGTAGCTTTTCGTGGACACCTTCCTCCAAAGGGATGTACAATATCACTGCTTACGCAACTCCAGTAGCAGGAGAAGCAAATACAACCAACAACCAGAAAACATTAACTGTTGAAGTGGATTTACATGATGTTGGCGTCATGTTTGAGCCTGAACTTCCAGAAAACGTTGTTTTTGGGAAGTCCTTGTGGTTGAACACTACAGTTACAAACCTTGGATCGACAAATGAAATTGATGTTAAGGTGTCAATTTATGTTAATGGTAGTGTTGTGAACTCAACAACCCTGCTTCAGCTTGAGCCTGGTGATCAAGATCAGCTTTGTTTCAACTGGTCCGCTTCTGCAGAAGGAACGTACAATATTACTTCCTGCGTATGTCCGGTGGCCGGAGAGAAAAATATATACAATAATCTCCAAACAATAACTGTGCACGTAGCAGTTCCATCCGAATCTCCACAGCTCTTGATCGTGGCTGATGATGACGGTGATTGGCATGAGTTTGGTACAAGCTTAGCTGAGTTTGAACATGCTCTCACAACAGTAGGTTACGAATGTGATGTTTGGAAAGAATCTGAAAATGGAAATCCTTCACTTGACAAATTGCTTGAATATGAAATAGTGGCTTGGACAGTGGGTGACTACTGTAATTTGGCCGTTGATAGGACAGATGCTTCAACTTTGAAGAACTATATCCTGCAAGGTGGAAATCTTCTGATTGAAGGGCAGTTCATAGCTTTAGAGAATCCTTCATTCAAAACAGATTTTTGCAAGTCAGTTCTTCATGTAATCTATGAAGGTTCGTTCATTACTGTTAGTCCAGCAACAGGTTTGCTTGTAACGAGACCAGACAACATTATCACGATCGGATTACCATCAAACATGAGTTGGCAATGTGCAAATAATGGGCATGACCTTACTAGTCCAGCTTACGGCGCTTACGATGTAACTCGTTTTGTCGGGATTAACTCATCTGCCATAAATGTTTTTGATGGAACCCAAAATGGACAAGGATCCGTAGTTTATTTCTCATTCTCACTGCGATGGTTATCCAAGGAGTGGAGAAACATCTTAGCCCAAAACTGCATCGAATGGTTTGAAAGAGAGGGAGTATCTGTTGTTGCAAGCAGAATAATTCATGCTCATGAAAATACGATCTGCTTTGTATATGCTAATCCAGAATCCCTAAATGGAGGACCCTACATACCTGAAGGTTCTGTAATTTATAGCCTCTGTACAAACACCCAGAAACAATTGGTTGACTCGTTTGAAGAGTTACCTCAATTTCTGGAAATGAAAGACAGTGTTTTAGCTTTGTTCGGAAGCCCAGAATACAATAGTATAGTCAGATATTACGAATCTGAAACAGATCTCACACCGATTAAATATTTCAATTCAGATCACTATATGTTTCTTAATCAAGCAGGTACAGTTTTGTGTTCTTTATCAGTTGAAGATGTCACATCAGGTCGAAACGACAGCTTTGTCATCTACGTTTTTAGAGATCGAGAAGTCAACAACACTTACCTTGTAGTATATGGCTTTGACTGGAGAGGGTGTTGGGCTGCGGAAATCTACTATTCCCAGGTCATTTCTTGCAATCTGCCAGTCTATTCAAAAAGCTATTATGTATTTAGTTGGGCAGACAATAACGGTAATGGCGTCCCAGAAATCCCAGAAATCAACGAAGAATCTTCAGGGTAGAAACAAAGATCGACTGATTTGCCTGAATTTGTATACAGTTTTGCCATTTTGTCAGCATCATGCATTTATATATAAAGCTAACAATAAGTTGGCTCAAAGGAGAAAAGAAAAAATGAACAAGCAAAAAACATGGTCAGTAATACTAGCAATGATGTTGATCAGCGTACTTACAACAACAGTTGTTCCCTACGTCTTGGCCAGGCATGAAGCAGCTCCACAATACCGTGACGTTTACTGGACCACAAGTAGAACCATAACCGATTCTGTTGAGGGCTTAGTTTTTGATAATGACTATGAAGGAGACACTTACTACCATGCTAAATTGGCAACTGGTGCAAACGAACTATATGGAAGAACTCCTTTGAGATCCGCTGTTTTTGTAGTAGAAGCAAATACTACTGCCTCTTCACAAGATCCCATAATTAGAGTTGAAGTGATTATTCCACAGGATATTGAAGGTAATGCTCTGTTTAACTTGAAAGATAGCAAGGTAACTGATGCAAGCGGGCGCGACGTGTTGGCGTGGACATCGGAAATTGTTGAAGCAGATGCAAATGGATGGGTTAGAGTTTACCGCTTCAAAACAGAGAGCACGGAAAATGGTGTAAAACCCCTCGGAACTTATGAGGAATTGTACTTCCAGCTTTACTTTTCTGAAGGTGAAAACGAATGCAACTATCGGTTTACAGTCTGGACATACGATAGCGAGCAAGAGGGGCATAGACACTTTCTATGGCTTATGATGGATAAGACTCCACCGCGCGTAGATGTTGAACCAGTCAACGGCACTACCGTGAACGGGCTCCTTGCACCTTGCGGAAACCATTACTTCATACTCAATGTCACAGCAGCAGACGACATACTCTCAGCAACTGGAGATCCTCATGATTCAGGCATCAAAAACGCATCAATAATAGTTACAAACGCAACATTATCAACAGACATTGTATACCAATATACTAACAGTTCCATAAACCTTACACCTGGCAAGACTTGGATTTTCCAAGAAAAAATATGGATGACCACCAGAGTATCCGGAGATTACAAAATAACTGCAACGGTTTGGGATGGCGTAGGAAATAAGAACACAACCACAACGATCTTTACATACATTAAACCGCCCTCACCATTAACGATTACACCGTCAAAGGGATATGCCGCTCCAAAAACAGTTCTCATAGACAGCAAAACTTGGCTGGTCAAGTCATACCCTGAAACCTACAAAGGTAAAACCCTGGGTACGCTTGTAACACTAACTGGAAACTCCTTTGGAGCAAGTGTTGATGTATCTGTCAGGGTCTACATACCAACCTACCACAAATACTTTGCCAAATATGGCACGTACAACGTATTTGTCAATCAAACTAAAACTAAATCTGATGGAACATTCACCGCTACATTCGTCTTTCCGAAAGCTCCAGCGGGAGTATACAATGTGAGTGCTCAATCATCTGTAATGGAATGCGCTGTAAAATTCACAGTGCTGCCTGAAATAATCTTTAACCCTGACGAAGTTGTAGGTCCAGCGCTTATCGACGTGAAAGCCACAGGCTTCACAGCTGAGAACATGATGAGATACTCATGGTTCTTCATCCTTCCAGACGCGTTGCAAGGCGTAAACACTCAGGCAGACCGCTGGTGGTACATTGACGGAAACGGAACACTCGTAAATGCTCTAAACTACTATACAGAGGATTGCGAACCCCCGCAGAGCGCTAACACAACGCTGAACTGGCCTTTCCTAGAACCCGGCACGTACACAGTTGAAATCAAACACATAGACGGCGACTACTGGGATGGAAACACAAAAACATGGATTCACAAGCCTTGCTTTGCCGGTTCAAACAAAATCACCGTTATAGAGACGCTTGGCCTTCTAGTTGAAATTAAAGATGACACAGCTTACATAAGAACAGAAGTTGACAACTTAGAAGTTAAACTAGACGACCTTGAACCAGTAATAACCCGCATAGACGGTAACGTTGTAACCATCAACTCAACTGTTGGCCGCATAGAAGCCAAACTCAGCAGCCTTGAGCCTGTGATAACCCGCATAGACGGTAACGTTGTTGAAATAAAAACCACAGTTGGATACGTAAACACCACTCTAAACACTATTAATCCAAAAATAGATACCATCAAACTCGACGTGGCTACAATAAAAACTTCAGTGGGCACCGACCTAACAGGCAAAGTTGTTTCAATAGACGGTACCGTAGCTACCATAGAAACCAAAGCAGGCACTATAGAAGCCGATGTCGAAGCTCTTCCAAACTTGGCAACACCCATATACATAGCTGCAATACTTTCGTTAATCGCAGCTATCGCTGCAATAGCATGCACCATACTAGTCTACAGAAAAATCGCTTAAACACGCACCCACCAATATCAACTTTCCCTTTTTTCTATATTACACATATACAAGGTGCTGCAACTCTCCGATTTCGAAAATGAATAATCCTCAACGTCAGAAAGGAAAACTGCAGTCCTCGATGACATGTGATACCCTGTAAATAACATGTAGATCACGTATTCAAAGATCTCTATCTGCACGTTTTTGAGACTAGGTCTAGGCAATCCACTTAGTACTGCGCAGTTTTGTTTGTGATTTGCTTTCTAGTTTTTAGCAGTATCCTAGAAAATGGGGAAAATTATTATCTCGTCCTAGGCTTATTTAGGCGGTGTTTGCTCCTAGTGAATCATACCGTATTCAGGACTTGTTAGGAAGGCGTTTATAACGGTTTCTCTCAGGGTTCCAGAGTGGAGTTCGCCGACCCAGTAATGATAGCCTTCTGTATCTGGGACTCTTCTAAGCAGGCCGAGGTACAACTGGTAAACAAGTTTTCTTTCAGCGTTAACCATCTGATATTCGGAGCATCGGTAGAAACTAGTAATTAGTTCAGATCGGCTCAGTTCACCATTCTCCAACACGTTAACCCAGTAGTTCAAACCTTCACTATCCGGCTGTCTGTGAAGCATTCCCGTATAAAGTTTAGTGACGAACTCCGTGTTGTTAAGCTCTCCAAAACGTATGTTCCATTCTGTGCTGTTCAGCCAAGCATCAAGCATTTGCTCCCAAGTTAAAGCTGAAGAATCTAAAGCATCAACGTAACATTCATAGCCACCCTGATCTGCTGTTCTTTCGAAAACGCCGTCGTACATTAAGGCTACAAACAACCTGTTCCTCCACTTGTCTCGGTACTCTTCAGAACTCAGTGCTGCCTCAACAAAGCCCGCTCTTGTCAACCTGCCGCTTTCAAGTTCATCCACCCAAAACTCTAAGCCTTCAGGTTCTGGGTCTCTGAAAAGCAGGTCACGGTAGCATCTGTAGACGAACGCTGCTGAGCCAACTGGAATATTCGTCGCTGTTAACGTTATGTTGGCGCCAAAACCATTTATTCTTTCTTCCCATCCGACTAGTAATCCGCTTTCTTTATCATACCAGGATGTGGCGTTGAAATATGTGAAGTCTGCGTGTAGTTCCCAACAGTCAACGGACATGCCGCATACTTCTATGGTTCTTTCACCGACCACTGTTGCATAGTCTGTCCACGCGTTTACCGTTGAACCTAAACCGATATCAGTTTCTATCCAGCCTATATACCAAGTGTCTACCCACCACATTGTGCCCGCATCTACCCACCTGTCCATAGTGTTAATGGTCATCCAGTAACGGGCCAACAACTCAACTTGACTAACATTCACTCCATTGTCACTGATTATGACGGTTGTGTTAATAAGCCACGGTTCAACATAAGGTCCGTACTCAAACCGCCACTTCTGTTCCCAACTTGTCTGATCCGAGGAACCGTTGAAAGATCTTATTGTGTAGTTTGCCCATTGACCTTCTGTTGGTCTGATCAGCGGCCGCCTAACTAACGTGAGCTTTGAAGCAACGTTGTTTGCCACAACGGATTCTTCAGGTTTCGCAGGCGCATACGCAGTAATGTTGTATACAGCGGTTCTAGGGGGAGACCACTGATAGCTCATGGAATATGAGTCGCTTGCTACTAATTCTGGAATTAGCTGGTAGGCAACAACCATGCCGTTTATGGACAGATATAGTTCCACGTCAGTTTCATTGTTCAATCCTGTGTTGTAAACGGTGGCTTCCAAAACCGTTGAGGTGCTGGGCGCAAGGTAGTCAGGTGCCTCAACTGAAACAGCCAGATCATGCTCAACCTCGCCTATGGGAATGTTCGTCTCCGTCAACATGCCTCCTGAGACGTACTCGTCCACTGAAGCTTCTAAGCGAATCATTAATCCGGAAGCCTTGTCAACCCAAAGAGAATATTCATACCCGTAATAAAGCATTGACAGTTTCCAACAGTCTACTAGACGGTTTTCCACAAGCACTGGTTCGCTGTCAACAACGGTTGCAACCGTGTCTAACAGTTTGACTTCAGAGCCGATTGTAATGTTTGTTTCAATCCAGTATGGGTAGTACGTCTCATCTGGCATAGAAGGTGCCACTACCTTTCGGTCTATGGTGCTCACAACAATCCAGCTAGTGTAATTGTAGCCATTGGTCACAGATGTCATTGTGACGTTTATGAGGTATGGCGCAACATATTCAAGATATGTAATGTCCATCCAGCCTACAACTACAACTGGTTCGCCTGCGCGCGAGAGATAGGAAGTGTAGTTTGCATACTGTCCTTCCTCAGGGTTAATTAATGGAGAACTAACCATTGTGAAAACGGTTGCTTTATTGTTTATGGCGGTTTCTTCTCCTGCCAAGGGTGGAGCGTAAGCAGTGATGTTGTAGATTCTTTGAAGAGTCGGAGTCCACTCATACGTGATGTTGCAGGATTCTCCGGCTGGAAACTCTGAAATCACGGTTGAATTGACAACAGCATCATCAATCGTCAAGTAAAGCTCAACCTCGGTTTCGTTGCTTAACCCCATGTTGGAAACTGTAGCGTTTAACAAAGCGTTTTCTCCTGGTTGTAGATACGTGGGGGCGTCTAGGGAAACAGTGAGTTCATGCTCCAGCTTCTGATATTGAGACCACGTGATCGCGTTGTAAAGCAGCTGTAGATGATGACGATAGCGAGCTGGCAGTATTTCCAGCCAAGGAGACAGGTATACAAGTCCCCTGAACGTTACTATGGCGCTCTCCTTGAAGTATCCCCGTGCCGCATATTCGCCTTCAACAAGCTCGTTTGAATCCCACCTGCCGTCAAACGACAAAGCTGTTCCTGTTTGAGGAAAAACAAGCGGGTTAGGAACGCCTGTAAAGAGAGGATGCGCGGGATTCTCAAGGTCTAAAAGATCTGTTTCTGCAGAAGTCCACATGATTGTCTCATTCATTCCAAAAAGTCGAGCCAACTTGTTGTTATTAGGCGCTAAATAATAAAACGTGCCTGCCGTGGCGATAAGCCCATGGCCCTCCATAACGTACCTTTCAATAGCGTCAATCTCCACATCAGTGAATTCCCACTGAAACGCGCAGGATATAATCAACACGTCGGCTTCGCTGGCAACAATGTCTTCGTAACTAATATCTTCCTTATTCAACGTGGAATAGTCAATGCAGATCATTGTGTCGCCGAAAACATCCCAGTTCAAGTTTAGAACAGACCAAGTGTCAATAACCTCAGCCAAGTCTGTGCCGGCAGAATCTAAAACAACAACCTTCAAAGGAAAACCTACATGGACAAACGCGGCGAAAGCGTTGTTTTCCATGTTTGTCTCTCCAGGCACCGCGACAACGTAAAACGTGACGTTGTACAGTCCTTCAACCGTCGGGTTCCATACGCAACTGACCGTGATGGTTCTGCGGCTTGCAAGAAAACTTATCACTGCTAAATCAACCATAGTGCTGTTAACGAAAAGCTGCACTTCAACATTGGTTTCGTTACTGCTTCCGAAGTTGAAAACAGTGCCGTTGACAACACCAGTAGCTCCAGGCTCAACATAGGGCGGAGTATTCAACCCTGAAACTATCAATTCATGGGCGGGTGGAACTGTAGCTACTGCTTTTCTCGCGTTAACTCTTCCATACCCGTAACGTTCATCAAAGCCAGCTTGACCCAAATCATCCGCTGTAAACCTCAACCATAACCTAATCCAATCCGACTCCACATGGGGGAACTGACTGAACGCTAAAGCAGCTACACCAGCAACATGTGGACAAGCCATAGAAGTACCACTCATATACGTGTACGCGTCATCCCAAACCGTTGAGAAAATGCTTACTCCTGGCGCCGCTAATTCAATCCAGTTGCCAAAATTGGAGAAGTATGCAGGGTTATCGCTTTCGTCGGTGGCTGCAACCGCCACAACCTCGTCATACGCAGCAGGGTACATTTTCATGCTTGTTGCTTCATTCCCCGCAGATGCGATCAACAGCACACCAGCGTCGTAAGCATATTCTATTGCGTCATGGAGCACTTGACTGCTGACACTGCCTCCCCAACTCATACTGATAACGTCAGCACCTTGATCAGTGGCGTGGACTATGGCGTTGGCTAGCTCGTAGTCGCTTCCCCAGCCCCATTGATCAAGACCTTTTTCTGCCATAATGCGTGCCTGAGCAAGTCCAGCTACGCCAACGCTGTTATTGATGACTGCGGCTATTATGCCAGCACAATGCGTGCCGTGACCGTAGTCATCCATAGGATCGGAATCCTCGTTGACCCAATCGTAACCGAGAGGAACGTAGTTAGCAGCCAAGTCAGGATGATTCCAATCAACACCTGTGTCAATAACCGCCACAAGAACATCATGGCTACCAATTGTTGTATTCCATGCCCAATCTGCCTCTATCTTCTGCGGTCCCCACTGCATGGTCCAATACGGATCGTTGGGAGTAAAATGAGCTTCAAAATTGACACTGACCTCAACATATTTTACTAACCTCTTGGACTGAGCTTCTGCTGCAAAAGAAGCTGCAGTTTCTGAGGGAATCTCAACGACAACAGCCATCGTTTTACCCTTTATAGACACTACGTCAACTACCTTGCCTTCCTCCTTCAAAATAAGATTTTGTAGGATCGCCTGGTTCTGCAGACTTTTTGGGCAGAGACCAACAACTAACTGGACTGATTCACCGTCAACTCGAGGAAACGCGTTTCTTTTCCAACACGTCGGGTTTTCTCTTGGAAGGTTGTTGAAGAACGGATTGGAGTGAGCATTAGGTGAAGTTCCGGTGGTATTTGGCTGCTGAATTGTGGCGATATCTCCTTCTTTGATAGTGTGGACTTCCGAAACTTCATTCTCCTCAGCGGGTTCTAAAACAAATCCGATGGCGAAAACAGTGCTAAAGACGCTGCTCAATAGCAACAACATTAATACTGTTCCAACAAACTTTTGCATTCTCAATTTTCTTTCACCTTTCAACTCCGTTCACACACTTATCTAAACAATGTTGTTTGTCCCTTTCATGTATATAAATCACTAGTATGTGGAACTTGAAATGTAGATACACGTTTATACACGTCACCATTCTTGGAACTCGCTGAGAGCTAGTTAATCCTTGGCTAAAGCAAGCAGAGCCATTGCATTTGTGCCTATAAACCTAAACTCAAACATCCAAGCTGCCACCGACACTTGTATTCATTAATCATCAAATGCGACAGAATGATCAATCGAAAATCTCTTTCCTCCTTTTTCTATAACTAAACAAAACCCGACACACCATTTATCTATTTAGCGCGTCCCACCGTTACTGAAAGATTGTTCATACGAGTTTTTTAGCTGGAAAACACTACATGAAACTACCTTCCCAACGTTACGAAGATCATTGTTACATGTCTAAGTGAAACGGACGCATTGAGGTGTACATAAGATGCTGGTGCTGCAACATCGTTGAAGACGTAGTTAATATAAAGAGTAAACGTGTAAATATTGTTAGCTGAAATCTTTGGGGTGTGTTAACGTTTGAGGGAAGCAACGGTTTCGAAAGTTGTGATGCTCATGCTTTCACTTGGAGTAATGATTGGTCCAATAGTGTTTGCGTTTGAGCAGAGTGAATGGGACGTTTCCGCGCTGTTTACGCCTGTGTATTCGCCTCCGAAAATAGATTTCTCCATCAACATGGAAGACGTGAGGATTGAAAACGGCGATTTACATGTTATCTGTGAATTGAAGAATCTAGGCGAAATTAAAATGGTTTGGGACGGTGTGAATGCAAGTGCTTACGGTCCCGATGGAGAAAAAATAGCGCCTGTCAACCTCACTGAATTAGTTGTCTCAGTTCCTCAGTCCAAGAAAACGTTTGTAATGAACGTTAACCTTGACAATTCTGTTCTTTCAAGGCTATCCTCATACTTTATCGACGAAGATAGAGTGCACGTGGAGATTAAGGGTGAAGCTGACATGCGGGTTCTCGGCTCCACTGTTACTGCACCCGTTCAATTTTCCTTTTTCATAACCACAGAAGACTTGGGAATGCCAGCGCATTATGAAGGGTGAGGCAGAGTGAAAATCGTCGAAGCTCTTTCACTGAAAAACCGTGTGAACACTCTGGGAATCATCGGAGCATTGCTGCTGATCTATATATCGCTGTCTAACCAGCCTTGGTGGACCCTAACTGGAGGATTAGATGAGGAACATAGTTTTTCAGCTAGAATATCTCCGTTTACTTTTGAAGCTCAAATACTGGGTAAACCACTGGTTCTTCCCATAATGCCTTACCTTATACTCGCAGCAAAACTCACGGCTCTGCTCGCTGCAGCAACAATGCTAATTGGATCGTTTTTGCCTACTAAGCCTTGGGCAAAACCGTTGATGAGTATGAAGGCGTTGGCGTTGCCGATCATGTTTGTTGTAGGCGTGTTTGCGGGGTCTCAGCTGGTGAACTCTTACGTTGGAGTGAGCATCCCAGTAACAGGTAGGTTCACGATAGACTATTCTGTTACGTATGGGGAATTAAGCATATCGACCCAAACACCTTCGATGGCAACATTCACGTTGGAATACTGGATTGCTTTGGTGGCTGGAGCGTTCGCGGTTTTAGCTAGGATACTGCAAGGCAGAATACTGGCTTGACTTATGGCTAACGCGTTAAATTGCAATTTTAAACGGTTGTTTTAGGGTGAGGCTGGAGTCCGGCGCGCACGGAGGAAAGTATCGAATGTCGTAATGGATCTTATACGATATTATAAAAGATTTTTACATACCCAGTTATAAAAGATTTCAAACATAAACAGTATTGACTAAACTGGAAGGAGGAAAAGGAAACAGTTGAAATGCCCAAAATGTAGTGAAGAAATGACTGTTTTCTCTCGGAGAGACAGTTCAGGATTTATGAACGAGCTTTATGAACGTTGCCTATTCTGCGGTTACACGCCTGAACAAGGAGTTGAAGCTAAACTGCTTCCTCAGCGCTTTACATTTGGAGGATTTAAAAACAAGAAAAAGATAATGATGGCAATGGCTGTTGCTTCCATAGCGTTAATCGCAATACTTCAAGTACCAGTTCCAGTTACAGTTTTTGCATTTGAAACTTCAATAGAGCAATTGAAAGATGTGCTGCCATACATAACTCTGGTTAACTTCACACTGTCAGACTTCAACGTGAACTACTCGCAGAACGGACAAACACTGAATGTTTCAGCCAGCCACGCAAGTGTTAAGACAATAGCTACAAACGATAACATAACCACGTACACAATGATGTTAAACAAACTCTTAGTGCACTATCAAGATAACGAAAGAACACTTGATTTAGGCCTAGCCAGTATGACACTAACCGTAAAAGTCTATGTCGATGAGCTTTTAGCGAAAATTGAAGGTACAACATACCTGCCATTGTGGTCCGAATTGCTACGCTTATTCGCAGGATAAACTATACGCAACGTTTAAACCGTGCTGAGGACTGATCATGAAGTGCAAGTACTGTAGCCGCGAATGTCACGTAGCCCACATTTGCCCTTATTGTCAAGAATGTTTCTGCATTTCTCATCGTAACCCAACTGATCATAACTGCGGCGCCGGCCACATTTTTATAAAAGACGAAAATGTTTCGAAAACAAAACTCGAAATAATTCGTGAAAAAATGTTCGCACCGATTTTCATTATGTTAATAGTTGATCAAACAATGAGATGGATAAGTTACACAAGACATTCCCCATACCTTGAGCCGAATATTTACGTTTTAATGCTGTCACAATGGATAAACCCGTACGCAGCCTCAGCACTCATATTCATGTCAGCATGCCTCACCATGTTAACTGTAAACAAGTTAACAGCGAAAAACTCCCCATCAAACCAGTCTCAACAGGCAATGTTCGCCAATACTGTTGCAATTGGAACCTACATAACTATGATCTTAATTTTCCTTCCCACAGCGGTCACTTGGTTTAAGCTCCTTTTAACCTAGCAGCCAGCCACCCAAAAAGAGAAGCAGTGCAACAGCACGCGCAAATGGAGAAATACACAAGAGTTTTAATGAAGTTAAAAACAACGTAGATCGCGGAGGAAGGAAACCTTATGAAAAGTTTTGTGGCGTTCGCTCTGGAAGATTTTCCGTTAATAAAGCCTGGAGACAATATAGCAAAGGTAATCTTTGAAGCAGCTGGAAAAAACGGGTTAAAAATTGAAGATGGGGACGTGATAGCTATTGCACAGAAAATCTTTTCGAAAGCTGAAAACAGAATAGTAACACTCAAAGACGTTGTTCCTTCGAGAAAAGCTGAAGAAAACGCCAAGATAACTGGCAAAAACGCCAAGTTCACCGAGTTAATTTTAAGAGAAACAAAGAGGATAGTGAAGGCTTCCCGTGAAGTATTACTAGTGGAGGATAACCGCGGTCTAGTCTGCATAAACGCTGGGATAGACAAGTCAAACGTGGAAGGAAAAGGAAACTTCACGTTACTACCGGAAAACCCTGACATGTCAGCTCAAAACTGCCGATTGGAAATCAAGAAACTAACCGGAAAAAACGTTGCAGTAATTATATGCGACACTTATAGCCGTCCGTTTAGACGTGGACAAGTAAACTTCGCCATAGGTGTGGCTGGAATTAAACTGTTCAAGGATTATAGGGGGAAAGAGGACCTTTTCGGATTAGTTCTAAAAGTAAAAAATGTCGCGGTAATAGATGAAGTTGCTGCTGCAGCAGAATTACTTATGGGGCAAGCAAAAGAAGCAACACCCGTTGTCATTTTTAAAGGCTTAAACAGCGTCGTGGAGTCCTGCGATAAGTGCAGCATAAACGAATTACGCATTTCAAGTGAGGAAGACCTGTTCAGAGACGCATTGTGATTACAACCTTTGCAAAAACGGGTTGCCACGTTTTTCTTCGCCAATCGTTGTCATTGGTCCATGCCCAGGATAAACGACAAAGTGATTCGGCAAATTCGCCAGCTTTCTTAAAGAAAGTTTCATGTCAAGTTCTGAGCTTTCAGGAAAATCTGTTCTTCCGATGGATCCTGCAAACAAAATGTCACCAGTAAAAACTTCCCTTTCTCCCAGAAGCGATATGCTTCCACGACTATGACCGGGAGTGTGCATAACTTTTAGGATTATTTTTCCAATCTTCACCAAATCTTTATCATGTAACAGCATGTCTGCTGGTGGTGAAGAACTCTCAAAGCCAAAGAGCTCTGCAACCTTGTTACTCGTTTTTCCGACCATGTGAGCATCATGTTCATGTATCAAAATAGGTATGCGAAATCTTTTCTTTACAATTCCATTGCCGCAAGTGTGATCTGGATGACCGTGAGTGTTCACAATCAATTTTAGCACTAGGGCGTTTGAATCAATGAACTTTAAGACTCTTTCGACTTCTAATTGATCATCAAAACCAGGGTCAATTATGATTGACTCCTTCGTTCGTTCGCAACCCACGACGTAACAGTTTGTCAAGAACCTGCCAACTGTAAACATCTGCACTATCATGAACATCAACCGTTGGAATGCCCTTTAAAATTAATAAACTGTTTGTCCTAGCTGACTAATTCCATATTAACCAAAACCAATAAATTTCTTGAAAAGAAATATTATATGGGGATTAGAGAATGGTTGAATGGTCATGTATTGCCCCTTGAAAGCCTTCCGTCTGGAGGAAGAAAGACAACTGGTTACGCCCAGACAGAGCCTCTGCAAGTGCTCTACAATGGCCTGAGAGAGTTTATAGTCTTATCCGTTACTCACCTTTACGACTGGGCTAATGCGAACGAAGACGGCGTTGTGCAACACCCATGTTCCAAGACCCCGCTTTTTAGGTTGCACAAGAAGCAAAATATTTTCGTATCTCTTTTGCAACATTCGCACGACGTTTGACGTGCCGTCAGGACTTGAATCATCAATAACTAGAATGCAAGCATCTAATCTCAAACTTTCAATTTCATCAATTAATTTTTCGATGTTTACTGCTTCACAGTATGTTGGCAAGATTATTCCAACGTCAGAATTTACATAAGTTCCCTTCAACAATCATTTTCAGGAATTTCCATCCTTTTCGTATAGTGTTGAAATGTTTTTGGACCTCTCAGCAATTTCGCTGTGTGCGTTCTAGCTTGTTGGATCGAGTTTTCCTTAGACGATTATTAAAAAGTTTTTAGGGTTTCAGAATCCGAACAAAAACAACGTTAACTCCAATAACCTTTTTTACTTCTAAACTCTCTAATACAACAACCCAAGCAAAAGGACAAGAGAAACAATGGACGAAGAGAAACAACCATTCAATCGCTATACTCAGCCAGTCGATTTCGAAAAACTAACCTCAATAGTCTCTGCAGAATTCCAACTAGAAGAATGCCTGATAGAAAAGATGGTTCCCACATACTACCTAAAACAGCCGCAAGAAACAAAACAAGCCTTTCTAAAACTGCTAAAAAACTTGGAAACAATGAATCTGATAGTGCTTCTGCGAAGAAAGAACGGAAGAATAGTTTTGAAAATTGTTCCGAAACCTCCTACAAAACCAAGCAACATTATGGTGAATTGGATATTGTTTTTTGCAACTATTGGAACTACTTTCCTTACAGGTTACATGCTATCCGGAGACTTAACTAATCCTCTCGTTGGCGGAGCAACGTTTACAATAGCGATAATGGCAATACTTGGTACGCATGAAATGGGTCACAAATTAACTGCAGACAAAAAGGGGATAGAAGCCACCCCTCCATACTTTATTCCTGGACCACCACCCATATTTGGCATACTCGGGATAGGAACTTTTGGTGCAGTTATAATGCAAAAGTCTCTTCCACCTAACAAAGATGCTCTGTTTGATGTGGGTGCAAGCGGCCCAATTGTTGGGTTTATTCTAGCTGTGATAGTGAGTATTGTGGGACTTTTATATTCTCCGATGTTAAAAATGCCTCCAGAAGGTATCAACGGCCTTCCAGCTCCATTAATCTTCGAACTCTTCGCTATCTTTGTTGTACAACTTCAGCCAAACCACTATGTTTTGTTGCATCCGGTTGCTTTCGCAGGATGGGTGGGTATGATTATCACTATGCTTAATTTACTGCCTGCTGCAATGCTTGACGGTGGTCACGTAGCCCGTTCGTTAGTTGGTGAAAAAACAAGGAATGCCTTAACATTTTTGTCAATTCTACTATTGATTCTAGTAGGTTTTTGGCCGATGGCATTTCTTGTACTTTTCATCTCCATGTATAAGCATCCTGGCCCTCTTGACGATGTTTCCAGTCTATCTGCAAGCAGAAAGCTTCTAACAATCGTATTGATAGTTATTTTTGTTTTTTCGTTTCCAATTCTTCCAATTTTTTAGTGCACTAGCGTATTTGTGTTGAACTTGTAGACAACAAGATTTATTAAATATTGCGATACTAGATATTCTTGCCTAAAACATGTCAGAAACAAAACACATCAAACTCCCACACAGGTGAATCAGCAATGAAGGGAACATTAATCCTAGTAGTTTTCTTCTTAATGTTTACATCTGCATCGTTGTTGATTCCTTCACCGATGTTTCCGGGAAACTTTTTCTGCATGTTAATTGGAGAAGCGGTAAGTCAATATGTTGAATATTTAAGTGCGCTGTTCAACGGTGTTTTTTACGCTCTCATTTTGTGGCTTGTCTTTGTTGTTATAAGTAGGAGACTTGAACAAGAAAGGTAGCGTTTATTTGTGTCTAGCTTCTTCAGATGGTGATAAAAAACCTACCAGTCTGATTTTGGTTCCGCATTGATTGCACTTTAACATTAGCTCTGTCAACTCGTCTTTTTTAACTTTCGTTTCGACGATTGTGTAGACTTCTTCTGTCTCATCCTCGGGAGAAATTATGGCGCCGCATTTTGGGCATTGAAAAGCTCCATCTCCATCAATCTTTGTCAAATCAACCGTGTAGGTTCCACCTTTTTCGGTTGCAGTTTTCCTCATCATTTAAAGACCTCTTCATATATTCTGATGATTTTCCATGGTTAGCCACGGATGTAATTAACGATTATGAATCACTAATCCAGATTACAAATTCATTGTAAAAGTCATGGAGAATGAATACTAGGAACATTAGGAAACAGTGCAGCATCCTAAATGTTTTGGAGCAAGTAAATGAATCTAGTTAGTCGTTCAACACGTATTAAAGAAAATTCAGTAAAAGTTATGAATCCCTAGGAGCGAATTAGAAACTAGAAACACTAAGGAAGGATAGCTCTTGGAAAAATTAGATGTGATAGTGGTTGGCGCGGGAACTGCGGGTTGCTTGGCTGCAAAGACGGCAGCTGAAGCAGGCTTGAAAGTTTGTGTGATTGATAGAAAGGGAAGAGAGGAGATAGGGGAAAAAATTTGTGGAGACGCCTTAGGGGAGCACCACTTAAAAACGGTGGGGCTGGAAAAGCCTCAAGGTGGTGAGCTTGAAAAGAGGATTGAAGGTGTCAAGGTTTATTCACCAGATATGGAAACAGTTTTCACCATTGCATATGAGGATTATGTTGGTTACATGCTGAACAGGCGTCTTTTCGGGCAATGGCTGCTTAAGAAAGCCCTCAATGCGAGTGCAATCCTTTTGGATTTCACACAGTGTCTAGAGCCAATAACAGAGAAAAAATTTGTATCAGGGGTTTTAGCCAAAAACATGAAAACTGGCGAAAACATCGAATTAAAAGGCAAAGTCGTTTTGGACGCCAGCGGATTTCTAGCTGTCATCAGGCGAAAGCTTCCCAAAGAAATGGGGATAGAAAGCGAGGTTGTAAATGAGGATGTGGAAGCTTGTTACCGGGAGATTAGGCAACTCAAAATGGAAACTGAAAAAGCGGAATACTGTGAAATCTATTTAAATCAGCGGGTGTCTCCGGGTGGATATACGTGGATTTTCACTAAGGGCGGAGCTAAGGTCAATGTTGGGTTGGGAGTTTGTATGCGTGGGAAGTTTCCAAACCCCAGAAACCAGTTTTACAAATACGTTTTGACAAAACCACTTTTTGAAGGTTCACTGTTATTGAAGGGAGGGGTGTGGTACGATCCGACGCGCAGACCCTTGGATAACATGGTTGGAAATGGAGTTGCAGTCCTTGGTGACGCAGCATGCTTGGCTAATCCAATACACGGGGGTGGAATAGGTCCCTCAATGTTGAGTGGATACCTTGCTGGAAAAACAATAGTTGAGGCTTTGGAAAAAGGTGATGCCAGCAAGAAATCCTTGTGGTCTTACAATCGTAAGTATATGGAAATGTATGGGGCAAAACAGGCTGGATTAGATGTTTTCCGCATGTTTCTGCTAAACTGCCGAGACGAAGATCTGAACTATGGAATGAAGTATAAGCTCTTAACAGAGGAAGATGTTCTGAAAGCTGGTCTGGGCAAAGAATTTCATCTTAATGTAACGGAAACTGCCAAACGTGTTTTCAGAGGACTAAAAAGAATGCGTTTCTTGAACAAGCTTAGGATTACGGTTAATCTGATGCGTGAAGTTAAAGCCCATTATATGAACTATCCTGAAACTCTGGAAGACTTTGAGGAGTGGCGAATGAAAAGAAAGATCTTATTTAAGGAGGCTCGATCAAAACTTACAGAATAAGTGTAAGAGCTATGCGTGTTGCAGTTTTAGCCACGGGAGGAAAGGACTCCGTTTTAGCGCTTCACCGAGTCTTAAACGAAGGACACGAAGTAAGGTATCTAGTAAGCATGATTCCTCTTAGAGAAGACAGTTGGATGTTCCATTACCCGAACATTCGTTTGGTTGATTTATTTGCGGATGCTGTTGAGATACCACTTGTGAAAGCTGAAACCTCCGGCATTAAAGAAAAGGAAGTTAAAGACCTTAAACACTTGATCGAAAAGCTTGATGTGGAAGGCATAGTTTCCGGAGCAGTAGCCTCAAACTATCAGAAAACAAGAATAGAAAAAGTCTGCCGACAGTTAAGCCTGAAATCTGTAATGCCCCTCTGGCACGAAAAAGAGTTGCATATCTTGAACGAGATTCTAGACCTTAAATTTGAGGTAATAATAACCGGAGTCTACGCATACGGCTTTAGCAGAGAATGGCTTGGAAGGAAAATCAACGAAAAAACTGTCAAAGCATTGAAGGAACTGAACATAAAATATGGTGTCTCTCTTGTCGGCGAAGGAGGAGAATACGAAACCCTAGTGCTTGACGCTCAATTCTTCAGAAAGAAAATAAAGATTATCAAAGCGGAGAAAGTTTGGGAAAACCAAAGCGGCTATTTTCTGGTCACCAAAGCAAAACTTGAAAGTAAATAGAATTTGAACAGAGTCGCATAGCGCGCTAGGGTGTTTAGAAATTAATTTGTTGCTTCGGATCATTTATTGTTAGGAAGAGACTTTGAGTATTAAACAAGTGCTTAGGTCATTGAATTTAGGTTGTATTCGCGGGTTTTTGACGTCTGTTTATCATAGGATTGTGCCTGCGCGGCTTTCATGAAGGTCTTTTTTGAAATGAGAAAAAAGAGGATTTATGGATAAGTGGCTACTACAGTCATTTCGTTTCCTCTTGCGATTCCATCCATGTCAGTGTCGTACCAGCGTAAAATGATGCCTTCTGCGTTGGCCACATCTGTCGGGAATGAATGCAGATTATCTGCTAGGTACCTGCATGCTCCGATAGTGCCTTCTGCGCATATTCCCATCACCAGAAACACATACTTATCGTCAACAGCGTCGTAATAGGCATATACCTCAGCAAAATCGTTTTCTTCAGAATCGTATTGAACATCCGAGCCATTGGCGCAATGGATTACATATCGTTGTGGACTGAAATACAATCTGATATGGTCGATTCCGTCAGCATCAACGTTCAGTTCAACGTATTCCCCAGCAACGCTTAGTTTGAAATGAGTATAACTGTTATATTCGTAGCTGACTAAGTTAACGGCTGTTCCTCCAACCGCAATCACAGTTGATGGTGAACCAGGTTTCCAATTAAAACGTGTTCCATTCCATTCAAGCACTTCAACGTCAAATGCTGAGGTTGGAGTTCCATAGCTCGCCAACGCTACAGCTAGGTCTATAGACCCTATTGTATCATCTATCAAGGCCCCCCAAGGCAAAGGTCCATAAGGCTCACTTGTTCCAAGCACGAAAGTTGCGTTCTTCCAGGCTGTCTTTAAGTCTTTAATTTCAGGAGGTGGCGTAACGCGCATGCATGCTATACATTCTATGGTGTAGTTGAAGCTACAATATTCAGTGTACAGCCTCAGCAAGTAGTCATCAGCCTTGTCTGAAATGAACTCGTAAATGTGAGTGTCCCCTTGGAATGTTTCGCCAAGCAGTGTCAAGTTGGAATAGTAAAGTCGGGACTCCCACATGCAAGTAGTATCAGTCTCAACGACAAGCAAAACCAAATCACCCTCATTAACGTTATAGATCCACCAATAGTCAACCTCCTCAACAGAAAGAACACCTGCATTTGTATACATTAGCTGTTCTGAGATATTTTGATACTTTGATTCTATGGTGTAGTTGAAGCTACAATATTCAGTGTACAGCCTCAGCAAGTAGTCATCAGCCTTGTCTGAAATGAACTCGTAAATGTGAGTGTCCCCTTGGAATGTTTCGCCAAGCAGTGTCAAGTTGGAATAGTAAAGTCGGGACTCCCACATGCAAGTAGTATCAGTCTCAACGACAAGCAAAACCAAATCACCCTCATTAACGTTATAGATCCACCAATAGTCAACCTCCTCAACAGAAAGAACACCTGAAACCTCGTAAGCATTCACAGGTGCTATGCTTAACATAGATAGTACAGCCATAACAATTTCCAACATTGCCACAATTACACTTTTTCTTCTTCTTTTCAAACGAATCTCTCCATTAACACATTGTATTCTACCAGTATCATACCATCCTTTTATTTTTTATGGAAAAACCCGACCGAGTTCTTGATGAACTCGAACCTGCTCTGAACTTTTCTGTATATGCCATAAATTCGGAGTTTGCTCAATGTGTCGCTTGTGCGCGGTCCTGTAGGGTTTATTCTCAAAAGTAGGTGTTTCTGCACGGTTAAGATTAGGTAAGTAGTCAAAAAAACACAAATTAAATATGCCTTATCATTAGACTTAGGAAAGGGTGCCAACAAAGATGAAGGACAAAATCCAATGGCTATTAGTCATAATCAGCGTGTTGCTGCAAATTCTTGGATACGCGTATATTTTCTTGGAAATGAGAAGACTAGGACCTTATGGAGGACCCACATTGTTACTTGGTGTTATACCGGTTTTTGCAGGATTGGCTATGGTAGTCATCGCCGGGAGACGCGCAAAAAAAACAGGTTAAAACACTGGAAAATCCGCGTCGAAGCAATCTGCACAAACCTCCAAAACAGCCAGCATGTCCTGAATGCAGCAGCCAAAAGCTTTACCGAGACGGACTTCGCTACTTTAAGAATGGCGGCACAGTTCAACGGTGGCTCTGCCGAGATTGTGGCTTCCGCTTCTCCTGTCCTCCATTAAAAGAAAGTTCTAGGCAGCAAATAAGTACACCTTCGAGTATAGATTCTACTTGCCAAATAGGCGCTACCCGACAAGCCCATGGGCTAGTGGAAAATTTGGTCGAAGTAGAACCACTTAGAGAAGGGCCCGCGGGAGCCACAAGGCTATCGAAAGCTGACATTAAAGGTAAAATCATCGAGTTCATGTGGAATCTCAAAAGAGAAGGCTACGCTGAAGCAACAATAATCGGCTACTGCAAGACACTCGAAATTCTGGCAAGGAGGGGCGCAGACCTTTCAATACAGACAGTGTCAAGACCACGATCGCCAAACAAAACTGCAGCAACGCTTGGAAATGGAACATGTGTAAGGCTTACACAAAATGGCTTAAGATACAAGGACTTTCTTGGCAACGTCCACGATACAAGCCAGAAGCAAAACTCCCTTGGATACCACAAGAAAACGAGATTGACGCCTTAATCGCCAGTTGCTCATTCCAAATGGCCACAGTACTCGAACTGTTGAAACAGAGCGCTGCACGAAGACCCGAAGCATGGCAACTAAAATGGAGCGATATAGACTTCAAAACCAAAACCATCCACATAACCACCAGAAAAGGAGGAAACCCAAGAATAGTCAGAATCAACGACAAACTCATAGCGATGCTCAATAGACTGCCTAGAAAATCACAAAGAGCGTTCACGTACAAAAACTCGACATACATGAGTAAGACCTTCAGAAAACAACGAAAGCGAGCTGTTCAAAAACTGGGAAATCCTCGAATAAAAAGGATCCACTTTCACACACTCCGACACTGGCGAGCAACAATGGAATACCATAGAACCAAAGACATCCTACACGTGATGCAATTCTTAGGCCACAAGAGGATAGAAAACACGTTACGTTACATTCAACTTGAACAAATGCTCTACAAAGAAAGCGACGACTACATCTGCAAAGTAGCTAACAACGTCAAAGAAGCAAAAGACCTCATCGAAACAGGATTCGATCACATATGCGAATACCAAGACAAAAAACTCTTTAAAAAGCCAAAATAAACTGTATCCATGAGGGGTCGTCGTCTAGTTAAGACTTGTCCTGGGGGCGGTATCCAAGCCCCTGGAGACGGTCTCTAGTTTGGTCAAGGATACCAGCCTGGGGCGCTGGCGATCCGGGGTTCAAATCCCCGCGACCCCACCATTTTACGTAGCTGGCAATTGTTGACACACCTAAACACGAAAAAAGGCTATCAGAGTAAACTAAAAGAAAAAAGAATTATCTGAGAACGGTTAACTCAGCCTCATCGAATTCTTTCAGGAAAGTCAAAGGTTAAATCAAGGGTGTAGCATAAGTATTAACAGATGTATGAGGAGGATGGTAGGAAAATTTTACTCCTTCTCTCCTTTCTCCCCTCATGAGAGTCTACCATTCTCCTCACGAAAGCTTAATGCAGTTTTAATCACTTATAGCTTATGGAGAAATCTTATGGTAGAATCTTCCAGTTCAAAGATTCATAAGAATACAACATGACATGATTCTGGAAACTACATTACTACAGTTTGCACACGTTTGCCATTTTCTTCTTCAGCTTTTTGTAACTTGTTAACAGTGAAAGACCTGCACCTGTCACTTCTGATCCGCCTCCGTATTTTCCACCTTTTTGGGTTTTTATAACAGGTTCCCCTAAGTGTTTTTCCACCTCTTTAATCAAATCCCATGCATGACGATAAGACATGTGCGTAGCCCTTGCTGCAGCACTTATCGACTTTTTCCTTCTTATCTCATCCAAAAGCCCATAAGTTCCTTCTCCAAAAACATAGTCATCTCCAATTTCGAACCATAATTTGAAAGCAGGTTTAATTTTTTCCTTTTTTAGAGAAGATGACAAGGCAAGGTTTCACCTACGTATTACTACACTTATTTTTATTTAGATGTTTTGAACGACCGTCACACGTTTTTCTGAGCAAGTCAATCAATCGTCCGGACTGAAGATGCTTTAAAGGTGACAAAAACCTTAGAGGAAAGATTCAGTTGCATTTCAATGAAAGAATGTTTTGTTATTTGAACAACAAACTGTTTTCCAGCGTCTATTCTAAGCCTCACCGTTGGACCCAGATCTAAAATCTCAACTATTCTCCCTTCGAAAACATTTCTTGCACTCGACGCAAATCTGATTTTTGACAGAATAATGTCTTCAGGCCTCACGAACACAGAAATCTTACCAGACCTTCTCATTGACGCTTCAATCTGCATATTATCCCCAACATCGATTCTAGATGTCCCATCCTTGGTGACACACGAGACTCCTGAAAAAATGTTTTCAATTCTCGCAAAATTCGCTAGTTTTCGGGCGTCTTTAAGAATTTCATGTGTTTTTCCAACATGTATTAATTTTCCATTGTTGATTAAAGCAACTTTTTCAGAAAGCGTTTTCACTTGAAACATGTTATGCGTTGCTAAAATTATCGTTGTGTTTGTTTCTTGTCTTATTTGCGATATTGCTGCTTCAATTATTGACGCGCTTCTTTGATCCAAATTAGCCATTGGTTCATCCAGTAACAAAAGTTCCGTTCGTAGTGCTAGAGCTCTTGCAAGCGAAACTCTTTGCTGTTCCCCTCCAGATAATTTCTTCGCAGAACGTTTTTCATAGCCTTCAAGCTTTACTAGCTTTAGAACACTTCTAACTCGCTCGTTTATCTCCTCTTTTGAGAAACCTCTAAGCTTCAGTCCGTACGCAACATTTTCGTAAATTGAGGTATTGAACAGTACGTTTTTTTGAAAAACCATTGTGCTTTTTAACCTAAACTCAGGCATACTTCTCTCTTCAACCAACTGACCGTCGAAGTACACTTTTCCTTTTGTGTGCTTTTCGATGCAAGCCAAAATTTTCAACAGTGTAGTTTTTCCCGACCCATTTGGCCCTATCAAAGTAAATATTTCTCCCCGAGGAATTTTCAAAGATATATCATCGAGAGCAGTTATCTTTCCATACATCTTCGTAACGTTGTCTAACTCGGCCATCACGTTCATTGTAATCGCCTTTGCAATAAGTTGGTAAGAAGACTTATCGACAACACTATGACTAACAATATTGACGCTAGTGCTATGCTCAACGCGATTTCTCCGCGACCAGTTTCCATAGCGATTGCAGTCGTCAAAACTCTGGTACTGCCACGAACGTTTTGACCAATCATAAAAGCAACTCCCAACTCAGCAATTGCCCTGTTGAAACTTCCCATAACAGCCAATGCAGCACCTGACGTTGATTCCCTCAAAACGGCAAAGGCGGCTTCAACTTCTGAAGCACCCAAAGTTTTTGCCAAATCCTTAATGTCAGGTTCAACAGCTTCAACGGCGCTTGTTGTAAAACTTATCATCATAGGTGTTATTAGAATTGCTTGTCCTACAGCGACGCCTAAGGGATTAATGAAGAGGTCTAGAAATCCAAGAGGCCCAGAGCTGGATAGCAGAAGATACAATATTAAGCCTAGAGCAACGGTTGGTATTCCAAGCAACGCGTTAAATATGCCTTTAACAAAACCTTTTCCAACAAAATCTCCTAGACCGATAACTAATCCAGTTGGGATGCTCCAGATGATTGCTAGTGCCGCTGCCGTTCCAGATATGTAAATTGACCGCAGTGTTATTTCCATGATTTCGGGATCCGCTGAAACAATCAACACAATTGCTCCTTTGACACCCTCATGAAATTCTTCAACTGAAACAATAAGAAGGACGATCGCTGCAATCGTAAAAAAGGAGATTATTAGGGGAATTGGCTTGAACTTTCTCAGCCTCATGTAATTCGCTTTCTCCATTTAACCATTCTTTAACCGTAAAGCTCTGCATAGCCATGTCTGTATTGAGGCGGACATTCCGACCCGTCAAAGTAGGCGTAATCTTTAATCATTTGCGCTACAGGTTCTGTATTGATTTTTAAAAGCTCCACGGCTGGATAGAACAATGGTTGTCCATACGTTGATATTCCGTAATTCTCAATCATTTGTTGTCCTTCCTCTGATATCAAAAATTTTGTGAACGTTGTTGCCGCTTCAAAGTTTGCATTTGGGTTTGTCGTCTTATTTACGGCGATTGCGCTGTAAACATTAATTAATTCAGCCTCTTGACTAACTAAAGCTTTCAAATTGGGCACTAGGTTTGACGTGGCTTGGCTGTATGCAAGAAAAGTTCCAATATCCGTTAGCGTGTAGGCTTTTAACTCGCTGGTTGCGATTAGAGTTTTTCCCATTCCTGAGCCTGTTTCTTTGAACCAATTTGTTTCATCTCTTAGAAAGGCATAATCAAAACCTGCAGCTTTCCACAATGTCTTTTCTTTGGTGTGCGTTCCAGAATTGTCTCCTCTGGAAATCCATATCGCTCGCGTGTTCCTTCCTTCAGAAACGATTTTGGACAAAGCCTCTGTTATAGATAAGCCTTCGATTTGAGCTGGATCATTATTGGGACCAACGATTTGGAACAAGTTGTACGCTATGATTTTCCTGTTAACGCCGTAATTGTCTTGGAGAAACTTCGTTTCTTGAGAGGGTGAGTGTACGAGTAGCATGTCTGCGTCTCCACGCTGTGCGAATTGGATGGCTATGCCTGTGCCTACAGAGATTAAACATAGGTCAATTGGGTATTTTTGTTCAAAATGTTCTTCAATTTCGTCTAGTAAGCCAGTGTCGTAGAGACTTGTGGTGGTTGCTACCACTAGTTTCTGTCTGTTGAAGGCTTGTAGATAATACATTGTGCCTGCAACTGAGGCTGTTGATGTGATTGCAGCAATTATTATGACTAATCCCCACGTCCCGAGTTTTGGTTTCATCTCATCAGCTCCTCAAGCATTATGCATATGTGTGCATATCGGTTTGTCAAAACTTATAAAATTTGCGGAAACAAAAAACCCAATTAAACTTCCATCGAAGCGTAATGCTTAACTATTAGGCAACACCGATATGAACATCTGTGCATAACACCGGAGCGAATAGCATGGCTATCGAAAACAGAAAACATGAAGCTTTGCCGTTGCGTGACAGGTTTGGCAGAAAACTCAACAGCCTAAGAATTTCTATAACCCAAAAATGCAATCTCCAATGCTTTTATTGCCACAGAGAAGGCGAAGCTGCCTCAAACAACGAAATGACTAAACAAGAAATAGCGAAGATTGCAAAGATCGCTTGCGAACTTGGCATGAAGAAGGTGAAGCTAACAGGCGGCGAACCTCTTCTAAGAGATGATCTTCCAGAGATTGTTTCAGAAATCGCTGAATACGCTGACGAGGTTTCTTTAACAACCAACGGTGTGCTGTTAGAAAAGTATGCCCGATCACTTTTCAATGCAGGGCTTAAACGTGTGAACGTAAGCCTACCTTCACTTAATGCTAAACGCTTCAAGAAAATCACAAAAAAGGATCATGTTCAACAGGTAAAAAACGGCATAAAAGCAGCCGTGCAAAGCCATCTTCATCCAGTCAAGATCAACATGGTGATGCTGAAAGGAATTAACATTGACGAGGTTCCAAAAGCTATAGATTTCGCCCAAGAAGCTGGCGCTATACTTCAGCTGATCGAATTTGAACCAATTCAACCAGAAAATTACGTTCACTGGAAAAAGTTCCATTACGATCCAGTCTCGATAGAAAACTGGTTGAAAAAGAAAGCCGTCTCCATTCAAGAGAACCCCCTACATAAACGAAGAAGATACATTCTAGAAAAAAATGGTGACCCAGTAAGCGTAGAGGTTGTTCAACCCATGCATAACTCCATATTCTGTCAAAACTGCACTCGCTTAAGAGTTACTTCAGACGGAAAATTGAAGCCGTGTCTTCTCAGAAACGACAATCTTGTGGACATTCTTTCACTTGTCAGACAAGACGCAGATCCAAACGAACTGAAAGAAGCTTTTAGAAAAGCAGCCATGCTTAGGGAACCGTACTGGAAAGGGGGAAATGGAAGGTATGAGCAACTCTCTCCAAGCAGTGGTGAACACCAATGTTGAAGATAACATATGATGACTTTTCCATAGATGAAATTGTTCAAAAAATAAAGACTGAAGAGATTGGAGCCATCGTTTCTTTCATCGGAATTGTTCGCGGAAAATCTGACGGTAAAAATGTTGAAAGGTTTAAAATTCCAGTGCCTGAAGGGGTGGCTCTCAGTGAAATGGGAAAGATTCGCGCTGAAACTTTTCAAAAATTTAAGGTGAAACAAATAGCAATTGTACAAAGAATTGGTTCTTTCAAAGTATCGGAGAACATTCTGCTAATTGTTGTAGGCGCTCCTCATCGTGATGAAGCCTTCAAAGCATGTAGGCACATTTTGGAAGGAATGAAAAAGATGGCGAAAACATGGGAAAAAGAAATTTGCACTTGAGAAAAACAGGTGGATTGAAGGTGAAAAGATGCTAAGGAAACAGAGAGCTTTACGCCAACCTTTGAAAATGGTGGATGTATCCGATAAACCTGTAGTTAAGAGAATTGCAGAAGCAGAAGGCAAAATCTGGCTACAACCCAAAACCATCGAAAAAATACGTCGCGGATCTATTGAAAAAGGAGATGTTTTCTCAGCAGCAAACATCGCTGGAATACTCGCTGCTAAGAAGACTCCAGAACTCATTCCTTTGTGTCACTTGATTCCCTTATTTAAGGTAGACATAAGCTTTGACGTTTCTGAAAAATATGTCACTGCAAAATGCACCGTCGTAGGCGAATGCAAGACAGGAGTTGAAATGGAAGCGCTAGTAGGTGTAAGCACCGCCTTGCTGACGATATGGGACATGGTGAAATCCTTGGAAAAAGACGAAAAAGGGCAGTATCCTCACACAAAGATAAGCGAAATAAGAGTTGTGAAAAAGGTGAAGAAGTTACTTGATGAGTGAGCATGATTTACATCGCCATGTTAGAGCAGGTTTTGCGGTTCTAACCGTAAGCGATACGCGAAACGAAGAAACTGATGAGTCAGGCAGAATTGCAGAAGAACTAATCAGCAACAAGGGGCATCAAGTTCTCGCTTACAAAATAATAGGGAACGACAAGTCTCTGATTCAAACTACTGTAAAAGAAGTACTGCAAAATCCTGAAATTAACGTTATTGTAACAATCGGTGGCACTGGCATAAGTAAAAGGGACCTAACAGTTGAAGCTGTATCGGAATTACTGGATAAAAAAATTGAAGGCTTTGGAGAACTTTTCAGAAGCTTAAGCTACAGAGAAATCGGCGAAGCAGCCATGATTAGCCGTGCAACTGCAGGAACGATTAATGGGAAACTTGTGTTCTGTCTTCCAGGATCCAAAAACGCAGTTGGACTAGCCCTCAACAAGCTCATATTGCCAGGACTGGGACACATCATCAAGGAGGCTAACCGATGACTAAGATGACTCCGTTCAAAGAACTCATATCTTACGAAGAAGCCTTGGAACGAATTCGCAAATCTATAAAACCGATTGATCGAACAGAGTCTATTTCCATCGAAAATGCTCTCGATAGAGTTCTCGCAAAAGAAATCGTGGCAAACATGTCTGTGCCACCTTTTGATAGGGCTGCAATGGATGGATACGCAGTCAAAGCAAAGGAAACTTTCGGAGCTTCCTCGTTTAAACCAAAAACATTGAAACTCACAGAAATTCTGCATGCTGGAGCATCTTCAAATAGAGTGTTAGGCAAAGGAGAATGTGTTCAAGTTGCAACTGGCAGTCCCATTCCTGAAGGTACGGACGCTGTTGTCATGGTTGAATTCACTGAGAGAAATGGCAATGACGTTAATATTTTGAAACCAGTATATCCGACAGCAAACATCTCGCCGAAAGGAGAAGACATTGAAGAGGGAAAAGTTGTTATTAAAACTGAAGAACAGTTTTTTCCCGCTAGGATTGGTGCATTAGCCGCGCTGGGAAGGAAAAAAGTGGAAGTGTACGAGAAACCAAGGATCGCAGTAGTCCCAACAGGAACGGAGATTAAAGAAGTTGGATCTTCCCTTAAAGAAGGACAGATTTATGATGTAAACTCATACACGCTATCCTCCATTATAAACAAGAATGGAGCCGTTCCAATAAAGTGCAAAGCTGTTCCAGACACAACTGATGAACTTGGAAACGCCACAAAAAACTTGCTTAAACACGATATGATTGTCTTCTCAGGCGGAAGTTCTGTCGGTGAACGTGACCTCTTAATGAGTGTAATTCAAGAATTCGGAACCGTTGTCTTTCACGGCATTCAGGTAAAGCCGGGTAAACCAACTCTCTTTGCTTTAGTGTCTGGCAAACCTGTCTTTGGAATGCCTGGATACCCAACATCTTGCTTAATCAACGCATATTTGTTACTCGTTCCAGCTATTCGTCAAATGGCAAGGTTACCACCGAAAATAGAGAAAACCATGAAAGCACGACTGGCAAAAAGGGTTGTATCCTCCACGGGCAGAAAACAGTTCCTTACAGTGAAAATAAAGCGGAATCTAGCTTATCCTGTTTTTAAGCAGTCGGGAGCAATAACGAGCATGACAGAAGCGGACGGTTACATTGTTATACCAATTAACATCGACATTGTTGAAAAGAATCAAGAAGTAACGGTGTTCTTGTTCGATTAGCGTGCTCGGTTTCTATTCTGAAGCCCGCGTCCTCCATTTCTCCAGTCTTTTCTTAACTTCTCCCTCAAGCCGTTCCTTTGAGATAAGATGCCCTCTAACAAAGACATCATCGTCTATAGCGATACTCGGAGCACTCATTACATGATAAGCTGAGCCTTCACTTAGTCCTTCCTTCGTCGCCAAATCAACAACCCTACAAGCAACACCATATTTTTGTGCAACCTCAAAAGCAATCATCTTAGCCATAGAACAAACCGAACAAGTAGGCAAAGTGAAGACCTTCAACTCCACAACAGTCCCCTCGAACACTAATCTTAGAGGGAATTGCTTTTAAAATCTTTTATGAATAGCTTAAAATGCAGAAAACGTTTAAATTGATTTGAAATAAGCATAATAAATGAACAGCCACAGAACGGGCCCGTAGCTCAGCCTGGTTGGAGCGACAGGCTCATAACCTGCAGAGTGTGAGTTACACCGCACATTCGGGGAGTGGTCAAGGGTTCAAATCCCTTCGGGCCCACCACTTTTTGGGTTCAGAACCATCAGTTCTAAACGATTTAAAAATGCTTTCTAATGTATGACTTTAGGAGAAGTTCGCCTGCCTTTTGATGACGCTTGATTAAAGGGTGATATGACAATATGGCAAGGTGTCGAGGGTCACCTCCGATGTCTACGTTAGAAGGTTGGAGTAACTTCCGCACTCGACAGAAACTACGTTTAGAGAATTGGTTGAAATACGCGTAGCGACTGGGTGTGCCTGTTGTATGTTAGGCGAAAAACTTTGTTGAAGTAGTTGAACAGAAGCTAATGCGTTCCTATGATTTGCAGCATGGAGTATGTGATGTGTTATGTTGTTGGATGTGTATTTGTGTAGTTTAACTAGACAATAATGTTTATTAAGATACATGATACCTTCGTCTTGAACACGCCCGAACTTCGAGGATCAACACATGAGAATACCTAGTTCACCTGCAAATAATCATTCAGGAAAGAGGATACGGTACCTATTGGTTCTCTTGACGGTTTCAATGCTGTTTTTTTGGCTTTCCGGGCTGATCACTAGCGTTTACGGAGTTTCTGTCGGACTTGAGGATCTTCCAAGCCCGTTTGTTTCTTCTGGTGGGTTGTTGAATTGTTCGATTGTCGTTGCTTCCAGTGTTGGGCATGGTCCTTGTGGTGGTGCGCACACCATGGACGTCATGGGCGCCATAATGGTTGGGGGCACGTTCGGCTTGAAGGCGAACGGCAGCATGTTGGATGCAACTATGGATGATTACGTTTCCACGTACGATTTCGGAACTGCAAAAGTTGGGCTTAAGGACGTTTCTTCAAATTTGCTAGTTGTTGGTGGTCCTGGTGTTAATCAGGTTGCGTGGTACTATAACAATTTGAGGAACGCCTCTGGCGCTAGGGTGTTGCCTGTTTATTTTGACAAGGACGAGAACGGAGAAGATTGTATTTTTGTGGCGTCTTCGGGTAATTCCTATGCGATTGAGCGTGACGCTCTGGATAGGGTAAGCGCCGATTACGGTATGGTTTTGATGGTTCCGGATGGTGGTCGTTTTGTGTTGATTTTGGCGGGGTTAGGCGGGTCTGGTACTTGGGCTTCTTGCAAGGTTGTTTCTTCGTTTGAGACTTGGGGCCTATGTGGTAGTGCTGTTGTCGTCAAGTATTATGATAACGATGGCGATGGGTTGCTGGATGCTTTTTCTATCGTTGAAGAGGTTTCTGGACCCCCGTATGGGTCTAGTAGTTTGGGTTTCGTAGTGTTTGGTCTGGTTTCAATGTCTCTGCTTTCGAAATGGAAAGTTGTGAAGCGGAGGATTGCCCGGAGACAACGGTTGTCGAGAACTTACGTTCTGTTGTTCTTGGCGGTAGTTTCGCAGATTGTCTTGGTCGCCGTTTCAAGTGCACCCAGCTCTGAGGTTTACACTTTCAGGGACTTTTCGCAGCCGTTTGTTTCTTCTGGTGGGTTGTTGAATTGTTCGATTGTCGTTGCTTCCAGTGTTGGGCATGGTCCTTGTGGTGGTGCGCACACCATGGACGTCATGGGCGCCATAATGGTTGCAGCTCAGCTTGGATTAGATGCTGCTGAGGGTGTTACATCCTCAACCTTGGATGATCACATTTCATTTTATGACAGTGATAGTGCGCAGGTTAGTTTTCCCTCTTTGGAAAGCAATCTAGTGGTTGTTGGTGGTCCTGGTGTTAATCAGGTTGCGTGGTACTATAACAATTTGAGGAACGCCTCTGGCGCTAGGGTGTTGCCTGTTTATTTTGACAAGGACGAGAACGGAGAAGATTGTATTTTTGTGGCGTCTTCGGGTAATTCCTATGCGATTGAGCGTGACGCTCTGGATAGGGTAAGCGCCGATTATGGCGTTGTAACGCTGTTTTATGATGCTGAGCGTGGTATTTGGGTGGTGATTGTTGCTGGACTTGGCGGATCAGGAACTGTTGCCGCGACTAAGTTGTTGGCAAGCTACAAAAGTTGGAGTTTGTTTGGACGTGTTGCTGTAGTTAAGTTTGCAGACTCCGACGGCAATGGGTATTTAGACGAGGTTAGTGTTGCAGAGTCAGTGGGTTTCGGAAAAAGTATTGATGTTTACTGGGATGACAGATGTATGAACCTTGTAGAGTCGATAGATTGGGGAATGTTGTTGCCTGGGGAGACAAAGAACGTGACGATTTATGTTAGAAACGAAGGTGAAAGTGAGACAGTTCTTGCCTTGAATGTCTATGACTGGAATCCTGTTGACGCTTCGAACTATTTGACGGTTGAGTGGAACAATACAGGAGATACGGTTGAGCCTGGGCAGATTGTGGCTGTTGCCTTAATTTTGACTGTGGATTCAGAGGTGAATGGAATAACAGACTTCAGTGTCACTATCGAAGTGAATTCTAGCTGACCGGAAATGGCTGTTTGTCTCCGCGTTATGTTCGGTGTTGAGTGATTCTTGGGATTAGGTGTATTGACTAGCGATACGTAATACTTAATACTTCTTCCATTAAGATGGTTGATTAGCGAACCATGCTCACGGTTTGATGTACATGAGTCAAATAAAGCCTCTACTAAGCAACCTGCCGAAACGCAGCTACTTAGCGATAGGCCTGTTTCTCCGATTGTTATTGGCGCCTTTTCTCGGTCACCCATTCGACATGAGGGTTTTCATGGCGGTAGGGGCGGCTGTGGCGAGAGGAATAACACCATATGGTCAGTATGTTCTTCAGAACATATTCGCTGCAACGCCGCATCCGCATTTTTACGGGACTTTTCCGGGCATAGGATACCCGCCGCCTTGGGGTCTTGTCTGTGGTCTAGCGTATTCGTTTTCTTCAGCCGTCGCTCCGAATAACCTGTACGTTTATGTTCTTGCGTTAAAGATTCCCATTATACTGGCGGAACTGGCCGTTGCTGTTCTAGTTTATAACATTTTGAAGGCGCAAATAGATGAAAAAGTCGCCTCAAAAGCTTTTCTTCTTTTTTTGTTTTGCCCTTTCATAATTTCAGTGGGCACTGTTTGGGGTATGTTTGATGTCATTGCGCTTTTCTTCGCTTTGCTTTCTGCTTATGCTCTTCAGGGTAATTGGAGGCTTTCCTCATTGTATCTGTCAGTCGCTTCTGTTCTTAAAGTGTTTCCGCTCATGCTGGCTCCCGTGTATTCTGTGCTTCTCTACAAGTCCACTCGAAGCTTAAAGGTCGCCTTTCAGTTTTTTCTGTTTACAGTCGCTTTTACGGGACTTTTCACGATTGTCCCAATGGTTGTGTTCGATTGGCCGGTTTCTAACTTGTACAACGCGCTGGTTTATCATGTTAATACGTCAAATCCTTCGGATTACAGCCAGATGGGATTTCCTTACGGAGCAGCTAGTCCGTTTAATGCTTTTACCCTTTTGAATAAGTTATCAGGCGGGCTGCTTCAGTTACCCTGGGTTTTCGTGTACGTTTGGATTCCAGCCTGCATTGCCGTTTATGTGCTGCTTTTTCGCGTGCGCATGCGAAATGCTGATTTTGCATCGACTGTCCAATGGTCCCTGCTTCTGTTGCTTACATTGTTTACGACGCGTGTTTGGGTTTCTGAACAGAACATCATTTTCCTGTTTGCGTTTTTGGCTCTGAGCGTCTTTCTACAGAATCCTCAAGATTTAGGAACTGTTCAGCGGCTGTGGATGTTGCTTTTCAGCTTTGTGATTGTGCACGTGCCAGCAATAGCTTTCTTCTGGCTTCCATACCCATGGACGCTTAATGCGGCTACTTCTTTTGCCGATGGCACCCTCGGGTGGACTCGGTTACTGTTGATGACGCTGCTGACGTTTAGCTGGGTTGCTTTGTCGTGGCATTACATAACTAACAAATTGAGGTGGCAATCATGAAGGTTTTGACGCTTCTTCTGCACGATGAACGTTTCAGCGGCTGGACGGCTAAGGATAAGCTCGTCCGACAGCATTTTTCGCTTCAGTACCTTCGTTTTTGTAAGCACAAAGGCTGGGAGCCATTGCTTTACACGTTCCATCAGCAAGTGAAAGCTCGGCAGATTCATTGGCTGGATGATGTTGGCGTGGTTAAAATCTTTCCGGTGAAGTTTCGCTTTCCGCCGTTTCAACGTTTCGGCAACGACCACAACCCAAACGCTATCATGCGAGAGGCACTATGCGACCAGCCGGATCTTGTGCATTTCCACAATTACTATCTGTTTTCGTTTCCGTACACTGCAGTTTTTGTTAGGCAAAAGCTTAAGCGGCCTTTGACTGTGCAGCTTCATGGCTACAACAATAGCTCTTTGCGGAAATGGCTTTACTTACCATGCCTCCTTGCGCTCAAAAATGCTGATCGCATTCTTTACAGTTACAGACCGGAGGAGGCGCTATACCGAAAGCTAGGGGTCATGGAAAAAGCGGTCAGAGTGCCTGTTCCTGGTGTTAACCCTGAGGTTTTTAGGCGTCGGAGACGCTGCGACTCGAATCGTTTGTTATATGTTGGGAGGATTCCTAGACCCGAAATGGCTTATGGAGAAAAATCGCCCCTTATTTTGCTTCGCCTTTTGCGGAGTCTTTTGCGCCAGCTGAAAGACGTGACGTTAGATGTGGTGGGAGACGGACCTGGACTGCATTACGGTTTTCGTCTAGCTAATAGACTTGGGCTAAAGGATCACGTTGCTTTCCACGGTTATGTACCATACAATGAACTGCCTAAGTATTACCAAGCCTCGGCGCTGACTTTTTCGCCTATTCGGGTTCATGACATTGACGGCTGGTTTGATGGCGCCATACACGAAAGTCTCGCATGCGGCACTCCAGTTGCAGCGTTCAAGGCATCGCCAAAAACGCCTCTACGCGGAACTTACGGTTTTCTGTTGTCGAATAACGTGGAAAAGGCTGCGACAGAAGTTTCGACATTGTTGAAAACGCCAGAGGACATGAATCAAGTTGCCGAAGAGGGATCAAGGTTTGTACATGAAAACTGTGCCCATGCCAAACTGGCTGCCAAATTGCAGGAAACTTGGGAGGAAGTGACTCGAGCATGAGATTAAGCATGGTTATTTGTGCCTACAATGAGGAAAAATCAATTGGGCCTCTCTTGGAGAATCTGATGTGTCAAAAGGTTCCTCCAGAGATTGGGGATCGTGAAATCATTGTGGTAGCTTCAGGATGTACAGACAGAACTGTTGACGTTGTGAAACGGCATATGGCTGGGAATGCGAACATTAGACTTGTTGAAGAGGCGAAGAGGTTGGGTAAGGCATCCGCGGTGAACAGGGCTTTTGAGGCTTCGACGGGTGACTATGTTGCCTTGGTTCCCGCAGATGTTTGCCCTGTAGATAATGCTCTGTTTAATCTTCTTATTCCTTTCAGGAACGGAGATGTGTCTGCGGTTAGCGGGCGTCCCATGCAGGATCCTCGAAGGACACCCAAGGGTTTTATGGGCTATTTAGCCAGAATGACGTACAGGCTCTGGGGAAGACTCATGAAGAAGCTTAACGACAGCGGACAAGCAGCCCACTGTAGCGGAGAGTTTATGGCTATAAGGAGCGACGTTAGGACAGTTATTCCTGACGAATGCGCCGTTGATGATGCTTACATTGCCATCTTAGCCAAGAAGAAGGGGTTGATAAAGTTTGCTCCAAACGCCATTTGCTACAATCTTTTGCCTTCTAACCTTGTCGATTATGTAAATCAGAGGAGAAGGTGGCTTTATGGACATTTTCAGACGAAGAGGCTTACAGGTGAGTATCCGACCGTGTTAGACACGATGGTTTTTTCTAGACCCAGTGTTGTGGCACAAGTGTTAGCTGACGAAATTGTTGAGCGTCCGAGGGAGATAGGTTACTTGATAAGTGCCATAGCGGTTGAAGCTGTAATTTACATGTTGTCCATACTTGACCGTGTTTTCCGTCGTCAGTACGGTGTGTGGCCCGTTATCAGGTCAACAAAGTATGCTGAAGCTCAAGTGGCCTGTGAGGAGTTGCAATGACCGAACTGTGCGTCGTGGTGCCTACTTACAATGAGGCTAAAAATCTTCCAAAACTTATTGTGGAAATCGAGAAGGCACTGCGTGGCTGGGATTTTAAGCTTGTGATTGTGGATGATAACAGTCCAGATAAGTCAGCGCGGGTTGCCGAGAAACTTAATCATGCTCATGGAAATATCATTGTCCGACGTAGAGCAGGAAAATTCGGGTTAGGTTCAGCTGTTGTAGAAGGCCTAAAGATTGCCCTAGCGATGGATGATGTTGACAGAATTGTAACGTTGGACGCAGATTTGTCGCACAGCCCAAGTGAAATTCCTAAACTTCTTTCCGCAGCTGAAAAAACAGATATTGTCCAGGGAAGCCGATATGTTGAAAACGGGAGCACAAACGGTTGGCGTCCTACCAGAAGATTAGTAAGCCGCGTTGCTAACTGGATTTGCAGGTTTTTTTTCGGAACGTTTATCCACGAGTACACCTCCAATTTCAGGGTTTACTCCAGAGAATGCGCTGAGACGATCGTTAATCGCACAAGCTCTAATGGTTACGAGTGGGTCGTCGAAGCACTGTTTGTGGCTACAAGGCACGGGTTTGCAGTGAGGGAAGTGCCTATTGCCTTTAGAGATCGAGACAATGGAAAAACTAAGCTGAAAGCCCTAGACGTGGTCAGCTGGGCTTTTTTTGTGACAAAAACCGTCTTTTCCAAGTTCCCAACATTAGTGGGTTCCGCTAAACGTAACCCATCTTTGGTTGTGCCACCTTATCCGACCCATGTTATCCATAGATCGTCAACTTCCACTGTGACCTCGACAGGAACGCCCATTGTCTCAACCACTACATACACACTTTCCAGCATGTCTCCGGGTTTAAGCGACCATGCTCGGTCGATGAACCGCGTCAAATCCAACGAGTAGTTTGTCCACTCGCTTATGATGGCTTGATCAATTTTGTACTCAACGACATCTCCTCCTCTGTAAACTACGTTGCCTCCGAATTTGATGTTTCCAGATGGGTGTCTAAGCGTGTTCGGGCTGTCCCAGAAATCCATTTCAGTGTAAACAACCGAGCCGTCGCTACGTTGAACAGCAGAGGCTAAGGCGATTCGTAGCCATTCGTCGCCTAGTTCGTAGTAAATGGTGGCGACGTTTACACGGAGGTTTACCATGAGTTTCTTGGATTTTGAAGTGTGCAGGGAAATTTTCTTGCCTGATTTGAAGCTGGTTGTCCACCATGCGCCGGTGGCAACATGTCCAGCTTCAGTTGCGGTTGTTTTGAGAGATATTTTTGTTTTGTTGTTGAAGGTGACGCCCCAAGCTGTAGCGGTTGTAAATCCTGTGGAGTGGGGGTTCCAGTAGATTCTGTTTTGGGCTTCGGTTAGCGAAACGTCGCCGTCGATGTTGATTGTTCCAGCAATGTTGGATGAGAGGGGTGGTTCTTTAACGGTTTCACCTACAGTTTGGCTTGAAATAGTGTTGATGGTCAGCAGCAAAGCTGCGAAAAGTGTTGAGAATAACGCAACGGTCATGCTGTGCTTTTTCATTTTGAGACTCTTCTGGTGTTTTTGTGTTGAACTGTTTCAGAGTTGAACATGGATACGATATGTCCCAATATGGACATATCTATTACTTTAAGTACTTGCGCCGCTAATAAATTTTGTGTATTTGTGTTGTACGGTTAAACGATAATGTTTATTAAGACTCAATATTCACTATTTTAATTGTGATACACATGGCAGCTCAGCCTGCGCAAAGGTTACTCGCAGTTGTAACGCTAGTCGTAATAGTTACGGTAGCGGCAGCTGCCATCGTCGCCTTCGGAGCGTTATCTAACAGCAGAAACGTCCAAAGTTTTGGAACTGTGAAAACGGTTAACGTTGGCGTTTATTGGGACAACGACTGCACCAATGCAACATCGACAGTCAACTGGGGAACTTTAGAACCTGGCGCAGCAAAGAATTTCACAATCTACGTAAAGAATGAGGGCAGCGTTGCAGTGGTGCTAAGCATGTCAACCGAAAATTGGAATCCTGCGTCGGCTTCAAGTTATATAACATTAAGTTGGAATCGTGAAAGTCATGCGCTGAGTCACGGATCCGTTGTGCAAGCTGTCTTAACTCTTTCAGTTTCGTCGGAAATCAGCGGAATTACAAACTTCAGCTTTGACATAATCATAACTGGAACAGAATCAACATAGAAACATCAAAGCCCCATTTTTTTGCGCGTTATTGCCTTCATACTCTACAGAGTTTTCTTTGAGAGGAATTTCATTATCGAAAACGTGAAAACTGTGAGAAATATTAAATGGGGAATCAAAAGCTCTGTTGGAGCTCTTTGGCTTAAGCCAATAGCGCGGGCACCAATAATTGATGAAACAAAAATGGCGCCTGATGGAACTATGAGGAGTAGATTCGATTTTCCAGATTTAAAAAGCAGTCTTAAATCGTTTGTTTTCGTTAAGACTATCATAGCTAATAGAAAGCTTGCCCACTCTATTGAGATGTTCGTCAAACTTCGCACGTCAATTCCGCTGCCATACCAATTAGATGTTAAAGGCCAAAACATCTGAATCCTACCCATGAAGAAATCCCCTACAAGAGCATGCTGTGTTATCGCTACGAAGTAAGGTATGCTAGTTTTTCGGTAGTACAGAAAGATGGGTATAAACACAAGTGTTAGGACTATTATGGAATGAGTTATACCACGGTGCACAAGACCTGGAATCAGCAAATCTACGTCAGGGATTAAAGATAGGAAAAATATCAGGGGCAAATTAATGTCTGTTTTTAGGAACTTTTGAGAAGCTTTGGCAGATAGGTATCCGATGGCTAGATGACCGACAGCGAACATTCTATTTTCTCCATAGAAGAAAGATAAACCTTAACGAATATATTTACCAATAGGTGTCCACCAACGCTGTTTCGACAAGATGAAGCTGAATTTTGGCAGATACGATCAGATAGAAAGCATCATAAGTATAGAACCGGCTGTTAACGGAATGGTCAAGTTATCATTGAGTGGCATGGGAAGGCATTCTGCAAGCATGCCTGCCATGGCTGCTATAAAGGCTCTGATAGGGTCTATGAAGAAGACCGCTCCTGAAAGGGCGAAGATGAAACCGAAAATGGAGCCTTCGAGGTTTTTGGCTTTGTTGAATGGATACGGTGTTTTCCCAAATTTTTTGCCGAATAAGGATGCGGCTCCGTCGCCTAACGTGAGTATGGCTATTGAAGCATAGGCAAATTGTGGTGGAAAGATTATTAGTGAAAGTATTATGCCAAAGGCATAAAAAATCGGGGCGGTTGTGAACTCGTATAATTCTAGTTTGACGGCGGCGCGTGTTGTTATTGAGGTGAGAATTGGAAAGGTTATTCTCATCATTCTGGCAAGTTCTGAAATGATGTAGAGGGAAGTTGCAATAGAAATCAGGATAGCAATGAGATAGTGGTTAAGGAAGTATGTGCACATGAAGGGTATTGTGAAACCGCTCATGTGGATGGCTAAACGGAGGATTTGATTTCTTGAGAGAGTTTGCTTATGTTCTTCACGTATTGTCTTCGTTATTATTGGCAGGATATTGGTGAGGTTTCCGGTTACGACGTAGTCTGATTTGGCGCTTAGCATGAAGTCTGGGTTATAGCCGATTTTTAAGTTGGCATGCGCGAACATTTGCAGGTTGTTTCGGTCGTCAGCAACTAAGATGCAGTTTTGTGAATCTAGTTTTTCGCGATTTAGAATTTCTTGAAGAATTACGGCTTTCCCATTCTTTTTTATGGCGTCGCCTTCAATTTTCCCTGTGAATTTGCCTTTCACCGATTCCATTTTTAAGCCGAAAGCGTAGTCTGCCTTCAGCTTCATCGCTAGTTCTTGAATGAAAGAGTTTGGGATGCCTGCGCTTATGAGAGCGGTTTTCCATCCGTTTTTGTGCAAATATTCAAAGACTTCGTTTGAACCTGGAAGTAAAGGTATTTTCTCAAAGTAATAATGCAACTCCTCTATTGTGTATCCTTCAAAATATTTGTAGATTCGTCGTAAGGCAGTTTCAAGTGATAGTAAACCGATTTCGTAAAGAAAACCTAAGAATATGGTTTTTAGGAATTTTAGGAATCCAAGTTTTCTTGTTGCTTCGAAAGGTATAAAACGCCTTTTAGGATATAGAACACCTTCAACGTCGAACACTACTAAGCCTCTGGGTTTGGTCACCACTGTCTCAGCATTATCCAAGAAAACTCCTCTGCAAAGTTTGTTTTAATTCTAGTATTTTTCCGTAAATATAGATTCGTGTGCGCCCAGATAAATTATACACGCTGGGTATCGACTCTTTGCCTCTTTATCGTTTTTGGGCAGAATAACAGTCGATAGGGGAGTTTTCTTGTCGATTTTTCCATAAAATTTTGGACAAAAATAGTATGTGGAATGAAACTATAATTTAGAGGTTGAGAAGCTGAAATGCGTAAAAATATACTTAAACAAGTTGTTGAACGGTTTTCTTTGCTGTTTGAGGGGCTTTCTCATCCAAAACCGAGGAGAAAAATGAGGCTTTTAGCTTTTACGTTTATTGTTTGCATTTTCAGTTCTCTCGTTTACGCTTCCGTTTCGGTGCATTTGTTTTCAGCAACTATAGGGAGCAGGGGTGTGGTGAAGACGCTGGGTGTCGGCGTTTATTGGATGAAGAGTGCGTTAACGCTGTCTCTCAGATTGATTGGGGCATCATGGAGCCTGATTCTCCGTCGAACGTGACAGTTTACATCAGAAACGAAGGAAACGTTCCAACGTATATCTCATTAAACACACCACTAACTGGGATCCACCAGATGCTTCGAAGTACATAACACTGAGCTGGGATTACTCAGAGCAAGTTTTTAAACCCAACGAAGCTGTTGAAATTACCCTATCGTTGTTAATTTTCCCTGAAGTGCAGAGTGTCACAGATTTCGATTTCGACATTTTGATAGCTCAGTTTGATTAGGATTTCGTCTTGATCTTGACACTATCGAGCAGTGTACTTTTTTCTTTGTTTTTGTTAGGATAAGTACGACTAATGTGGTGACTATGAAAAACAGAATTATGAGGTTTTTGATTTCTGGGATAACTGTGTAGACGTAATATTCTCTGTTTTTATCATTTACGGCTGAGTTGTTGGCGTTGTCGTATGCTATGATTTTGTATTGTACATAGGTGCCTGCTTTAAAACCTGGGATTTTTCCTACGTAAGTGTGGCTTGAAATATTGCCCATTGTAGTGTTAATCCATGTTTGTTCTTCATCGATGGTGTAAGAGAGGATAACTTCGCGAACTCCAACTCCTTCGTCCATAACCTCTACGGAAACTGTTACGTTTTGATTAGGGTTTACCTCTGCTGGATCTGGGTTTTGGGATGGCGTACCAATTATAGGTGGAGTTTTGTCTTGAGAGCCGACTGGCACTACGTACAGTGGAACAGATGAGGGAGACAGACCAAGGATGTTGCGGAGTTCTTCTGCCCCTGTTCCGTTCCAATCTTCGAGTCCTTCACCAACTATGTTTGCGCTTAGGTTCCATGCTGATGCTTCAAGAAAGAGTTGCTGAATTACCGCTCCAGCATCCACCTCGATAAACTCATGGGATAAAGTGCCACCATCGCCGGTCCAGCCGTTGTTGTATGATGAGTTGTAGACGATGAGAACCATTGCTGGGGCGTCTGCTGCCCACAGCTGACCTGAACATGCATTTGCTATGTCAAACCTTTTATCACCATGCAGCATTTCCACAACAGAATGGTTTTCCGGCAAGTATTGATACACCCCGGTAGCGTTTGAAACAAAAATTACAAGCGGGTAAATTCCGTATGCGCTTGGTGTTGTCCTGTGATATGAGGTTTTGTGTGTAACGTTGGTGTAGCCGTAGGCAGCCCATAACAGTTGAGAAAGTCCCTGTGATGATAGGTTTTCCGCAGACCATTTCGTTGCAAATAGCATGTTTTTCAACGCATCTTCAAAGGACAACTGGCTATATTGTACGATTGGAAGGTTGCCAGTCATGAGACCGAAGTTTGGAGCCGCCGAAGGATATGGGTTTGTTGGGTAGCCTAGAGGCATGACCAGCAGCGGAATCAAGTCATTGGACAGTTTGAGGTCGTTACGTAATCCTTCAGAATTTATGCTTCCAACACAGCATGTTCCCAAGTTGAGGGATGCCGCTGCTAAATACACGTTTTGAACAAGGCAACCAGCTTGTGCAGAGGCGAAATATTCGTTGCTCATTCTGGTTTTGTTCCATACTAAGACTAAAACGACGCTAGCGTCGCTGGGCCAACCGTCATTATGAGGGCGTATGGTTTCTTTGTTAACATTGGTGTCGTGTAAAATGATCGTGTTGTTTTCGGGAGTGTATCGGTAACTGGCGGTGGTGTTTACTGGAAAAATTATTAAAGAGTGGTCGTAGCCGATTCGTGGAATATTTCTATGGCTGTTTGATAAGCCGTAAGCATTTTGTAATACTGTTAAAAGTTGCTGGCTGGAAATGTTTTCGTTGGTATAGCTGCGTATGGATTGTCTGCGACTGACAGTTTGTTCCAGTGGAAATGATGCAGTGGATGATATAGGAAGAATGAAGTAGAGTATGAATAACGTGATTAAACTGACTGCTCTCTTAGTCATGTGCATTGTGACCTCAACCTAGCGTACCATATGCTACGTAATCTTTTTTAGCATAAAAAGGTGAGGGATGGTTTAGTAGCCGTTGTTGAAGTCGTCCAGCGCGTCTTTCAGCTCTAATGCGTAACGTCTGTCTGCGCCTCTCGGGTTGCGCGCGCTGGCTTGTCCCGAAATTAGCTTGTTTATGTGTGGGTCTTCTAGATGAGTTTGGAAAAGTCGCCGTCAAAAGGTTGTGCACCTGGTGCACGGGGCAATATAAGCTTGTTTCTTGTTTTTCCACGTTATTTGGATTTCACCCGTAAAATAAGGAAAGCGAAGATTAAGCTAACAGGCCTAGCATCCTATTTAATAAAGTTGTGTACACTTTAGGAATTTAGGGACAAAGCAGCGCGTATCCCACCAGCGCATTTGGATCATCGGTGAGAGGTTGTCAAGTTTTTGTATTTTGCAGAGTTGTAGATTGTTTGGTACTCTAAGAGTTTTTCTCCTATTACCGAGTTAGTTTTTGTGTGTATTTCAAGATTTTTGCTTCATAGGAAAGTAAAATTTTGAGGATGGGCCATACGCTTTTGATTTTATGGAATAGCAGTCTGAAAATTTCCATGTCCGTAGTGTTCAAGACACCTATTATGGGCAGCAGAGTTAGATACATAAAGCCGAAGATTGTGCCTCCAAGAATTAGGTTTAGGATGCTGTTAAATGGTGAAGCCATGAGGAAGGTGAGTGAAAATAGGGCTGATATGGCTGAGGCGAGATATATTTTAGCCGAGGAGGAAATGTCTAGGCTCACGTTGATTTTTTTGACGGCAGTTGACAATAGATAGAGTAGTGAGCAAAAGCTAGATGTGAAGAGCGTTGCTATTAAACCTGTAATACCGTATGAAGCGGTTAGTAGTGGGGCTAGTGGGGTGAAAACAATTATGCTAATTAGACTGGATTTTAGAATGACGTCTGTTCTTCCTATACCGTTGAATAGAAACCCGAACACTGCACTTCCAAATCCGGCATAAAGATTAATTAAAATGTAAAATGCAACAAAGGTTGGCGCCAAGTCATAGTCTGACCCGAAAAATGTGAGAACTAAATCCTTCGACATCACGGCGATTGCCAGCGAGGCTGGAATGAGCAGAAGAGCGGTGTATTTCACAGAACGCCTGAAAAATTGGCTGAGCTGCCCATTCTCCGGGTCAAGCTTTGAGAAGGCAGGAAAAAGCGCTGTGAAAGGATAAACTATAAGGGTTATAGCCGTTGAAAAAAGAGTTGCCACCTGAAAGTTTCCAATCTCAGCGTTTGACGTGAGAAAAGCTATGATTATGGTTTGATATTGAAGCATAAACAGGCCAAGAAGACCAGACATGTAGAGTGGGGCTCCATATTTTAACATGACTTTTAAAATACCCGAACTGGCTTTGTGGTCGTCACGATTCTTGTGCAGCTTCAAGGTTAAAATTGCTACACTTGCCACGACCGCAACGATATAACACGAAATGTGGCCAAGAAGCGCCCCGAGAACGCCGAACCCTAAGATTACAAGCAAGGTTGAAAGCAGAATTTTTGTAAAGGCCCGAATTATCATCATGACAGCGTTGTTTTCCATGTTATCTAAGCCCATGAAGATGGAGCTTAGTGTGTTGAAGAGTGTTTGAAACAATATCAGAAGGGATGCCACTTTAATGTAAAAGCCGGCTTCAGGTCTGTTTATTAGGTATGTGGCTAAAACATCTGAAAATAGGAAGCAGAAAATGGATGCAATCACGCCTACCGCTAACTCGAAGAAAAGACCTGTCTTGATGACACCTCCCACATCTGGATTTTTACCCTCAGTTCTAAACTTGGCTGAGAATCTTGTGATGGCTGAGGTTATGCCAAAATCAACTAAACCGATGAATAGGGATGGAACAACAATCAGCAGGGAGAATAGTCCATAATCTTCTGGACCCAAAAGCCTAGCAATAATAATAGAGCTTATAACCAGTATGCCTGTGGATAAAGTGTTGCCTACGAAAAGGTAGTATCCCCCACGCGCAGAGTACTCAGCTATCTGTACAATGTCACTTTCATCCGACATTTCTGTCCAACCATTTCCTCCATGCAAGGCTTTAGTACTTTCCCCGTCCGCGCATAAATTTCAATAAATTTCATTAGGTATTTTTTCTTTTATTCCTTTTTTGAACATAGTTGGCGCGCACTAGGCCGTTGCTAAATTCTAAAAATTAACATGAATGTGTCTCTGCTTGTTTGATTTTATGGTTTGTTTTGTGTCTGTGAGCCTTGAGGGGGAAGGCAATCGGCAGAAAAAGAGTAATCTAACAACACGCTAGCGCATAATTTATATAGACAATTTAGACCGATGCTGGTTATTTGCCGTTAGATGTGTTTTGAATGTGTGGTTGGTTTTCTTTTAGTTTGGTTTCGTGTTCTCTTATTATTGCTGCTGTGGCAAAGGTTATAGTCAAGGTGAATAGGCTGAGTGTGACATAGTTGGTTCGTATTCCGAAGGGTGTGTAGTTAAGGATAAATCCGTTGATTATGACTAGGACTAGGCTCATTCCGATGCTTAATGCAACACGTTCTGCGAGGTCTAATTCATTACTGTTTGTGGGCACTGGAACTTTGGTTGGAAACAAGGCTTTGATGAAGCTGTAGCCGGGTAATATCCAGACGAAGATTGTTCCTAGCAGGTATCTTGCATAGATTATTGGATAGGCGTTTTCCGGAACCATGAACACCATAATCGTTGAAACTGCTGCTAATGTTATTGTTGTCCAGTACCATAGGGCGTTTTTTGTTTTTATGTATGTGCTTAAATTCGGGGGTGTTGGTTGTGGCTGCTGTTTTAAGGTTATTTTGCCTTCGTTTTCCAGTTGGATTATGTGATCGGTTATTTTCTCTCTCGGAAGTGGAAGTTCTCCTATAACAAGGGTGATTAGTTGGTTGGTGTCTGTGGGGTTGTGTTCTTTTATTAGTCTGAGTATGGTTTGCGTTAGCTTTTCTTCTGTTTCACTATGGTTTTTTGACAATTATGACGCTCCTGTTAGTTGAAAAATAATGTTGTTCTCTCTTTAGTTTTAGAGGGATTTTATTTTCCTTAAGTTAGGGCGCACGTGTTTTTTTGTTATAATTATTTCTATCAATGATATTATCGTGAGCAGTATTAGAATTAAGGTTAGTGGAAACTCTGGTATTATCACTACTTCATGAGTAGTATGGATGTATGTGAAATATAAGAAAGCGTGTGTACTATTGGAGATGGGTAGCACGGCTACGTCAACTTCTTCACCGTCGACTAACACGGTGTATGTCTCGTTAATTAGAGTTTTAGGAATCATGATTCTGCAGAAACCAACTGTGAAATCTTGGCCAGTAACATTAAAGTTCAATATCTTTTCTTGTTGGTTGAATTGGAATGCGGAGATTGTAGAATTGCAAATAGTTGTTACATGATAGATTTCTTCTTGCCAAGTAACTTTGAAGTCGGAAAACATGCCCATTAAAGGATAGTTGTCTGTGTTGTTTATGTCAAACATGTAATGGGTATCCCCAATGGCATCTGGGTCGGCATCTACTCCATTGTAGTCGCTCCAATAATTTCCTTCGTAGCCGTTGTCAAATATGTTTGTTGAATTAAAAATATGCACTTGTCTGGTGTTATTAACAATGTTATTATGGAAAACAATGTTGTGGCTACGTTGGGTAATCCAGATTCCATACCCATTATTTAAGGCAGTATTACCAGTAAGGATGTTGTGACTAGAGTAGTCCAGTCCGATTCCACACTCGTCACTTGAGTAAACGTAGTTGTTTGCAACGGTATTGTTGCTGGAATAGCCTAGCCCGATTCCGCATTGGTTGTCTGAGACGTTGTTATTAGTAAGGATGCTATGGGTAGAACCATCAAGCCAGATTCCATGACCGTTGTTTATTATAGTGTTGTAACTTATGTTATGGTAGCTTGAACAGTATACGTGTATACCGCTGTCCCAGAAGCCTAGCCCACTATTTCGTATCGTGAAGCCACTAATATTAACGTTGTTGGCGGTCACTATGATGACATCCCCGGTGCAGTTCCCGTCTATAATGCTTTCTCCTTCTCCTTGCATGGTTAATGCTTTATCTATAGTCAAGTGCTCATAGTAGATTCCAGAGTCAACAAAGATTGTGGATCCAGCACTTACATTATTTATCGCCCACTGAATCTTCTCATAATCACCAGGGACATAAACAACACTAGGACTTGCATTAACAGAAATCTTGGGGTCAGCCCAAAATAGGATAAAGGACAAGCATAGGAGTAGTGCAATAACTGTAGTTACACATCTTGTATTCCTAGCTTTCACGTTTTTCTCCTCGTTTAATTTAATGCACATGCGAATTAAAAGAAGTATTCTGACTATTGATATATGTCTTTTGAAACGAAGTTTCAAGAGCAATAACATTGAGAAAGCTGTTTCAATTTTATATCCACTAGGTTTTTTGGAATAGTTTAAAAGATATCGCACGCTTGTTTTTGGGACATATAACTTTAATATTTGTAGTATGCAAATGATCTTTTGAGACGGGGTTGCTTCAAAAAAAGAATGGAAACGTAATGAATTACACCCTAAGACTGTTGAAGATTGTAGGGTCGCCGTTTGTTACTGAAGAGTATGTGAAACCCATCGAAGAAGAGGAAGTTTCAACACTTTATTTTCACGCGATCAAAAATCGAATCTCGCTTCTTTTTCTAGACGCTTTAGAGAAAAAGAAGAAATTATCTAGTTTAAAATCTACTTACCGCAGGCAATATTCGAGGTACTTGAAAATTTTTGATGCAATGGGTCGAGTTTCAGATTTTCTAAGCTCTTTGGATGTTGAACACGCCATTTTCAAATCTCTCAAGCCTTTTCCGGATGCAAGTGTTGACATTGACACGTTGATTTTGGATTCAGAGAAATATGAAAAGACACTAAAGAGTTCCCCTAAGGCGGGTTGGAAAATGTTAGGATACGGCCCTCAATCAACCACTTTTTTCGATTCTGAAGCACAAGTCGGAATAGATTTGTACAGAGAAATCGCTGTAAGCTGGGTTGTCTATCTCGATAAAGAAAAACTTGAAAAATATGTTACTCAAATAATGCTTCCAAACCAAAAAAGCGTTTCCACATTTAAAGTTGAAGCTGACTTACTAGCAACTATTGCTCATTCCGTCATCAAAGAACAAATTTTTACACTCGCTGAATACTACGCTTTTTTGCTCTTTTTAAAAACAATGAAAAAGAAAGAAATAGAAAAATTTAAGGGCTTGGTAGAAACAAGCAATATGGCGGCACTTACAAGATCATTTGTCACTGTAACCGTAGCATTACATAATGAAGCCTTTGGTTTCGTTCCTGAGAAGCTCGCAGTTTTATCAAATGAGTTAGGGTCTGATGGTTTAGAGGAAAAGAGACTTAAGCAAAACGGTTTTCAGACTCCTCACAAGTATCACTTCTTGACGTTGTTCAAAAGCGTGATGGATAGTCTGAAGGAGGAAAAAACAAGAAAAAGCATGGCATTGCAATGCTTTGAAATGATGAACCCGCTTTTCACGAAAAGTGTAGTTTCAGGATTGGTAGATCATATGATAAGGAAAACCTACTAGTGAGCCTGTTAAATTATGCTAATTCACCATATCTGCCATTTGTCTTGGGTGTTTGTTATGTTCTCTTACGGAAACTGTGAATACGCTTTTTAAAACGCAAGTCAGAGATTATAATTTGCATGTAATGGTTTGCAACAAGCTTAAATGTATTTATATTTAGCCTGCTTGAAAGGAGATACTTTGCTTTTTGTGTTAGCAAACTTTTCTCTATTTGCATAGCCATTTTGTACAAATCTTCCGCGTTTAAGTTGGGAGGCGTCATTACCACATCGAAGGAAGAATAATATGCCCAATTGCGTGTAATTATCCAATTATTTCTTTCCGCGATCTCATAAAGTTTAGTTCCTGGATATGGTGTTGCAAAGTTCAAGGAGACACTGTCTGGGTCCAGCTTCAAAAGGTATTTGAGTGTTCTTTTCAGAGTTTGTTGGTTTTCTCTTGGTAACCCCAAGATCATGTGAGCGTGTCTCCATATGCCGATTTCTTTTGCGGTCTCGAACGTTCTATACGTGTTTTCTAGGTGCACTCCAGGTTTTGCTGTTCCGATCAGTGTTGGATCGCCTGTTTCTACTCCGTAGTCAATTGTCTTGCATCCAGATTTATGCATTAAAGCTAAAATTGTTCTTGGGGTTTCGTCTACTCGAGCTTCGCAGAACCATGAGATGTCCAGTTTTTGATTAATGATCTCGTGGCAGATGTTTTTCGCCCACTTTTGGTCTAGGGTGAAGGATTGATTTCGGAAGAGGAAACCTTCGATGCTCATTTGTTGAAGGCGTTCTATTTCGTCAACAACCTGTTTGAAATGTTTGAAAATTGGTTTTCTTCCGAACCCTATTGGATATGGACAATACATGCATGAGTGTGGGCAGCCTTTGCTTCCTAGGATTGGGATGAACAAGTGTTCTTTACCTTCTAGGTCGGGGAAATATTGGTATTTCTTTAATGGCAAAACGTTGTAAACGGGTGTGTAATCCACGAATTGCTTTTCTGGAGGTTTAGGTGGATTGTTCCTTACCTTTGAGCCTTTCTTGTAGGAGAAACCCGGTAAATCTTTAAACTTTGTTTTTTCCTTTGAATTTTGGAAACTGGTTAGTAGACGTTTTATACCGTTTACGTAGGGAAAAGATTCGCGAAGTAGAAGGTCGATTTTGCTTCCATGCAAAACTTCTTCAGGCATGACGTTGCATACTGTTCCACATCCAACAATTACTGTGTTGGGTAACTCTGCTTTTATGTCGCTTAGAAGCTTTTTGTCCTCGTAGATGGAAGGAAGCGACATCATAGAGATCACAATGTCAGGGTTGATCCTCTTGGTTTTCTGCAAAGTTTTTGTAGCTGTCAGTTTAAGAGCTTGTGCATCAAGGACTTTGTATTCGCAACCAGTTTCTTTGGCGACCGCTGTGGAGTATGGAAGAAAAAGATTAAGAGAGGGGCGGCCGCTGTGTCTTCGGCGAATGCGCGGGAGAGACCGGGCTATGCCGAATCCTCCGGCATATTCTCTGTCAACAATCTTGTGCGGTGGGCTGGGCAGGTTCAAGATCATCAATCTAAGGTCTGCTGGATGTGCTGCCATTTTCTATCCTCCAGTTTTTGGCTTCTGAGCTGGTTTTCTTTTTGCATAGTAATACACATAGCTTTTGATGGCTTGCCAGTAAATTCCGAGGGCAAAGAATACGCCGAATAAGATACTGAGGATGGGGTTAACGAGACGCCATCTTCCGGAGGCTTTAAGAAAGTGGTAGGTAAAAACGAAGGCGAAACATAAAACAAAGGGTAAGTATAAAAGTGCATCTTTCAGGAATATGCCGCTTATAGCTAGAAGAAATGATGCAATAAGTGCAGAATATAGGCCTAGTCTAGCGACTATCCGCCTCGGTTTGTATTTGTGAAGAATCATAAACCGATTTCGAGCATCACCAATGAATGAATAAAAGCAATGGTGCATGATTTCACGCAAAGCTCCTCTTTTCTGCTTAAGGTGTAGAGCCGTTTTGCTCAGGTCAAGGAGGGCAACATAACCAGCTTTACTCGCTCTTCTTGAAAGCTCGAAGTCTTCCATTGTGGAATATTCCAAATCGAACAACCCAATTTCGTTGAACAGTTTTCGTTTAATCATTGTACAGCCCATCCCGATTACATCTTTAACTTCTGGCTTCGGTTTTTTTGGTAGCTCATGGAACCAAAGTTTGTCCAAGAAAGTCATTGGAGAGGATAAGCACATAAAACCTACGATTGCAGCATTAGGATTAGATACAAATAACTCCAGCATTTTTACAACGGTGTCAGGTGGAGCCACAACATCGGAGTCTATGAAAAGTGTGTATTCACCGATAGAATTAGTAATGCAAATGTTACGGCCTTCAGATATGCTACCGTTTTTGCGTAATTTGTGTGATATTATAATGACGCTTTCATAATGACTTTCCATTCGTGCTTTGAAGTCCCTAAGTATCTGTAGTGTCTTATCTTGTGAATTGTTGTCTGCAAAAACAATTCTTATTCTATCTTTCGGATATTCAAAATTGCTTACCGCTTCGAGAACAGATGGTAGGCTCCAGGATCTATTGTAGGTCAGTATTCCTATCGTAATTATCGGTCTTCCGCGCATGACTGGGACTTTTGGCATCGATTCTGCTGATAATAAATCAACGACTTTCTTTCTGATTTGTTCTATTGACTGAGTTGTGGTATCGAGGGAGGAGGCTTTCATTTTTCTTGCCAATACTCTGTAAAGCTTCATCTCATTTTCAATTTCATAAAGAGCGTACTCAATGTCGGGTCTCCTCTTGAGAGCTGTGGATGTATCAATATCCAAGATAATTACAGTGCATTCTTTTGTAATCATTTTCAAAAGGAGTGTTCCAATAAGACTATTCGCAAAGTTCATATTTTGAGTATTCAAGGAAATGGAGACTATGGTATCAATTATGTATCTGTCCAGTACTATTCTGTAACCTAATAGAAGAGGTAATCTAACCTTAAAGATGATCAAAGGCAAAACGCTGAGAAATTCAATGGCTGGCCAGATTTCTCTAGCAAAGGTACCCTCGTAAACTTTGAAGCGAGATACAGTAATCCCGTTGGGATTTCTAAAGGTTCGACGCCAACCTAAGGCTGTAAGTGCTTGCGAAATGAGATAGGCAAGTGTGTGTTGCGACTTGATCCAAACATATTTGGTTTTATATCCTTTAGATTTGAGATATTCGACAAGCCATTCTACTAAGGTAGTTTTGCCACTGCCGTCTAAACCGCAGATTGCAACACATTGAGGGATAGTCGGTTTTGGTTTCAAAAATGGACGACCTCGACGGGGCCTTAAAACGTTTTCTTATTAATCATACCGAGATTATTGGGAGATTTTGTCACTTTCATTTTTGCTTTTCGTTTGTAATTGTTCACTGGTTTGTATTTATGTTGTACGAGTATAAGAGAACATTTATTAAATCCTACGATACGATATACGGCTGCCCGATGTGTGGAATAGAAGTCCCAGAGGGTTCTCATGCATGCCAAGAACCTTTGGAGTGGAGGTCAGTTGAAACCATCCCTGAATCATTTAACAGTCGCAATTGTCTGTCTCAGTCTACTCGTTTTCCCAGTTCAAAGCACACAACAAAATTCGCGTGTCATACGTTCTCAAGGTGTGATTAGCAGTGCTGGAGATTTAGGTTGGTTGCATACAGATGGGAAATACATTAAGGATGAATTAGGAAACATTGTATTTCTTAGAGGGTGTGCAGTAATCGAACCAGAATATTTAGGTGACAAGCTCCGGCATGATCAAACAGTCGAGGAGCGAGCTGCAAGACTAAAAGAACTTGGCGTAAATTTTGTGCGACTGCAAGTAAACAAAGAGAAGTGGGATGCTAACCTTGACACTAACGGTGATGGAATTGGAAATCGTGACTTCACAGTTCAGATGGCTGAAGCCTTGTCAGAACAGGGAATCTATGTCTGTCCAGGGCTGATGTATGGCTTTCCAGTGCCTTGGACAAAGGAAGGATGGGCTAACTGGTTAATCAACGATTTCTTGCCATATTTCGAGCACATTCCAAACACTGTTGGCGTTTTCATAATGAATGAACCTCAACCAAATTACGCGAGTTGGGGAGGAACAGATTTAGACGGTGGATTAACAAGTGGCTACTGGGAAGCAGCAAAATATGTTTGCCAACAAATACATCAGAAATATCCAAAGCTGCTAATTATAGTTCATGCAGACCTCTGGAGTAGCTGGAGATTTAGCAACATTTTGAAGACGGACCCGATTCCTACGCCTAACGTGGTTTACACTTGGCACTACTACTACGTTTATGCACCGATGTTCAACCCTTACCTTGGTGGGATGACTGGGGTTTTAGACTCGACCTACCAAGAATTAGTGAACATAGGAATGCCTTTCTACCAGTCATACTATTTAGGTAATTACACTAAGGCTTACGCAGAGTTTGAACAGTGGCTGCATGATAAATACTTGTGGGTTACTGACCTCGATTTACCAATAATCTGCGACGAGTTTGGCTTCACTGGGAACGAAGAACATTATGCTTCTAGACGATTTTGCACTGCATGTAGCTGGACTGGTAAAGTTGCAGACACGTTCGACGCTCCAGGCGGCAATCCAGTCGGGGTGCCTTATCCACCTGTCACATATTGTCCCATCTGTGGCGAAGCCTTGCCTAGACCACGCGAACAGTTTGAACCTGGATGGCCCCAATGTATGCACGATTTCATTTCAATCCTCAACAAATACGGCTGTCAATGGAGCGAGTTAGCTTGGTGGCCTAAAACATATGGTGGCTACGGTTTAACGGAGGAGTATATGTCAACACTCAGCAAGGTAGGTGAAGTCTGGAAAGACTATTTGAATAAGTAGCGTTCGTTTGTAACGCAATTATGCTTGCAACACCATACACAATTTTGATCATAACCTAGGGATCAGCGTTGTGTTCGGCTGACATCTATTATGTTGTAAGCTCTTTGTGGTGACGACCTAAAGATCAAGTAAGGCCCACTGAGTCCATTCTCACTGATTTGGTTCTATGGCAAGTGTGTGCGCGCGCGAGTTGTTCGAGAAGAACTGTTTGACATAAGTTCTATGCCACACATCGGCATCGTAGATCTTGCCAAAGCTAGGATTCTGTGAGAGGAAGTTCTCGATTTCCTGAACTGTCTGGGGCGAGAACATCTGAGTTGAGAAAGCTTCTTTTGCATATAGACGAAAGCTTGTGGCAATCATTTCAGAATCCATCACTTTGTTGACTTGAGAGTTAAAGTCAGGATCATATACTTGTGTTTCATCGACAGGTATGATCGAGGCATTATTCAGAAGTACATAGTACCTCAATTCTGTGCTAATGCCAAAGATGATTATAGAGCCATTCCCCCTTTTGGTTATGAAATCAAGCTCATTCAAGTACGATGTTGGAGGGAAGGAAAATGGGGTATGAGCGTACATAACGACTGGAAGAACCGAAGCCGATAGGATTATCGTTGCAAAAAGAGCGATCTTGCAGGTCTTCATGGCCGCACTGACCAGTTTGTGGCGCATGCCAAAACTAGGTAGTTCCAAGAAAGCCACTAAGATAAGTGAAAAGGCAGGAAGCGAATAGATGTATGGTCTGTCAATCCACCCTCCCAGATACAAGACAAGGATGTTTGTGCAAACTATGCTGCTGACCCAGGCTGATAGTATGATGTTTTTCGGTTTAGCCCTTATGAAAACCAAAACAAAAGAAATGAGGATTCCAGCTATTGCCACAAATAATGCTTCAAAGAGTCTAAACCTTACTATAGGCAAGTATTGGGGCGTGTAATTGTAGATTATGCCTGCAACATGTGTAAAAGGATTGGGATTCTCAACAAGCTGGTAGAAAGTTGTGAATAGATTTCGGAAGGCCATAAACGCTGTTCCACCAACATATATTTGCCAAGCAAGCCAAACAGAAAGGGAGAATACGGCAATTGGAAAGGTTTTGAGTAGCAATTTTCGATTGTCGATGTAATCCTGTGTAAACTCACGTGATCTCAGTCGTTGTATAAGGCCAATAGCTAAGATGAAGACTATAATACCAAATGTGTTTAATATTGGTAGAAACGAAGATGCCGGATGAGAAAGTACTAACGCAACATAGGAGAATACAAACACTAGAATTTGTGATAAATGTGTCTTCTCGGCTAACAGAAATTTCAGTATGCAGTACCATACAAACAATTCAATGACCAGAGCCAAGCTTTGCCTGCCAAACATAAACCACAACCACATCAGGGCGATAAATGCTAAGCATGCTAAAAGAAAACCACTTTTTCCAACAAGAAGTCGACCTACCATATAAAAGTAAAGTAGGAAAAGAAAGGGTAGCACTAATGGAAGAAACTGTGCAATAACTATGTAATTGACTCCGGTCACCAAACTGAACTGAGCAATGAGGCAGGACAATGCAGGCGTCTCAAAAGAATAGCCGAAACCCGTGTGACCTGAACGCAGAACATTAAGTGATTCGCCCACAAATTGGTAGGTATCCGTGTAGATCATGTTTACATACACGAGCCTTGGAATTACATATATGTAAACCGCTAGCGAAAGCAGTGCAAGAAAGCCTAGAATCGTTAAGCTCTTGCTGAGTCTTCGTCTCAGAGACAAAACCGAGCATGGAATTAAAATTGATAGAGAAAGAAAAAGACCTATCCAGTATGCGGTTGGCGTAACCTTCACATGAAAGTATGGATCAGGTTCAGGTTTGTCTACGCGTGGTAGGGTAAGCAAAGTCGCAACGAGAACAGAGATTGACAACAGAACTAAGAGAGTGGTTATGCTACTCTGTTTCATTTCTATTCACCTATTATTGTACAAATTTTTCACGCACTTACACTATTTCCTGATCAATTCTAAAATAGCATTTGCAAGCTCTTCTGAATTTGCAGGATTTACAATTATTCCATTTTCTCCCGGATCCATCAAGTAGGTGATCCCGCCAACATTTTTTGTTGTGACCAATGGTTTTCCACTGCTCATAGCTTCTAGGAGCGCGAGACTGAAACTCTCATATAAAGAAGGTAAAACAAATATATCACAAGCTGAGTATACTTCTGAAATATGATCATGTGGTACGTAACCCATGAATCTGACGTAATCAGAAACATTAAGTTTCTTAGTCAAATGCTTAAGATAGACTTCTTGTTCTCCTCTCCCACAGATCAGAACTATAAATTCTTTCATTTCATTTGAAAGGGTCTTTGTAGCTCTGATGAGATTGAAAAATTGCTTTGCAAGTCTTTCCCATCTTTCATTTTATTGGCTAACCATTTCGCGTTGATAACACTCGTACTGCTCGCCAGTAAAATCATGATATAGCTCATTCACTCTTCGAATCAATTTTTTTTACTTTTTTCTACTTCATTTTAATTGTTAAACTCCTTAAAAACTCTCTTCATTTCCTTAATAAAATTCTCTTCAGAGAACATTTTCGCACGTTGTAAACAATTCTCGCTCATTTCCCTAAGAAGATTCTCATCATCAAGTCTTCTAATAGCTCTTGCAATGCTTTCTGGTTTTGGATCAGTGAGGAAACCTGTTTTCTCATCGACAATTGTTTCGCATACCCCTCCTCCATCATAACAAGCAACAACCGGTTTGCCAGATGCCATAGCCTCTATCGGAATCATTCCAAAATCTTCATTGAATGAGGGAAAAATTACGGCGAGACATCTTGCATAGAGTTCTCTGAGGGTTTTATCACACACTCTTCCTAAGAACTTAACATTGCTGGGAGCTTCTTTCATTAATTTGTATTGGTACGAATCATTTCCTGTAATATAAAGCGTTTTATCTGGAAGGAATTTCATGGCTTTTATGGCTAACAAGGGTCTCTTATTGATGTCTGCACTTGAAAATCTACCGATACAGAGCAATTTATTTTCGAAATCTTTTCTTTCGAACCTTTTTATGTCTATTCCAGGGTATACCACTTCGGCCTCTCTTCCATAAATTCTTTTTATGCGTTCCCGAGTTATGTTGCTATTACAGACTATTTTGGCTATATTTTTAACGAACATTCTATCAAAGATTTCTAGAAAAAAGTGAGTCGCCAAGAAAAATGATTTACCCAGTGTTCCATAAAAGCTTAGAAAATAAGGTTTCAGATCATAGATCGTGGGGAGTGGACTGTGACAATACCATATTGTCCTTTCACCACATTTTAAAGATACAGATGTATTTGGGAATACATGCGGCATTATGAAATCAAAGTCTTCAAGATCAAGAAGAACCGATTTCAGAATTCCTTCATAGTTATGTAGTTTTGTATTGCCAAGTGCATGTCCATACTCGATAATATTCAATTCTTTAAAAACTTCATAGGCTTTTGAAGGTTCGTAATAACCTGTAAAGATAACAGAATTGAAATTCTTGGCCAAAGAAATTATTATCCTTTCGACACCTCCAAGCTGTGCTAATCGAGGATAGAGAATAGCTATCTTCAAAATTATCTTTCTCTTCTAAAATTAATTAGAGTAAAGGCTTCTTTTTTATTAAGAATTAAAAGCTCGTTTCAGGTAACCTTTAATCCATTAATTTCCTTTTTCGAGTTTGGCTAGTTTAGCGCCCATCATGAAACTTGCCGTCTTACGTATCTCAACCAACTCATTGGCATAGACGTTAGCTCGCTTTGTATCATACTTACACTATTGGAGAGCAATAATCCGAGTTTAGTTTCTTCAAAGGAATTTTTTAAGGGAGTAACCGTGCGCGCACCAACCGAGTCATTTCGTTTATTGTGTTCACACGTTTCAGTGTTTCATGATAAGGGGCATCAGGAATTGCGCGCATGAATACGGTGATGCCCTTTCATTTCTATTCATCCGCTCACATGCACTTAAACTAATTCATAGTCGTTAAATCCTAACTCTTTAAACATTTCTTCGCATTGCCTTCTTAAATCTTTCTTTATTGCTTCTTCTTTTTCTATCGCATCTGCTCGGCTCAATAATCCTTCCCTAACCAAATTTGCCAAATAAAACCCATCTTTCGTAATGCCAGTTCTTCTCAAAAATTCATAGTTATCAAAACAGTGTAATTTGCAATCTACCCTTACTTCTTTATTAAGGGGTGTTTCCCAGGCCAACTCTCTTTTTAGGATCTCTATTTGTTTAAATGGGTTATATGCTATGTAATCAAAGAAATAAATTGTTTGCACTTTTTTATTTTTGAAAGACACTTGTAAAAAAGGGTTAAACTTATTCCACCCTTCCGGAGATTTTGAACCAATGTTGTCTCGAATAATATAGTAGCGATATTGTAATATATGCACTAACGCGCCTCTTTTTCCGTAATGATAAACGTTTTTCAAAAGGTGCCAAAAATTAGCAGTCTTTTTCTCTCCAAATTCTGTTCGAAATCGTCCTGCTTCCCATTTCACATCGTACGCATTGGTAGTATCTTCAACGTTCGTAGAACCCCAAAGAATAAAAGGTATATTTCTCCTAGTCGCCTCATTAATTGCCGCTGTGCGCAAGTTGTTTTCACAATTGCCGCAAGTCCTCTCAAACCTATTCATACACTTTGACAAATGTAAAGCCTCTCTTACGACTTTTCGACGAAAACTCGTAGACTTAACGATAACCAGATCAACTGACAATTTACTACACATGCTTTCAACATTTTTTTTGCTAACTTCGGTTGCGAAACCAGAATCAAAAAAAAAGGCTAGCGGTTTTAACCCCAACTTTCTTACTACGTAAAATAAAATGTAAGCACTGTCCTTCCCACCGCTTACTGGTATAACACAATCAGATTCATCCCTCTTTTTGGATCTCAAAATTTCCAGAAGTTTGTCATGACCACTAGTAATCTTATTGGTGGTAAACTGTTTATGGTCTCTACAAAATCTGCATATTCCATCGCTAAAAGTTATATTTGGAAAAGAATCCGGTATTATACACTTTTTACAAATTTTCATTATATAAACCTCATTTGCGATGTTTCCTGTCAAACGCGCGCTAGGCTGTTGCTAAATTCTAAAAATTAACATGGATATGTCGCTGCTTGTTTGATTTTATGGTTCGTTTTATGTCTGTGAGCCTTCAGGCGGAAGGCAGTTGGCAGGAAAAGAGTAATTTAGCAACACGCTAGCGCGTATCCTTCTCCACTCCACTTCCGAATCACATCGAGTATGCATCCATCCAGCCCAATTGCCACTACTTTAGCCATCATTTAATTCCACACCGTGTAGCCAATTTGCATGGGTAACGCTCCCACAACCCTCATCAAATGAGCCCAACTTGATGATTTCAATCAAAATCAGCTTTACGAATGTTTCATCCGTACACCATTTATAGCACTCAGCCGAATGTTATATCAATCGCTTCATAGGAACGAATTGAATTAGTCACTAAGTGCCTCTCTGTAAACGTCTAGATGTTCTCTTGCGCTTCTTTTCCATGAAAACATCTTTGCTCTTTCTACACCTTTCTTGCACAGATCTTCTCTTAATCCTTCATTTGTTAGTATCTCAAACATCCTACTTGAAAGCTCATTGGTGTCGCATGGATTTATCAAGACCGCTGCATCACCAACTATCTCGGGCAACGAGTAAACATTTGACGTGACGACCGGACAACCACATGCCATTGCCTCAACCACGGGCAATCCAAAAGCTTCATGCAAAGAAGGAAAAACAAATAAATCAGCCAGGTTGTAGAACTTGACAAGATCTTCATCCGGTAGATAACCTAAAGAAACAACCTCCCTCTGCAGATGATATTTTTCAATCGTCTTGATCACGCTTTCATACCCCCATGCTGGGGGGTCAACTAAGACTAATTTGTGCTTAATCCCCAACTTACGTAGCTTGTGAAACGCTTTTATCAATCCTACAACATTCTTTGTGGGTTGATAAACACTCACATGGAGTATGAAGGGAAAACAAATTTTATACTTCTCCTCTAACTCTCTAATTAACAGGCTTTTTTGCCCTAGAGGCCTAAAACTTGCTTCTACACCGTTATAAATGACTTTTATCTTGTCTTCGGGTATTTTCATATATTTCATTAAATTTTGTTTTTCCGACAGACTAACTGTAATAATAGTGTTAATCTTATTCAGCTTGTAGAGCAAGAGGGCAAAAAACTTACGATATCTGAATATTAGCCTTTTTAGCCCCCCAACGTTTGGCCAGTATACTTTGGAGGGTAAAATCAAAGGCGACACACCATGAATAGTTACAATAACCTTAGGCATGCCAGAATGGAACACTAAAGGTGGTGCATCTACCGCAGCCAGATCGGTAAAGTGAACTATGTCAAAAGGGTATTTCTTAAGAGTGGATAAAAGAAATGTTCGATCGATTGCAACATCGAGGAAAATATTGCGAGTGTGGAAATGGGGGCTGTTCATCTGAAGGCTTTTCGCCCGCCGATGCAGATATTCTCGAGGTCTTCGCTTCTGGTACACTGCATAAGTTTGAAATTCACTATTCATGTCAAAAATGTTTAGGAGGTTTCTTGTGTACCTTGCTAGACTTGTTGGTCCCCAATCCACAACATCTGAGGTAATTGCTATTCTCATTTTTTCCCACACAAAGTTTGTTTTATCGGAACCCTTTTAGTTGCTAACAGAATATCGACATCAATTCACATTCGTGCGTAAGGATTGTTAAAATATGATCTTAGATCTCATTCAGCCCTGGTCACAGAAACACAATTTCGCGTACTCTGTCATCGTAACATACTTTACCTCTTTTCGAAAAGCAACATGTGCCAACAACTCTTCCAGCTTTTGCCATCCCTGTATTTTGTCCACTTGCCCAGCATGACCAAAAATGTGAAAAACTCCACCTGATTCCAAAAGCACATCAAAGATTTCTTTACCCAGTTCATTCCACTTTTTTATTCTCAGAGGGTTAACAACAAGATTTGGTAGTAGTTTAAATAATCGAAACATTCCTCTTATGTCACGTAGTGCATGAGGATAAGCCCAAATAGTTACGTTAAGTTCGTAAGGATTTTCTGCGGATACTGTGTAGAATGGTTTGGTTGTTCTGGCACACAGATACTTTGCATTTCGAACCATTTCAACGTGAGTTTTATCGTAGCATCCTTGAGGATAAGCAAACGACGTAACGGGTTTCCCTAATACTTTTTCTAGCAATCTTTTCGACTCAAATATTTCTCTCTTTGCCACTTCCGTTCGAACCTGAGTAAGGTTTACATGATTAAGTGTATGAGCACCTATTTCATGACTTTCAGAAATGTGTTGTAACTCATTCTTCGATATTTCCTTCCCTATCCAATTATTAACAACAAAAAACGTTCCCTTCAGCTTATAGGTCTCCAAAAGCTCACAAAGCTTAAGATCTAACCTAGTAACATCGTCCCAGCTACTTATCACAAAGACACTAGTCTGTTGCATAGAAATCATCCTTATGGGGCGCTAAGATTATCTCTTTAGTTCAAATTTCCTTCAAAACACGTTCCATACTGCTTGCGATTACTTGAACATTGTAAAGTTTGTCAACCATTTTTCTGGCATTAGAGCCCATTGTGCGGATTTTTTCTTCGTTTCTTATCAAACTGAGGGTTTTATTTGCTAAATCTCGTGAACATGCCGGCTTAGCTAAACAACCTGTAACGTTGTCAATGACCAAATGAGGTATCGAGGCTAATCGAAAACCAATTACCGGCTTTCCCGCGAGCATTGCTTCACCTATCGATAAACCGAAAGCCTCGTAAAGACTTCCTTGAACTAGCATTGCTGAACGTGCGTAGAGGGCAGATAAGCCAGTAGATATTTGAGGAAGTATGATCACTCTCTTCGGGAACTCAGCCTGAAGTTCTGTAACATTACTCATAAGTGGTCCATTGCCAACAGAGACATATATTGCATCCTCTCTTGATGCCAAGACATATCTCATTGCCTTTGTGAGAATTGGGGTTCCTTTTATAAATTGTAGAGCTCCAACGCTCAGTATCACTTTTTTTTGTTCGGGTATGTGTATTACTTCAGAACTGTTATCTTTTAAATTAATGACTGCGTTCGGAACGACGCGAATTTTCTGACGTAAAATTGAATAATATTTTTTTGCATAATACGCTTCCTTTGGTGTTAATGTCACAACAAGTCTTGCTTTTTGGCAGGTTTTTTTTTCAAGTTCTCCGTAAAAAAAATGTCCAAAAATATTTTTGAAAAAGTTTTTGGGGGCCTTTGGAATAGCAGTGCGCATCTCTGAGTTTTTGCAAGCAAAATTAAAAAGCGTAAGTCCACGTTTCACATTGTTTCCATGAAGCGTTACGACGAGACGGTCTTGAAGCAACGGAGGAATCAACATTCCTGTTATTCCTTGCACGTTTATTACGTCGAATTTACAAGTTTTATGTAGGTTTAAAATATAGCGGTTTGCTTTTTCCTTAATTTTTGTTATATGAATTAGATTCGAGTAGCCTAAAGTTTGATGCAAATGGCAATATGGAGAACATAATTTTGTAAGTCGTTCGGGTATATTTTTTAACCCTAATATTATGTGAACCTCATGTCCTTTTTTTGATAATGCGTAAGCCATGCTGCCGAGTGCAATCTGCCCGCCCCCCAAACCTCCATTGAGATCCACCAAGGCTATTTTCAATGTTTCCAACAGCATTCGCCTTCATTTTTCTTAAGCATGATCGATTTAATCTTCAAACGAGTGCATTATTCTAAGTGTTTCCGTAATTTTAGTCAGCCCTTTCTATCATTTTTGTTCTAAAATCTCAGTGTATATCCTATCCAGGACACTGCCAACTCTGTTCATTGAAAATCTTGATATAATTGTTTCGCGAGCTTTAATTCCTAAAAAACGGTAATCGTCGGCGTTTTTTACGCCATCAACTATGGCTTCGGCTAGTGCTTCTACACTTCTGGGTTTAACAAGCTTTCCATTTTTTCCATTAACAACAAGCTCGGGTACAGCCCCTACTGTTGATGCTATTACTAAGGCACCGCTTGCCATAGCTTCCAATAAAGTCAAGGGAGGATCCATGTGATAATAAGGCTGAGTATAAGGGAACACTACTACGTCTGCTAAATTATATATCTCCTCTAGACGGCGCTGTGGGGGTAGCAAAACAACTTTATCCTCAAGTTTTAGTTCCCTTACTATTTTCTGAAGTGCTAATATATACGGTCTTTCGTATTGCTGTCTAGGGCTTGAAATTACAAGTTGGACGTTATCGACATGCTTTACTACTTTGTGAAAAGCGCGTAGAAGCACAAACACTCCTCGAACCGGCTCAATTTGCCCAACAAAAGCTATGACATTCTCTCCAGATACACCATGTTTTTCACGAAGTTTTTCCTTTTGTGGAAGAGGCTTGTACTTATCTGTATCTATGGGAAATGGCATGCAAAAGATCCTCGACTCTTGTATTCCAGTGTTCTCTCGGAAATACTTTACAAGGAAATCATTGGTGCATAAAATGTAATCCAATACTTTTTTGCATAAAAACGAAAGACGAAACTGAGAAAGAGGCGAGTAGATATATGGATGATACGGATGTGAAAAATGTGCAATAGTCTTAGTCTCTTTTCTTAACTTAGGACGAATAAATAAAGCATAAATATCTCCTGCCAAATTCGGTAAGAAATGAACAATATCATAGTTATGTAAGCTTGATAAAAAAGACGCATACGAAGCTGTTATCAGATTATCTACATGAAATTTTTCGGCAAAAAGAGTACGGAAAAAATAAGTCGCAGGTTCCTCTACATGGCAACCACGTGGCTCAGCTGAGAAAACTGTTGCGTTGACACCTATTAGACGCGCCGCCTTAATTAGGTTTTTAGAGCCAATAGTATATCCTTCGAAAAACTCTGATAAATAGCGTTTCATCATATAGCAGACTTTATAACTCACCGCTTTTCATCTTCCTAAGAACCTTCATCTTTGCTGGTGTTTTTCCATTAACTGTTGATACAAATTATATGTTGACGATGCTATTTTACTCCACGTATAATTTCTCGCGACTTCCTTGTTTATATTTCCCATGTCATTCCTCATTTTTTCATTTTTTAAAAGTTTGAGACATGCTTTATACAATTCTATAGGATCATTCTTGGGTACGACGAACCCGTTGACTTCATCTTTCACAATATCAGGTACGCAGCCCACAGGCGTCGCTATAATGGGCAACCCTGCATACATAGCTTCAAGTATTACCAACGCGAATGTTTCCACTCTAGACGGTAAAACAAATAAATCACATGAAAAGTAGCAATCGACCAAAGCAGGATCGTCCAGCGATAACCCAATTTTAACAATTTTTTCTAACCCATTATTTTTGATAAGGCTCATAATTTTCTTAAAATATTTAGCATCAGTCACAGCTCCGACAAAATAGGCTTCAAATTCAAGATCTTTCTTAAGTTTGCTTAATGCGTATACTAAAGATTCGTAGTTTTTGTTTTTGTCGAACCTGGCAACACACAATATCTTCATTTTTCCGTTTCTTTCGACAAATTTTCTTCTCTTCTCAAATTTCTTTACATCTATTCCGTTCGGTATTAGTGTAATCTTATTTCTATTTATGCCCAAGAAAACAAGTAACATTACATCTGTTTTAGAAAGAGCAATTATGTGATCCAGATTTTTTAACGAGTCGATGAAAAAGGGATTTATCAAGGCACTTAATTTGCTTCGTCTCGTTATTTCTGCTGCTTCTTGCAGCCCATGTGTAGTTAAGATTTTTATTTTCTTCTTTACAGATTTTTGCAATAGCCATCCACTAAATAATCTAGAAAGACCTTGAAAATGCAGAATATCAATATCACAAAATCTCAGATCTTTTATCAATTTCACAGAGAAATTTTTGACAAAAGGCAAATTTGTGACCGAATACCTGTAAATTGGAACTCCATTAACTATTTCTTGTTTGGGAAATCCACAAGAAAAATTTAGCTTATAATTTTTGTTCGCATCTAAATTTGGGGTCCAATTGAACGTATAAAGTTTGACATCGCACAACATTTTTAATTCTTTTGCTAGATTGAGAGTTGCAAGTTCAGCTCCACCGTACGCCGGGAGAAAATAGGGACAATACATAGCTACTCTAATTTTTTGATCGCTCATATTTCGATCCCGCCCTCCTGAGGAACGATTCACGCGCGAAAAGTTGTCGATGACCGTTACGATTGACCCCAAATTGACGAGAAATTCCGTTAACCATGAGCTGATGAATCCAGCGCCGCCTGTACTAAAACTCGCTTACCGTGCCAGTCATTCTTTGAAAAATATGTTAAGGAATTGCTGATCATGTTCACTCCTCGCATTTTGTTACCTTAGATTATCTAAGTAATTCTTGCATAAGAACTTCAAGCTTGTCAGCTATAATGTCCCAGTCGTAACTAAGTATAGGTTTTCGTATTTCCTCAGGGTCATAATCTGACGAAATTGCTTTTTTTATTTGCGAAGCCAAACTTTTGGGACTGGTGTATGCAAGAAGATATTTACCACCAACTTTTTTTAACTCTCTCAATGGTGGAGCAAAGACAGGTTTGCCACACGCCAAATATTCCAACAACTTGTTAGGAAATGCCATTTCAGTAAGCAGTGAATTGGTCTTGAAGGGTATTAGCCCACCTACACTTATATTTATGAAATCTGCCAGTCTTTCATATGGTTGAAAACCTAAAAGTCTAACTTGCCGTTCTAGACCCCGTTTTACGACTCTTTGAATCAACGGATTCTCTTTCTCGGAATATATGCTCCGACCTATGATAAGTAGTTGAATTCCAACTCCCTCCCTCTTGAGAATACTAAGAGCATCGAATACAACATCAAAATCTAACCAAGACTCAATAGACCCAACGTATACTAGAACGTCACCCTCTAATTCAAGATCACGCTTTAGGCTCTTACTGGGTACTCTCGGCACAAAAACCTTCGTATCAACACCGTTTGGAAGATGTTTGACACAAGTATTTGATGCTACGTGCACAGCATATTCTTGAAGTGTGGTTGAGCAGGTCGTGCAAAGGTCGGCTATTCTTATGTTGTGGTTTGTGATCAGCATCGCCAAAGAGTAAATGAAGCCTGCTGATATCCTATTTGCCTCAGGAAAATACGCGCGGACAGAAGCTGGAAAGAAATCAGAAAGGTCGAAAATACTCTTCGCTCCGCATCTTTTAGCCGCCTCAAATCCTAATGTGCAAACTGCAAGGTGCGATCCAAACACTACGTCGATGTCCAGCTCTCTTATTGCCGAAAAGATTTTCTTCCCTTGGAAAACAAGGTTCACTATGTAAAACTGTGCTGGATCTGAAACATGAATCGTGAATGGCTTGATCAATCGAGTGAATTTTGGAGTATGTGTAGGTTTCTCGTTTCCTTTGTAGACATCAAATTGGATGACATAGACGTTGTGCTTTCGTCCAAGTTTTTCAAAGATCTTGTAATGTCGTTGGGCAGGGACAGGATGATTAACCCAGTCATTATTGGGTATTAACAGAATATTCATTTACACTTCACCAAAATTGAATGCACTTACATACATTGTCATATGCGCTCTCGCTTCTGTTTCAAGTGTTTAACCATTTTTTAGCTGGGTTCTCACTGAAATTTTTCCGCTGGAATTTTGGGCTTGGGCAGATCGCACGCGAACTCTCAATTCCTTCTTAATAATGTTAAGCGAGATTCTTTTCAAGAAGCTTGAATGTTTCACGCGCGTGATGCTCTTTCGATACGCCTGCAACAACACCTTTAAGTTCAGATAAAGTCCGTATGTAATTTATTGCTTCCGATGGCCTGAGATATCCAGCTGCTAAGATGCTTATTGCTATTACATGAGATTCAGGAAGATTTGCTAAGGCTCTCTCGCATTCTGTCTTGGAGGAGTTCATTTGGAATCCAACTTTATTGAACGGTGCAGCAATTGTTATTTTATTGAAATTTATGTTCCACTCTCTGAATTTTTTCACTAGGTGTGAGAAATTACGGGTCTCGAAGCCAGGTTTCATTCCAAGTTTCAACATGAAGTCTACATATGACTTGAAGAGCCAATCTAAGTTGAGGGCTAGAGCCATGTCAGTTATTATCTCGTGAAGCAATACTGATTCTAGATTCGCTTGTTTACCTGCTGATGATTTTATCCTAGAGATTTCATAAATTAGATAGGTCTTCATGAGAGCGATAGGATCTGTTCTTATAACTCCTTTGAAACCCATAGCAATTGCCCTTATATTTCCTGAGACTGCTATTTGTTTCGCAATTTTTTTTGCTAATCCAAGGATTCCTCCAACCTGAGTAGCTAATCTAACGTATTCATATGCGTATGGTACTAGAGCATAAAGTCTCAGGCTCTTAATTCCTTCCATTTCACGAATTATTTTCAGTATTGAAAGAGTTGTTTCACTAACCGAGAACATAAAGCCGTCAGCTCCATTCTCAACTGAAGTCATAACCAACTCAGCATCGTACTCTGCATGAGTAATCGCATCACCTCTAACTCTAGCCCGCTCTTGTGAGAGATGACTTATACCATGAAACGGGTTATCACCAACCAGCAACAACTTTTTTCTTTCGTTACTCATTTTTACCAGCTCTATATTTTACTTGATCAATAATGTAATCAACTTTTGAAGCAGTGCAGAAACTAGGTTCCGCATCACCACCATTCAATACCGATTTAATGAAGCATTCATCCTCACGGAAATATTCTGGTGTTCCCAGCAGAAAACCCACGTTATCGTTAAGATCATGTCTATACCACCTAGATGATTTTCCATCATTCAGCTTTAACTCCACCTTATCGTCATTCACCCTCATAATCCCTTCAGAACCCCTAATCACTAGTCCAAACTCAGGCATCCGATAGTTCTTCATACACCATGATATGTTAAGCCGTCCTTCTAAGCCATCAGATTTCTTAACACTGAAGTATGCAGAACCTTCAGAACCTCTCTCGCCTAATGGTTCCAGCTTAGCGGAGTCAACCTCCAAGTCGCCAAAGAACCAAAGCGCTAAGTCTATAACATGGGCCCCCAAATCTCTAAGGACCCCTCCTCTAGACGCAGAAGTTCTTGAAATTTTCTTAATCCCCAAAAAATCTGACGAGTAAGCATATGCATCAAAAGAAATTACGTCTCCTAACGTCTCTTGATTCAGTAAATCCTTAGCCTTCCTAAAAGTAGCAGCAAATCTTTTCATGTAGCCAACCATGTTACTACCCCCAAAATTTTTAGCTAACCCAAATAACTCCTTCGCTTCTCCGTAACTAGATGCAAGTGTTTTTTCAACAAACACATTACGCGCTATTCCCTTTGAGTATATAGTCTTAGTAACAAGAAAATGAGAGAGTATAGGTGTCGTTATGTAAACTGCATCAAGATCTAAATCAGAGAGCTTCTCCACATCATCCACTACCTGAACCCTATTAAATATTTTCTTACAAAATTTACGAATTAAGGCACTTTTGTCGCATAACGCAGTAAGTTCAATATTAGACAAAGTATTTAAAATACTAGCATGGAGTAGCCCCATCTTACCCAATCCAGTAACGGCAACCCTTAAGGTTACTCTCCTCAAAATCTTCACACAACTTATGGACTTTTTGGCTTAATTTTTCTACACTCAACGTCTCTGAACCAAGGCTTACAAATCATTTCTGGCAAACTTAATAATAACTCCACAGGGCCAATCAGTTATTAAAGAGGTGCCTTTCATTCTTTAAGAAGTTTCACAATTGTTTTTAGCGGTGCCCTTACGAGGATTTTGCCTTTTGTAACGTTGGAATTCTTATGCTCCGATAACACTTCTGAATACCCAGCTTGATTGTACACTGTTAAAATTTCAAAACTGCCGTCTATCTTGCAGAGTTGTTCAGAGTTTATAAGCGCGTATACGATGTATGGATCATTTCTAGTGTCGCTTGCTTCTACTTCAATCCCATTCTCAACTGCATTCTTCATCGCAACAGCTATTCTCTCACCAGCATCTCCCTCTCCAAACGGATTCGGCTTCTTCCCTGAGTTTTTCCTTATTTCTTCAGATCTTTGCACTTGATTCTCAGTCAGCTTGACTATAGCTTCTGGCTCCGTGCCCGCAAGCACATTTATTCCGTACAGAACAGTTTCCGGTCTCTCCGTGTTGTACCTTAACGTTACGGTTGGTACACCTAACGTGAGAGCTTCTTCTTGGACCCCCCCACTGTCAGTTAGCACCGTCAAACTGTTAGATAGAAGACCCAGAAATTCAAAGTATCCTTGAGGTGGAATAACAGCCAGTTTTCCTCGTCTCTTAAGAGTGTTAAGGATTCCCGCCGCCTTAAGTTTACTTTGTGTTCGCGGATGAATTGGAAAAACAATCTTATACCTTTCACTGAGCACCGAGACAGCTCCAATTATACTCGATAAATTAGAGGAAACATCCGTGTTTTCTTGCCTATGCAATGTTACTAACAAATACTCATATGGATTTATGTCCAGTTCTTCTAATAGCTTCATGCTCCTTCGCTTAGCCTTTTCCTTACACTCAATTACCACATCAACCACAGTATTGCCCGTTAAATGTATTTTCCTTAAGGGTATTCCTTCATGCGTCAAGTTCGCAACTGCCAACTCTGTTGGTGCAAACAGAAGTTCAGAACACGAATCGGCAACAATTCTGTTAACTTCCTCAGGCATTGTTCTATCGTAACTTCTTAATCCAGCCTCAACATGAGCAAAAGGCACATGAGATTTTATAGCCGTTAAAGCAGCAGCCGCCACAGTATTAGTGTCTCCCTCAGATACTACAAGTGAAGGTTCAAACCGAGATATTACCTTCTCCAAGCGAACCATTGCCTTCGCAGTCTGAACGGAGTGACTTCCACTTCTGATATCTAAGTTTATATCAGGCTCAGGAAGCCCAAGTTCTTCAAAAAACACTTTACTAAGCTCATAGTCATAATGCTGCCCACTCCAAACGAATCTAAAATCTACTTTGAGTTTCCGCAACCACTTAATTAGTGGCGAAAGCTTTATTACTTCGGGTCTCGTTCCCGCGACCAATAATATAAGATTCACCGTTCCCCCAACCACACTATTATGAATTTTCTAGCTACCAAAACCTTCGAAAATCCGCTCACCTCAACACACCCATCAATTTCAAAACTTCTGAACTAGAATAAGCAGAAATAACTTTCACCGTTCACCAATATAGGTTAAAATCCACCCGACAGTCCACAGAAACTCTAGAACCGGAAACATCGCAACAATTCATATCCGCCTTCTCGAACGCTTTCACGACTCTAAAAACCATCTTCTATTCCCCTTTTACAAAATGCTTCTGAACATCTAATTCAGATTCAGAATTAACTTAGAGCTTCAACCAGAATTCTCCTCAAAATAGTGAAACCATGCTTCAACTTCAGCTTTTTCTTCCCAACTCTAGCCCTATAATAAATAGGCAATTCCTTCATAATCTCAAGAGCATTTGTTGTTGTAGACCCCCTCCCCCTATCAACAACAACACTTAAGCACCCACTCTTTCCTAGAGCGCTGCACTACCACTACTAAACAAAACACGACACGCACACTTAAAACTAATACGTGCTCTCTAACAAGATCCTTTTCAAAATTGAAAATCCATGCTTAACCTTCAGCTTCTTTTCTCCTAATCGTACTCTGTAATATATGGGGATTTCCACTATGCCATAGCCTTTCCTTTCCACATAATGGTTCAATTCCACTTCCAAGTCGAAACCTTTCGATTTCGGCTTCCAATCTCTCAATATTCCCCAGCGCACAACCCTCAAACCCGTTAATGGATCACGCATCTGCACCCCATTCAACAAATTATGCACAAAGGCCAACAATCTATTGCCCGTGTAGAGCACGCTATGCATTCTGCCCAAGTGGAAGTGAGCGTTAAACCTGTTTCCACACACCATACCAACCTGCGGGTTTTCCTCCAAAACCCTCACCATCTCAACCAGATACTCCGCCGGATAAGTATAATCCGCATCAATAAAAACCACATACTTCACATCAGAATCAACATGCCTAATCGCCTGCGCAATAGCCTGCCCCTTACCTGACCCTTCCTGAAACAAAACTTCAGCCCCCATATCCTTAGCAAATTCAACCGTCCTATCCGCGCTGTTGCCGTCAACAACCAAAAACCTTGGACCCTTCAAAACCTCTCTAAGCTCCGCTAAGGTAGGACCTATTCCTTCCTCCTCATTCAGCGCCGCAATCATCGCCAACACTGAGGGAGAACTACTATCCTTCTCCACTTTCTCCACCAACACGGAAACGTCGTTAATTCTCAGACACGTTAACCCTTATTTCCGTCCTAAATAAATCAATATGGAAAAAAACTCTATAAAAAACCACCATATCCATCCTACAACACAAATTGCTAAACACCACGCATCACACGCAAATGCCACCTAACCAACTCCAATAAACCAGCCTCAACCCCAATTTTCAGATAAAAACCCAAACCTCAAACCCTCAGCCAACAACCCATCAACAAAATGACTACCAACAAAACCAGCCCCACCAGTAACTACAACCCGACTCACATCCATACCCTAACAGCCACCTTACCCAAGCTTTAACAAAAACAGACACTTGAACAAAAAACTGGTGATAATTAAGAGATCCCTGCGTTAACTTTTATCTTCGATAATTTCAAGCGCTCCGTCTTTTATGATTAATAGTTTGCCCTCATAATCCTTAACTTTAGCTAGCAACGATTCCATTTCTTTAATCAGTTTTTCAGCTTTTGGAGGGTGAATGTGAAGGACGATTATGCCGTGGAATTGTTTTGGAGGAAATAAGATTGTGTTAGCGAAGTCATAATCTCTGGTTAACAAAATGTATCCTTTGCTGAGGGCCAACGATGCTAACTCCCTATTTTTCACACCTTTCGGCGAATATTCGACTATATAACCCTTGGATTCTAGAAAATTTTTGACCAGCTTTGGAATGTTTTCGTCAAGCAGGAACTTCAGCGTATTTGACGTAATGTTCGCCTCTTATAATTTTGGCAGCCCAATCTAATGCTTCTTTGATCATGTCCTCGTTTAAGCTGGGATAATAGTCTCTAATAATTTCCTCAATAGAAAGGCCGGCGGCGAGAAGTTCGATTACATCGCTAACTAGAACTCTCGTGCCCTTAAAAGTAGGTTTTCCATGACAGATTTCGTCGTCGACAACTATGTATTTACCAACCTCAACTCTCATAAGAACTCACATGTAGTTTTTATAAGTAACCATATTTAAAAACTTTCACATGAAAACCCCTAACCATCAACGCATCAACCAAATGAGAACCAATAAAACCAGCTCCACCAGTAACAAGAACTCTACTCAATTTAAACAACCTCACATTTACAGGGAATTCAACCTCTCTTAACTGATTTTCGTTAGCCACGTAATAGTTTTCCAACGGCAACTTTTATCTCCGAATAAATGGTGAAAAGCTTAAATTTGTCAATTCTTAATATTTTGGTAGAGATGTTTAAAATGGTGGAAGAAGTAGTCCTTAAAAAAGTTGATGCACAAGGCCGCGTTACCATTCCTGCAGCTTGGAGACGTGGTTGGAGGTCTGGCAAAGTCATTCTGGTTAAGCGTGGCGGAAAAATTGAGTTGTCACCAGTGGAGCCTTTGGCTCCTTCCAGTTTGTTTGATTCCATTGAAATAGTTGACGATGTAGACTTTACAGATTCACATTCCTTGAAGAGAGCGCTTTTGGAGAGAACCACAAATTGAGGCTTGTGGACTCCAATGTTTTTCTTCACGCCTTCCTTAAGCCTCGCAGAAAATTGACACAAAATGAAATCAAGATCAAAGAGGAAGCCAAGGGTATAATTAAGAACATTGAAGGCGGAGAAGAAGTTGCGATGTCAACCGTACATCTTTCGGAAATTGTTAATATTGTTGAAGCAAGTTTAGGTCTCGAGAAGTCTTTAGGCCTCTTAGCTTGGATTATAACCATGGACAACATTGAGATTTATTCTGTTGGTTTAGGCCACTACGAAGCGTCGTTATCACTTGCCAAAGAAACAGGAGTCAGCGCTAACGACGCACTTGCCTATTTGTTTATGAGAAGCTATGAACTGAAGGAGATATACTCATTTGACAAACATTTCGACAGATTAAAAAACATTGTTAGGTTACCTAAACATCCAAAAGTCGAAAACTCAACACTCACCTAAACGACTCAAAACCCATCCAACAGACCACAGAAACACTACAAATGGCAACACAACCACAACTAATAACCGATTCCTCAACTACCTTCACAGCTCTAAAACCCATCTTTCACCCACCCCTTATAAAGCAATTCTGAAATGCCAATAAACATTCAAAATCAGCCTGATGTCAAGTAAGCGACTCGTCAATATCCTTCTAAGGATTATAAGACCATGTCTGAGTTTCAGTTTCTTTTCGCCCAGTCTATCCCTATAACCTATTCGCGCGCGCGAGCTGCAATATTCATGGCAACAACCAAAATCTTCAATGACCCTTCAACACCAAACAATTCCTTCATAATCTCAAGAGCAATTGTTGTTGTAGACCCCCTCCCCCTCTCAACAACAACACAAGCACGCACTAATACTTGGATCCTAATAAACAAAGAATGTTGAAAACAACGTTTTTCAGAAAAATCCCTCAAACAAAAAACTGGGCAACAAAATTAAACACCCTTCACGTTCAACCAAACCCCTACAAAACCGTTACGTGTACACTAGTAAATGTCTACTCCCTTCATTTTTAGTACTTTACAGTAAATATGATGCACACTAGTAAGCCGCCTTGCGTGGCAGTATTGCATATACAACTATTGTTTTTTCTAGCCTCAATTCAAATAATATTCTATATTTACCTACCCGAAGCCTGTACTGTTTTCTATACCCTCGCAATTTTTTGATGTCAACCCTTGTGGAGAACCCCTCATCTCTTAAAATATGTAAAGCTTCAATCATCCTGTTACGCGTATCTTTGCTCATTTTTTCAAGCTGTTTAAAAGCTTTCTTTTCAAGAAGGACACGGTATCTCGACAAACAATTATGTCCCCTTCTCAACCTCTTCGAGAGGTATAAGCTTTACACTTCCCTTCTCCTTAGCCTTAACATACTCCTTGATAGCCTCAACCTCGTCGTTTAACGGCTCTTCCAACCCCACAAGCCTCTCCTCAACAAGCTCCGCTAATCTTTCAACTTTTTCACGAACAAGCCTAACCTCTTTTAAAACCTCTTTTAGAGCACTACTTGACACTGCAACCCCACACAATAATATAAATGGCAAGATATAAACATTAAAAAAAGAAATCGCTCATGAAACGTTTAAAACAGCATAAATTCGAGCTTCTTCACATGTTACATTTCATGCGTACTTAATCTAAGCTTTTGGATGATAACCTTGCTTTTTAGCAATAATCTTTATCGGATGGGAAAACTTTGTTGTGTCTATCGGTGTTGGACCAAGCACTTCTATCCCGACTATTTCTCCCTTCTTGGTCAAGTCTAGGATAACATTGTCCGAGATCGGCTCGCTTTCCTCTACCTTTCCCCTTTTCAGCCGAATGTACAACGCATTGCAGCTGGAATCATATTCTAATAAAACCAAGCCCTCTCAACCTCCTTTCATAGCGCGGTAAGCGTTGCCTTTCTATACAGCTTTCCGTTTACGTCTCTCTGAAAAGTGTAACACTGTTAGCCCAATTATCTTTCCGTTCCTATATCGGATGACCACATCATTCTCAGTTAATTCTGAGTCGTCGGCCTGCGAGTCTGGACTAAATGATATGTACAGCACATCAGCTTTTTCATCATATTCCACGTCGACCACTTCGGTGCTAAGGGCCACTATCTCGCTTTTTGCCATATTACTGGTCTCCTCAATAACTTATGTGCTTTAGAGGTTAAAAACGCTGTGATGATAAGCTCTTTATCTTCACGATACACCACGATCAAGTCTTTGGGTCCTATGGATGTTTCGGTATAATGCTTCATAGCCAATAATTCACGCTTACGACCTTCAATTACATAATCGGGTCTTTCAACAGTTTCCAGAATCATATGTTCGCAACCTCTAAGCTCACCATGTTTGCGAACTATCCTTTCCAGGACTTCAGAGTAAAGTTTGACTTTAGCGCCGTGTATCGTCCTTGCAATTCTGAAGGATAAAATAACCATCTCCTCCGCGTAGAAATCATCGTTACTATTATCCGATTTGAGTTGATAGAGAGTTAAGTCTTTTGCATCAAAACAGGTAATGATGTGGAAATTAGGGATTCCACAAAGCACCAAACCCCTAACACGACCCAGAACCAAGTTCAAACACCAATCAATGCTTATGCCTTGTCTATAGATCGCAAAAGCTCTCTACAACTCAGCCTAACCGCTTCTTCACTGTTAAACCGTGGCCTCCAACCAAGACTCAACAACTTATCCACAGAAAGCAACATCATCTTCACGTCGCCCCTCCATCCACGACCCCCATCAACCCCACCAGTAAACCTAAACTCCAAACCCTCCAATCCCATCTCCTCACCAACAATTTCAGCAATACGCCTAACATCAACCTTATCCAAAGAACCAACATTATAAACTTCAACTTTCTTCTTCTCATCATCAAGAAAACGTTTCAAAGCATGCAAAACCGCGTCAACACAATCCTCAACATACAAATAAGATTTGCTCTGACTGCCATCGCCTAAAATCTCAAGCTCCCTTGGATTCTCCCGAAGCTTACGAACAAAATCTATAATCACACCATGACCAGATCTACCACCAACAACATTAGCCAAACGAAAAACCAAACCCCTAACACCAAAAGTGTGACAAAAAGCACAAATCAAACCTTCACAACCAAGCTTCGAAGCCCCATAAACAGAAATCGGCAAAACCGGACCATAATCCTCACACGTAGGAAACACCGCAGGCTCACCATAAACCGTTGAAGAAGAAAAGAAAACAACCAACCCAACAGTTCCACTCTTACGCACAGCCTCCAAAACGTTAAAAGTCGTCAACAAATTCTCACGAAAATGAACCGAAGGATCAACCTCAGCCACACGAACCTCAGGATTAGCAGCCAAATGAAAAACAACCTCAACACCATCAACCACCCTTTCAGCCACGCCCAAATCCTTCAAATCTCCACGAACAAACTCAAAACGTTCACTATCAACCCAAACCTTAACATTATCCAAACTACCACCACTAAGATTATCCACCACCTTAACAAAACAATCCATCCTCATCAACCGATCCACCAAATGACTACCAATAAACCCAGCCCCACCAGTAACAAGAACCCTTGAAAACCCTTTCAAACCAACACTCCCATGATTCATTCACGGTAAAAACACTGTGTAAACATTTATATGTATCGTTTACATACAAATGTAAACAGTGATCCCGATGACAGAAGTCATATCCACACGAATCCCAGACGACGTAGCCAAAGACCTAAAGGAAATCGAAAAGGAAGAAAAAACCGACCGCGCCACTGTAATCAGAAAACTCTTAGCAAAGGCTATTGCCGAGTGGAAACTTGAAAAGGCCTTAACGCTCTATCGTGACGGAAAAATAACCCTCTGGAAAGCCGCAAAAATCGCAGACTTATCCCTCTGGGAAATGATGGAAATAACAAAAGAGAGAAAGATTCCGTTTCGCTACACACATGAAGATTTCCGCCAAGACTTTGAAACGGCTTTGAAGGAAAAATAATGCAGAAACCACTAATTTTCAACTCAACCCCTCTAATCTACTTGACACGAGTTTCCTTAACAAAATTCTTCAAAGAAATCCCCGAAGAAAAATTCACCACAACAAAAGTGTTCAACGAAGTCGTCCAAGAAGGAAAAAAGAAAGGAGCGCCAGAAGCATCACTCTTAGAAAGCTTCTTCAAAGAAGAAACAATCAAAGTTCATAACCCCAACGACGAAGAATACCTCAAATCCGTAAAAAAAATGTCTGCAGAAAGTAAAAGACAACCATTACACGAAGCAGAAGCCGAGGTTCTCTGCTTAGCAAAAGAGCTGAACGGAATAGCCATAGCCGATGACCAAGTCGCCAGATCCGTTGCCAGGCTTCTGGGAATAGAACTCCACGGAACAGGCTACATCCTAGGCAAAATATTTGCGACAAGCAAGATCAAAAAAGAAGAGTTAATGGAAAAGGTTAAGGAAATGCGTAACGAGGGATGGCACGTGTCAGCTGAAGATTACCTAAAAATAATCGAGTACCTAAAGAGCCTTTAGTCAGCCACGCGCGCATACAGATTCAAACTAAGGATCAACAAGCTTAAAAATCAAATATGCCCAGAGCGCTGAAAACACGACAACACTAAACACCCGTCATGTTCAACCAAATGCCCACAAAACGGTTATGAAACTCAAAAGCATCAAACCCAGCATTATAAATCCAAAGTTCAACGAAAACCTGATAGTAAAAGCCATTATTGCCCCCATCCCATAAAGCCAACTTACCAACGCTAAAAACCACATCATTTATTACCAAACTCTCAACAAAAGATTGATTCTCAAAAAAAGAAACCCCAGAAAACGAAAAAGTCAAAGGCGCCTCCCAAGTCTTACCGTCTCGAAGAAAAACGCGACACTCATACAACGGCGAAAGCAGACTAGGCATTCCAGCAGTAGCGTTAGACAAAGGCTCACTCTGATTCCTAAACTTCACATAAACCATGTAATAAGCCGAAGACCCCATATGATTGCCGATGCCTAAAAAAACATTGTAAACTGTATCATTCACCACATTAAATGGGTAATCTTCAGCCATGTGGTTTGGACCCAAAATCCAAAGCTCCGAAAAACATTCACCTCCAGAAAGAGGCAAAACAAGGCTTAACGTGGGAGCCGAAGCCACTAGAATCAAGATTAAACCACTGACAGCGAAAACAGTGCGATAATCCTCAAGATTCACCTGTAACCACCTCAGGCTTCATCTTCAAAACCTTCTCAAAATAACGCCGTTTAAAAATTCGCCAACCAACAACACTTCCCAAAACTACCACACCAACAGCCAAACCTGAAGCCGCCATCGTTTGAAAAAGTCTTTCGTTACATCCACCGACAGCTAAGGCTTCTAATTGACCCGCTTCCTCTACCAAACCTGTGACATTTCGAACCGAAAGATCCGCATAATAAACTGCACCAACAAAATCTCCGTTTCTATAACACATTTGAGCCTCAACTAAAAAGTTACCTCCCGAATCCAACTTCACCAAGAGACCAGAAACGTTGCCACCACTTTTTTCCACTTCTAAAACCGCAACATAAACAGAAGACAAAATGTTTTCAGCGTCAATTAACGCTTCTTCAGCATCAGCCTTTTCCACCGCAAAACAAGCATGTGCAAACCAAGAAAAAACCAAAATGAACACGACAAAACAAATGAAACTCCTACACTTAACCATACTTATTCCCCCAACCTTTTTCACACTCAAACAATAAACCATACTTTAACTTCTGTGGACAGCAACAAAAACGAATCATCTAACTCGAAGCCTAATCACTTGAACAAAGCTCCTCCAAAACCTTCCTCTTATCCTGAAGATCGTTAAGCCTCTTTTCAACGCGTTTATCGCGCCTCGAATAATCTTTATACTTTTCCAAAAACTCCTTCCCCTTAGACGTAAGCACGTAACACCCTTCCCCATGTTCAAAATTGACAAGACATGATTCAATAACCTCAGCCAAATATCTGGTCAAAAGCCTATAACTCAAATTAGCCTGGTACATAATCTGCGTTTTTTTAGCGCCTCCTTCGCTTACCACACGCAGCATATCCGCTATAATATCTAATCTGCTCCTATAACTACCCAAACTCACTCCCTCAAAACTGAATCGTTAAAATAAGAAACTGAAACAACTCTTACCTACGTCTACGTTCCAAAAGCCCCGCTGTAAAATGAAGCCAGCCTCTTCCTCCCTTCTTCAAATGTTGCCGTTGCTTCTTGTCATCCAAATACTGTCTTGTTTGCCTAACTCTTCCACGGCGCTTTTGGCTGGCAATCTCCGTTCTCATAAATTTTCCCCATCCACCGACATGAGGACTAGGAGGAACAACCCCGTCTACGCCAACTACTTTATGCCGCTCCAAAATCTCTTTGAAATTCAACGGTTTAAAATCTCTTGTTGCAAAAATCACCGTACCCTTCTCAACAAACAACATGAAATAATCTTTATTTGCAATCCCCTCAGCTCTCACCTTATCGTCAATCCGCTCCCACCAGAGCATTTTATACTGCATTTTCAATTCGTTAATGATTTCTTGCCGAGCGGTAACTTCCACTAGTTAATCCCTCCCTGACAGGAGCGGATGAGACAAGACATAAGTTCACTGTACTCCTTCCTTTCTATTTAGATTCGAAATATTTAAACGGCATAGGATGAAACATCTAGGTCAATTGTCTAGAACACATTTATAGTTTTCTATAGCATGACGAAAAAAGCCTAGAACAGTTGGAAGTCTTCATGCCACAAGAAACCCCCAAAAAAAAATCTGGCCGAGTACGCCACACTGATCTAATTCTTTCTACCATTCAATGGCTTTTACGTTTGTCAGGGAATAGAAGATTTCTCCATAAGCCATAAAAGACTAAAACTGCATTAAGATTTTCATGAGGAGGATGGTAGACCTTCACAAGGGGAGAAAGGAGAGAAGGGATAAAATTTTTTCTACCATCCCCCTCACACATTTTCCATAATGATGTCATATCTTGCTTTTAAACTTTTTGTCTCCCTTCTGAATTTAACCCAGATCTTGCTAGAAATAGTTGATGATTTAGCCGAATTCTTTCATAATCTCGTCAACTTCTTTTATGTCAGCATTACTAAACGGGCTGGAGATAGTCTAGTTCTTGCGTGAAGGCTTCCACGCCGTCTTCGGTTAGCCCGCGCCAAGTCAACTAGTCTAAAGCCATGCATTTTTGAATTGTTTTCATGGCCTTGTTTCTAAAGTGTAGGGACCTCTCGTGAGTTTTTCTCCCTTGCGTTTCTGTACTAGAACAGTATCTTCTATGCGTATGCCTCCAAAATCGACAACGTATATGCCTGGCTCGATCGTCACAACGTTGCCAACCGTTAGCCTGTCTTTACTTGTTGGGTTTAGTGTTGGCGGTTCATGAATTTCTAAGCCTACGCCGTGTCCTAAGCCGTGAACGTAATATTCGTCGTATCCTGCGTCTTTTATTACCTTTCTTGAGATTGAGTCTATTTCTTTTGCTTTTGCTTTGGGTTTTACGGCTTGATAGGCTTCGTCTTGAGCCAGCCTGACGATTTCGTACATTTTCTTTTGCTTTGCTGAAGGCTTTCCAGCGGCGATTGTTCTTGTCATGTCTGAACAGTAATACTGGTAGGTTGCCCCTATATCAACCACAACCAAGTCGCCTTTCCGTATTTTTCGGTCGGTGCAGCCTCCGTGTGGAAATGCTGAACGGACGCCTGATGCTACGATGGTTTCGAATGCTGTTCCCCAAGAACCTTTTTTACGCATGGCGTATTCGATTTCCGCAGCAACTTCATATTCTCTCACGCCAGGCTTGATTGTTTCGTAAGCGGCTTTCATGCCTTCGCTTGTTAGTTGTCCGGCTTTTCGCATGAGTTTGATTTCTTCTTCATCTTTCACTTTGCGAAGGGTTCTTACAGGTTCATTATCAATTTTGATTTCAGCTATCCCTCTCAAAACTTTCTTAAGCTTTAGATAGTCTGCAACAGTTGGAACGCCTGTGATTGCGTCTAAACCAAGTTTTTTAGTTTTGGAAGCCTTGACTTTTTTTGAGATTTTAGTTGCCAAGTCTTCTCCTCGTTTGACCAAATCGACTCTGAATCCTTCTGCTTCAGCTTTGGCTTGTTCATAGTTGACGCTGTAAACGCAAATTGTGCTTTCGCCTTTTTTTGGAATCAGCATGCATGCTGTTCCAGGAAAACCAGCGAAGTACAGAAGGTTTGCTCCGTTAGTGACTAGAAAAGCGTCAAAATCTTTTTTCTCAAAGGCTAGCTGTCTTAAAGCTTTCAGTCTTTTCAAGTTGTTCACCTAGAAAGAGACTTTTGCAACGTCTTAATCTAAATCTTTTTTGCTTTTTAGGGGATTGATATCAAGCCCAACATTTCCAGAACGATCGTAGCATATGTTAGAACTACTCCTCCAGCCACCACTGAACCTATTTGTCCACCCACATTCGTTGCCATAGCATACGGCAGAAGCCAATTACTTGAATCTTCTTCTCTTCCAACTCTATGCGCTGTTCTAGCAGCCATCGGAAACGCTGAAATCCCACAAGCCCCAATCAAAGGATTAACCTTCCCCTTCGTCACAAAACACACAAGCTTAGCAAAAAGAACACCACAAGCTATGGCGGAAACAAAAGCCACCAAACCCAAACCAAACACCACAAGCGTGTCAAAAACAAGAAAGCTTTCCGCATTCATTGTTCCACCAATCACCACTGCAAGAAGCAAAGTCGTAACATTAGCAATTTCGTTTTCAGCTGATTTCGCAAGCCTTCTGACGACACCGCTTTCCTTGAGCAGATTGCCAAGCATGAGGCTGCCCATCAATGGTATTCCCATGGGAGCAAAGAGTCCAGTCACGATTGTCACGGCTATTGGAAATATTATTCGAATGGCTTTGGAATATGCTTGAGGTTTGTATTCCATTTTGGTAAGCCGTTCTTTACGTGTGGTTAAAGCCTTAGAAATTGGAATTTGAAGTAATGGCACAAGCGCCATGTAAGAATATGCACAAACGGCAACAGGCCCAAGAAGGTCTGGAGCAAACTTCGATGTTACGAAAATTGCTGTTGGCCCGTCCATGGCTCCGATTATACCGATGCAGGACGCTTGAAGCGGATTGAACCCTACCGCCAATGCAGTGAGCAACGCTATAAAGATTCCAAGCTGTCCAGCAGCAGCAAAAATTAGAAACCAAGGTCGCTCTATCAGAGCCCCAAAATCCATCATGGCTCCAATTCCAATAAACAACAAACAGGGAAATATGTCCGTCAAAACGCCCTTAGCGTATATGTAACCAAAGACTCCTTGAGGATCCATTATTCCAAGAGAATCCGTGTTCATTAATACTGGAATGTTAACTAATATTGCTCCGAAGCCTATTGGAATCAGCAAAAGAGGTTCATACTTCTTTTTTATAGCCAAGTAAACGAACAAGCAGCCAACAACAATCATTACGATATTGCCAAACGGCAACGGCAAAAGAGGCTCCGACATCTTATTTTTTCACCTTTCTAATCGTTACTTCATAGTCTTCACCATTAAGAGAAACCCTAAACCTTCTCCCACGCATTTCACCCTCCAACGGAAGCTCATCCGACGTAAACTCCGGCTTAGCTTCTCCGCTTAGGAGCCTTTTCGTCTCTTCAGGAAACAGGGCATAAGAAATCACGTCTTCCTCTTTTTTCAGCAGTCCCAGCTCTTCAAGTTTGTCTCTACATTTTTTATACATAGGTTCCAGAAGGTCTGCAGGTCTACAGTCTATAATCGCATCACGCCAGTCTGAACCTAAAATCTTCTTGTAAATCGGTTCTGAAATTTCCGCTGGTGGTTTCCCATACATCCCCTTCACATAATTTTTGGTCTCTTCCAAGACACGTTTGTATCTTCCGAAAAGAACATTCATGACCGCTTGCACTCCAACTATCTGGCTTGCTGGCGTAACCAACGGCGGCCAACCAAGGTCTTTCTGAACCACGTGTGTTTCCTCTAAAACTTGATGGTACTTGTCCACTGCGCCGAATTTTTCAAGTTGGATTATGAGGTTTGAAAGCATTCCACCGGGTATTTGATGCACCATAACAGACGGATCCACCATCATTGCCCGTTCTCTATGTAAATGCCGATATTTTTCCCACACTTTTAGGAAGTATTTTCTACATTCCATCAACAATTCAAGATCATAACCCGTATCATAAGGCGTATCCTTAAGAGCAGCTACGATGGATTCCGTCGGCGGATGCCCAGCTCCCCCTGAAATAGGCGACATCGCACAGTCCAATATGTCCACACCTGCTTCGCAAGCTTTCATGTATGAAAGCGTAGTCATTCCAGAAGTCGTATGCGAGTGCAAGCATATCGGCACGTTTATCGCTTCTTTGCAAGCGCGAATTATTTGGTAGGCTTTAGACGGTGAAACCATTCCAGCCATATCTTTAAGACAAAGCGAATCACAGCCCATCTCTTCAAGTTTCTTAAAAGTCTCCACGTAATATTCCACTGTGTGAACTGGAGAAATCGTGTAGCACAGGCTGCCTTGCGCGTGGGCACCAACCTTTTTGACAGTTTCTATCGGTACCTTCATGTTTCTCAAGTCATTTAACGTGTCAAAAATTCTGAAGTAATCAACGCCGTCTTTATGGGCGTACTCTATGAATTTTTCAACTATGTCGTCTGGAAAGTTACTGTACGCCACTATGTTCATGGCTCTCTCAAGCATCTGCATGGGCGTGTTCGGCATGTGCTGCTTAAGCGTTTTAAGACGTTCCCAAGGATCTTCAGCCAAGTATCTAAGGCAAACGTCAAAAGTTGCTCCTCCCCAAACCTCCAACGCAAAAAATCCAACTTGATCCATCGTTTTTGCTATTGGAAGCATGTCCTCGGTTCTCATACGTGTTGCAAGCAACGACTGATGGGCGTCTCTGAAAATAAGCTCGGTTATTTGCACCATACAACTCACCTCTTCTCTATCCTCTCAACCTTTTCTCTAAGCTCCTCCACGCTCAAATTCAACTCGTCCATTTTCCTTTCAAGTTCAATTATTTTCTCAAGCAACGGCTCAAGGTCTCTTGGAACTTCAGCGGCTGAACCCGTTTTAGCTGGACGAGATTTGGCCAGATAAACCGCGATTGCCGCTGAAAGAGCGGCTGCGTCTCTCTTGCTAATTTCGGTTGCTATTTTTCTCCCTCCTCTCATCTGTGGCACTCACAAACATCTACAATTTTTGTGCACTGAGAACAATACAATTTATAACCAAGTGTTTTCATGATATCCACAACTCTAACCAATAATAACTAAAATGTCGCCACCTTTCACGGAATCCCCCTCTGAAACCTTTATTTCCTTCACAATCCCAGACACCGTGCTTTCAATGGCATTCTCCATCTTCATAGTTTCTAACACAACAACTACACTTCCCTTTTCGACTTTGTCTCCAACATTTACTGAAACCTTGACAACCGTTCCCTGCATCGGTGCAGTTACAACCGCCCTTACCTCTTTCGCAGCTTCCTTGGCAGCTGGAACATGTTCTTCCACCGTTGAAGGAGGCTTAGGCTTGATTCCCTCAAGCTTCTCAACTTTAACCTTGTATTCCACGTCGCCGACGGCAACTCTAAGTTCTTCACCAACACCAGACGGAGACATAACCTCTTCGAACCCTGTCCCAACAGTTCCCAAATCTTTGATCTTGACCTCATGTTCTTCTCCGTTAAGCTTGATCCTAAAGGTTCCGATTCCACTCTCCTCAACTCCTTTTGGTTCCAATTCTTCAGACGGAGCTACTCCTGTTTCGACGATAACCCCCCCTTTAAAGAGCCTTTTCAAAACAACACACACCAGTGCAACAACGGCTAGGGAAGAAAATACACTAACCACACCAATCAATGTCATGAGCAAACCGAATTCCAAACCCATCGATTTAATCCTCTCTCTTAAATGTCGGAACTGTGTTATTTCACCACGTTAATTAATAAGTTTCGTACCACAAGCCACAGCTAATCCATAAACTGCGGAACATGTCGCAATATTATGCTCGAACAGAAACATCTCCAACGAAAACACGCTTCACAGTTCCGTCCTCAAGCCGTAGGACCAAAGCACCCTCATGATCAACATCTACGGCTAAACCACTCATTTTTCCAGTCGGACCAGTGACTTCCACTTTGCAACCGAGAAAACCAGCATATTTTTTCCATTCCTCAAGAATGGGATTGAACCCTTCCTCAACGAAAAGTTCATAAAGATTTTCCAGACGTTCAAGCAAAGCTCTAAACAGCTTTTCCAGCTTAACTTTTCGACTAAGCTCTTTTTCAAGTGAAGTCGCAACTTTTTTTAGCTGTTCTGGGAAAACGTTTTCCACATCAAAATTCACGTTGACTCCTACGCCTACTACGACAAAGTTAACGGTTTCGCCTGTCGTGTTCATTTCAGTCAATACACCGCAAATCTTCCGTCCATTCACCAGCACATCGTTAGGCCATTTAGTCTCCGCTCTTAAATCGAACATTTCACGTAAAACCTTAGTCACCGCCAATCCAGCCACAAGCGTGAGTTTAACGGCTTCTGTCGGGCTGAGATTAGGTCTGAGAATTATGGAAAACCACAATCCGCCAGTTGGAGAAACCCATTCTCTATCAAGTCTTCCCCTTCCTTTCATTTGAGTTTCTGCAATAGTCACTGTTCCTTCATCGGCGCCGTACGTAGCGAGTTCTTTAGCCCACTTGTTTGTTGAGTCAACTTCACGGGAAAAGAGAATGCTTCTTCCGAAACGTCTGGTGCGCAATCCATCTTGAAGCTGATTCACACTTAACTTCCTTGACATGTTGATCCGTCACCACATCTTGTTATGTCGTTAATTTGGTCCTTGCGTTACAGATACGTTAATATATTAACTGATTAATTATTATAAATTCCACTCAAAATTAATGGAGGAAAATGTTTGCAGGGGTATGCTGGTAGAATTCTTCACATAGACTTGACAACGGGAAAAACTCACGTTGAACCTTTGAATGAGGAATACGCGAAAAAGTATATTGGTGGAATAGGTCTCGGCATCCGACTGTTACTGGATCATTCTAAGCCAGGAGTAGAACCCTTCAGTCCAGAAAACCCGTTAATTCTGGCAACAGGACCGATATCAGGAACAATGTGGCCTACTGGCGGGAACGGACACGCCTTTGTTTCAAAATCTCCCCAGAGCTTCGGTGTCGGCGAATCCAAATCCCATGGTTCCTTTGGCACAGAACTGAAAAGGGCTGGATACGACGCTGTAATTTTTGAGGGCAAAGCTGAAAAACTGGTTTACGTGTGGATCGACGATGATTCAGTTCAGATTTTAGACGCCTCTCATTTGACGGGTAAATCACCAGCTGAAACAGAAGACATCATAAGGGAAGAGTTAGGCGACTATTACATTCGTGTTGCAGCCATAGGTCTAGCTGGAGAGAAGCTTGTTCGGTTAGCTTGCATAATTAATGACAAAACGCGGGCTGCTGGAAGAACTGGCATGGGAGCCGTTATGGGTTCAAAGAATCTTAAGGCAATCGCTGTGCGTGGAACACGGGACATTACAGTGGCGAAGCCAGACGAGTTCATGGAGTTCGTTAAGGAATTTCATGAAAGAATGAAAGGGCCAGCCACACAAAAATACAGAACATTGGGCACTGCAGCAAATGTGTTAGTGCATAACGCAATACCTTGTATGCCTACAAGAAACTACAACAACGCCTCTTTTGAAGGAGCAGAAAAAGTGAGCGGAGAAAACCTAAACGAAAGATTCGTTGCGAAAATCATAGGATGCAGCTCCTGTGCAATGCGATGCGAACACGTCTGCGTTGTTCCAGAAGGCCCATACAAAGGAACTATGACCAGAATGGAATACGAACCGTTATGGGCTATGGGACCATATTGCGGCGTAGACCGTTTAGACGCTATCATAAAGGGAATGGACCTCAGCAACTATTACGGAGTAGACTCAATTGGCGTAGGAGTAATCGTGGGTTTCGTCATGGACTGCTATGAAAATGGAATACTGACGGAGAAAGACCTTGACGGGATAGATGCCCGATTTGGCAATCAAGAGGCTCTAGTTCAACTTATTGAAAAGATTGGTAAGCGTGAAGGCATAGGTGACATATTGGCTGAAGGCGTGAAAATTGCTGGAGAGAAAATAGGAAAAGGAGCAGAAAAACTGGCTCAGCATATTAAAGGAGTCGAGGTTACTGGTTACGATCTTAGATGTCTCAAGACGGCTGCATTAGGTTTTGCTGTTTCCTTCCGTGGGGCAGATCACAACAGACATGGAGCCTATAGCTTTGACGTAAAGGGGAAGGTCAACCGCCTAGTCGTTGAGAAGGGTAGAGGAAAGATGGTCAAAGATATGGAAGACGTCTACACGCTAATCGACTCGTTCATCGTCTGCAAGTTCTCAAGGGGCACATACTATAAAGAATTAGAAGACATGGCTAAGCTCTACAGCTTAGTTACAGGACTTGAAGTTACGGCAGAAGAGATGAGACTTGCTGGTGAGAGAATAAACAATGTTGCCAGATTGTTCAATGTTAGAGAAGGCTTAGGCAGAAAGGATGACACGTTACCACATAAAGTTATGCATCTTCCAGTACCAGATGAAGGCCCGTCTAAAGGAGCCTATGTAAGCCAAAAAGAATTGGATTTCCTTCTGGACGACTATTATGAAGCTCGCGGATGGAATAAAGAGGGTATACCAACAATAGAGAAACTCAAAGAATTGGGCATGGACGATTTAATCCACATAGCTAAGAGAAAAGCTGAGAAAGCAGAGGAGAGTTAACAATGGTCAAAATCCACGAAAGAAAATTTGTTGCGGCAGACCCTGAAAAATGCGTTGGATGCCAAGTCTGCGAATACATATGTTCATGGACAAAAGAAGGAGCTTTCAACCCGTTAAAATCCAGAATACGAGTCGTCCGAATAAACCAGCTGATAAACTTAGCAGTTACGTGCAGACTCTGCGAAGACCCACCTTGCGTTGCTGCATGCCCAAGAGACGCCTTAACACAATCTGACGAAACAGGCTTAATAATGGTTGATGAAGACAAGTGTAACGGATGCGGATGGTGTATTGAAGCGTGTGACTATGGGGCAATCATGTTACATCCGGAAAAGAAAGTTGTGTACGTCTGTGATTTATGTCAAGAGCAAGGCGAACCTCAATGTGTCAAGTGGTGTCCAGAGGAAGCACTAGAATTGGTTACGAGCGATGTTTTGGCACAGAAGGCAAGAATCACAGCAGTGAAGAAGCTATTCCAAGAAGCTCTAAAAGTTACTCCAATAACTTCCTAACCTTCTATTTTTCATTTTTAAGTTTAAGGAAGAACCCTCAGCAAACTATCTACAATATCTTGTGCCGAAGCTTCAACTTCAAGCGTTAATCCTTCCCCAAAATCAGCCTTTTTGGGTTCTACCAGTAACAGGGCAATATTTGCCTTTGTCATCTTCGCAAGATACCCACAAAACATCCCTAGCGGAAGTGCATGTGTAGAATATGCTGGAAACGCCATTAACCGTTCTGGTCTAATGAGCCTTGAGTTTCCAGGTTTCAAGCCTAAAATTGCCGCGTCTATCAAGAGAACATGCGTCGGATTGAAATCTACGATTTGCTGCATGAAATTTTCCGGGACAGTTTCACACTCGATCAAGTAGACTCGATCAGAAACCTTTCCCCACAAATCTTGAACTATTTTAGTTCCGACAAAATCATCCATGCGAATGGGATTTCCAATGCCAGCTACAACCACTTTTTCAGCGTTTGAAAGCCATGTTTTTAACTCCTTCTCAACACCGCATTCTTCGCTAACCATTAGAAAGTCGCCACAGAACTAACAAAAAATGAAAGAAAATAAAAGGTCATCTTTGCACCGTTTTGAGCAGCTTCTTTTCATGGTCATAGATTTCTACGGTAAAGGGCATTTGACCAATGGCAAAGTGTGAGGCGCATGCAAAGCATGGGTCGTAGGCTCTGAAAGCCATTTCAACCTTGTTGAGCAAGCCTTGGTTAACATTGCCACCGTGGATCAAGCCTTTGGCTGCGTCACGAATTGACATGCAGATCGCTGGGTAATTGTTAGTTGTTGCCACAATCAAGTTCACGTTTTTAACAAGTGCATTTTCGTCAAGCACATAATGATGAATTAAAGTGCCTCTAGCCGCCTCCACAATTCCCACACCTTCTCCAGGTTTACCAGGCAAGTTACGGACATTTGTGCTTGTTATTTCCGTGTCTCTGCATAATTCTACGGCTCTTTCTGAAGCATAAAGCACCTCAATAAGCCTAGCCCAGTGGAAAGCCAGTGTGGAATGGACAGGTTTTTCCCCTAAAGTCTTGTACATGAGCTCATACTCTTCCTGAGCAAGTGGAGTAGCCATGCCATCTGCGGCGTTAAGTCTTCCAAGAGGACCAACACGGTATATTCCGCTGTCTGCTCCGTCAACGAAGCCCTTCCATCCAACCTTCTTCAAGTAAGGCATTTTCACGTAGGTCCATTCTTCTACGCGCTCGATAATATGATTAAGATAGTCTTCGGGTTCAAACTTTAGGAACTTGTTTCCGTAGGGGTCGGCAACTCTGACCTTGCCGTCGTAAAAGTTAACTTTGTTGTTTTCGTCAACCAGCCCCATATAATAGGTTTTTAACGTGTAAGCGTTGCTTTTGATCATGTCAACGTATTTTTCATTTCCCAGAACAATGTCGTGAAACAGCTTCAAAGATAACTTCGCAAATTCCACGCATGAACTGGCCATTTTTTCGATTTCTTGTCTCTCTTCTTCGCTTAATGATTTAGAAATTCCACCAGGTAACCCGCAAACAGGGTGGGTGGCCTTTCCACCGATGATCTCTGTGATTTTCTGTCCATAAGCCCTATGTTTGATAACTTCTTTGCCGATTTCCAAGCCTGCCTTTTCAATTACGCCTAAAATGTTTCTTTTCTCTGGCGGAGCCTCTGGTCCAACAATGAAGTCTGGTCCGCCCAAATAGAAGAAATGGAGTATGTGATCATAGATTATGTAGCCGCAATACATGAGTTCTCTAAGCTTTTTTGCAGCAGACGGTGGTTCAACATTAAAGGCAGCATCTAAAGCTTTTGTTCCAGCGTAATGATGGGCAACAGGGCAGACTCCACATATTCTACTCGTTAATTGCGGCATGTCTTCAGCTTTTCTTCCAACACAAAATCTTTCGAAACCTCTAAGTTCTGGAATTTGAAGGTAAGCATTTTCAACGTTTCCTTGTTCGTTCAGGAAAATCGTGATTTTTCCATGACCTTCAAGTCTTGTAATCGGGTTTATAGTGACCGCTTTCATTTTTTCATAACTCTCCTCTTAAGAAGTGAGGACGGTAGCGAGTACATGTAAAAAGTTCCCAGCGGATCTTTTATTTGAGCAACAAGTTTTTCAATGTCAGCCTCTGTGTATTTCTCCTTCTCTTCTTCTAAGCCAAGCAATGACGCTAAGGCACTTATCATTGCGGCTCCTTGCTCAGGCGAGTTTGGACATGGACCCCCGCATCCAGTGCATGGCATACCCGCCTTTATACATCTTGCATTGCATCCTCCGCGAGTTGCTGGACCCATGCAGATTATTCCTTGTTCTAGAAGGCATTTGTTTGGGTCTGGAATTATTTCATATACGCGATGTATTTCAGAGATTTGTATTTTCTCTTTCTTTAGGGGATTTAGTGGGCATTCATCGCAGACTGATTTCAATGGAGCGAGAACTGAGCCTTTAGGTGGAAGCTCACCTTTTGCTATAGTTTCTAAAGCATTTATTGTAAGCTCAACTTGTGGAGGACAGCCTGGAATAGAATAGTCAACATCCACTGTCTGGGCTAACGTCTTAACCGTGTCGTAAAATTCTGGCAACTCCAATTCTCCTTCTTTGACTTTAACTCGAGTTTTAGGAGTTACGCCATTAGGATTCACAGTGGAAATGTTGTTGAGGTAAGCTTTTTCGAACACTTCTTTCCTGTTTGCCACGTTTGCTAAGCCAGGTATTCCTCCCATGTATGAACAGGAACCGTAAGCAATCAAAACTTTTGATTTCTTCCTCAGTAACTTCGCCATTTTCTCGTTTTCCTCTGTTCTTATAGCTCCATTGAAGAAGCAGACATCTATGTATCCATCTGGCATACTTTCAACATCTTTGTATTTGATGTCCATCGCAACAGGCCAGAAAACTATGTCGGCTACTTGTACAACTTCTAAGATTTTCTCGTTTATGTCTAAGACTGAAATTTCGCAACCGCCGCAGCTTGCAGCCCAGTAGAAGGCGAATTTCAGTTTTTCTTTCGCCATTCTGTTATCCTACTCTTGAATTTGACTCAAAAGTTCTGTTGGTTTCACTCTAAGCTCGTTCAATGCAAGTTCTTCACGTGGGAAACCCATTGCTAGACCTAACAATTGCGTATAGTGCAGCACTGGTATACCGATTTTCTCATTGAATGCTCTTTCTATTCTGGGTTGATTTAGATCATACATCATGTGGCAGAACGGACAAACAGTTATCAAAGCTTGTGCCTTCACAGCCCTGACATGCTCAAGCTTTTCTTTAGCCATCTGGAATGGAACTTCCTCATTCACGCCAATTATGGGGTTGCCGCAGCACTCTGTCTCATCCATGTAATCTAAACATTCGGCACCAGTCAGCCTGATTAGGTTTTTAAGCATCGTCGGGTTTTCCGGGTCATCACCATGATTTACATGTTTTGCTGGACGAACAAGGTGACATCCAGTATGCTGAGCCACGTGTAGCCCTGTTAAAGGCTTCTTAACAGCGTCCTTTATTTTTTCAAAGCCAACATCCTCTGCAAGCACATGAACTAAATGTTTAACCTCTACCGTTCCCTTAAACTCCATGCCAATTTCCTTTAAGTTTCCGTTGATTTTGTCTCTGAATTTTTTGTCCTCTTTCAGCGTTTTGTTTGCTTTGTTTAATGTACCGAAGCATCCGTTGCATAAGGTTAGAATGTTTAGTCCTTCTTGTTCCGCTAAGCATAAGTTTCGCGCCGCTAAAGTGAGTGCCAATTCATGGTCTATCGGGTCCATTGGAAAGCCACAGCAGTTGAAGTCGGACATTTCAACTAATTTCACTCCAAGCTTGTCAAGAACTTTTCTCGCTGAAACCTCATAGCTTGCAAGCCTATACGGAATAACGCATCCTAAGAAGAACAAATACTTTTGTTCGGACATCTCAACTCTTCACCTTCTCAAAAGTTTTCACATTCTCAAGTATCTTCGAAAAACCTGTGATTTCGAAAATTTTTGTAATGTGTTCTAAGTTTGGTTTTGGTAATGGTGGCAGTCCCCGTTGTTCTCTCCTTCTATGCCTCGATTCAGGAATCATGTACACATAACCTGTTTTTAGAAGGTTTGAGGCTAACTCTTTAAAGACGAGTGGCATAACACCTTTTTCTTTCACAATCATATTTCTGAGGACACGCACAATGCCTGCGATCTCCACATTTTGTGGACAATGATCAACACATGTGAAACAGGTGGAGCAAAGCCAAAGGGCATCATCTGAAAGGAGCCTATCTTTGAGTCCAAGCTGCACCATCCTAGCTATTTTTCTTGGTCTGTAAAAGTCGTTGAACCTTGAAATCGGACAGTCCGCAGTGCAGGTTCCACATTGAAAGCATAGCATTAGTTTTTCTGCGCCCGGCAGCTTGCTTATTTCATACTTGAATTTGGGATCCATTTCCTCGGCTTTTATAACGTTTGGAACGTATTCTTGGGTTTCGCTCACGCTTCAATTCCTCCTTTTAACGGGTTCGGTCCAAGCTTTTTTAGCTGTTCAACCATATCTTTCACCACGGCTGCAAATTTGTCTCCTTCACTTGCTGAAATCCACTCCAACCGCACACGTTCAGGTTCAATTCCAAACTGCTCCAAGACTCTTTTCAAGAGCTTTATTCTTCTTAGAGCTTTAAAATTTCCGCTAATATAGTGGCAATCAGAAGGCAAGTGGCATCCAGCAACCAAAACTCCATCAGCACCATCCTTTAATGCTTCCAAGATGAAGGACGGGTCTACCCTTCCACTACACATCACCCTTACAATCCTTATGTTCGGGGGATATTGAATTCGGCTTACGCCAGCTAGGTCTGCGCCTGCATAAGCGCACCAGTTGCAGAGGAAACCTATTATTTTAGGTTCGAATTCTTCTTTTTCGCTCATGCTTTTGCCTCCTCCACTAAAGCGGCTTTGACTTGAACCATTATTTCGTCTGTTGTGAAGTGTCCCATTGTTATGGCTTTGGTTGGACACGCTGTGCCGCATACGCCGCATCCTTTGCATAGGGCTTCGATTACGTGTGCGACTCGTTTTTCTTCGGTTTGTTCTTTCATTTCAATTGCACTGTAAGGACACAGAGATTCACAAATTCTGCAACCACTACATAAATCTTCGTCTACGTTTGCTACGATTCCTTCCATTTCTAACGCTTTTTTCGAAAGTATCGTTGCAGCTCTTGCAGAGGCTGCACATGCTTGGCTGATACTCTCGTCAATGTATTTCGGAGAATGCGCCATGCCGCATAGGAATATGCCGTCTGTAGCGAAGTCAACTGGGCGGAGCTTCATGTGAGCTTCTAAGAAGAATCCGCCCTTTGTTAATGGTACTTTCAGCATTTCTGACAATCGCTTGTTGTCTAGGTTTGGAATCGTGGCTGCACTTAAAATCACAAGGTCTGGCTCGATTTCAACCTCTTTTTTGATCACTGGCTCCCAGAATCTTACTGTAAGTTTCGCGTTTTTCTTTGTAACTTGTGGTTTTCTTTCGTCGTCATAATTTATGAATAATACCCCTTTTTCTGCAGCTTTGCGGTAGTAGTCTTCTTTGAAACCATAGCTTCTCACATCCTTATATAAAATGTAAACGTCTGTTTCGGGGCTTATTTCTTTTATTTTCAAAGCGTTTTTTATTGCGTGCCCACAGCATATTCTCGAGCAGTTCGGTCTTTCCTCTGTTCTTGCTCCAACGCATTGAATCATGACTACTTTTTCAGCCTTAAATTCTCCTTTAGCAATTTTCTCCTCTAACTCATGCTGGGTCATAACTCTTGGGTTTAAGCCATACAGATATTCTGTAGGTTTATATTCAACTGCGCCAGTGGCAACTATAATTATTCCATGTTCAATTTCCTTTTCTTCGCCGTTGTGTATTATTTTTGACTTGAAGTTGCCGACGAACCCGCCTACATCAACAATTTCGGCTCCTAAATGAACGTGAATCTTATCGTTTCCCATAACTTCTTTCACAATTCTGCTCAGTTGCTCTTTTGGGTTATCGCCTTCAAGCAGGTAATGGAGTGCGCATAAGTGTCCGCCAAGTTCATTTTCCTTCTCTACCAGATGAACTTCAAAGCCTTGTCTTGCAAGTTCTAATGCTGCTGTCATACCTGCTATGCCGCCGCCTATGATCAAGCCTGCTGGAATAACGTTTACGGTAGGCTTTTTCAGAGGCCTCAAAAGTCTGGCTTTTGCAACAATTGAACGCACTAGGTCTTTGGCTTTCTCTGTTGCTTTTTCTGGCTCATGCATGTGAACCCAGCTGCACTGGTCTCGGATGTTAGTCATTTCAAACAAATATGGGTTTAAGCCAGCCTCTCGCACAGTTTCTCTAAACAATGGTTCATGAGTTCGTGGAGTACAAGAAGCCACAATCACCCGATTAAGATTAAACTCTTTAATTTTTTCCCTTATTCTTTTCTGAGTATCTTCGGAGCATGTGTATAGGTTATGCTCTGCGTAGACGACGTCTGGCAGCGTTTTGGCGTATTCCACAACCTCTGGGACATTGACTGTTCCACCAATATTGATGCCACAATGACAAACGAACACCCCGACTCGAGGCTCTTCTCCGGACACATCTTTTTCTGGTGGAAGCTCCTTCACAGTTGCCAGCTTTCCTCTCTCTGAAGCAATGATGCTCGCTGCTTTAGATGCAGCACCGCTTGCTTGAGCCACGCTCTCTGGAATATCCTTAGGACCAGAAAAGGCACCGCAAACGTATATTCCGTGTCTAGTAGTTTCTAGGGGTGAAAACGTGTTTGTTGAACAGAAATTGTATTTGTTTAGTTTTACGCCTAGAATTTCCGCTAATTCCTTAGCATACTTAGGCGGTCTCATCCCAACAGATAAAATCACGAGGTTAAACTCTTCCTCCTTTAGCTCCCCTTCCGCAACGTATCTCACCAAAAGATTTCTTGAGCACGGAACTTCCTCAACTTTAGGGATTCTAGACCTTACAAATCTTACTTTGTATTCCTCTTTTGCTCGGTTGTAGTAGGCATCGAACTCTTTACCATAAGCGCGTATATCCATGAAGAATATGGTGCATTCAACGCCGGGCGTGTGCTCTTGGGCTATGACAGCTTCCTTAATTCCGTACATACAACAGGCAGAGGAGCAGTAGGTGTTTCCGGTTTTTTCGTCACGGGAGCCTACGCATTGGATAAAGGCTATCTTCTTTGGAATCTTGCCATCAGATGGGCGTAGGGCTACTCCGCTGTAGGGTCCGGTAGCGCTTAGAATACGTTCAAACTCTATGCTGGAAACAACGTTTGGATATCGACCATAACCATATTCACTTTTGAGGCTTGGGTTGTATTCTTCGAAGCCGGGTGCAAGTATGATAGCGCCCACGTTTAGCTCAACATTCTCATCCTTATCCTCATACCTGATGGCGTCTGCCCTACATACTTCTTGGCATGTCCCGCATCCAATGCACTTTTCTCTGTCAATAATGAACGTTGAGGGAACAGCCTGCAAATACTTAACGAAAATCGCGCTTCTCCTATTCAAACCCTCATCATACTCGTCTATTGCTTCAACCGGGCATTCTTGGGCACAAATGCCGCACCCAGTGCATTTCTCACTATCGACGTATCGAGCTCTTCTCGTTACAGTAACCTTGAAGTTTCCTGCTTCACCTTCAACTTTCCTTAATTCCGAATTTGTCATAAGATGAATGTTAGCGTGTCTTCCAGCTCCCACAAGCTTCGGGGCGAGAATACACATAGCGCAGTCATTGGTTGGAAACGTCTTGTCCAGCTGCGTCATCGTGCCGCCTATACTGGGTGTATCCTCTACTACGTAGACTCTGAATCCGGAGTCTGCAAGGTCTAATGCTGCCTGTATTCCGGCGATTCCGCCGCCGACTACGAGTACTGCACCTACCTTGTCATTCATCATATCGCCTCCAACGCGATGTAGAGTGGATTGTCTCCTTCGATTCTGTCCATTTTGAGCAACCCTCTGCGTTTCATGACAACTATGTGACGCAGCACTATCTCAGAGTCTACACCTAAGTGTTTAGTCAGTTCTTCAATTGATATTGACTTGTCTTTCGCTAGAAGATAGATTCTGCTTCGGAGATACTCTTCTTTTACGCTTTCCTCCATCAGCTCGTCAAACTCTTCTTGAGCTACTTTCTCTCCGTAGACGTTTTCCTCTTCAGTGAGTTTTTTCTCTCTACCCACCAGAGTCCGTAGTCTGGAAGTACCCGCGGCGTTTTCAGCTGCTCGTACACAAGCTAAAATGGGCTCGTCAGGTTTTTCGCCAGCGAGTGCAGATGGTCCTAAGCTTTTTAGCTGATTCGTGAAATCTGTCACTATGTCCGCGAATCGTGAGCCCTCTGCAGCGGAAACCCACTCAAGTCTCAGGCGCTCTGGTTCGAGACCTGTACATGCTATGAGTCTCTTTAGCATCTTAATTCTCCGCTCTGCGTAGAGGTTTCCCTCTAGATAGTGACATTCTCCTGGGTGGCAACCCATCACCAGAACACCGTCAGCGCCGTCTGCGAACATTTCCAAAACAATGACTGGGTCGACTCTACCGCTACACATGACTCTTATAACTCTGATGTTTGGAGGATACTGGATTCGGCTCACACCGGCTAAGTCTGCACCTGCATAGGAGCACCAGTTGCAGAGGAAACCTATTATTTTAGGTTCAAATTCAACCATAGACAGCCCCCCTTAAAACGGCGAGTCCTTGAGCAATGATTTGTTCGTCTGTAAACTGGCGCATTGTGATAGCTCTCTTAGGACAACTAGCTCCACAAGTGCCGCAACCCTTGCATAGAACTTCTTTTACTCTGGCTATTCCCCTTTCATCCTTCTCTATGGCACCGTATGGACAAAGGCTTATGCAAAGTCCACATCCAACACAAAGATCCTCATCAACGTATGATACTATTCCTTCAACTTCTAACGTTTTTTTAGATAAGATGGTTGTAGCTCTGGCTGCTGCTCCACACGCTTGTGAAATGCTTTCTTCAATAAGTTTCGGCCAATGAGCCAGCCCGCAGAGAAAAATACCGTCTGTCGCAAAATCAAGTGGACGGAGCTTCACGTGAGCTTCTAGGAAAAATCCATCCTTGGTTAAAGGAACCTTCAGCATTCTTGCCAAGCGTTCACTGTCATGGTTTGGAACTATAGCTACGCTTAACGCCAGAGTGTCCGCTTCTATAGGAAACCACGTTTTTAGGACGGGTTCCCAAGCTAAAACCATTAGCTTTCCATTTTCTTGACTGACTTTGGGTTTATGTTCATCGTCATAGCGTATGAACAGAACTCCTTCATTTGCAGCTTCGCGGTAGTAGTCCTCTTTAAACCCGTATGTCCTGATGTCTTTGTACAGCACATAAACCTCGGTTTCAGGAGACCCTTCCTTGATTTTTAAGGCGTTTCTTACTGCATGTCCGCAACATATTCTTGAGCAATTCGGTCTTTCCTCTGTTCTTGCCCCAACACACTGAATCATAACAACGGTTTTGGCACTGAACCGATCCTTAGCTAGGTTCTCCTCTAATTCGTGCTGTGTAAAAACTCTAGCATCAGTCCCATAGAGATATTCGGTTGGCCTATATTCTGTGGCTCCTGTAGCCACTACGATGATCCCATGCTCAATTTGCTTTTCATTTCCATTAGAACGAATGGTTGTCCTAAAGTTTCCAACATATCCTTCGACATTGACAATTTCTGTGTTGAGGTGGACACTAATCTTTTCGTTTTCATGAATATCATTAATGATAGACCTTAACATTTCCTGCGGATTTTCAGACCCTAGCAGGTAATAGATGTGACGTAGGTGACCACCGAGTTCCTTCTCCCTCTCAACCAAATGGACTTCAAAATCTTGTCGTGCTAACTCCAAGGCAGCGGTCATTCCGGACAAACCGCCACCGATGACTAAACCGACGGGGATAACGCTTGTTACTGGCTTTTCCAAAGTTTCCAACAGACGCGTTTTCGCCACGACAGACCGAACTAGATCCTTGGCTTTCTCCGTTGCCTTTTCAGGTTCGTGCATGTGCACCCAACTACACTGATCTCGGATGTTAGCCATCTCAAACAAGTACGAGTTTAAGCCAGCTTCAGAAAGTGTTTCTCTGAATAGTGGCTCGTGAGTGCGTGGAGTGCAAGCCGCTACAACAACGCGGTTAAGGCTAAACTCTTTTATTTTTTCTCGAATTCTTACTTGAGTGTCTTGTGAGCACGTGTAAAGGTTATCTTCCGCATAAACAACGTTCGGCAGTTTCTTGGCATGCTCCACAACTTCCGGAACGTTTACTATTCCACCTATGTTTATTCCACAGTGACAGATGAACACGCCTATGCGTGGTTCTTCTCGGCTTACGTCTCTTTCTGGCGGATACTCTTTAATGGTTATCAGTTTCCCTCTTTCAGAAGCAATGGTAGCCGTTGCCTTTGCTGCAGCAGCACTAGCTTGTGCAACACTTTCGGGAATGTCCTTAGGAGCAGCAAACGCTCCACACACGAAGATTCCGAGCTTTGAAGTCTCTATCGGTGAAAAAGTATCTGTCTGGCAAAATTTGTATTTATTGAGTTTTATTCCTAAAACTTCCGCCAGTTTTTCCACGTTCTTTGGAGGACGCATTCCAACAGACAAGACAACCATGTCAAACTCTTCGGTTTTCGGTTCTCCGTCTTCTACATAATGCACGAAAAGGTCGTTTGTTAAAGGGTCTTCCTCTACGTTTGCAACCCTGGACCTTACAAACCTTACGCCATATTCTTCTCTGGCACGACTGTAATAAGCGTCAAATTCTTTCCCATATGCCCTGATGTCCATATAGAAGATTGCGCTTTCCAGTTCTATGGGAACGTGTTCGTTAGCAATAATCGCTTCTTTGATGCTGTACATGCAGCAGGCAGCGGAGCAGTAATTGTTTCCGAGTTGAGCATCACGAGAGCCTACGCATTGAATGAAAGCAATTTTCTTTGGGATTTCACCGTCCGAAGGCCTTAGGGTCAATCCGCCGTAGGGACCTGAAGCATTTAATATTCGCTCGAATTCTATGCTTGTGACTACGTTTTGGAAACGCCCATAGCCATACTCTGTTTTGAGCCTAGCGTCGAAGGATTCGAAGCCCGGAGCCAGTATGATCGAGCCCACTTCTAGGGTTGCTTCTGTGTCTTCTTGTTCGTATTCAACTGCTCCTGGTTTGCAGATTTCTTGGCAGATGCCGCAACCGATGCATTTTTCCCGGTCTATTATGTATTTTAACGGAACTGCTTGGGGGTATTCGATGTAGATGGCGCTTCTGTCGCCTAAGCCTTTATTGTATGTATCTATTGCTTCTACTGGGCATTTTTGTGCGCACAGTCCGCAGCCGTTGCATTTCTCTTCGTTTATGTAACGACTCCTTTTTCGAATTTTTACTTCGAAGTTTCCAGGTTCACCGCTCAAGCTTGTGACTTTTGCATTTGTTATTAGATTTATGTTCGGGTGTCTTCCAGCCTCGACAAGTTTGGGTGCAAGGATGCACATTGAACAGTCGTTTGTTGGAAATGTTTTGTCAAGTTGAGCCATTACTCCGCCTATGCTTGGCGACTGGTCGATTAAATAGGCTTTGAAACCGGAGTCTGCGATGTCTAGGGCTGCTTGTACTCCAGCTACCCCTCCACCCACGATAAGGACTGCACCAATCTTTCCTTCCGCCATTTCATTGAACCTCCAAGGCTTTATAGAGGGGCGTTGTCCCTTCAACGCTGTCCAAGGCTATCATTCCTTTTCTCCGCATGTTCACAATGTGGCGGAGCACAATGGCTGGTTTCATGTTAAGGACTTTAGCTAATTCCTTAACTGAAAACGGCTTTTTCCTAGCTAAAAGAAGCAATTTGTGTCGGATATACTCGGCTTTAACAACTTCATCCAGCAAAACGTTGAATTCTTCGCGTGAAATTCTTTCGCCGTAAGCATTTACGCTCTTTGTCAATTCTTTTTCTTTTCCAATTAAGGCCCTTAAACGGAAGTCTGTAACCGCGTTTTTGGCCGCTAAAACATTTTCAAGAATGTTTACGTCACGTTTCGCTCTCGCTAACGGCGAAGGCCCAAGCTTTCCTAGTTGCTTGGCAAAATCTTCTATGATTTTGGTGAATCTCACTTCTTCTATGGGTGAAAACCAACGTAGTTCTAAGCGTTCAGGTTCCATATCTGTTAAAGCAAGCAGTTTCTCTAGCACATTAACTGTGATTTCGGCGTAAGCATCGCCTTCAACGAAATGGCAATCTGGAGGAGCGCAACCAACCAGTAGAACGCCGTCTGCGCCTTTTATGAACGTTTCAAGCACTATGATTGGGTCTATTCTTCCAATGCACATCACCCGGACAACATTTACGTTGGCAACTTTTCGTATTCTGCTAACAGCCAATTCTTGTTCACTGAAGACCCAGTTGCAGACAAAGCAAACAATTTTCGGTTCTTCAAAACTCATAAGATCATCCTCCAAAGCCAGCTAGTGCACAACTTATAATCTGTTCGTTTGTCAAGCGTTCCATCGTGATTGCGTTTTCCGGGCAATGAGCAGCACAGATTCCACATCCTTTGCAGAGTTCTTCATCAACTTGTGCTACTCCTTTTTCGTTCTTGCTTATCGCTCCAAACGGGCAAATTGACACGCATATGTTACAGCCAGTGCACAAGTTTTCATCGATTATTGGTTTGTCGATTTCGCAAAGACGTGTTTCTGCTAGGCATTCGGCGCAAGGTCCACAATTGAGGCATCGGAATGCTTCAAATCTTGCTTTCCGTTTAATTCTTTCCAGAGTTTCCGCAACTTCTTCGAAGCTTACTCTAGGTTTGGGTTCGCCCTTCTTTGCCACATACCTTCGGGGCTTTTTGCTGACCGTCTCCCAATTTTTGATCCACACTGTCTCCTCAATCTCTTCTCTTCCAGCTTTCAAGTCTTGACCATTTAAGTAACGATGAATTGACACGGCGGCTCGTTTTCCAGTACCAATAGCCTCAATAATGCCTGCTGGTTTACTCTTAATCGCGTCGCCTCCAGCGAAAACACCACGTATCTTGGTTTCCAAGGTTATTGGGTTGACTGGTATTACAAAAGCTCCTGATTCTTTACCTAAAAGTTCTGGAGGTAAGGAGGAGGTTTCCGACAGTTTTCCAACAGCTATGAACACTGCTTGGTATCCTTCATTTTGCAAAGTGTCAAGATTTACGTCTTTCCCAAATTCAACATTGCACCTAATATTCACACCTAAATCTTGGATGTAAGCTATCTCATTGGCCACAACAAATTTTTCAAGAAGTGAATCAGGTATTCGGTATCGCACCATTCCCCCTGACTCCGGCGTACGCTCAAAAACAGTAACAGGATAACCAAGCTTAACAAGGTCGTAAGCTGCAGCAAGTCCAGCCGGGCCAGCTCCGATTATTGCTATCTTCCTTTTATATCTCCTTGGTATAGGTTCCCCCCTTACACGTCCTTGTTCTCGTTCAACATCGGCAACTATTCTTTTCAGGGAGCGTATCGCCACGGCCTGATCAACATTTTTTCTTGCGCAAGCTTTTTCACAGGGGGCAAGACAGACTCTTCCACAAATTGCGGGAAATGGCATGTCTTTTCTTATGAGTTCAACTGCTTCCTTGAACATGCCTCTTTGGATCAGAGAAACATATCCTTGAACATTTACGTGCGCTGGACAAGCAGCACGGCACGGTGGCAACTTTCTCTTTGTATGTATAAGGGTGCCAGTTGCCATTATGTAAACCAGCTTTACTTAGAGCTTATTTGGTCTCTGTTCAGATATATTAACTCATCTCAATTACTTTTAGTTCATTCATAGCATAAAAGTGATAAAAAGGGGATATGGAGATTGCTATTTCACTCGTAACCGGCCTTCAAGTTTGTTTACCCACTTGTTGTACTGCCTTGAACTGAGCATGTCTTTTAATTCCTGCTCTAGAGTTAGCGAGTTTTTAGGTTTGATTTCTACTATCCATCCTTCACGGTAAGGATCTTCATTAATTAGGTGCGGGTCATTTCTGAGGTTTTCGTTGAATTTGACAACTTTACCGCTGACTGGGGCGTACAAGTCGAACATGAACATCCATGTTTCAGCCACTCCGAACGGCGTCATCTTTTTGACTTCTTTTCCCATAGATTCTGTGTAGACGTATGCTATCCCCTCTAGATGTTTCTGCGCATAGTCTGATAAGCCAACCTTTATGTTTCCCTCAGGCGTTATCTGAGCCCACGTGTGTTTCGGTGTGTAAAGCAGTTGCTCGGGCACTGCAAGATATTCCTTGCGCTTTTCCGCTGGAATTCCTTCCATTCGCATTAACTCTTCTAGACGTAGTCGAATCGCCTCGGAAATGAATTCCGAAATGCTTCTGTAGCGGCCGGTTTGCAACATCTTATCAATCTCCTTTATGAGTTCTTTTCTTATGCTTACGGTTTTCCATTTAGGCATTTTATACATCTCCTTTAGGCTTGATTGATATATAACATAAATCGAAAATATATACTTAATGCATATAGAACATATAATGGTAAATACTATAAGCGAAAATGCGAAATACATATATAAAAAATCGTGATAAATACTATCAGAGGCAGCTATTATGGAAAGCAGAAAAGTTCAAAAAGTAGGTTACTCAACTATGACAGTATCACTTCCAAGCAAATGGGTAAAACAAAACGACATAAAGGCAGGTGACCTTGTTTTCATTGTGCCAGAAACAAACGGCACTTTGCGAATCGTACCAAGCGATCTGGCTAGAAAAGAAGAAGCAGAGGAATATATCATAAATGCTGATGCATGTGACGAGAAAAGATTGTTAGAAAGACTAGTTGTTGGAAGCTATATACTCGGACGAGATGTTATCAGAATAAATTCAACAAGTCGAATAAAAAGCGAGCATATAGAAGAAGTTAGGGGCATCGTCAAAAGACTTATCGGACTTGGTATATTAGAAGAAACTTCGAAAAACATTCTTCTTCAATGTTCTATTGACCCAACCAAATTTCAAATGGACATGCTGATTAGACGCTTATCCTTAATAGCTTCAACAATATATAGCGAAGCAATGCAGGCCCTCTTAGAAAAGGATACGGCACTAGCCAAGGACGCTATCAACCGTGAAGATGAAGCAGACATGATGTTCTTCTTGGCAACACGATTACTTGTTTTAGCCCAACGAAAACGAGATTTAGCAGAAAAAATCGGTGTAACTAGACTTGTCTTAATCCCTTGCACCTGTCTAATACTACAATATCTCGAACTGATTGCCGACTATTCTGCAGACATTGCAAAACGAGTGATAGAACTTGAGAAGTATAGAGCAACAATCGGCAAAAAAACACTTGAAAGAATCTATCATTTAGGCGAATTAACGCAAACGATATTCCAGAAAGCTGTAGATTGCATTTTTACAGGTGATCTGAAGATTGCAAACAACTTGTTAGAAATGCACGAAGTTCTTGAGAGTGAATTTGAACAGGAAATGCGCGAACTACCAGAAATCCCCTATTTAAGAACAATAGTTTCAACCTTAAGCAAAATCGCAGACAAAGGTGCAATAATTGCTAAGGTAGCAATTAACACGACCTTAATGAAGTCAGACAAAGAAATTGGCAAGATTCTCAAAATAAGAAAACATGAACGAACCATACCATTGTCGGTTAAGAGAAAATAGTTTATTGCTGTGGGATATTTCTTCCGCTAGGTTTAGCGCATACATAACTTAAGAAGATTAAAAAGGCAGAAGTACATATTAGTAAATAGAAAATATTCTACAGGGATTCCTGATGGAACATTTCGAAGAAGCGTTGCGAAACATCGACATTTTCTGCCGAATATTAGTAAAGAAAATTGTTGAAGATGAGAATTGTTCGCAAGACATCGTGGTTGAACCCATTGAAAACCTTCTTAGAAGAAAATACATAATAGAAGAAAGCCTAGAATCAAAACCCTTAACAAGATATTTAATCTCCCTTCCCCAGGCAGAGGAACCATTAATCGATGTGTTTGACGACGAAGATTACGTCAAAATTTTCTTACAATGTCGCTGCAAAGATCAAAAAGTGGCTATTCACACAGATGTGGATGGCCTAGAGATATGCACAAAAGAATGTCGAAAGTTAAAGCTGCCCGTGAAGCATTTGCAGATTGAAAATATGACAGTAAGATGTAATGGTAACAAGGTTCTTCAAATCGATATTCCAAAAACAAAAACTACAATAAGCTATGGCAAATAACCATTTTGAACAAATTTAAATAACGCGTCAAATTCGCTCTTTTCCACGCGTGTTTACTTCCCTACCAAAATGTGACATGTTCCATATTCGTTCATGTATGTAGTAGATAGCAGTTTTCGATAGTAGTTCTAGGGAGCCGACACCTGCACTGATGATTAAATTTCTAGTGAACAGAAATACTAGAAGAATTGTGGTGGAAGTTGCCACTATACGCCAAGATATTGCTTTGGCTAAGCTCCTTACATGTTTTTCCATGAGATGACCTCCTTTTAACTATGAATTCAAGGATGACCATTCTTCCTTTGTTTCTTTAATCTTTTTCTCTATTCCTGTAAACTTTGGGACAAACGAATATCACTAGGCAATCACTAAAACCTCACAGAAGGAAAAACGGCTTATGGAAGCGAGAAATCGAGAAAATCTTCAAGAAAAAACATTTACAGAATAAAAATCAAAAAAGGTGGAGCTAAATGTTGACTATTCGCTCGTAGTTGAGGATTAGGTCTATGATTTCACCGTAGTCTAAAACCTTGATTTCTGAACGAAGCAGCCTCATTAAGCCTCGCAACTCAACATCTTTCTCAGCTGCAAATACGGGCATACCGCGCCTTAATGCTTCTGCAAGCATTCCGTTTCCATTTTTTCCTTTGCATCCGAAGTAAACTGCGTCTTGCAACAGACAAATTCCAACTTCACTGCCTTTGTGTTCAAAAGCGAGCTTTATACTCATTGGATCCATATCAGTTACAAAATAAAGTATTCTAGCCATAAAAAATCACCTAAAATGTTAAGGTAGCGTCAGCCTCAGCTATTACGTTAAGGATTTCGCTGCGTTCTTTTACCGTGACGGCATCCACTAAATCTCTTTTCGTTAGTCCACGCTCTTCCAGCGAATCTTTGTCAATGAATACTGGAATTTCAGTTTCCTTCAGGAAATCTAGATGGTGCTTGTAAAGTGTCATGTCAACTTCTTTCAGGAACGCATATACGCTGTCCCCTATGGAAACGACTTTTGTTTCGGATGCACTGACTGCAACTGCCACTCGTAAACCTTCAGCTGGAAATAGCGAGCCGTGAGGAGGTTTCCTTAATATGATAACAATTGTTTTGGACATACTTCTTCTCTTCCTTTATGAGATTACTAGAACTCTGTCGGATTCTTCCACGATGTCTGCAATGTCGGGTGTTCCAGCTCTTTTAGCGCCCTCGATGAAGATTTTTGTTCCTCTTACAAGCATACAGAGTGTGCATAAGCGAACTTCTGCTCCTTTTGCTATTAGTTCTCTGAATTGTTCTTCTATGTTGGTTACGCCTGGAACTTTCTTTTGTCCTGTTTTCACACAGTTAACCGCATCCATGTAGCAGAAAATCTTAACATTCATGCCTTTCTCTAAAGCTGCTTTCGCTAGCTCAATTGTTGTTTCCGGACTCTCAGACTGGTAAGGCCCTGAAAAGAAGAGAAAGCCTATTGTCGCCATGCTATCCCCTCAGGAACATAATGTATGCTGCTACCCAGCATCCCAAGATTATGAATGCTCCGCCAAGTATACTGCTTAGCGCTAGTTGAGGTATACCGCTTAGTATATGTCCAATGTTGCACGCTGTTCCGATGACTGCTCCAATGCCCATGACGAGTCCGCCGATGAACTGTTGCAGTAGTCGCCTTGCATTTGGGGCTCTTAATTTGAATTCACCTGCTATGCCAGCGGCGACAGCAGCACCTATCACTACGCCAATTACTAGGAATGTGAACCAGTTTAGCTTTTCAGGATTACCAGTTATTAGAGCATCCAGAAAACCAAACCATCCGCCGGAAATTCCCAAAGCATACTTCTTTAATGCTAGGAAGGCTATTATGCCAACGATCCCTATGGCGATGCCAGTAATCCACCAGTTCCAACCCTTCTTGAAGATTTTTTCGTACAGTGTTCCTTCCACCTTGGTTTCTTCGCCTCCGCGTTTCCATGTCAGAACAGCCATAATGATAATAGATATGATTATCACGAAAATCCATGGATTTAAACCGAAGACATTGGCTAATGTTAGATTTGAGTTTCCCACATAAGGTCCAGGGTTATCTGCAGTTATCGCTTTCAAAAAGCCTTCAGTGGGTTGCAGATATGATTTCAACTCCATCAAAGCGCCTCCAGAGGTTATAACACCGCCAATCATTAAACCGAGCAATGCAACGAAGGATCCCATCATGCCTTCTCCAACTCTATAGGTGGTTCCACTGGCACAACCCGCGGCTAAAACCATGCCAACGCCGAAGACGAAGCCGCCGACAATCATTGCACCCCAATATACTGTCTTTGGATATAGTTGAATATATCCCATCGTTGCCATGAGGTGAAAACCAATCATCTGAACAACTATTGCCAGTCCAACCGCCTTAAGCAGTGTGTATTCTTTCATCAGTATGATGTCTCTGAATGCTGAGTTCATACAGAAACGTCCACGTTGCAATACAAAACCGAAGATTATCCCCACTACTAGCCCAGAAATCATCAGTGACGTATCTATCAAGTTTATAACCTCGCTACTTTATCTTTATCAGTATTCTCCATTCGCCTGTACCTGTTTTCTCGGTTTTCAGAATCTCATGTCCCATCTTCTCAATTGATCGCGGCATTCGTTCCGCAGATAGTGGATAGTCAAGAAGTACCTCTAGTATTTCACCTGATTTCATCTTCTTCACTTTCTTCTGAGTTTTCACGTCTGGGTATGGACACACTTCTCCTCTAACATCTAAAGTTTCAGTTGGTTTCACATCTGAATTCATTTTGTCACATCCTTACATTCTGTTGAAGCTACCTTCTAAAAGGAAGGCATTTTTAAGTTTTTTGAAAGCAAACACCCCAAAGATATGTTATGTGTAACGCAAACGCATGTTACCCATAACGCAGACATTTACAAAAAGCCGTGAAAGAAACTAATGAAAATGGGCTGAAAGGAGTGTTAGGACTAGCTAACTTAACTAAAGGATTGAAATTTCGATGAAAGTTGCGACAACAGTTTTTTCGCATTTCGGATATTGCTGATTTTTCTTCGACAGGTATGGCACAATTCCATTGCAGTTTTTAGGTCTCTGTGGAAATCTTTGTATTCACTGACTTCGTTCTCTATTCTTTCAAGCGCCCAGTCAATTTGGCGTGCTGGTATAAAGTACGTTCCACAGGAAGCACATTTGAACAAGTCTACTTCATTTGTGACGTTTGCCGTGTTTCGGTTGTCTGTTAGCATATGGTATTCTTTTGTTAGTTTTATGGCTTCAGTTGGACATTCATCTTGGCAGAAGGCACAGAAGGAACAGTGTCCATAATCAACCTTTATGAAGCGTTTTCCATTGTCTTCTAAAATATCAATGGCATCAGAACTGCAGACTTGGGCGCATGCACCACAGCCCATGCATTTTTCGCTATCGAACTCGTGTTTTCCTCTGAAACCTTCAGGAGTCGCCCAATAATCCTCTTTTTCCTCTAAAGTTGCCCCTAAGGCTCTTGCGACTGCCGTCACGATTGCTTGTGGTCTTGGTGGACATCCGGAAATGTAAAAGTTGACTGGAACTATCTGGTCTGGTGGTCCGACCATCGGATAGCCTTTATCGAAAATCTCTTTTGTAATGGCGCAGTTGCCAACAGCTACCACAAGTTTTGGTGGCTTAAGCTTTTCATAAGCTTTCTTTAATTCTTCTCTTCCTTTAACGTTTATACCGCCTGTTATTGCCAGAACGTTTGCTTCTTCTGGTGTAAAAACAACTTCTACACCCAAATCAGCGAGTTTATAGCGTGGAACGAGACATTCCAATATTTGGACATCGCATCCGTTGCATCCGGCAGACATAAACCGATAAATTGAAGTTTTTCCGCTCATAAATCTTCCTCCTACTTCAAAATCATCCTCCGTTCTTTGCCAGCCTTTGCATCCAAAACTGTTAGGCGATCGGTACATGCAAAGCATGGGTCGATGCTTTCAATTATGATTCTAGCATTCTGAAGCAAGTCTCCGCGAAGCATCTCAATTAGAGTGAAGTCGTTTGCAAAGGAAGGCGTTCTGACTTTAACCCTTTCTGGAATGTTTGTTCCGTTTGATTTAATGTAGTAGACAAGTTCCCCGCGTGGAGCCTCTGCTCTTCCAACCTCTTCCTTCTCCAGTGGTTCGCCAGGTTTTATCGCAATCTCTCCGCTTGGAAGATTGTCTAAGGCTTGTTCGATTATTTTTATGCTTTCAAGGGTTTCTCTGGCTCTAACAAGTGATTTGGCGCGCACATCACCCTCTTCTTCTGTTATTACTTCAAAGTCCAGTTTTCCATAGGCGGCATATGGATCGTCCTTGCGAACGTCGCTGTTTATTCCTGAACCACGAAGTGTGGGACCTACTGCGCCTAGATCCAAGGCTTTTTCTTTAGGCAGTATGCCTATCCCTTTAGTTTTCTTTGCGAGGCTTCCATTCTCATCTAAGAGTGCCAGCAAGTAGTTTGAGAGGGCTTTCATGTTATGCGTTACTTTTCGGATTTTCTCTGTTTTTTGTGGAGTTAGGTCTCTTCTAACGCCGCCGATCGTGTTTATGAGATAGTTTATCCTGTTTCCAGTCAAATATTCTAGTAAATCTTGGATTTGCTCACGCTCCCCCATAATTTTCATGAATGCATTAGTCTCATGCAAACTGTGGGCGACAACGCCGAACCACAGGTAATGGCTGTGCAGCCGCTCTATTTCCATGTAGATACATCGCAAGAATCTAGCGCGATCTGGAACAGTTACGTCTATCACTCCTTCTGCTGTTTGGACATAGCAAAGTGTATGCACTCCCGAACAGATTCCACAGATACGTTCGGCAAGCGCAAGATTCTGCATGTAAGTCTTCGTAGTGAACAGTTTCTCTATGCCACGATGCACATACCCTAACTCGATGTTAGCGTCAATTATTTTGTTGTTTTCCACAACTAATTCGAAGCGTTCGGGTTCCAGTAGTTGTGGACGATAGGGTCCAATCTGGACTATTTCAGGCATTTTAGGTTGCCTCCATTTTTTGAGCTAACTGCAAAACTGGGCTCTTATGAAATTCAAGATGCAAATCTTTTGATGAAACCCCGAATGATATTGCCATCAGCTCCATTAGGTTGATGCATGGAATCCTGTATTGTACACCATACTGTTTGAGCATTATCTGACCTATTTCAAACTGTATTTGGCAAGCTGGACATGACAAAACTACGGCGTCGACTCCAGCTTCTTTTATATGTCTCAACTTCAGAAGCAGCCTCTGCTTCAGCGAAAACTCCTCGTCTGCTTGCATGCTTGGGTATCCGCAACATAAACGCTCAATTCCGTAATCAACAATTTCAACGCCTGTTACTCGGGTCAATTCTTTCATCATGTTCGGTTTCCGGTTGATGTCTCCTCCATTGGGTTCGCGGTACATATGGCATCCGTAGTGAAGAGCCACTCGGATTCGCTGAGGCTTAACTACGTGTTGTTTGATTTTGTCAACACCTATCTCTTCGTAAAGAACCTCAACGGCATGTTTGACTTTTACTTCTCCAGCGTACTCCTTGCCATAAGGTTTCAGAATCTCATTTATTTTATGCAGTTCCTCCGGTTCATGTTTTAGAACCTCATTAGTTTCAACTAAGGTCTCATAGCAACCATTACATAATGTCATCAAGTCCAGTCCAAGTTCTTCTGCTAATGCTAGATTTCTCGCCGACACTGCCAGCCAAGCGGTTTTATCCAACAGCCTTGAGATTACTGGTTCTGGACAGCATGAATAGCCTAAAAGGTCAACTGCTTCTAGTCCTATTTTTTCAAAAACTTTCCTTGAGGCTATTTCAATGCTTGGAATTCGCATTGGAATTTGGCAGCCGAGGAATGATGCATATCTAACCATTCTTCATAATCCTCCATCACTTATGTCGTAGTCGTTTCTTCTTCCAATCAAAACCAGCCTTCTTAGCGAAGCTTGTGTCCTTCATGATTCCGTGGAATTCTTGCATTGCTTTCTCATCTGTAAAGGCAAAAGGTGGAGTCTTAGGTAAGCCTGCTTCTTCACGTTTTTTCTGCATGAATGCGGATATGGGAGCCACGCAGCTGGTTGATATTAACGCTTCAGCCACAGGTCTCGCTTGCTTCGGAAGCTCTCCTTCTAGTGGTCTTCTCAGTGGTCGCTTGTCATCTGGCCAATCCTTTGTCAATATCAAATACTGTGGCTTAGGGTGATTCACAAGTTTTATTCCAAACAGTTCACCGATTTCTCTTTCAATGAAGTTTGCAGCGGGGATTATGTCTACAATGGATTCTAGTGTGTTGTCTTCTTTGCGTTTTTCACTCCTCAGCGTTACAACGGCTCCATCTACATGGAAGTGGTACAAGAATTCGAAATCCAAGCCATGGTCAACAACGGAAATTGTCATAAAACGGAGCGTTTGAAACCGCCTTTTCATAGTATTGACGGCTTTTCTAAGAGTCGTTACCTTTATTCTAACGAAAACTCTTCTCTCACGGGGTTTCGATGCTTCAATAAGGTCTTCGCCCAGTTCCTGCTTCAGATAAGCTATTATCTCATTTTCTGAAATCATCACGTCAACACCTCTACGTAGTGTTTCTTATTAAATTCCCACGCCTCTTGTCTAGTTGCAACTCGTATGGCTTGTGGAGAACAGAACTTGGCGCATTGCGGGTCTCCATCACAGAAGTCGCATTTCATTGAAATTTTATAATCTGCGTTGAACCATGGAACTGAAAGTGGACAGGCGAAAGTGCATGTTTTGCATCCTATGCATCTCATAGGGTTTATTCGCACCAACCCAGTTTCTTCATCTTTGATTGCTGCTTCGCTTGGGCAGGCAGCAACGCAGATTGGTTCGTCACAGTGTTGGCAGTAAATTGCTTCGAATTCAGCATTTTTCTCGCTGAACTGTACGTGCAGATGGGCTTTTTCAAGGTTAAAATGTTTGAAATGATAAAAGGTGCAAGCAATCTCACAGTAGCGGCAGCCAGTGCATCTTTGAGGGTCGTAGAGAAGTACCTTTTGTTCTTCAACTTGGACTTTTTCCATCGGCTTACCTCAAGATATCTTTAGATTTTGAAGTAAATATGATTTAAACTTGACTTATTTAGGTTTTCCGTAAACGTCTGAATATCACCGCGTACTTGAAACACTAAATAAACAGTAAAGTTGACACTAGAAAATGCGTTTAAGAAATGGTTGAAGAACTACGGCAAACTTATGATTTTGGGTATAGAGACTTTAAGGAGAAATGACACTTCAGGATTGAAAATCTCAAAAAATGCTTAGAGGTAGAGCTGGATAATTCCAAAGAAGGAAAGGAACCTCAAGCGAAGAGCTTCTGCAGGAGGTTGCTTCTCCAACCAAGAGTCATCGTTCATGAAAAAAGAAAACGATATGTTTTTTAATAGCCTTAACTTGCACAGATTCGAATTTGCCCTATTTGGAACAAAGAGATGACATTGGTGCGTGCGAAAATCAGAGTCACCGGCATAGTTCAAGGCGTAGGCTTCCGTCCATTCATTTACCGTATCGCCGTGAAAAACGATTTAAACGGCTATGTAAGGAATAGAGGCGATGCAGGAGTAGAAATACTCTTAGAAGGCAGAGAAGAGAACATTAGAAGTTTTTTGAGGGATTTAAAAGAGAAAAAACCTCCTTTAGCACAGATTTATGAAATAATCACATTGCCTTTGAAAGGAAAAAACGAGTACAAAGCTTTCACAATTTTGAAGAGTTCTGACGAAGCTGAGCTTTCTGGCTCGGTCATCCCCCCGGACATAGCCATTTGTGATGAATGCTTGAAAGATCTTAGAGATCCAGAAAATCCGAGATATGAATATTTCTTTATCACCTGCACAAACTGTGGTCCAAGATACACTATTATTGAAAGGCTTCCGTACGACCGAGAGAACACAACCATGAGAGACTTCCCAATGTGTAATTTCTGCAAAAGCGAATACACAAATCCTTTGAACAGACGTTTCCACGCACAAACAGTTGCTTGTCCAAAATGTGGTCCAAAGGCATACTTGACAACAAAAGAAGGCAAATCAGTAGAGAATAAAGACCATATACGAGAAGCTGGGAAGCTTCTTTCAGAAGGCTTTATTGTCGCCATTAAAGGATACGGCGGCTTCCATGTTGCCACTGCAACAACTATGGATAAGCCTTTAATCAGGCTTAGAAAGGTTAAGCATAGAAGACACAAGCCCCTCGCGATTATGGCTAAAAGTTTGGAAACCGTAAAATCTTTTGCAGAAGTAGGCGCAGAAGAAAGTGAGCTTCTAACAGCTTATACTCGTCCGATAGTGCTTTTGAACAAAAGTGAAAATTATTATCTGTCGGATTTGATTGCTCCAGGCCTGCACAATGTAGGTGTTATGCTTCCTTACACTGGTTTGCATTACATGCTTTTCGATAAGGTGGATGAGCCAGCGTTTGTGATGACAAGTGCGAATCCTCCGAACCAGCCGATAATAAAGAATGATAAAGAAGCCTTAAGGAGATTAGGCGACACTGTGGATTACTTCTTGTTTCATGACAGACAAATTGCTCACAGATGCGACGACTCAGTTATTCGTCTGCATAATAATCATCAAGTCTTCTTGAGGCGTTCAAGGGGATACGCACCAGCGCCCATAATACTGAAAGAAAAAGCTAAACGCTGCGTAATGGGTTTAGGTGGAGAACTGAACAATACTGGATGTGTTTTGTTAAGGAATAAGGCGTTTGTTTCTCAGCATATAGGCGATGTGGAAAACATTGAAACACAAGATTTTTTGGAAAACTCAACCAAACACTTGATTCGTCTAACAAACGGCAAGGTTGAAACAGTTGCATGTGATCTTCACCCAAAATTCACAACAACAAAGCTTGCCCAAGATCTTGCTGACGAAAATGGTTGGCGATTAATCCAAGTTCAGCATCACTATGCACATGTTGCTGCTTTGATGGCAGAGCATAACGCAAAGGAAATTGTTGGTATTTGCTGTGATGGGTACGGATATGGCTTAGATGGTGAAGCTTGGGGTGGTGAAATCTTATTCTGCACCCGAGATTTTCCCGATTTTGAACGTTTAGCTCACCTTCAGAAGCAGCCGCTAATCGGCGGGGATTTGGCGACACGTTACCCGTTGAGAGTTGCAGCGGGAATGTTGCATGAAAAAGTGGATGTGCAAAGATGGCTTCTACAGAATCAACAGTATTTTCCGCATGGTGAAAAAGAGGTTCAGATAATTCTTCATCAGCTTGAGAAGGGAAACAAAATAATTGAAACATCCAGTTGTGGAAGGGTGTTGGATGCGGTTGCAGCCGTTTTAGGCATATGCTATGAACGTACTTATGAGGGTGAACCAGCCATGAAATTGGAAGCTGCAGCAATTAAGGGCAGAGATGTCTTACAGTTTAAACCGATAATAAAAAATGACGTTTTAGACACTACTCAGTTGCTTCTGGAAATATTTAAGAATCGGCGGAAATATTCTAAGGCTGATTTGGCGTATTCTGCTCATGCATACTTGGGTAAGGGCTTAGCCAGGTTGGCGATTGAAAAGGCGTTAGAAAAAGGCGTCAAAACGGTAGGTTTTTCGGGTGGGGTTGCATGCAACGAGATTTTAGTTTCTGTTATGCGGAGGGTTGTTGAAGCTTCTGGTTTGGAGTTTCTGGTTCATGAGGTTGTTCCGCCGGGTGATGGTGGCTTGTCTTTTGGGCAGGCTGTTGTGGCTGGTTTTTCGTAGTTTTGAGCGTAATGGATTTATCTGTGTGCTTGTTCACGTAAGTGTGATACTAATGTGCTTGGCAATTCCAGCAAAAGTTGTAAACATCAAGGGTGACGGCGCCCGAGTGGATTTTGGTGAGGGTGTTTTGAGAGAGGTGAATGTGATGCTTGTGGATGCTAAGGTGGGGGATTATGTTTTGGTTCATGCTGGTTATGCGATTGAGGTTTTAAGTGAAGAAGAAGCTCTGGAGACTTTGCGTTTGTGGAATGAAATTTTAGACGCGGCAGAGGCATAGGCTGATGGTTGAAAGTTTGAGGTTTAGGGATGCGGCTTTAGCGAAACGTGTTGTTGAAAAAATACGTAGGCTTGCATCGAAACAAGAGACGGTTAAGATTTGTCATGTTTGTGGTACTCATGAGTGGACTATTACTCATTTTGGGTTGCGCAGTCTTTTGCCTTCTAATGTGGAGGTTATAGCTGGACCGGGATGTCCAGTTTGCATTGTACCAGCGTCAGAGTTTGACGAGGCTATACAGTTAGCGTTGAAAGGTATGGTTGTTGCGTGTTTTGGTGATGTTTTGCGTGTTCCAGGCTCTAAAATGTCTCTTCTAGATGCCAAAGCCGAAGGTGCTGATATCCGTGTTGTTTATGGTGTGGGTGACGCGGTTAAAATGGCTGAAAAAGAAAAGGATAAGGAGTTTGTTTTTTTCGCTGTTGGTTTTGAAACGACAGCGCCTTCCACAGCGGTTGAAGTTGTGAAAAAGCCACCTGAAAATATCAGCTTTCTGGTTTCTCATCGCCTTATTCCTCCAGCCATGAGACTTCTGGTGGAGATGAAAGACTTAAGTTTGAACGGTTTTGTTGCGCCGGGTCATGTTAGCACTATTATTGGGGTTAAGCCTTACAAGGTTTTTCCAGAGCTTTATGGTATGCCGACTGTTGTTGCTGGTTTTGAACCGTTAGACATTTTGTTCGGAGTTTACATGATATTGAAACAACTAAGCGAAGGTAAACCACGCTTAGAAAACGAGTATGTACGGGCTGTTCGTCAGGAAGGTAATGTTAAGGCTCAGGAATTGATGAAAAAAGTTTTGGAAGTGGTGGATGGCAACTGGCGTGGACTCGGCACAATTCCATCTTCAACTCTTGAGCTTCGGGAGGAATACGAAACGTTTGATGCACATTTGAAGTATGGCGTAAAAGTGGAAGATGGTGTGGACATACAGCCAGGCTGTAAATGTCATCTTGTAATTATTGGAAAGATCAAGCCGACAGAATGTCCATTATTCATGAAGGCATGCACTCCGCAGAAACCTGTAGGTCCATGCATGGTGAGCAGTGAAGGGACATGCCAAATATGGGCAAAAGCTTCAAAACTCACTTAGCACGTTTTTGGCAATGGTGAACGGGTATCCTCGGCTTAGTGGTCTCACGAACCTCACAGGAACAGTGAAAAGATGGCACTTGAATCGCACCGCTACTACCAAGAAACACAAGTTCACACGAGACCACCTTTCAATTTTCTAGACTGAGAAATACAAACTATGCTCCTCTTAACGCTCAATCAGTAGGTAGTCGTAAAACATGTATTGGGTTTTGGTTAAAAAGCAGACTAGCATATTCTTTAACTTGTTTTCACTAGGATAAAAAAACATGGAAAAAATGTTTTTTATGGTAAAAGATGTTAGCTTGAACTAATATCTTCTTCTTGGGGGTCTTCTTTTTTGCCAACATTCTCGACAGTAAACAGGCCTACTTGGGTCAGGCTTGAATGGAACTTCACATTCCTTCCCACAATCAGCACAGACTGCCTTGTACATCGTTCTATCAGACATATACTACTTCATCTCCTTGCATTTCATGTGCAAAACGGTTTATTGCACAACGAAGCTATTCCATAATAGTCTCTTATAAACTTGCCCCTCCAAAACATGCGCATCAGTTTTATGAAAATCAAAGCTTAATTACGAAAACGTCTTTTATTGTGGCAAAGGTGAAAAAACTTGAATGCAAACGAAAAATTCGAGGAACTCGAAAAAGAAATGTTCAACAAATTCTTCGAAAAGAACCCTCACTTCGCGAGTTACTTGGGTCTCCACGACCCCTACGACCATTTGCTTCCAAAAGGCGACACTGCACACGTGCTTGGAAACCTGAAACTGCTTGAAGAAGCTACTAAACGCATGAAAGAAACAATAGACTACGAAGATTTGAACGATGCTAACAGGATAGACTGGCAAGTAATAGAGAAGGCTCTCGAAATGGGCAAATTCGATTTTCACGAACGCCGTATGCACGAACTGAACCCAGACGCCTTCCAGGAAGTTGGCGGCGTCTTCTTTAACATGATCACTAAAGACTATGCACCTCTAGAGAAGCGAATCGACTCCATCATAGCAAGACTAGAAAAACTCCCAAAATACCTGAAGGAGTTCCAATCAAGATTCGAAAATTCCAAACCTGTAAAGCTGTGGACCGAAGTCGCCATCGAATCAGCAAAACAGATACCCGGACTATTCCAGTTCATTGCTGTATCAACGAAAGGCAAGATTCCTGAAGAACTTCACGGAAGACTAGTGAAAACCTCGACTGATTTGATGCAACCTTTTCAAGAGCATATGCAGTGGCTGGAAAGCCTTAAGCCAAAGACAACTGAGAACTGGGCTCTAGGCAAGGATAAATTCGAGAAACTAATTCAGCTACGTGGCCTCGGAATGACCTCGGAAGAAATCTATCAACTCGGCGTCAAATATCTCAAGGAGTTGAAGGAGGAAAGAACACGCATAGCTGCACAAATTGCACCAGACAAAAGCGTCGAAGAAGTTATGAAAATGATTGAACAGAACGCTCCTAAAACCTTTGAAGAAGCCTTGAACGCGACAAGAAAGGCAATGGAAGAAGCAAAACAATTCATCATTAAAAACGGCATTGCCACGGTTTATGAGGGAGACAAGCTGATTGTTGAGGAAACTCCAGCTTTCTTGGCACCCCTCATTCCGTTCGCGGCCATGTCGATGCCGTCGAGATTTGACAAGCCAATGATAGGCATCTACGTGGTTACCCGACCAAGAGACATTGCAAACCTAGGTAGTCACCTGAACTACGCAAGCATTCGGAACACTGCTGTTCACGAAGCATTTCCAGGACATTTCCTCCAAGGGTCAATCTCAAACAGAAGCTCTCTAATACACATACTTGCTGACGGAACAGAGACAGTTGAGGGCTGGGCTCACTACTGTGAGCAAATGATGCTGGAACGCGGTTACGTAACAAGCTTAGAATCGAAACTGATACAGATCAACGACGTAATCTGGCGCGCCGTGAGAATAATCGTAGACGTAAAACTGTCACGAGGTGAGATGGGTGTTGACGAAGCTATTGAAATGTTGATGAAGGAAGCTGGAATGTCAAAAGAAGCCGCCACTGCAGAGGTAAGACGCTACACGCAAACACCCAGCTACGCGCTTTCATACTTACTAGGCAAACACTTGATCCTGCAGTTGCGAGAAGAAGTAAAACAGAAAATGGGAATGGAATACACCGAGAAATCCTTCCACGACACTATCACGGCAAACGGATACTTGCCAATCTCACTGCTAAGAAAAGTGTTCAACCAAAAAATAACAAAACTGACGGCTTAATCGAACATTTCAGAAAAAGCTTGAAGTGCAATAAAGCGCTGTTCCTCTACTATTTTTTCTATAGTTCCCCAGTCATTTCTGGGGGCAAGTGTGAGCGAGCAGGTTGCCTAGCCGTATTCACGTAAAAGCTAACATATTCTTGGCACTGGATCTCCTACTGGTCTGCTTATTATTCTTTTTCCACCTACTACTGTCTGCATGGCTACACCTGTGAAATCTGCTGTTGCTTCACCGATTATTTCCGCTTCTCTCCCCTCTTCGTTTGCTCTCAAAAGTCGCAGAACTTCTTCAGCCTTTTCCCTCACTACACCCATGACAACTTTACCTTCATTTCCAATTTCAAGCGGATCTAAGCCCAACATTTCGCAAGCTGCTTGCACATCCTTTCTAACTGGAATCTTATCCTCGTAAACTAATATGCCTACATCTGATTTTTCGCTAAACTCGTTTAGAGCGTCTGCCAAACCGCCTCTTGTTGGGTCTTTCATAGCAACTATCCCGCCGACTTCCCCGAGTGAACGTTGAATTATGCGGTTTAATGGTTTAACATCTGATTTTATGCCGCTTCCGAAGCTTAGTCCTTCCTGTGCAGACAAAACAGCTAAGCCGTGGTCGCCAATCGTGCCGGACAATAGTATTTTGTCTCCAGCTCTCAAGTTTGAGTCTAGAATCCAGCGGGCTTCAAAATTGCTTCTGAACTGTTTAACAACGCTAAGATTCTTTTCTAAAGCAGCATTTCTTCTGCCAATTCCAGAGGTGTTTATGACGCAGCCGCCTAAACTTCCTTTCTCAACAACCTTTGTGTCGCCAGTGATGATACTCACTTTAGCTTCAAGGCATGTCCGCTGCATGCTGGCTAAAATACGTTCAAAATCAGTTAGGAGCAAACCCTCTTCTAAAACAAAACCACAAGCTAAAGCATAGGGTTCAGCACCTAAAACTGCAATGTCATTTACGGTACCAGCCACAGCTATGCGTCCAATGTCTCCACCTGGAAAGAAAATCGGCTTAACAGCATGCGAATCACTCTTTAAAACAATGCCGTTCACAACGGCTGCATCATCCAAAGCCTCAAGCGGCACTTCAACGTTAGCTGTAGCACGAAAATGTTTCACAATGTATTTTTTTACTAGACTGTGCATGACTGTTCCTCCTGCGCCGTGCAACATCGTGATGCATTCATTTTTGGCATTCAATTGTTTTCACCACTTGTGGATAATAACAAGCGTTCTTTCTTGAATCTCTTTCCTTTTAACGCTATTCTTAAATAGGTTTTAACTTAGGCTTTCATTATGCACGAATGGGCTTTGGCTGAAGCAGTAATTTCCACGGTTTCTCAAATTGCAGAAAAGGAAGGCTTGAAAGAAATTGCAGAAGTGGAAATAAAGGTTGGTGAACTGCAGCAAATAGAACTGGATATTTTAGAGTTTGCGCTGTCACAGCTTAAAACTCTGAAATTCAAAAACGTAAAATTCCGCATAAAAACAGTAAAGGCAGAACTCAAGTGCAGAGTTTGCACACATGAATGGATTTTCAGAAAAGAGAAAATAAACGAAGAAGTAGCAGAAGCCATACATTTCGTTCCAGAAATCGCCCACACATACATTAAATGCCCAAAATGTGGCAGTCCAGACTTCGAGATTTTGAAGGGACGTGGGATTTGGCTTGAAAGCGTGAGGGGGTTGAAATAGCATGGGTGACCCGAGAATAGGCATAATTGAGGAGAGACTGAAAGGGGTAAACAGAATAGTCGCTGTTTCAAGTGGTAAAGGTGGCGTGGGTAAGAGCCTAATCGCGTCTACATTGGCTTTAACACTGGCGAGGAGAGGCTATAAAGTGGGTCTTTTCGACTTGGATTTTACAAGTCCGTCGACACATGTTATTTTGGGCGTTGAAGGTTTGCAGCCGAGGGAGGAAAAGGGTATAATTCCGCCGCAGGTTTATGGTTTAAAGTATATGTCAATAGTTTACTATTCAGGCGAGTATGCCTCTCCATTGAGAGGCGTGGACGTTTCAAATGCATTGATAGAATTGCTTGCGATAACAAGGTGGAACAACTTGGATTTCTTGATAGTAGACATGCCTCCTGGAATAAGCGACGCAACTTTAGACGTCATCAGACTCGTCAAGAGAATAGAATTTGTCGTAATTACTACGCCTTCTCGGCTGGCTTTCGAAACTGTTAGAAAACTGATAGATTTGCTTTCAGAGTTGGGAATTCCCATAATGGGTGTTGTTGAAAACATGAAGATGAAGGAATCTCGGTTTATTCAGCAACAAATCGAAGGCAGAGGCATAAAGTTCTGGGGAGACACACCGTTTGATGCTGAACTTGAAGAAGCCATAGGAGATGTAAACAAGTTATTGGCGACGCAATTCAGTAAGAAACTAGGAGAGATAGAAAAGCTGAAAGCATGATTGAAGCTTAGCCGGGAATCAGCGAGGTGCTCTCTGGAATATGTCTAGTTTTAGGACGAGAAATGCAAGGGTTGTGGCAACAATCGCTAGTACGTAGAATCCTGCTCCGGTGGCTACGCCTATGGAGGCAACGATCCAGAGGGTTGCTGCTGTTGTTAGTCCTATGATTTTTTCTTCAGTTTTGAGTATGGTGCCGGCTCCGAGAAAGCCTATTCCAACGATAATGGAAGCGGCTACGCGGGAAGGATCTGCTCCTAGGAAGGCATGTAAAGATAAAATCGTAAGAAGGGCTGAGCCTAGTCCGACGAGGATGTGAGTTCTTAAACCCGCTGGTTTGAGGCTTACTTCTCTTTCGAGACCTACAAGTCCGCTGAGTACAAAACCCAGAATCAACCTGGCAACCAGTTCTAATTCAAGATTTATGATTGTGGTCTTGTTAAAAGTCGTATATATATGTTTAAATCTGCACCTCGACAACGACACGCTTGAATAACCAAAATCTCTGCTAAAAAGGGAGAATGGCATCTGCAGATTTTCTGCGGTATATTTAAATAATTGTGCCAGAATAAGTTACCCAAGGGGAAACAAAATTGTCTCTAGACGAAAGAGTCCAAATGCTTAATGTCGTTGCACAAACCGAACACGGTGTAAGAGAATTAATCCAGAAGTTAAGATGGAAACCCTCACGCGTTATCTCCTTGTTGGAACAGATGAAAGATGAAGGGCTCATAGAGTTGCAGAAAAATAGCGCGCGCAATTCCAAACGAGGGAGACCCAAAAAGATTATGATGTGCACGTCTCTTGGTTATGAGTTTCTTGAAGCTTATCGGAGACTAAGAATGAAGCCGCTTAGAGCGCGAAGAGAAGATTTGGAACACGCGGTAGAAGACGCACTGTACACGGAGAGACTTGTTGCAAATGGACATTCACCCTTTAAACTTTTCATGGAGTTGAACACTATTGTTCACAATATTAAGATCTCTTCAGAGGCTAGTGGGACTATTCGAGGATAAGAATATCCCCTATATGATAATCGGCGGTTATGCTCTTCCTTTCTATGGAAGAATAAGGACAACTATTGATCTTGATTTGGCTGTAGGAATAAGAACTGAGGAAGAATTAACCCAATTTCATGATTGGCTGCGACTGATAGATTTTGAAGCGACTGTCTATTCGCCCTTAAACCCTGTTATTGTCGTTCTTGATCAAAAAGAGAAGGTAGAGATAGAATTATGGCGTAAACCAGACGGAATTGTTTTTGATGATGAAACGCTTAGAAGAAGGAGGAAAGTCAAAATGGATGTTGATGTTGAGGCATGGATTGTTTCTCCAGAGGATTTCATAGTGAACAAGTTAGCTAGACCCGACCGAGGCGTGATCGATGAACAGGATGTTAAAAGTGTATTAATTAGGCAGGAGGGCAAATTAGACGAAAAATATCTCAAGAAAAGAGCCGAAGATGCAGAGGTGCTTACAATATTAGAGCGCATCCGAACGTAGTTGCTGACAAACATAAGAAATCGATTAAGCCTACAGGATAACCCCATAGTAAGATGTATATTAGCGCGCAGTCTACTTTTTCGTTAGGTATTGGTGTATGGCTTTTGCTGCTTTTTTTCCTGCTCCCATGGCAGATATGACTGTTGCTGCGCCTGTCACTATGTCTCCTCCTGCATAGACGCCTTGGATGCTTGTTTTTCCGTTTTCATCAGCTACTATTGTGCCGTGTTTTGTAACTTCTAAGCCTTTGGTCGTCTGTTGAATTATTGGGTTAGGCGTCCCACCAATAGCAATGATAACCGTGTTCACATCCATTATGAATTCTGAGCCTTCGATGGGTATGGGTCTTCTCCTCCCACTTGCGTCCGGTTCTCCCAAACGCATCCTTATGCACTCAATTGCCTTAACCCAGCCCCTTTCATTGCCTATGAACTTTTTCGGGTTTGTGAGAAACTCAAAGGCTATGCCTTCCTCTTCAGCGTTCTCAATCTCTTCAGCCCTAGCAGGCATCTCCTGCCGACTCCTCCGATACACAATCTTCACCTCTTTTGCTCCCAATCTTAAGGCGCATCTAGCCGAGTCCATAGCCACATTGCCACCTCCAATAACGGTCACCTTTTCCCCAACAAAAATCGGCGTATCAGACTTCGGAAAATCATAAGCCTTCATCAAGTTAACACGAATCAAAAACTCGTTAGCCGAGTAAATCCCACACAAGTTTTGCCCCGGTACGCGCATAAAACGCGGTAGCCCCGCACCAGTGCCTATGAAAACCGCGTCAAACCGCTCAAGCAACTCACCAATAGTGTACAATCTCCCAATCAACGAATTCGTTCTTAGTGTGGTACCTAACTTTTCTATGTACTTGGCTTCGGCTTCAACAATTTTCTTTGGTAACCGAAACTCTGGAATCCCATATATGAGAACACCGCCAGGTTTGTGCAAAGCCTCAAAAACTATGGCTTCGTGTCCGAGTTTGGCTAGATCTGCTGCCGCCGTCAAGCCCGCTGGACCTGCACCGACGATTGCCACTTTCTTGCCAGTGGAATCTGGTTTTTGTGGAGTTTCATAGCCTCGTTTTCTTTCCCAGTCGGCCAAAAATCGTTCTAGTCTTCCAACGGAAATTGGGTCACCTATTTTTCCCATAGTGCAACTCGCTTGGCACTGTTGTTCTTGTGGGCATACCCTGCCGCAGATGGCGGGAAGACTATTTTTCTCCTTAACCTTCCTTATCGCTTCGCCAAATTTGCGTTCTCTCACAAGTTGTATGAATGCTGGGATATCTACCTCCACTGGGCATCCCTGTACGCATGGAGCCTTTGCGCATTGTAGGCATCTTTCAGCTTCTGCCACGGCTTGCTCCTCTGTGTAGCCTAGTGCTACTTCGTTGAAGTTGTGCCCTCGTTCTTTTGGGTCTTGTTTGGGCATGGGAACTGCTTCTTTCTTAATCTTGGGTTTAGGCTCGCTCACAGTTTTCTTCCTCCTTCTTCATGGAAAACGTAGGCAAGCTTTTCTTGAGGAGTAAACATCTTCAATCGAGCCATCAATTCTTCAAAATCTACTTGATGCCCATCAAAGTCTGGTCCGTCAACGCAAGCGAACATTGTTTTGCCACCCACGGTTACTCTGCATGCTCCACACATTCCCATACCATCAACCATTAGGGGGATCAAGTTCACAATTGTAGGTATGCCATGGGGACGGGTGAGTTCTGAAACCGTTTTCATCGTTACAACTGGTCCCATGACTATCACGCGGTCAATTTTCCTCTCTTTAAGCAATTCCTTAAGGAAGTCTAGTCCTTTGTAGCCTTTTGTTCCGTCGTCTGTAGCCATGTAAAGATCATCGCACACTTCTCGCATTTCATCCTCAAAAATGAGGTGGCTTTCAGTTCTGGCGCCAATAACCCCGATAACTTTGTTACCTGCTTCATGAAAGGCTTTAACCTGAAAGTGTAAAGGAGCCACCATCACCCCACCGCCAACACACAACACAGTTCCAAATTTCCCAATTTCGGCGGGTTTTCCCAACGGACCCAACAAGTCCAAGATGCAGTCTCCTTGCTTTAGATTTCCAAGCTGTTTCGTTGACTTGCCAACTTCGTGACAGACCACAGTTATCGTCCCTTCTCGAACATTAGCATCAGCAATTGTGAGGGGCATTCTTTCTCCATCCTCGTCTATTCTCAGAATCACAAACTGTCCTGGTTTGGTTTTCGCAGCGATTTCCTTAGTTGAGAACTCGAACAGATTAATGTGGGGAACCAGTTCCTTTTTTGTTATTATTTTATACAAGTTAGTCGCCTCCTCCCTTAACCCTTAAAGGATTTGGGCCAAGCTTTCTTATTTTCTCCACAAAATTCGTCATCATGGTTGCGAATTTTTGTCCCTCAGATGACGAGGCAAAGCCTATTTCGAGGCGTTCGGGGTTTATGCCAAGGGCTCCTAGAGATTTTTTCATCACACCCACCCTATCTTTGGCTTTCACGTTACCATCTATGTAATGGCAGTCACCAATGTGGCATCCTGTTATGATAACTCCGTCAGCACCGTTCTGAAAAGCCTTCAAAACGTGAAGCACATCCACTCTGCCGCTGCATGGAACCCTTAAAATTCTAACATTCGGCGGATACTGAATTCTTGAAACACCTGCAAGGTCAGCAGCACCGTAAGAACACCATTGACATGCAAAACACAAGATTATAGGCTCGAAACTTTCGCTTGAACTCAAAAGCCTTTTCGGTTTGAACAATGCTTCAATTGCTGCCACAATCTGCTCATCCGTGAATTGTATGAGTTGCATGGCTCCCATTGGGCACTCTGCTGCACAGACACCACAGCCTTTACAGTTAGCCTCAACAATACTGGGCAGTCCAAAGGATTCAGCTTCAACCGCGTTAAAAATGCATGAAACCACACAAGCATCACAGTTGACACAGACGTCCTTATCAACCGTTGCCTTAACGGCTCCAGCCTTTATTTTTCCCAGAGCCATCGGAATACCTGCTCTTGAGGCTGCAGCATAGGCTTGGGCGATGCTTTCAGTTACATTTTTTGGTCCGTGAGCTGTGCCACAAACATATATGCCCTCTGATGTAAAGTCAACAGGTCTGAGTTTTGGATGAGCCTCAAAAAAGAACCCGTCAGAACCCAGAGGCACCTTGAGTACAGGAGAAAGTTTTCTCCCGTCTTCATGCTGAACTAAAGGCGTTGATAAAACAATCAAGTCGCTTTCCATTTCAACCTCAGCGCCTAAATACACGTCATAAACTGTGACAGCTAACTTTCCATCAGGCTTTGAAGCGACTTTCGGAGGTTTGTCCTGATCATAACGGATGAAGTTGATGAAGTTTGCCCTTGCCTCACGGTAAAAATCTTCGTATTCACCATAGGTTTGTAAGTCTCGGAAAAGAATGTTTACCTCAACATCTGGATACATTTTCTTGAGGAGTAGAGCGTTGTTTAGAGCTACCATACAGCATATTCTTGAACAGTATGTTCTGCCAGTTTTCTCTCTAGCCCCGACACATTGGATCATAACAACTTTTTTAGGTTCTTTGAGCTCGCCCTTTTTCAGAAGTTGTTCAAGCTCTAGCTGTGTCACAACGTTTTCATTTTCATCGTATCCATACATTCCCACAGGTTTGAATGCTTCAGCTCCAGTGGCTACGATTATTGTTCCCACATTTATCTGTTCAAGTTCACCTGAATCATTTTTTTGAAGTTTTATGCCAAAATTTCCAATGAACCCCTCCATTTCTTTAACTAGGGTTGACATGTGCAAATCTATGTTAGTATTAGCCTTCACAGCTATGACAGCTTCTCGAACAACTTCTGAGGCGTCACGTTCAGTGGGTTGCAGCTTATGCAGGTACCTCAGCATTCCACCGAGTTCCGCTTCTTTCTCAACTAAGTGAACAGTGAAGCCTTGTCTTGTAAGGGACATAGCTGCAGTCATCCCAGCTATTCCACCGCCTATGATCAGTGCTGAAGGTTTTATCTCGAGTTCTGGCTCTATCTGTGGTTTAAGATAGCTTGCTTTTGCGACAGCCATTCTGATTAGATCTTTGGCTTTCTCTGTTGCTTCTTTCGGATGGTGCATGTGAACCCATGAGGAATGCTCTCGTATGTTGACCATCTCGAAAAGGTACTTGTTTAACCCCGCTTCTTCGCATGCATTTCTGAAAAGTGGTTCGTGGGTTGCAGGTGTGCATGATGCAACTACAACGCGGTTTAGATCATACCGTTTTATGCATTCTTTGATGAGGCTTAATCCAACAGATGCACACATGTAAAGATTTTCTTCGGCGCAAACAACATTAGGCAAAGTTTTGGCATACTCCACAACCGCTGGTACGTCAATCACTCCACCGATGTTGAAGCCACAGTGGCAAACGAAAACCCCAATCCTCAGTTTTTCTCTATCCGTTTCCATACAGCTATTCCCTCACAACAGTGGATACAACCACTTCCGCGGCTCTAGCTGCTGCTGCACTGGCTTGCGTAACCGCCTCAGAAATATCCTTAGGCGCTTGACAATAGCCGCAAACAAAGATTCCTTCCACGTTTGTCTCGACAGACATGAGCAATGGGTCTTTCGTTTTGAAAAAGTGATACTCATTTAATTCTAAACCAGAAATTTTCGCCAAAAGTCTATTGTCTTCCCTTGGAATTAAGGCTGGACAAAGCACAACCAAATCTGCACGTAACTCTTCTATTTTTCCTTGTGTGATGTTTTCGTACCGAACTAGAAGGTCCTTTGTTTCTGGGTCTTCTATGACTAAAGCGGCACGTCCATTAACGTATTTGACGCCCCATTGGTCTCTGGCTCTACTGACGAATTCTTGGAATCGTTTCCCAAATACTCTTAGGTCCATGTATAAAATGTGAACTTCACATTCAGGTTCGTGTTCTCTGATTAGAATTGCCTCTTTTGTGGCGTACATGCAGCAGACGCTGGAGCAGTATGGTAATCCCTTTTGCTGGGTTCTTGAGCCAACGCATTGTATGAAAACTATTCTACGTGGATGCTTGTTATCTGAAGGCCTCATAAGCTCTCCGCGAGTTGGTCCGGAAGCATTGATGAGCCTTTCAAATTCCAGTGATAAAAGAACATTCTTGTATCGTTTATAACCATACTCGCTTATTGGAGCTGGATCATAAAGCTCTAAGCCCGTGGCCAGTATTATGCTTGAGACATTAAGCGTTATCTCTTCAGGCCTCTGGCTGAAATCAACTGCTTGTGCCGAGCAAGCCTTTTCACATTCACGACATTCAGAACAGCCTCCACATGAGAGACATCTGTTAGCTTCTTCAACAGCCATTTCTTCCGTATATCCAAGCACGACTTCTTCAAAATTCTTCCTTCGCTTTTCAATAGATAGAACTGGGATAGTCTTTCGCTGTTTTTTGATGATTCCTTCCTTTGGGACCTCTTTAACTTTGATTCGCTTTTCAGGTCGTCCAGCCCTTACGTCTTCGCCTCTAAGGTATCTGTGAATTGAGATTGCTGCCTCTTTTCCACATGCAATAGCCTTTATAACAGATGCTGGACCTAGTGTCGCATCTCCTCCAGCAAATACGCCCGGTATGTTGGTTTCAAAAGTTACAGGGTCAACTATTATCGTTCTTCTAGATGTCAGAATTTTTTCTGGGACGCTTGAAGAATCAAGCGTTTGCCCTATAGCAACTATCACGTTATCAACTAGAATAGTGTGTTCTGACCCCTCAATTGGGATGGGTCGCCTTCTACCTGTTTCATCGGGTGGACCAAGCGCCATTTTCAGACATTCTATAGCTGTGACTTTGCCCTTTTCACCAAGTACCTTTTTAGGGCTAACGAGAAACTTTATTTCAACTCCTTCGTTTTCAGCTTCTTTGACTTCCGGCTGATGTGCAGGCATCTCCTTCCTTGATCTTCTGTAGAAAATTGTCACTTTCTTTGCACCGAGTCTCAGAGCTGTTCTGGCAGAATCCACTGCAACGTCACCGCCACCAACTACTGCGATCGAATCGCCAATGTTGATTTTTTCTCTTAAATTCGCACTACGCAGAAAATTCAGCGCGTGCAAAACTCCGTCCACATCTTCTCCTTCTATTCCAAGTCTTACGCTTTTCTGAGCCCCAACAGCCAAGAAGAACGCTACATATCCCATTTTTTTCAAATCCTGAAGGGTTACATCCTTGCCAAGAGTTGTGTTTGTACGTATTTCTACACCAGAGTCCACGAAGTAACTGATATCCTCATCTAACACATGTTTAGGAAGCCTATAATTTGGGATTGCATATCGTACCATTCCACCAAGCTCTGAATCCTTTTCAAACACTGTTACAGGGTATCCCATTCTAACAAGTTCACAAGCGGCTGTAAGCCCAGCTGGACCCGAACCTATAATTGCCACTTTTTCGTCATACTTCTTCGGTAGTGGCTCGGGCTTTTCTTTCTCTATCTTTCTTGCATAGTCAACTGCGAACCTTTTTAGGGCACAAATCGCAACGGGTTCGTCAACTTCTCCTCTTTCACACTCATTCTCGCAGGGATGAAAGCAGACCCTTCCAAGAACTCCTGGAAGCACTAAGTCCTTTCTTATGAGATCGTATGCTTCCTCAAACTTTCTATTCGCAATCAACGCTACATACCCTTGAGCATTGACGCCAGCTGGACAGGCATAACGGCACGGTGGAGTTCCCCTTCTATCTATTGCAAAAATATTAGGAACAGATTGGGGGAAAAGTCTGTAAATTGCTTTTCTTTTTGCTAATCCCATGTCAAACTCATTTGGCAATGTAACTGGGCAAACTTTTGTGCATTCATCACAACCAGTGCATTTAGACTCATCTACATATCTAGGTTTCTTTATCACATTGACTTTGAAATCGCCTGCTGAACCACTGACTTCCTTTACTTCAGAATAAGTTAGCAGAGTTATGTTGGGGTGATAAAGAACTGAAATCATCTTAGGTCCAAGAATGCATATGGAGCAGTCCATTGTTGGGAATGTTTTATCAAGCTGAGCCATCCGCCCGCCAATACTGGGAGATTTTTCAACAAGATAGACTGTGAGTCCTCGGTCAGCAAGATCTAGAGATGCTTGCATTCCGGCTATGCCGCCGCCAACCACGAGGACAGCATTGTTACCCAAAGTTGATTCCTCACGTCTTTACGTACATGTTTTAGAAAAAAGACGTACATTTATTCTTATAAAAGAATATCGTGTGAGAAAGAATCATTTCAATGATAGGGCAAACATGACCCAAACTACGGAATTATCCGTTATAGTAGTATGGTTGTCTGATGTAACCGTAAGCTTCCAAAGCTGCTGTGATGCCTTGTCCAACAGCTGTTCCAACCTGCTTAACGGGATGATTTGTAACGTCGCCAGCTGCGTAAACTCCTGCCATGTTTGTATGTTGTCGCATATCAACTATGATGTAGCCTTTCCTGTCAACATTGACTCCGGCTTTTTTTGCCAGTTGGCTGTTGGGGGTTTCTCCGACTTGAATGAAGACGCCGTCAACCTCTAGATCCTTCGTTTCTCCGGTTTTATTATCAAACAGTAATACCTTGCCGACCACGTTTGCACCTTCAATTTCTTTCGCTTCTGTATTCCATAAAATTTCCACGTTCCTTTTGTTCTTCAAAGCTTCCACAATGGCTTCTTCAGCTCTCAGCATCCCCCTTCGATGAGCCAGTTTAACCTGAGATGCCAGTTCAGCAATGTAAAGAGCTGTTATTACTGCTGAGCTACCGCCGCCAACCACGAGGACACGCTTATTCTTGAATAAAGGCCCATCGCAAACTCCACAGTAGCTTACACCTCTTCCACGGAACTCTTTTTCACCTGGAATGCCAAGTTCTCTGTAGTGGGTTCCAGAAGCAATGATAACCGTTTTAGTTTCATATGCTGTTTTGTCGGATTTCACAACTTTTTGCTCGCCTTTAAGGTCTAGGCTGACAACCTTTTCTAGCTCGTGAATTTCTACGCCGACACTTCTGCAGTGAGCCACCATTTTCTGTGCTAGTTCGCGTCCATTTATGCTTTGGAAACCCGGATAATTCTCGATTAATGGGGCGTCTGCTGCTGTGCCTCCAGCCATTTTTTCCTCCAAAATCAGTGTATTTAGTCCGCTTCTTACCCCATAAATTCCAGCTGCTAAACCTGCAGCACCCGCACCTAGGATTGTCAACTCCCAATTTTCCATTTTAGAATACCCTCTGCAGATTGCCTTTTTGATTTTTAACTTGACATTAATGTCTGGTTTATGAATTCTCCTTTTACGTATTGATGCGGATAAATTTTTGTTGCTTTCAGTTTGCAACCTTTTGCGATTGTCACGTCATCTGCTATAACCGAGATCGAGTCTATTTTCGTGGGTTTCTTCTGGCTTGAAAGGATTGTTACATGTCTTCCCACAATGCTTTCTTTTATTTCCGCTGCATCCTCAATTATAGCTCTGTCCATAACCGCCGAGTTCTCTATCGTAACACCCTTACCAATTTTTGTGTAGTTGTCAATGCACGAATTCACTATTCTCACGTCATTGCCTATTTTGCAATGTCTCCCAATCAGAACAGAACCTTTGATCTCTATTTTTCCTCGTTTAATCTTTCCTATGATTTCTCTTCTCCGTTTCATCGATTCTTTGCTTTCTCCCTGAACCCATATTCTGGCTTCTTCACTTATTCTTCCACCGAATTCTGTCAATGATGAAAAACGACCGTCAAGCATGTCTCGCATAGCTTCCAAGTAACGTTTCGGCGTACCAATGTCATACCAGCTTCCCGTTAAAGTGTAACCGTACACTGGTCTGCCAGTTTTTATTAAGTAAGGAATGAAATCGTAACCAAAATCTAAACGATGTCGCTCTTTGATTATTTGTTTAACTCCTTTTTCTTTGAATATTTTTCGTATTTCAGGTGAAACCATGTACAAGCCGGTGTTAGCAAGGTCAGAGGGAGCCTCTTTAGGTGTTGGTTTTTCAACAAATCTTGAGATTCTCATGTTCTTGTTTACGTCCGCTATTCCGTAACCTTCAACATTTTCAACTTTCCTTAATGCTATAGTCATCATTGCCCCTTTCGTTTCGTGAAAATCTACAAGCTCTCTTACGTCTACGTCGAAAACGTTATCGCCTTGCACAGCAAAAACCGGGTCCTTAACGTTATAGTATTCCATGTTTATTCTTGCAGAATCTGCGCTGCCGAAGTCGTCTACGTTGGGTTGATATTTTATATGAACACGAGGAGTTATGCCGTATCTTGCGGAAAAACCGAAACCTGACCCAAAATAGTCGTGTAAGTCTCTATAGTTCGTGTAGCCTTTCACTCCAAAAATGAATTTTTGGATGCCTTGACGTGCGAGGGATACTAACGAAAATTCTATTAGTAGCCTATTCAAGAGGCGGAGGCATGCCTTGCTTGTTTCTGCTGTAAGTGGTAGCAGACGCTTGGCTTTTCCTCCAACTGGAATTATTACTCTTAATCTTTCTGGTGCATAATTGTCACGCAAAAGCTTGCCACCAAACTTTTAGAATGAATTAACTTGTATTGAACGTATTAAGCTTTCGAATGTAAACGTGAATTTTATAACTTCAATGAAATCTTATGAGTTATTGCAAAGGTTTGAGCGACTATGGGTAAAGCTGTTGGTTATTTGCGTTTGATGCGTCCAGTAAATTGTTTGATGATGGGTTTTGCAGTAATAGTCGGTGCAGTCATTTCAAAGCAGAGTTTCGAAGATATACTCTTTTCAAATCTTGTTTATGGTTTTATCACAGGCTTTGCGTTGGCTGCTGCATCCATGGTCATAAATGACTTTTGCGATAAGGATATTGATGCTATTAATGAGCCTGGCCGTCCAATTCCAAGCGGCTTGATCAAACCAGAAGAAGCGTTAGTCTTTGCATCTGTCCTCACTGCAATAGGCTTTGTAGCTGCATTTTTGACCAATACTGCCAACGCTCTTGTCACTTCTCTTTGTTTCAGGACAGCCATAATCTCTTGGATGGTCTCTGTAGCTTATGCGACTGTTGGAAAACGAACAGGGCTTCTCGGCAATTTTCTCGTTAGTGCTTGTGTAGCAATACCCTTCATTTACGGTAGCCTAGCAGTCACTAATACGGTTGAGCTAAACGTTTTAATTTTCGCTTCCATGGCTTTTCTTTCAAACACTGGTAGGGAAATAACAAAGGGAATTGTTGACGTTCGAGGGGACAGAATAAGGAGCATTCAGACTTTGGCTGTTCGTTATGGGAAAAAGACAGCCGCAAGCGCAGCCACATTGTTTTATTTGTTTGCTGTCTTGTTAAGTCCTCTACCTTCTCTAAATCGTGTTTCTATCTGGTTCCTTCCCCTAGTAGCTATAACAGATTTTGGACTTGTGGCATCCTCTGTTTCACTCCTCAGAAATTATTCGCGAGAGAACGCTCGGAAAGTGAAGAGAATGGTTTTGTTGTGGTTCATGACTGGGTTGCTGGCGTTTGTTTTGGTGTGATACGGTAGTTCTTTCATCTCCGTTTACCTAAGGTCATTTCTCGTATACTCCTTCAATCGCTATTGTCATCTTATTGAAAACACAATGGTGCTGCAAATGGTTTGGCAGAACAAAACATTCTCCGGCTTTCACTACTGTTTTTTCTCTTTTTTCAAATGTGAATTCTATTTCCCCTTCAAGAACCAACATGAAAACGTCTCTTTGGTTTTCATGAAAAGAAAATGGAAACTCGTCTTTGACGGTTTTTCCAGCTGTAATATAGAGTTTGAATCCGTCGGCTTCACCTATCTCCACAAATTCATCAGCATTCTCTCCCCTAGCCAACTTTTCTTCAGCAAGCCTTTTAGCTTCTGAAATTGCATCCTCTAAACGCACAATTTTCATTCTTTTTCACACCGTTTCTTTTGTTCTAGAAAATGGACTTATAAGCTTCATACTTAACAATTTAGTTAGAGAAGGCGTGTCATCTCTTGACTATGGAAGATGAAACTAAGCTTGATTATGCACTTAGCGGGAAAGCTTGGAGAGTTTACTGGCTTCTTCTAAAGAATGGTCGTCCAATGAGCGTTCGCGAGGTTCAAAGAGCCTTACATTTTAGCAGTCCAAGCGTGGCAAATCATCATCTTGAACGGTTATGCGAATTAGGCTTAGTGGAGAAGCAAAACATAGGCGGTCATTATTTTCTTGTCAGCCAAGTCAAAATAGGCGTGCTCAGACACTTCGTCAAGTTGGGAAAACTCTTATTCCCAAGATACTTCTTTTATGCAGTCTTCAGCACAACCTTACTAATTACTTATCTTCTATTCTTAATGCAAGGCTTCTCACGAGAAAACCTATTCATACTTTTATTCGGCGCAATAGTTTCGACAATATTTTGGTATGAAGCAATACGCATATGGTCTCTAAGACCGTTCTAATTTCTGTACCAACTGTACTAAGAATTAGAATAAAATAAAACGAAAACCTGATGTCTAGTAGGTGAATTACCGAATGGAAAGCAAAATCAAAAAAAGAGCACAAATCTACGGAATCGCCGCCATTCTCCTAGCCATAATATTAGGCACAATATGCTACAATTTCGGAGTCTATCCACCAGAATCCGAGTCGCCTGAACAACTTTCTCCATCTGCTGGACCGTTAGGCACGTTTTCATCGTACGAGGAGCTGAGAAGTTTCTTGACAACAAATTCTAGAACCCAAGGAACGTTTGCATTTCTTGGACCTTGGGATTTTAGAATTTCGGAGGATGTGAGAATGTATTTGGCGCCCTTAGGGGGTGAAATTGTCACAGCACCGGGTTTGTCAGCTGCACCAGCACAAGATTTGGAGTTTCAATACTCAATCACAAACATTCAGGTTGCTGGAGTCGACGAAGCAGATATCGTAAAAACCGATGGAGAATATATCTATTTAGCCTCAGGCCATAGCGTCTTCATTCTAAAAGCTTACCCGCCCGAAGAAGCTGAAGTATTTTCAAAGATAACTTTGAATGACACATATCCTGCAGAGATTTTTGTAGGTCCAAGCAGTAACAGATTAGCCGTGTTAGGGTGTAAACATAATATACCTCTATGGAGAGCTTATGGACAATACTTCGTGGATATTAAAACCTTCGTGAACGTCTATGATATTTCAAACAAAACAAACCCTGCACTTTTGACAAATTTCACGTTGAGCGGTAGCTATTTCAACTCAAGAATGATAGGCGAATACGTCTATTTCGTTGTAAGCCAACCAGCTTACGTCATCTATGACACAGTTGTTCTTCCCAAAATTTACTCAAGTGACGGGATTAAAGAGATAAGCGCTTCTGAAATCCACTACTCCAATGCCTCTGATAATTATTACATGTACACAACGATTGTTGCCCTAAACATGCAAAACACCGAAGAGAAGCCAACCCATATGACACTTATGCTAGGCGGGACGAGCAGCATGTACGTTTCGTTAAACAATGTTTATATAACGTTTCCAGAAACGGCTGGAAAGACATCAATTTATAGGATACGTATAGAAAACAGCACCCTCAACTGTGAGGCTCATGGTCAAGTGCTAGGACGCGAACTCAACCAGTTTTCAATGGACGAATACAATAACTACTTTAGGATAGCGACCACGACTTCCTTAAACGGAAACACCCAAAATAACGTATACATACTAAACATGAACCTAAGCATCGTTGGAGACTTAACAAACATTGCACCCGGCGAAGCTATAGACTCAGCCAGATTTATTGGAAACCGCTGTTACCTTGCAACATCAATCGTACAAAAAGACCCGTTCTTTGTAATAGATGTGGAAAACGCAAGCGACCCGAAAATTTTAGGCTACCTAAAAATTCCGGGCTTCACAAGATACTTGCACCCATACAATGAAGACCATGTGATAGGTATAGGAAAGGAAGGGAGCAATGTGAAAATTTCACTTTTCGATGTCAGCAATGTAAGTGATCCAATAGAAATAGACAAATATAAAATTGAAGGCGATTGGTCAGACACGCCTGTTTTGACAGAGCATAAGGCATTTCTCTTTGATAGGTCAAAAGAGCTGCTCGTTATCCCCCTGTCAATATCTGATTGGGATAAAGGTTCATCATGGCAGGGTGCCTACGTTTTTAACATAACCTTAAGCGACGGGCTAATTCTGAGAGGCAATGTCACTCATCAAGAGAATGATGTAGGTGGATGGGAAAGCGGCTACTACGTGAAAAGAGCACTTTACATCGAAGATATACTCTACACGGTGTCTGACAAAAAAATAAAAATGAACAACCTAGAAGATCTAGCATTCCTAAACGAAATTGAGCTTCCCTAAATCCTCCCTCTTTTTCTGTTTCTTCAGTTCTATGCGAACGTTGACTATCTTTTCCTTCAACTCAAACAAAAAAGGTTTAACAAACCCTTTAAGGTAAATATTGGTTTGTAAGTTAATTATGGAAGATGAAGCCTATGCCTGTTGTAGCTATTCAAACTATTCTGGACGGAAAATACGAAGGGAAATCTGTAACCATTAGGGGATGGATTTACCGTAAAAGAGAAAGCAAAAAAACAATTTTCTTGATTATTCGTGACGCCTCAGGCATTATCCAGTGCACGGTTAAAAGAGATAATCCTTCGTGGGCTGAAGCCAAAAGAGTGACCAAAGAATCCTCTGTGATGATCAAGGGCACAGCTAAACAGGATAAACGTGCGCCAGGCGGTTACGAAATCACTGTTGAAAAATTATCCATAATAGGTTTAGCTGAAACTTTCCCAATAACCAAAGGTAAGGGTAAAGAAAGCGAGCAGTTTCTGCGAGACAACCGCCATCTATGGCTTCGAAGCAGCAGAATGAATCTGATAATGAAAGTGCGAAGCGAAGTCTTGCGGTTTACTCATGAATTTTTCAGAAAAGAAGGTTTTATTGAAGTTTCTCCGCCTATGTTTATTTCAAGCGCCTGTGAAGGTGGATCAACCCTCTTTGGCTTGAAATATTTTGATAAACAACTTTACTTAACGCAGAGTGCCCAACTATATCTTGAAGCATTAATTTATTCCTTGGAAAAAGTTTATTGTGTTGCTCCATCTTTCCGGGCTGAAAAAAGTCGCACTATAAGGCACTTAACCGAGTATTGGCATATCGAACCCGAATGGGCTTTTGCTGACATGGAAGATTTGATGCGCGTAGAAGAAGATCTTGTAAGTTACATCTGTCAAAGGACAGCCGAAAACTGCAAAAAAGAGATGGAAAACCTAGGTGCAGATATTTCAAAATTGAAGGCTGTTAAGACTCCTTTTCCACGGATCACCTATACAGAAGCCATAGAAAAACTGAACGCAAAAGGTTTCAAGACTAAGTGGGGCGAAGACTTCGGCTTTGAAGACGAGAAGGCTTTAGCAGAAGAGTTTGGCGGTCCATTTTTTGTTTATGCTTATCCGAGGCAGATTAAAGCGTTCTATTGTAAGTCTCACAGAGACAATCCAGATCTTGTGATGTCAACTGACATGCTTGTTCCAAGAATAGGTGAGATATCAACAGGTGGCGCGAGAGAAGACGATAAGGAAGAACTGCTTAAGAGGATTAGGGAGCTTGGTCTAAGAGAAGAGGATTACGAATGGTACGTTGATTTGAGACGTTACGGAACAGTTCCACATGTGGGGTTCGGATTAGGTTTGGAAAGACTGCTCACTTGGATGCTTGATCTTGAAAACATAATTGATTCTATACCGTTTCCGCGGACAATAAGGAGATTCTACCCATAAGAAGTAGAAAATGAAGTATAGGCTTACGCAGATTGATTGGAATATTATATTTGATTTCTCAACATGCACGCTTATCTCTTCATTGGAAACCTTATCCTCTAACGTCGTGACATCGCGTATTGGTAGCCGTGAAGACAGCGCCGATAGAGCTCTTCTCATGATTTTGCTGTTTTCCGTCTTTGGAAAAAATTGAAAGGGATGTATGCTTGTTACCGCCAAAACCACACGAACATCCCTTCAAGAATATTAAAAAGTATGTACTACATATATCACATATCGCAAAGTAGGTTCTGAGGAAGGGGAGGAAACTTCAAGGGTGAGCACCGAAAACCTCGACAAAATCTTCAACCCCCGAAAAATAGCCGTCATCGGAGCAAGTGATAGAGAGAATTCTGTAGGTGCCAAATTGCTTCGAAATCTGATTGGAGTTGGGTACAAGGGAGTTGTTTATCCTGTCAACCCTTTTAGACCCACGGTGCAAGGCATAACTGCATATCCAAACATAAGGAAAATCCCGTGGCAAGTAGATCTTGCGATAATAGCAACTCCAGCGCACACTGTTCCGCAGATTATTGACGAGTGCGGGAAAGCCGGGGTTTCAGGAGTAATCATCGTCTCAGCAGGTTTCAAAGAAACTGGAGAAGAAGGTAAGGCTCTTGAAAAACAGATTCTTAAATACAAAAATCAGTATAACATGCGCATTATTGGGCCTCACAGTCTTGGAGTAATGCGGCCAAAAATCAAGCTCAACGCGACTTTCGCGAACAAAACAGCCAATTCCGGGAAGATAGCCTTCATTTCGCAAAGTGCAGCGTTGTGCGCTTCGGTGCTGGATTGGGCTGCGGAAGCACATGTGGGATTTAGCGCTGTGATTTCGGTAGGATCAAAGCTAGATGTCGATTTCGGAGATTTAATAGACTACTTCGGGACCGACGCGCAGACAACAAGCATTGTCCTTTATATGGAATCCATCAAGGATGCACGGAAATTTATGAGCGCAACGAGAGGATTTGCCAAAGCCAAGCCTGTCGTGGTCGTGAAGGCAGGACGGTTCCCAGAGAGCGCAGAGGCAGCGTTATCTCACACTGGTGCCCTGTGCGGAGAAGACGCTGTTTACGATGCCGCCTTCATGCGCGCAGGAGTTGTTCGTGTTAAAGCAATAAATGATCTTTTTAACTGTGCAGAAGCGTTAGCAATGCAGCCGAACCCCAAGGGTTCAAAACTCACTATCATTACTAATGCTGGCGGACCTGGGATTATGGCAATTGACTTCCTCATCGCTAATGGTGGGAAGCTTTCGCCATTGAGTAGCGAAACTATTGAAGCATTGAACAATGTTTTGCCATCTTACTGTAGCATCCTGAACCCTATTGACATCCTAGAAGAAGCCACGGCAGATAGGTTCAGGAAAGTTATGGAAATCTGCTTCAAAGATCCCAACAGCGACGGCTTCTTGATCATATACACCCCTCAAGGAGTAGCCGACCCAGTTGAAACCGCAAAGATAATTCTGGAACTTTCGAGACAAACCACAAAACCCATTCTTACCTCTCTAATGGGTGAGAATGGCTGCTGGAAGGCTAGAAGAATCCTTCGCAAGAACGGTATTCCAGCATTTACGACGCCCGAACAGGCAGTTTCCACTTTCATGTACATGTATAACTACACTAGAAACTTGGAGCTCCTGTACGAAACTCCCGAAGAATTATCTGTAGAGCAATCTATCCCGACGTTTCTCAAAGAAGTCTTAAGAAAAGCATCTAAGGAAGGAATGAGAGTCTTAAATCCATCTGAGTCCTTACATTTCCTTGAAGCATACAAAATCCCGACAACAAAAACCCTAATCGCTAAAACCCCGAAAGAAGCTGTAGCAGCAGCTTCTGAACTGGGATACCCTGTCGTTCTCAAGTTACTATCGCCACAGATAACTCACAAATCCAAAGCGGAGGGAGTTGTTTTAAATGTACGATCGCCTGCAGAAGTTAAAGGGTTTTTCAAAGAGCTGGCTGAAAAAGTCAGAAAATACAAGCCTGAAGCAGAATTTCAAGGTGCCATCATCCAACCAATGATCCAGAATAAAAAGTGTGAAGTCTTAATCGGTTCTAAGAAAGATCCTTACTTCGGCTCGGTCATTGCATTTGGCACGGGAGGGATTGCCGCAGAGTTCTTAAGTGATGTAAACATAGGATTTCCGCCGTTGAATCAGGTGCTTGCGAGACGACTTATGGAGAAGACCGCCATTTGCAAATTTTTGAAGTCAAATCAATATCCTGTTAACACTGGGCTTGAAGAAATCTTGGTGAAGTTCTCTCAACTTGTAATAGACTTTCCCGAAATAAAAGAGATTGACATAAACCCCATCATAGTCAGTGAAAATGATGCTGTAGCTGTAGATGCTCGCATAATTGTAGAAACGGAGGAAAATCTCCAAAAGATTCAACCTCACGAACACTTGGTGATCACTCCCTACCCCAAAAAGTACATTACTCGACACAAGTTGAAGGATGGAACGTTTGTTGTTCTCCGCCCGATAAAGCCTGAAGACGAGACTCTCCTCTACGAACTGTTTCAGTCCTTTTCGGAAGAAACGATGCGATTTCGATTCTTTCAAGTGATCAAGGACATGTCCCACAAAACTCTAACGAGGTATTGTAACATAGATTATGACCGTGAAATCGCTATAGTAGCAGAGAAGAAAGAAGGCAAAAAAAGAAGAATGATTGGTGTCGCACGAATCATCTTAGAGATAGGTCGAAAACGAGGTGAGTTCGCTGTTGTAGTGGGCGACGAGTGGCAAGGACATGGACTTGGATCGAAGCTGGTTGATTATATAATTGAGATCGGCAAGGACATGGGGCTGGAGACAATCGGCGGAGACATTCTATCGAAAAACCTTAAAATGATTCGCTTGTGCACTAAAAAAGGTTTCAAGATGGAACGGGTTGACGAAGAAACCAAAAAAGCAACATTGAAACTATCCTAAATCTTTCCTGCTTTGTTTTTCGAGCTTGGCGAGTTTTCTCCACTTTTCTGGTGGGCACAGTGTAAGATGGCTACTCGTTTGCCTCTCTCACTCTTTCTTTCGTCTCAATATCCATCTTCATGCGCAAGTTTTGGAATATGTGTTTCTATACTGAAGAGTCTAAATTCACGAAAAATGAATTGTCATAATAGAAGAATTAAATTTGGTGAAAACGTAAATAAGTTTGTAAGGATCAACCAAGGCAGGGGAAATGGAGTGAAAATTGCGGTTTCTGGTAAGGGTGGTGTAGGCAAAACCTTGATCGCTGGAGGTCTAGCATACTCCTTCGCAAGTAAGGGGCTGAAAACAATCGCTATTGATGCTGATCCTTCGCCGAATCTTGCTTTGACTCTAGGTTTGCCATTAGAAGAAGCGCGCAACATACTGCCGATATCAGAGAACAAGGAACTGATCCAATCTAAAACAAGCACAGGGTATTCAGGTGTTTACCGTCTCTCCTTTACGGTGAACGATATTGTCCGTGACTTTTCGGTGAAAACTCCCTTCGGGGTGAACTTGATTGTCATGGGTACTGTGCGTTCTGTGGGTTCAGGATGTACTTGTCCAGCCAATACCGTTGTTCGTGCTTTGCTCCGCCATTTGGTGGTGGAACGAAATGAGGCAGTTATCCTCGACATGGAGGCAGGTGTTGAGCATTTAGGCAGAGGGACAGCGCAACATGTGGATACTATGCTGGTTGTCGCAGATGCGAACATGAAAGCCCTTGAAACTGCCAAGCACATCCATAATCTAGCTACAAACGCAGGTATAAAACAGGTCTTTTTGGTTGGAAACAAGATAGGAAACCAAATTCAAAAAGAAACTGTCGAAGAATTTGCTAAAAAAAATGGCTTGACAACCCTTGATCTTGTACCTTTCGACCAAACCGTGGTAGAGGCAGAGATGCGTGGAGAAACACCTCTTACATACAAGGAATCAGCTGCTGTGCGAGTCATACAAAATTTGAGTGAAGAGCTTGCCATAAAAGATAACTAGTAAGTTGAAAGAGATTATTGGCAACGGAGATGAAGAGAAATTGAAAAGGCTTGTCACCATGGGTCGCGGTGGAACTGGAAAGACAAGCTTCGTTGCTTTGATGACTAAATACCTTATTGAAATTGGAGATACTCCCATGCTTTTGGTGGATGTTGATCCAGACCAAAACCTTGGCGAGATGGTAGGCGTGGACTTAGAAGAGAGTGGAAAGAAGAGCATTTCAGAATTGCTTGTGGAAACCTTCATAGAAGGGAGTGGAACCACCGTTGGTATTCCACCCACTGAACGAATTGAAAGCAAGATCTGGGCAAAAAGCATGTACGAAGGCGAATACTTCGATTTCATCGCTGTCGGAACAAAATGGATTGAAGGATGCTACTGTCTGCCAGATGCAGCTCTGAAGGGGGCTTTAGAGTCTCTAACCAAAAACTACAGGTACGTGCTTATGGATTCCCCAGCAGGCTTGGAACATCTAAATCGGAGAATTTCAGCAAGGATTGACGATGTCTTCGACGTAATTGATCCCTCCAAGAAATCCTTTGATCATGTTAGACGTGCATATCGCGTAGCCAAAGAAGTGAAGATAGACTTCGAAAACTTCTACCTTATCGGCGGTTTCAGGTTTCCGGCACACCTAGAGAGTCAAGCCAAAAAGGTGACACAGCTGGAATATTTGGGAAAGATAGCTTGTGATGAAAAGGTTGAAGAGTACGTTCTTTCCGGAAAGTCGTTGTTGGATTTACCTTCAGATTCTTTGGCGTACATTTCTGTGAAGAAAGTAATGGAAAATGCTGGTTATATTAAGCAGTAGATGGTACCTGTCCATATTTAAGCTAAGTTTACTGGAAAATCGGATAAGTAATATCTAGAATATATTTCTACAAAAACTTAAAATAATCTGCCACTAACATTACATCTTCAAAATCTTCGGTTGTGTTTGTGGTTGAGTAGGAAAGGAGTAAACGTAAAGATTAAAGAATTGAAGACAGATGTCGCGATTATGAAGGACGTTGAGGTGTCTGTTGGAAGAGTTTTCGAAGAAACCTGGGCTGAGCCTGTTGGTCCGACCCCGTTTCCATCCATCACGGATTTAAGAGCGTGGGACTTTAAGCTTCTGCAACGTTATAAGCCGTTTTACCTCCCGTTTTGTGATGTCTGCTGCCTCTGCACCATGGGGAAATGCGACTTAACAAGGGACAAGCGCGGAGCCTGTGGACTAAACATGGCAGCACAGCAATCCCGCATAGTTCTGCTTGCATGCAGCATCGGAGCCGCCACCCACACAGGCCACGCCAGACACCTGCTTGAACACTTGATAGAAAAATTTGGGCGAAGTTATCCCATCGACGTGGGTGGGATAAGCGTTGATGTTGAAGCCCCGGTAACTCGACTGGTTACAGGGATAAGACCCAAGACCCTTGGCGACCTAGAAGAAGTATTAGACTACTGCGAAACCGAGGTCACCCACCTGCTTTCAGCCTGCCATACAGGTCAGGAGGGGAGTAACCTAGATTTCGAGTCTAAAGTACTCCATGCAGGGATGATAGACCAGGTTGGAATGGAGGTTGCGGATATGGTGCAAATTTCGGCCTATGGTTTTCCAAAGGCGGATCCAGAAGCTCCTCTAACTGACATAGGCTGGGGTGTAGCAGACGTCTCTAAACCCGTGATCCTGGTTATCGGTCATAACGTGCCGTCCTCAATTGGGATAATCGACTACTTAACAGACAAGGGGTTATACAACAAAGTTGAGGTTGTAGGCATATGCTGCACCGCCATCGATCTCACTAGGTACAGTTCTTCCCTAGCTAAAATAGTGGGTCCCATATCTTGGCAGTTACGTTATATCAGAAGCGGAATACCTGATCTAATAGTAGTGGATGAACAGTGTATCCGTGCAGACGCATTGATCGAGGCCCAAAAAATCAAGGCACCAGTAATTGCCTCTAGTTCGAAAAACTGTCTGGGACTTGACGACAGAACCAAAAGCCCAGCGAAAGAGATAATATCTGATCTGGTGGAGAAAAAGGTTCCTGGAGTGCTCATTTTAGACCCAGAGAAAGTTGGAGAGGTTGCAGTTGAGACCGTGATGGCTGTTGCCCCAGAACGAAAGAAATTCAAGAGCATACCGGAAATAGAAGAAGTCATTAAGGCTGCCAAAGAATGCACGCAATGCAACGAGTGTAGGCGAGCCTGTCCAAACGACTTGCCCATCCCTGATGCCATGAAAGCGGCGGCGAAGGGTGACCTTAACCCACTGGCTAAAATTCTCGAAGATTGTATCGGTTGCGCCCGTTGCGACAGTGCTTGCCCAAACGACTTCCCTCTGCATAGCTTTGTGGTAGCAGTATCACAAAAGAATTTAATTAAGGAGAAATTTAAGATACGGGTTGGACGGGGTGCAATACAAGACATAGAAATCAGGAAGGTTGGTGGCCCCATAGTCCTCGGCGAAATTCCTGGAATTGTGGCGCTGGTAGGATGTGCCAACTATCCCCACGGTGGAAAGGAGGTTGCAGAGATGGCTGAGGAGTTCGCGAAGCGTAGATACATCGTAACCGCTACAGGCTGTGCCGCCATGTCCATAGCCATGCAAAAAGATGAAGATGGAAAGACTCTCTACGAGAAATACCCGGGTGACTTTGACGCAGGAGGTATAGTTAACGTGGGTTCATGTGTCTCCAACCCTCACATAGCCGGGGCAGCGATCAAAATTGCAAGTATTTTTGCAAAACTTCCTCTCCGTGCGAACTACGAGGAGATTGCCGACTACGTTTACACGCGTGTTGGTGCGGTTGGAGTTGCATGGGGTGCTATGTCCCAGAAGGCAGCCTCCATAGCCAGCGGCTTCTGGCGGTTAGGAGTGCCAGTTATAGTTGGGCCCCACGGGTCGAAATATAGACGCATGCTTATGGGTAGGAAGGATCGTGAGGGGGACTGGTATGATTATGACGCCCGCACCGGGGACCGGGTTTATGTTGGCCCTGCACCTGAGCACTTGTTCTACGCGGCTGAAACAAAGGAGGAGGCAATGGTTATGATAGCGAAGCTCTGCATAAGGCCCGCCGACACAACGAAGGGACGGGCCATAAAGCTCACACACTACATAGACCTGCACAAACGACTCTACGGAGTACTTCCCGACGACATCCGCCTTTTCGTCCGCACCAAGGCAGACATACCGATAACCATGAAAGACGAAATTCTAAAGGTTTTGGAGAAAGAGAAGTGGAAGGAGGGCAGAATTATAAACATTCCAACCCTGCTGCCAAGGCTAATTAGGAAGGTGAAGGAGTAAAGATGGCTAGGGCAGAACCGTGGCAGACAGCTGAAATACCAGGTCCGATGAAGGCCCACGTTATCACGAAACCGGCGGTCGTCGTCGCCATGATAAAGAAAGCTGAGCGCCCCATCTTCGTTGTTGGACACAAGGCTGTTGAAATCGAATTGGGCGAGAAAAAGGCGATTGACTTTGCAATTGGTCTCGCCAAGGCCGCAGAAATACCGGTGGTTGCTACGGCTCACATAGTGGGCGAGTTCATTAAGAGGGGTTTTCATCCAGCGGCTTGGATGCCAGCGATGGATATTGGCAATAGACTTAAGGATTCGGAGTGGAATGGTGTTGATGGTGAAGGGCAGTACGATCTTGCGTTGTTCATGGGGATGCAGTATTATATGGAGTGGCTTATTCTGTCTGGGCTTAAGCACTTTGCTTACAAACACCTTACGACAATCAGTGTAGATAGGTTTTATCAGCCTCATGCTACATGGTCTTTTCCGAACATGAAGATTGAGGATTGGAACAAAAATCTTGAGGATGTCATACGTATGTTAGGAGAGAAATAAGATGGCTATGTTTGAGGATATACCGGTTGACGTCGGCGTGATCTACGAGGGAGAAAGGATTCGAAGACACCAGATGCACGTTGAGCTCGGAGGCCCAAAAATTGAAGCGAAGTTTGAGGTTGTAAAAAGCAGGAGCATGAACGAGATCGAAGACGAAAAAATAACTGTGATCGGACCCGACCTCAAAGATTTAGAGCCTGGAGGCAGGTACCCCTTCGGAATATGGATTGAAGTCGCGGGGAAAGAAGTTGAAGAAGAACTTGAAGGCGTCATAGAAAGAAGAGTCCACGAATTCTGCAACTACATTGAGGGCTTCATGCACCTGAATCAGAGATACGACATATGGCTGAGGTTAGGAAAGAAATCCTTCGAAAGAGGATTGAATTCTTTCAAATTGATAGGCAAGGTCTTGCACAGGTTGTTCAAAAGTGATCTACCGTTTATCGAGAAAATACAAACAACATTCTATACCGACCCAGAAAAAGTTAAGGAAATGAAGAAAAAGGCCATGGAGATCTATGATGCTAGAGACGCCAAGGCTAGAGGATTAAAAGATGAGGACGTCGAAGAGTTCTATGGGTGCAATTTATGCCAATCCTTTGCTCCAACCCACTCTTGCATCATCACACCTCAAAGGTACGCTAACTGCGGTGCCATCAGTTGGTTCGACGGCAGAGCTGCGGCGCGGGTGGACCCAAAGGGCCCAATTTTCAAGATCGAAAGAGGCGAGTGCCTCGATGCTTTTAAGGGTGAATGGTCAGGGGCTAATAAATCTTTAAGAGAAAACACGATGGGAGAAATTACGCGAGTCCAGCTTTATACCTCACAACACAAACCCGACCAAGAGTTATATCCCCACACATCATGCGGATGCTTCGAGGCCATAGCTTTCTATATCCCCGAGGTTGATGGTATGGGAATCGTTGACAGGGGTTTCAAGGAGAGAACCGTGAATGGGCTGCCTTTCTCAACCATGGCGGACGCAACTGCTGGAGGACGGCAAGTAGACGGTTTCCACGGCTTATCCATCGAATATATGAGGTCTCCAAAGTTTCTTCAGGTTGATGACGGTTGGAACCGCATAGTTTGGATGCCATCCAGCGTCAAGGAACGCGTTAAAGATTTCATATCGGAGGACGTAGTTGATAAGATAGCCACAGAAACCGACGTTAGTACAATTGATGAGTTGAAGGGCTTTCTTGAAAAGACGGCGCATCCGGTTGTCGAAAGATGGAAGGCTATACCGGTTGAAGTGGCGCCTGAGGTGGAGGAAGTAGAGGCCGAAGCGGCACTAGAAGTGCCGGTTTCTGGAGTACCAATCGCCGCTGGGGGTTTCAAGATAATTCTCAAAGACGCAAAGATTCACGCCAAGAAAGTTATTATCCGAAGAATGGAGAAGTGAAAACCTTGGGAGAAGAAGAGGAAAAGGAGAAAAACGCTGTCACCCAGCTTGCTAAGTTACTGGAGCTTCTGGGCATAGAGGGTAAAGGGGAAATCGAACTCGAGGACGTTGAATTTCAGATTGGAGAGCTTATCTTGCAGCCATCAGCTTTAGCCCCGGCTGCACTGAAAGCTGTTACACCACCCGCGGTGCTTGCACCGCCAAAGGTGAAGCCTACAGCAATTTTGGAAGCTCCCTTCAAGCCCTTTGTCCAAGAATATCCTGGACAGATTAGGGAAGTAACGCTTGGAGCTACCAAGGGCGAAGGAGGTTCCCGTGGAAAAGCGATAACGATTGGAGGGTCGACTAGCCCGGCGTTTTATCTGTTTCAGAAGGTTCCTCCTCATCCGCCTGTAATTGCCGTGGACACATTTGACATGAAAGTGCGACTTCCGAAGGCTATAAGAATGCATGTAGAGGAGGTTTGGGAAGACACTGCTGCGTGGGCCAAAATGGCTGTTGATGACTGGGGGGCTGATTTGATTTCGGTGCATTTGCTGAGCACAGACCCGCTTATTAAAGATGCACAACCGGCAGAGGCTGCAAAAACCGTGGAAGAGGTACTGCAGGCAGTAGACGTTCCCCTCATCATTGGGGGTTGTGGTGATCCAAAGAAAGACGCCGCGGTTTTCACGAAGGTTGCCGAGGTGGCTGAGGGCGAGAGAGTTTTGCTCAGCTCCCTTACATTGGACATGGGCGAGGCCGGCGTCCTCGACGGCGTGGTAAAAGCAGCTGCTAAATATGGACAATTAGTGCTAGCATTCACAGCCCTAGACTTGAATCGAGCCAAGGAGCTGAACAGAAAACTCTACGATCACATACCCGAAGGCAACATACTAATGGACTTGACGACGGCTGCCCTAGGCTACGGACTTGAATACTCATTCACTATCCACGAGCGCGCCAGAATTGCGGCGTTAATGGGAGACTCAGAGCTTCAGCACCCAGTCCTAGCCGGCACCACGAACGCCTGGGCTGCAAGGGAGGCTTGGATGAAGCTGGGTCCCGAGTGGGAGCCGAGACAACTCAGAGGTCCCATATGGGAGACAATAACTGCGCTGACCCTGCTCTTAGCCGGCGTTGACGTGTTCATGATGATGCACCCTGACGCCATTAAGACTATGAGGAAACTCAAAGAGCAGCTTATGAGCAGAGGTAACGCCAAACCCGAGAAGATAGCTAACTGGGTCAATGCAAGAATGTAAAGGAGGAGCAGATATGAGTGAGAGGGAGATTAAGAAAGGTGTAAGAACACTCAGTCCCATCGATGTGTATATGCTACTTCCCAGAACAAACTGCAAGCAGTGTGGAGAAGCAAACTGCATGGCATTCGCGGCCAAGCTGGTCAACAGAGAGGTCCCCATAGAAGACTGCCCCCCGATCCTAGAGAAGGAACACGAAAAGGAGTACAAGAAACTTAAAGAGATGCTTGCACCGGTGATTAAGGAAATAATAATCGGCACTGGGGATCGCGCGGTCAAGATAGGAGGCAAGCTTGTCATGTACCGTCATGAGTTCACATACCACAACCCGGTGTCCCTCGCCTTCGATGTGACCGACGATATGCCTCCGCGCCCTAGATTTTCCGGTGAAGAAGCTCTCCTAGACAGGGTGAAGAAAGTTGAGAATTTCTTATACGAATATATTGGGAGAGAGCTTAAACTCGACATGATAGCTGTCAGATCAACATCGAATGACCCAACAACCTTCAGGTCAGCCGTGGGCATCGTTGCCGAAGCCACGGAAATGCCGCTGATTCTATGCTCGTTAGACCCTAACGTCATGGAGGCTGGACTGGTAGCGGCTTCAGGTAGAAGGCCGTTGATTTATGCGGCAACCAAGGAAAACTGGAAAGAGATGGCTGATTTGGCGTTGATGTACGATTGTCCTTTAACCATATTTGCCCCGAACGACCTCAATCTTCTCCGGTCCCTATCAAAGACTCTAATCCAGTATGGGGTCGAGGATTTGGTGCTGGACCCTGGAACGTTCTCTGATGAGGGGCTATCGGACGCTGTCAATAATTTCACTATGGTGAGAAGGAATGCGTGTAAAGGCGGAGATGAAATGTTCGGCTTCCCCCTTATCGGGACGCCAATCACAGCTTGGTTGAGCGGAAAAGACTCAAAGGAGATGCTAGCGTGGAAGGAGGCATACGTAGCAGCCACGTTAATGACCAGATATGCCGACGTACTAATAATGCACAGTCTTGATGGATGGACTCAACTACCTATTGCCATATGGAAGTTTAACATTTACACAGACCCTAGAAAGCCAGTTTCAGTTGATGCCGAGCTATATACGTTTGGAAAGCCTAATGAGATGTCGCCGTTGATGCTAACCACAAACTACGCCCTAACGTACTTCACGGTTGAGTCAGACCTTAAGAAGTTTGGCGGCAACTATTATCTGATCGTAGCGGATACCGAAGGAATCAGCGTGGAAAGCGCCGTAGCTGGGAGGTATCTGACAGCAGAATCGATCGCAGAGGCGGTAAAGAACTCGGGGATAGCGGAGAAAATTAAGCACAAGCACCTGATTATACCAGGTATGGCTGCTAGGTTAAGCGGAGCGACAGAGGACGAATTGAAGAACGTTGGTTTACCTGGTTGGCACGTTATGGTAGGTCCAAGGGATTCATCTGGAATAGCGAAGTTTCTGGACGAAAAGTGGCCCCCAAAAGAAGAAGAGTAATACTAGCAAGCTCTTCTCTCCTGCCGAGGATGTAGAGCGTTCATAAAAGTTATGCCGTGAATCACAAAAGAGAAAATATGGGGTGTACAGGAACATCTCCAGAAGTGTTGGCAACATAATAACCTTGTACCACTTAAACCTACGTTTACTATTTCTTACAGAGAAGCAAGCCAAGGAAATATCAAAGACAACAAATGCTATCACTATCTTAATCCAGGCGGTATCACAATTGCTGTCTGGGTTCGCTGAACTCCATTCAAGGACATAAACCTGTTTATAATCTTTCTAAGCGTATCCATGTTGGCAAATTCGGCATAGGCAATGACATCGAACTGGCCAGTAACAGCATGTACCGTCTTCACTCCTTCAATCTCGAGTGCCGCTTCGGCAATCTCCCACACCATCCCAGGAACGGAATTGACGAGTATATAGGCTTCCACCACAAACACAATATCAAATATAAGATGACTCCTTTATTCTATTTTCCTATCGAACACGCGCCCTACACGAAAAATGAAAGAGAGAGACGTTCCTATTTGATGCCTTTTGGACTAGGCATTCAGGTTGCCGATGCCATAGACCGAACTTTTTTTCAGGGTTATCACTGAGCTAGGTTCACATGCGCACGAATAGGCTAGGGTTGTAACTTGGAAAGAGTTCTTGAGGCCTGGAATATAGATCGACTCAGAATACGTTTCCGCGAACATGACATCCGCAAGAAGATCGATATACAGCATATTGGGTAGCATACAACCCACTATGCCTTTTTCATCGCAATTTTTCAATTTATAGTAAACCTTTCCATTTCTCATGTTCTATGGCCAGGAAAGCTTGGATCTCTTTTTGATTCATTTCCGTTATTGTCACATCAACTTCTACACCTAGCTTCGTTATGGCTTCGCGTATAAGATTTACAAGGTGTTCTCTAATAGGGATTCCTAAAGAAGGTAGAGCCAACATAACTGTAACTTCATCGCGTTTGATTTTTACGTTCTTTATCATTCCCAAATCAACTAAACTACAATTTATTGCAGGATGCTTCACCTTTGCCAGCAATTGACGTACATCTTTCTCTGAAACCTTCTCACTCATCATTTTTTCCCTTTTATGTTTTTGATCGATAACTACTTAAAAGTTTTCTTAACGGAATAATTTTTCTCTCAGGGTATATTGAACTTCAAGCCAATTTTCTCTAGGTACAAGAGGACATGTATACACTTCATTGGATACACAGGATTGTACGCTCTACTGAAGTTGAGAATCTATTTCACATCGTGCCTAAAGGTAAATTTCAAATAAAGGTGAGAATTGTATATAGAGATTTAAACTTAAATTTAATATTTCTCTAGTTCGAGGAGTCGAATAAGATTCTTAAGATAAAGATGCAGATTTTGAACCGAAAAGCCGCATTCTTTCAATATATTCTTCCAGTCCCTTTTTACATAATCGCTTGCCAGATCACATTCTAAACGAAATAAACCCTTGATGTAAAAAGGTTCTTTGGATAGATCAAATTCATTGTAATCCAATATGAAGAATTTTCCCCGTTTCTTTAGGGCTTTATTAGCGTTTTCTATGATTTTAATTCGATCCTCTTGTTCAAATCCGTGTAAAGTGAATGAGATAAATACCTTATCAAATTCATCCTCAAAAGGAAGATCCTTCTCTATCCTTAACTCAATTAATTTTAGGTTATCATGATAACAAGATTTCTCCTGAAATTGTTTTTTCATCTCCTCACCTATCTCCAATCCAACTACCTTGCCTTCTTCTAGATAATCGAGCATCAGAAGATCGTTCCTCCCTGTGCCAGCCCCCATATCCAAGATCATGTCGTTTGGTTGAATATTCATCTTGGATATCACATTTTTTATAAAATTTTTATAAAATCCAACAGTGGCTAGGTCTAACAAGGTATCATAATGTCTAGCCAAAAATCCCCTAATCTCAACGTAAGATTCAGCACCATATGGCAAACCTGCTTTTTTCAATACTTTTTTAAAATTTTTTATGGCATAGGGAAGCAAAATTATCACTGATTCTTGACTAAAATTCATTCAACCTAACAATTCTTTTTCTCCTTATTTCCTTTTCTCATCTAAAAATTGCCAGGCTTGTCTTAGTCTTTCTGCGGCCAACTCAGATAGCATGCCAATTTGCTCTAAAGCCAAATAATGACTAATTGACTCATCGAAAAAGATTTGTGCTGATGCTGGAAACTCTGAGTTTTGCTCCGTCAAAACAATTGTCAGTGGTACTAGGGGAAGCGAATTTATCCTAACTGAATGATCTCCGTAACCAAAATTCACCTCAGAACCACCTAAAACCTTAGCAGACTCAACCAGCAGCTTAGACATGGATCCAAATACATTTTGGATCGAAGACCTAGCGCGCTCGACCGCAACGTTACAATATTGTCCTCCCTGCAACTGCTTAGAAGTAACAAGATTTGAAATCTCAGGAGTCGGCTTGGCATCTGCGTAGGAGGAAAGAATGCAATAGATGTACGGTAAAGTACGGTGTTTTTGCTCTAAAGCATCATTCGCTAAGTCATCGTATACTGATCCATCTTCAAGATATAAACTGAGTTTCAAAAATCTTAGCACAGGTTTATCTGAGAAACCGAGTCGCCCCTTCAAACTTCTAATCTTGGCTTTACACCTTTTCCAATTCCACAACTCTTCCATAACTTCGACTCCAACTGCTCTGAATTTCCTTTTTCCCTTAATGGTATATTTTCATTTCTTATAATTTCTGATGGCCTTTCACAATAGTTCTAGCGCGCTAGACTTATTTATGGAGCAATAATATTTACTACTGATCCACCATGGGAGACCGTATATCATTCAAAGGTTATAGCATTGTATCTTGCGGTATACTACACCGAGAGTTAAATTACTTAAGAAACATTGGCTTCCTAGATGCTGACAAGATCTTGTATACAGCGCCAGGACTGCATGCCAATCGCGATGAACTCAAATCGCAACTTACAAAGCAATTAGAAAACGCCAAGAAATACTCTCCGGATACAATAGTAGTTTATGGCAAAAACTGTCATCCAGATATAGACAAAATAAGTCAAGGAAAAGGAATCTCGAGGTTGGAAGCCGAGGATTGTATTGACATGCTTGCTGACCTTGAGAAACGGAAGGAGATGAGTGGCGGGAAAATTGGAAGTGTTTTTTGGCTTTCGCCTGGATGGCTGGACTATGCTGGCAAAAACAGGTATGTTTGGGAACGAATTTACAAAGATTACCTGAAGTGGGACGATGCTGATGCAAACGTGAACTTTGGAACCTATAGGAAAGCAATCTTTCTAGATCCCAAACCCCTAAATGTTTATGATGAATATACACCTAAAAATATTCTTGATTTCTCCAGTTGGACACGCCTTGTGGTGATCCGTCAAGAAGTTACTCTGGATCGCTTAAAGGGCCTCCTATCAAGGTGTGTTCTAAAAAGCAGAGTTAAAGCGTAAAAATCGCCAAAATTATGAGCGACCAGACAATCTGCCTAGAGCTTCGCCTTGTCGTTCTCGGAGAACATGCTAGCACTTGTAGCTTGGGAAGAGTTCTTTAGGACCTGGAATGTAGATCGACTCGGAATACGTTTCCGCGAACATGACATCCGCAAGAAGATCGATATACAGCATATTCTGTGCCACAGCGTTCGCTTCGTCTCGCTTCTTCATAGATAGAAGCGTGGCGTAGGCTCCTGAAACCGAACCGTTTCCAATAGGATGTACCTTCGCATTCGGAAACTCTGGGAAAATCCCAAGCCTTGTCGCACTCCCTAGATCAGTGTACGCTCCAAAAGCTCCTGCTAGGTAAAAGTTCTTAACATCGTAAATAGACAGCTTGAATTTCCTCATCAAAACCAGTATACCACCGCAGGCAGCTCCTTTAGAGTCCATTATGTAATCCATGTCACGCTGCGTTATTACTATGTCTCGGCCGATCGCCGTCTTCTCGGCAGGAACTACGACATACTCCAGCCCATCGCTCCCACTTCTGACGAGCGACGTTCGACCCTTAACGATTTTTCCCGCGAAGTCTAGGATGCCAACCGAAAACATCTCCGCCGCAGCGTCGATTATGCCTGAGCCGCAGATGCCCCTTGGAATTGTATCTCCAATAACCGTGCACTCCGCCCTGAAGGTTTTCGGGTCGATTTTAATATGTTCTATTCCACCGCGCATCGCCCGCATCCCGAATTTGACCCCTCCTCCCTCGAAAGCAGGGCCAGATGCGATAGAACATGATACGAGCCAGTTCTTGCTCCCTAAAATAATTTCTCCGTTTGTTCCCATATCAACCAGAAGAGATGTTTCATCAGAATCATACATGCCTGAGGCTACTACGTCACCTACGGCATCGCCTCCAAGAAATCGACTTACGTTCGGAAGACAGTAAACGTATGCCTCTGGGTTCACGTGAAGCCCCAATGTCTTCGCCTTTTTAATAATGGGTGTCCTAGGAACCTTGTCATTCGCATCCACATACCAAAGGTAGTCTACGTCTATCCCCGCTAAGAGATGGTTCATAACCGTGTTTCCGCCTGCGGAAACGCTTGCGATTTCTTCGTTCCTAATTCCAGCCCTTGATGTAAGCCTGTTCACGAGGTCATTTATGCTTTGGACGACCGTCTGTTGAAGCTTCTGCAATCCATTCTTGGCTTTACGTGAAAAGGCAATCCTGGTGAGAAGTGTTTCGCCGTAAGTGATCTGCCTGTTTAGCCCCGAAGCTTTGCCTAAAATCTCGCCGTTCATCAAGTCAACAACGAGCACGACGATCGTTGTGGTTCCAACGTCGATGGCAAGACCGTAGTTTGAACGGGTTCTATCGCCTGATTCGATGCTTATGATCTCTGGAGGAGCCTTCGTCGTGCTCAAGGTTGCGGTCATGGCTTCTTTCGTTAAAAGAAGCTTGTTATAGATGTCTTCGCTCACGCTTGGTCTTGGACCTGAGTAACCATGAAGTCTAATAGAGCGGCGTTCATAATCCTTAGTAGGCAGTAGACTTACAAAATATTTTTTCGATGCAGGGTTAATTTGATCGATAGCCATTTCTGTACTGATGAGTATCTTAGGGCTGGCAATTCGACTTTCGACCGGAATTGTAATTTCACAGTCGCTTTGGACACGGATTTGACAGGCGAGACGGTACCCTTCAGATATCTCCTGAGGTGAGAGCCACTTTTCATACTTAGTCGATACATCGGAGACTTCACCTTTGTTAAGGATAACCTTACATGTTCCACATTCGCCTTCTCCGCCACATATGCTTCTAATTTTTATACCAGTCTCTCTGATCGCTTCGAGTAGTATCGTACCTCGTTCAACCTCGATTACCTTATCCATCGGATCGAAGATTATTTTCACGCGGTCGCCCATATTGGAACACCTGAAACTCACGATTTTGAGGGTTTTCACAATCGCTAAAGTTCAAGTTGTCTTTTTTTGTTGTAGTAACCGCGACTCTTATACTTTATTTTTCGAATAGTTCAGGTCATTTATTCAATTTATGGATAATCTCTCCTTGAAGGGAAACTTACCCCAAGTCATAGGGAAAAGTAGCTGGAAAAAGAAATTTTACGCAGGCAACCACTATCAGCATAAAATCTCCAAACAGAAAGGTTAATCTGCCTCGCTGTTTCCTAATTTTCTTTCGAGCTGAGCAAATAAAAGGGGATGTGGAGGAAGTTCTGTGGTTGAGGATAAACAGCTTGAAAAGATCAGGTTTAAGAGGTTAAAGGAAATGCTCGGGCGCGGCGCTTCGGAAAAGAAAGTAGGTTCCCTTCAAGAGCAAGGGAGACGTGTTTTCAGTAAACCTGTTAAAGTAACAGATGGGACGTTGATTGAAGTTGTGCGGAAGAATCCCTTGGTGGTGGTTGACTGTTGGGCGTCATGGTGTGCTCCGTGCCATATGGTTGCTCCGGTTGTGGAGGAACTCGCGCGGGATTATGCTGGGAAAATATTATTTGGAAAATTGAATGTGGATGAAAATCGAAGGACTGCTATGCAACATCAGATAATGAGTATCCCCACAATGTTAGTGTTTAAGAACGGAAAACTTGTAGATAGAATAATTGGTGCCATGCCTAAACAGATGTTAGAGCCGAAAATAACACGTTATCTTAAGCTCCAATAACAATGATTGTAGAGATAAAAATCAACTATTACAAATGTACCAGATGCAAGAAATGCGTTAAAGCCTGCAGCTATGGGGTACTAGAATGGCTCGACGACTTGCCTGTTGTCGTAAATCCTAAAAGTTGTGCACTTTGTTTGGAATGCGAGAAAAACTGCCCTGTCAATGCGATAACTCATGAGGAAAAATAAGCAAAAGGCGTAAATTAGAGAATAAGAGCTTAAACATGGGATGTGTATGTGTCTTCTAAAGGTTTACGTGGATGAAGGAAAATCAGGCAAGAAACTCGTTGCTGAAGAAATTGCCTTAGTTACTAAAGACAATGACAAAATTAAACTCAAAAACTTGGAGTTTGAGGAAATAAGTTTGGATAATGTTGAAATCGTTTCAATTGACACGTTAAATTCGGTTTTACTTCTCAAAGGCAGAGAGGGTTAAGGTTTGAAGATAATGGTATGCGGAAAAGGCGGTTCGGGAAAATCCTCGGTCTCAGTTTTTATGGCTAGGGCGTTACCTAAAAAACGTAAAGTGTATTTGATAGACTCTGACGAATCCAATGTTTTACTTCCCAAACTGCTCGGTGTCAAACCGCCAAAACCCATCGTTGAATATCTTGGAGGCAAAAAAGGCATATTCCCAAAAGGAGAAGTAAACATCGTGAATGCTCTGGCAAAGGCTGGCAAAGGGATTAAACTAGACAACCTACCTATAGAATACGTTTCCGCATCGACGGAAGGAATCAGACTGGTAACCATAGGTAAAGTTAGAAATTTTGGTGAAGGCTGTGCGTGTCCACTAAACTTTCTAACAAAGACGTTGCTCAAGAATCTAGCATTAGATAAAGATGAAATAGTGTTGGTGGACACCGACGCCGGAATAGAGCATGTGGGAAGAGGAGTTGAAGAAGGCTGTGACGCTATACTGGCTGTTGTAGATCCAACGGCTGAAGCCTTAATGCTGGCAAAAATTCTCAAAGAAACATTTCAGAACCTCAACAAGGAATTCTGGCTGATACTGAACAAAGCCACACCTAAAATAATTGAGCTGGTCAAAGAAAAAGCAAAGGAAATGAACCTTGAGATCAACGGAGTGATCAGGTTTGACGAGGAAATCTTTGAATCTTGCATGGATGGCAGGGTGTTACATGCAAAAGAGGCATCCGCTGATGTGGAAGAAATTTTGAAAAACATGGGTCTCATCTAAACCCTTTTGCAAAGTTGAAATTCAATAATAAACGGATTTGTCATGTTGCCTGTTAGAGCAAAACATTATGACGGTATCTCTTAGGGGAACAGACTGAACACGCCAAAGCAAACTCGTAATGAATCATAGATTTCTTGCTGCACCACGTGGAAACTTCAAAAATGATTTTGGATTTATCTGTTATTTTACTGCTCTTTTCCCAAAGGGTATTTCTTCTCGCCAGCTGTTATGGATACTTGAAGCCAGTTTTCTGGAGGGATAAAGGGGCAAGTGTAGGCTTCACTGTAGGCACACCATGGATTGTACGCTTTGTTGCAATCGAGAATCCATTTCCCATCCGGGGTGAGATCTCTCTCGGGTTCCAAATCGAGATACCGACCTGCACCATATGTTTCCTCACCTGAGGTTGTATCCCTGAAAGGAACCCACAGTCTTTTCTCATCAGCGTTGCTCTTATAGGCTTGAAGCACACACTGCTTGTCATCAACTTTAAATCTAAATTCTCCCCAACGAATGAATCCTTGTATCCCACCTTTTGTAGTGGCTATTTCCACTCTCTTCTTCTCCTTATGCTCATGAAGCACCAATTCAAAACGTAGGTCCGGATCTGGAGGATAATAGCTAAGACCCTCGCGTATAAGGCCCCTGCGTTCTTCGCGAGGTACAGGTGATCGTGGGTCTAATATAAAATATCTATTCTTCTCTTCACGTTGTCTTTCGAGACGCGATTTCCACTCGGAGATATTCAAGCCAAATTCATCCAATACTTTACTTGGTTACTTCCGAAATTTTAACGTATCGTCTTCTTGAACTCTATCATGTTGCATGTAAATAGCACATGCAGTGACGGAAAGCTTACTTAAGTTATAGTGTTGAAAATCTATAGAGTCCGTCAAGAACGGTTTGCGGAGAGCCCGCAACCATCAACCATATCATTACAAACAAAACTCCGCCACAAATATAGCTACATTGAAAGACAACTCTAACAAGCGTTCAAAGCCTGCTTTCAATTACCCGAAAGTCGAAAATTTCAAGCTCCGGAAGCTTTCCTTTCAGAGCTTTCTATCCGCATGTGGGGCAAGAGCCGCTGGAGCTTGTAGTACCGCCAACAAATTCGTTTTTGCTATAGAGTTTTTCCCAGCAGTCTGAACAAACCTTAACGTAGCCCAACTCTTTATGGTTAGCTCCAAGTAAGGTTAAATCCTTTCCGTTCTTGCCGCAAATATCACATTTTCCCATAGTGAATCTCCACCTGTCTGAAAAGATGAGAAAGATAGGTTTTAAGCTTTTCTCTTGTAGTTGCAACGTGCACAAATAAAGGCAGGTTGTCACTTTGATCAGTGAAGACATGAATCCCAAGAGGGCCATCAGCCTATGTTTTTTAGGTGGAGGAATGTTAGGCGCCATCTGTACATACTCTTCTTCTATCTAAGACGTAGTATTGCCCCTCGACACAGTCTATACATACAGGCTCTACTACACAAATCCTTGCGTGGAAAAACTGCGAAAAGCTGTAGCTAACGTTAAACCGCATTTTGTTATGTTTTCAACTTGGCCTGTTGGTCTGTTTCTTACGATTTTTATGCAGTCGCCTACTATGCAGCTTAAGACGCACGCTCCGCAATATATGCAAATCTCTAGAGTTATTCCAACTTCTCCAGCCCTCCAAAACGAAACAAGAAAAACGGCAAAACTCCACACAATTTATTGGTTTGACCGTGCACGTGTAGGATGTTTAGGCAAGAAAAAAATGTTACATTAGAGTTGCTGTCGAATTCTAAACACGCAAGAGTTTTTAAATCGCAGGCTAAATAACCTCATAGCACCTTCAAATCGCAAAAAGGGATTGCAACGATAAAATGCCTGAAATTAAGTCCTGTGACATAGGTAGCTTGCCTTTTTCTGGGAACCTTACAAAGTTTTTGGACGGAGCATCGAAGTTTGGATTATCTTGTAGCGATGATGCAGGCAGCTATTTTCGTTCGAAAGTTATCAGAAGCTTTGTTGATAAGGCTCGAACAGGCATCAATGTTCCTTACTACCCTCAGTTCAGAGACATGAACTGTATGTTTTTGGAGCTTATTGATGGTGTTGAGAAGCTCGAGAAGGGATACGTACAGTTTAAAGATATGTCTCTGAAAGAGAGAGGAAAATCTATACCAGAGGTGAAGGTTATCAAAGAAAATTCCAGAGAGATTTCTGAAGTTCTTGGTCACCCGTTTGAGCTCGGAGTTTGCGTTACAGGACCGTACACGTTGTCTTCTCAATTTGCTCTCAGAGACACGGATCTGTTTATGAGGCTTGGCCGCTTAATTTCTCAACTTGTCGAAAACACTATTTTCAACGAAAAACATGGAAGAGTAAGTATGATTTCCGTGGATGAGCCTATTTTGGGATTTCTGAATGACCCATTAATAGATCCTGATTGTGAGGGAAGAGAAAACCTGAGAAAAGCTTGGGAACTCATCACCCGCGTTAGCAAGGCGAATTCCAATTCTGCGCACACATGTATACACCTCCACAGCACTGCTGACCGCTTGTTCTGGGAAGTGAAATCGCTTGACGTTATAGAATGTGAAATGAACAACTTCCTTTACCGAAGCAAAGAAACAAAAAAGCTCTTAGAGACTCATGACAAGTTCCTGAAGGCAACTGTATGCACAACAGACTTTGACGGATTAATAAGAGAAAAAGCAACCGCAGCACATCAGCAAGAAGCAGACATCAGCCGGGAAATCAAGGAAAACTGGAAAAAAATCTTGAACGGAGAACTGAATGCCACGGTTTTTCTTGAAGACACGGCCTTGATAAGAAAGCGTATACTAGATATCGTCAACCGATACGGACCAGAAAGAGTCCCGTACGCAAGTCCAGAATGTGGACTGAAAGGATACCCAACCTACGAATGTGCACTCGAATGTTTAAGACGAGTTGCACTTGCCACCCAAAGTGCATACGCCTAGATAAGATTGAGCGCATAAAAGGCCAAAAAGCAGGTTCTTCACAGCTGAGATAAAAGTTGAATCCTTACGTAACTTTATACAAGGGGGGTAGTAAACAGCACAGAGACCACCTTCCGCTAAGCCAAATCCTCCACTGTCTCACGCTGCAATACTGTTTGAAACAATTCTCAGCTTTCCAAAAGAACCCACATACCCCATTAGTGTGATCAATCAAGTCTTTCTCAGTGCTCTTTCAACTTCTTCTCTTATTATGAAGCCTCCAATGTGAAGTATCGGCTCTTTCATTTCCGGGTCTACCCTCATTGTCGCAGTGCACGGATAGCTGTGATGAGCCTTTGCCACTGCATCATATAGAAATCCCTTTCTCGTTCTAACCCCAATCAATTTTTTCGCTACATACCACGTAGACCCGCATGGAGCACTTCTTCTAACAATCGCAGAGTCTATAATCTCGTACCCGTCCCTTCTTGCAGTAGAAATCTCCAGTGAGGGCCTTCCAACTTTCAGTTCAGTTACAAACCTCGAGATCAACGGTTTGTCTTCTGCTGTTTTCAGCGAGCAGAAAGGTTTTGGGAAAGCGTGTTCTAATCCCAGTTCTTGACATATTTGTTCCACCTGCTTTCTCAGGCCTGAAGGAACTTCAACGAAGTCTTCTATTGGCACAATCAGCCCTCTTATCCCAACCTTTTGCAGGTGACTTGGCAATTCTAACAGCAGGTCTTTGTGCAGCCCTGGCGCCACGCAAATGTCCGCTTTCGGAATCTTTTTAGGCATGTGCTTTTCCGGAGTGTCTATAAAGGCTGGCAGTTTAAACGGGTCTGGCAGCTGTATCGCAGCGCGAATGCAGCGAACATGACTGTACACGCCATATTTACAGAAGTCACAGTAGAGATCACAGGACTTGCAGAAACTCGGGTCATTTATCAAATTCCTTATCACCCGTTCAGCATACTCACAACTGTAAACGAACACCAACGTCAATGCTTCTTCACTACTAGCCCGCTTCAAGCCCTAACACTCAAGAAACCTAAACAACGACCCCTATAAAAATGTGGAAGCCGAAAACACCTGATTATCAAACGGGTTATTCATCGAACAATCAGTTCTATACACAGAACAATCGGTCCTAAAGGCTCCCCTCTAATGCCTTTCAAATTGCTTGAGGATGAGAAAATCAAAAAATAAGGGGGGGTATGCCGTATTGCGACAAAAATCCTCCAAAAATTCTAGGGTATAGGCTTATACCTTTTCAGATAATCTTCTGGTCTTGGAAAGAGGCATCGTGTTCTTTCAAGTCGTCTTCTGGCGTTAATGCAATGCAGGAGCGCTATGACTTCTGTTGGCTTGCTGAAGCTTTCAACCTTGCCTGTAGACCTCTTCCTCACGATTTTCATGCAGTCGTCCACTATGCAGCTTAACACGCAAGCCGCGCAGTAGACGCAAAGCTCCGGCGTTATCCCAACCTCCCCAGCCCTCCAAAACAAAGCGTTCGTTGGACAGGCTTCTACGCAAAACTTGCGTTCTACTTCTTGACAGGTTCGCTTGTTAATGGATATACTTCCTTCAATAAAGAACTCTTCAATGCCTAAAGGTGCAAGAAGCTCCTCCCTCTGCCTTTTCTTCTCTTTCTCCGTTGTTTCCTCTAACAGCTGAAATATGTCGAGACTAGAGGACTTCTCACCCTTTTCAGACATCTACATTCATCTTTCACTAAATACTACATTGAAACAGATAATAAACAAATGTGAATCACAACTACTAATTCCGGATATAAGGAAATGCTGTATTCTAGGCTGTTCCGCTCATCTCGATGATCTTGGGTACAACCCATTCGAAACCAATAGCCATCATGTGAATCCCAGCAGCACCAGTCGTCTTCCGAATCTCGCGAACCAGTTCGCCAAAGATCTCAACATTCTCCTCCCGAAACGCCTCCTTACTCTTCTCCCTCGCTCTACGCAGACGCTGCTCCACATCCTCCGGAACCTTAATCCCAGGAACAAACTTGATCATCCAATTCATCATAGACTTCGACTTAAAGGGCGCAATACCAATCAAAACAGGCGTTTTAAGATACTCCACTGCATCCAAAAACCGCTTAGCCTGCTCTACACTGTAAACGCACTGCGTCTGAATAAAATCAACCCCAAGCTTCACTTTCCTCTCAATCTTCAAAACCTCAGCCTCCAAAGGATCAGCGTTCGGCGCACCCGCAATGCCAATATTAAACTTCGGCGGATCCTCAATCTTATTCCCCTTCAAATCCACGCCTTCATCAATCACCTTACGCATCATATACGTAAAAGTCGCAGAATCCAAATCAAAAACAGGCTTAGACTCAGGAGTGTCACCAACAGTCGTGTGATCACCAGTAAGAACCAAAATGTTCTTAACCCCCAAGGCACCAGCAGCCAAAACATCGGAAAGCAAAGCCAAACGATTCCGGTCCCTAGTGGTCATCTGATAAACAGCCTCCACACCCACCTCCCTCTGGATCATGTAAGACGGCACAAGAGCATTCATATAACCAAAAGACGTAGGATTATCCGTGACGTTAATAGCCACAACATGCCCCTTCAAAGCTTTTGCCCCTTCAAGAACCTTATGAAGACTCGTCGTCTTTACAGGCTCAAGCTCTCCAGTAAAAACAAACTTACCCTCACTAATCTGCTTCGTAAGCTCACTGTACGCTTCCCTCTTAAACGCCCCACTAACAACCTCTTCTTCCTTTTTGGTCCCTTCCTTCTTCTCCACTACCTCGCCGCCCATTTTCCGCGGATGCTCCGAAACTCTATAGTCGCGGGGAATCCTAAACTTCCTAAACAAGTCAAGCCTGTTCCTCTCTTTCAAGCGATTGTAGATGAGAACCCACGCACAATCATTCTTCCACCCGCCAACCTCACATTTTCCCTTTGATTGTCCCCCACACGGTCCGTTAAGAAGACCTTTGGCACACCTGGTTATTGGGCATATGCCTCCAGTTTCGAACAAGATGCAGTCTCCGCACGCTCTACACATTTCATAGAATTTTCCTTCTTTCGTGTCGTGCATCCCGATGAACATTGTGTCGTTTGCTGGAATGATTACCTTATTTGGGAACAAGTCTGCAAGTGTTTGAACGCCAACTCCACACGCTAGACTAACCACAGCATCATAATCCTCGACCAACGGATGAAGTGAAGAAGCAGCTATCTGCCTATCACACTGACGTAAAATCGAAATGGCCTTAGTTTTAGAGCCGTTTCCGCCCCTAAGTTTTCTGTGCATTTCCAGCAATGTCTTCAAAACCTCAGCTTGCTTTTCACCGCCAGCCTGTACTATGGCAGCACATCCATCGCAGCCAACTATCAGCAACCTTTTGAACTCTTCAGTCATCTCAAAAATTTTTTCAAGCGGCTTCTGTTGAACTATAATCAAGCTAGAGGCCCTCCTTAAAGAAGGTCATATGAGAATGAATCATGGATATAAAAATTGCTGCAGGGAACGTTAAAAGCCTCATGGTTTCACCTTAACCTGCTTTCGTAACGGGTTAGGCCCAAGTTTTTCAAGCTGACTAGTGAAATCTTGTATGATCTCAGCGATCTTTTTCCCCTCCCCCGCCGAAGCCCATTCCAGCCTAAGTCTTTCAGGTTCCATTCCAGCTTCCTTAAGCCATCCCTTCAATTGTTCTACGCGTTTTTCAGCTTTTAGATTGCCCGAAATGTAGTGGCAATCGCCTGGGTGACAACCCCCTATGAGGACACCGTCTGCGCCTAGGAGAAATGCTTGAAGTATGTGTCTCTGATCAATTCTACCCGTACACATGACCCGTATGATTCTCACGGACGGGGGATACTGGAATCGACTCACACCAGCCATGTCCGCCCCAGCATAGGCACACCAATTGCAGAAAAACGCCAAAGCTTTTGGCTTTCCTTCAGGCGGCCACGTTTCTAGAGCAGCTTTTATCATGGCTGAAAGTTGGTCGTCTGTAAAATGGTGCATAGTTATAGCTGAAGCTGGGCACTCAACAGCGCAGACACCGCACCCTTTACAGAGAAACGGGTTAACCTCAGCGACTTTATCGACTTTTATGGCCCCATATTCGCATACAGCTTCACAGTTCGCACAAGCAATGCACTTGTCGGAGTCCACATCAGCTGTTATTGGCTCGTTAACAACTTTTCCCTTCATTAATGGAATGAGTGCTCGTGACGCAGCTCCTAATGCTTGGCAAACTGTTTCTGAGAAGCCTTGGGGACTGTGGCATGTTCCGCAAAGATGTATCCCATCAGTAGCGAAATCTAAAGGTCTAAGTTTTGGATGAGCTTCCAAGAAGAAGCCCTGCGTTGTCAGAGACACTTTTAAGGTTGAAGACAACTCTTCATTATCTCTTGCTGGAACCAAAGGAGTTGCCAAAACCACTTTGTTTGCTGGTATTGTCAGCTCAGCTCCGGTTATTATGTCTTTGACCTTTACGGCTAGATGGTCACCAACCAGACTGACTTCTGGCGGATTTTTTTCCTCATATCGTATGAAGGTTATTCCCTTTTCTCTTGCTTCACGATAATAGACTTCATCCTTCCATGAAACTACTATGTCCCGATAGAGAATGTAAACTTCTGAGTTTGGATAGGCTTCTTTCACTTTTAACGCTGAATCTATGGCTTCAGAGCAGCAGACAGCCGAACAATATGTGCGTCCCTCCTTTTCACGGGCTCCAGCACACAGAATCATCACAACGTTCTCGCCGTCCACCAGTTTCTTTTCCCCAATCATTCGGCGAAATTCTTGTACAGTGAACACGCTATCGTATTGGGCGTAGCCATAGAGTCCTTCTGGTTTCAACTCTTCAGCATCCGTCGCTACAATAATGGTGCCTACTTTCACGATTTTTGGTTGTTCACCCTGAAGCAACGTTACGTCAAAGTTTCCTATGGATCCCTTAACCTCTTTCAATTTGGTTGAAAGAAAAACCTCAATATTCTTGTGATTTTCAACCTGTTTGACGAGTGACTCAAGCATGTCGCTAACGTCAATGTTTTCCAAGGGAACAAAACTTCGATTAACGTTTCCACCCAGTTTTTCTCTGCTCTCCACCAAGTATGTTTTAAAGCCCTTATCTGCAACGGTTTTTGCAGTTATTAGTCCTGCAACTCCTCCCCCTATGACCATGGCGGTCTCAGATACATCTATTTCAAATCTTTCTAGAGGATGTAGCAGTCTCGCCTTTGCGACAGCCATTCTGACAAGGTCCATGGCTTTTCGTGTAGCCTCTTCTGGTTGGTGTGAATGCACCCAAGAGTCATGTTCTCGTATATTGACCATCTCAAAGAGATATGGGTTGAGGCCTGCTTCTTCGCATGTGGCTCTAAATAGTGGTTCATGAGTTCTTGGTGTGCATGAGGCAACTATAACGCGGTTAAAATCATGCTCTTTTATGGCTTCTTTAATCTTTGCAGCCGCATCTTTGGAACATGCAAAAAGAAGTTCTTCAGCATGGACAACTCCGCTTAAATCCTTAGCAAACTCTGCAACCTTTGGAACATCCACAACGGCTCCGATGTTAATTCCACAATGACAAACAAAAATTCCTATTCTAGGTTCTTTATCAACGACTCGCTCCTTTACTTTAACACCCTTAAATTCAGCTTTAAGAAGTGTAGTGTGGAGGGCTGCCCTAGCCGCAGCTGCACTTGCCTGAGCAACCGAACTTGAAATGTCCTTTGGCCCCTCACAGCCGCCGCAAAGATAAATTCCGGGGACATTGGTGTCCACTGGAGCCGGAGCCCCTAGGGATTTTAAGAAGCCGTACTCCGAAACATCAATGCCTAGAGTTTTGGCTAAATCTGCTGTGCCGATTTTAGGAATAACTGCTGGACAAAGAACAACCATATCCACTTCTATGGTTTTTGTTTTACCCTTCGCGGTTTCCGGATAAGAAATTGCCAGCTTTTTGTTTGCTGGGTTTAAACTGACCCTAGTGGGTAGGCATTTCACGTATCTTATTTTGAACTCTTCAGCTGCCCTAGTTATAAGTTCCTGATGCCCTTTTCCCGGTGCCCGGAGATCATTATGAAAAATGGTTATGTCGATTTTTGGGTTATGCTCCTTTGTGACAATAGCCTCTTTTGTAGCATACATACAACAGATCTGTGAGCAGTATGGTTTTACGTCTACATTCCTTGAACCTACACATTGGATAAAGGCTATTCGCTTAGGCTCAACCCCGTCTGATAATCTGAGAATCTTTCCACCTGTAGGACCAGCGGCGTTCATCAGTCTCTCATATTGAATAGATGCCAGAACATCTGGAAATCTGCCATATCCAAATTGAGGTAGCACCGATGGGTCGAGAAGGCCAAATCCCGTTGCTACGATGATAGCAGCGACTTCTATCTCTATTTCATGCTCCTTCTGTTCAAAGTTTAGGGCGTGGGCTGGACAAAATTTCTCACAAATCTTGCATACTCCTTTCTGAAAGTAGAGACAACTTTTCTTGTCGATGACGGCAATTGCTGGCACCGCTTGAGGAAAGGGTATATAAATGGCCTTCCGAACTCCAAGTTTTTCATCAAATTCGCTTGGCACTTTGACTGGACATTTTTCCATGCAGACTCTACATCCAGTACATTTCTCCTCATCCACATAGCGCGGCTTACGCTTTACTCTAACCTTAAATGCCTCACCACCAAGTGTAGGCTGGACGCTACTTACTTCTGAATAAGTTAGGAGTTTCACGTTTGGATGCCTAGAAGCCTCAACCATCTTAGGAGCCAAAATGCAGATGGAACAGTCTAATGTTGGAAATGTCTTGTCAAGTTGAGCCATTCTTCCGCCGATGGAAGACTGCCTCTCAATCAGATATACTGTATGCCCTTGCTCCGCAAGGTCTAAAGCAGCAGTTATGCCAGCAACCCCGCCCCCAATGACTAAAACATTGTTGAAAGCAGATGACTCCTTCATATCATTCACCACCGCACCCAATCCTCGATAAGAATTTGCATAAGAAGGAATCGGAACTTAATTAAATTTTGCCCAAGGTGTCGTCGCAAGGAGAGGTTTATAACTGAGTTGATGTTTCATTGATGGTAGGCGTAATGAAATGTGTGAATTTGAAGTAATCCTTGATGGAGATACTGTTTTCAAAGATGCTGTCTATGCGAAGATGGAAAGCAACAATGTTATCGTTAAAGACGTACTAGGGGAATCTAAGCAGTTTAAGAACTGCAAGATTATTGAAGTTAACGTGAACTCTACTCGGCTAGTACTGTCAACTGTCTAGATCGATTATGGCTTAGATTTCTCAAATTCCTTATCTAAGCATAGAATTAGTGCTCCGTAAGACTCGAAAAGATGGCTTTTCTCATGTTCAATGTTGCTTTCACTTTTCGGCACTTGACCTAGAGACTTTATAGCCTCTCTTCTAAGTATCGATAATTTTTCAAGCTCCTCGAAGCTGGAAGTTTTGCCTCTCTTCTCCAGATTCTCCATTAACTCCTTAAAAATTCTGACACACTCTTTCACATGTTCTATAAATTCCTGCTGTGCTTTCATGTAGTCTTCAAATCTAATCTCTAATTTTCTTATCTCTCTCGGAAATTCAGATGACATGTGTTATATCCCAACTGATGTTTTTTCTGACTCTTTTGATGCTAGCACTGGCGTGTGCTGGATAAAAAGGGGTAACCTCATCCCTTGTAGCCAACTTTTTCTTTGAGCCCTTCAACTGACTCCGGGTTCATGAGGGTTGTAGTGTCGCCGATGGACTGGTTTCTAACCAAGGATTTTAGGATTCTGCGCATGATTTTTCCACTGCGTGTCTTTGGTAGTTCGTTTGAGAATATTATCTTGTCAGGTCTTGCCGTTGGTCCAATTGTAGCGTCCACGTGCTTCACAAGCTCTCTCATTAGCTGGTCTGAAGGCTCTACATCAGGTCTTAGAGTTACAAAGGCTACTGGTACTTCACCCTTTATTTCGTGTGGTGCTGCTACAACCGCGCATTCCACAACTGCTTCATGGCTTGTTATAGCGTTTTCTAACTCTGCCGTTGACAGTCTATGACCTGCAACTTTCATTACGTCGTCAACCCTACCAGTTAACCGAATGTTCCCAAGCTTATCCCACCTTCGCGCTCCATCACTTGTGTAGTAGTATTTTTCGCCGTAAACACTGAAGTATTCCTTGTATCTCTCTGGTTTTTTCCATACGTTTCTAAGCATTCCCGGCGCGAACGGATTTTTCTGCACCAAATAACCACCTTCGCCGATGCCCATGGAATTTCCAGACTCGTCTAGAATGTCGTGGCTTGTGCCTGGGAAGCTTCTACCAGCGACTGTTGGGATGAACGGGCCTATGCCTGGAAGCGAGTTGATTAGGGTTCCTCCAGTCTCGGTCTGCCACCAAGTGTCAATTACTGGACATCTTCCACCGCCGATCTTGTTGAAATACCAGAGCCATGCTTCTTCGTTTATTGGTTCACCCACTGTTCCGAGTATTCGAAGACTGTTTAGGTTGTGCTTTCGAGGCCATTCTTCACCCCATTGCATGAACATTCTTATCGCTGTCGGAGCCGTGTAAAAGACTGTTACACCATATTTTTCTACTATGCTCCACCATCTGTCTAGTTGGGGAAAGTTTGGAGCACCTTCGTACTCCAGCATGGTTACTCCGCACAAAAGCGGACCATAGCAACCATAGGTGTGGCCTGTAACCCAGCCGATGTCGGCTGTGCACCAGAAAACGTCTTCATCATGCAAGTCAAAAGCCCACTTTGTCGTCCAGTAAGCTTGTACCGCGTATCCGCCCGTGTGATGTTCGACTCCTTTGGGTTTGCCTGTTGTGCCACTTGTGTAAAGAAGGTACAATATGTCTTCACTGTCCATAACTTCTGGTTCACAGTAGCCGCCAGCGTTTTCCATCAAGTCATGCCACCAGTAGTCTCGACCTTCAATCATGTTCACGTCTATTCCCATTCGCTTAACAACAACAACGTTCTGTATCGGTGTCCCCTCAACTCCCTTGTCCGCTTCACCCTTCAAGCTTACTTGTTTTCCCCGTCTGTGATATCCGTCCACTGTTATGAGAACTTTGGCTTCTGCATCCAGCATTCTTTCTTGCAGAGATTTGCCGCTGAAAGCGGAAAAGACTACGCTGTGAATGGCTCCGATGCGAGAGCAGGCTAGCATGGCTATTTGCACTTCTGGAATCATTGGTAAGTATATTCCAACTCTGTCGCCTTTTCTTACTCCGAGACTCTTCAGTACGTTAGCGAATTTGTTGACTTCACGGTATAGATCAAAGTATGTGAGCACTCTTTCTTTCTCATCTGGTGGTTCTGGCACCCATATTATCGCGGCTTTGTTTCTTCTCCAAGTTTTTATGTACCTGTCTAAACAATTGTAAGACATGTTCAATTTCCCATCAATGAACCATTTGTAATACGGTGGCTCCCATCGGTAGTTTTCAGTCCATTCCTTGAACCAGTCGATTCCTTCACGAGCAAGCTTAGCCCAAAAAGCCGCTAGGTCTTTGTTTGCTTCAGCATAGATTGATTCATCTTTCACCCAAGCCTTCTTCTTAAGTTCCTCAGACGGCCAGAACACGTTATTTTTCTGTGAATCTCGCCTCACCCACATAATAGGTTTAAACGCCATATCAACCACTTCATTATGCTTGAATTTTGCTGAAAAATGTAAGATTTTGGATATAAACTTTCTCTTTTAAACACGTAAAACGCATCATGAGACGAGTGATGTGCTAATTTGAAAAGAAAAAGGCATGCAGCAGAATGCGTCAGACTGTTACTTGTTCGTTGGACACAAAGGCAAGACCGTTCTTCCATGGGCTTCGTTTAACACTTCTGCCAATGCAGTGTATACAGCGCTTAGCCCGCATATTACTCCTTCAATTCCTAAGATTGTGCTTACCTCTGTTATGCCTGTCAAGTCCCAAGCCATCATCATCTCTTTTGTCGTTAACAAGAAGAACAGTATAGCCAGGCTCATGAAAACGAATTGTACAGCTCTGTTAGCCTTTAGCGTGCCAAAGAACATTACGAAAGTGAATAAACCCCACATGAAGAAGTAAGCCGCCATAGCTTCATTTGAAGCCCCTGCAATTTGCGGATAATACATTATTGAATCAGGGAGGATAAGCAAGATCACAAGAGACCACCAGAACAGTCCGTAAGAACTGAATGCAACTGTACCGAACGTGTTTCCTCTCTTATACTCCATTACACCAGCGATCACTTGGGCTAGTCCACCATACGCTAAGCCCATTGCCAATATCATACTATCTAACGGATAAAAACCAGCATTATGCAAGTTTAATAGCACTGTTGTCATCCCAAAACCCATAAGTCCAAGAGGTGCCGAATTCGCCAATTTCTCACTCAAATTTATCAACCATTTTGCGTTTGAAAAGCTCTGTTCATAGAGTATATGATATAAGTTTTTCCGCGGAAAATCACGTTCTTCTTCTGCTGGTTGCGTATTTGCCTATTTCTATGCTGAAGAACACTATCAAAGTGAAAACAACTGCTACAGCCCAGTCGAATACGTTTGGATACGTCACTTCAAATATCCCGTGAAATGCCGGGATGTAAAGCACCATCAGCTGTAAACCTAACGAAGAAAGGATTGCAAGCCAAAGGAACTTGTTCTTGAATAAGCCCACCTTAAAAACAGTGTATTTGAGCGAACGCGCGTTTACAGCGTTAGCGAGTTCCATTAAAACGAGTGCGGTAAAAAGCTGTGTTCTAGCCTCTAATAAACCGTGAGTCTCCAGAGTGTAGAAGTATGCGCCTAGGAGAAGCACTGTCATCAACACTGGAACCGCAGATAGGTATACTCTCACATCCCGCGTGAAAATGCTTTCATTTGGATCCCTCGGTTTTCTCTCCATCAGATCTGGGTCGCCTGGGTCTACACCCAAGGCTATGGCTGGCAAGCCATCTGTTGTCAGGTTCACCCAGAGAATCTGTATTGTTGTTAGAGCTATGGCTGATTCTGATGTGTGGCTTAGCATCATGGCGAAAAACAAGACGAGAATTTCCATTATGTTGCAACGAAGCAGATAAGTCAAGTATTTCTTGATGTTGCCGTAAATTTCGCGTCCTTCTCTAACTGCTTTTATTATGGTTGCAAAGTTATCATCTGCCAAAACCATGTCTGAAGCTTCTTTTGTGACTTCCGTTCCAGTTATTCCCATAGCCACCCCTATGTCAGCCATTTTCAAGGCTGGCGCATCATTTACCCCGTCGCCTGTCATGGCGCAGATGTAGCCCTTTTTTCTCAGAGCCTTCACTATTCGAACTTTGTGTTCAGGCGAAACTCTTGCGTAGATCACAATGTTGTCAACTATTCTCTCGAATTCTTCGTCACCGATCTTGTCCAGTTCTACTCCTGTTAAAACCCTGTCTTCTCCACCTTCATTTTCACCTACGAGGTTCAACGCTTTAGCTACAGCCACGGCTGTTAGTTTGTGGTCGCCAGTAACCATAACAACTTTGATTCCAGCTTTATTGCACATGTAAATGGCGTCTTTGACTTCTCCCCGTGGGGGGTCAATCATTCCCATTATTCCAAGGAAAACAAAGCCTTCCTCGTCTTCCTCATCTAATGAAGTTTTAGATTCTGGCAGTTCCTTATATGCAAAGCCCAGATTTCTTAACGCTTGTATTGCCATAGCTGCGTTTACTGCCAACATTTGCTTGCGCATTCCATCAGTTAGTTTACGTAATTTTCCGTTCGTGTAAACTTTAGTACATTTTTCTAAGACGATTTCTGGAGCGCCTTTCATGTAAGCTATTTTGGTTCTGCCATATGCTTCGTGCATTGTGGTCATGCGTTTTCTTTCCGAAGAAAACGGGATTTCGTTTATTCTTGGTTCTTCTTTTCCAATTTCTTCTTTCCATAAACCTGCCTTGGCAGCAGCAACAACTAATGCTCCTTCTGTTGGGTCGCCTTTCACGATCCATTGTCCCTCTTCCTTCTCCAGTTTTGCATCGTTGCATAAAGTGGCGGCTTTTAAGAGTATGTAAAGCTCTTTTTCTTTGGTTGGATCAAGTTTTTTGTCTTCAAAGAGGAATTCTCCTTGCGGTTCGTAACCTACGCCCCTGACCTTCAAAGCTTTGTCGTTTACGTAGATTCTTTGCACGGTCATTTCGCCCTTCGTCATCGTTCCGGTTTTATCTGCGCATATGACGCTTGTACAGCCCAGAGTTTCAACCGCTGGAAGCCGTCTGACTATGGCGTTTTCTCTTGCCATTCTGTACATGCCTACCGCAAGCGCGCCTGTTACAACCGCGGGCAACGCTTCTGGAACAGCGGCTACTGCAAGGCTGATTGCCCATAGAACCATGTCAAGAATTTCACGCCCTTTATAAATGCCAAAAATCGCCACAACTGCACAAACAGTTATCGACAAAATTCCAATCCATTTTCCAACATGGCCCATTCTCTTCTCAAGCGGCGTCTCTTCCTCCTCGGTTACTTGAACCATTTTAGCGATTTTTCCAAACTCGGTGTTCATACCGGTTGACGTGACAACTGCTTTGCCTCGTCCATAAACAACAACTGTGCCAGTAAATAACGTGTTACGTCTATCAGAAACTATGGTTTCCTCAGGCAAAGGCTTAACATTCTTATTTACAGGCGTTGATTCACCGGTTAATGGAGCTTCATCCGTTTTCATATTCATAGCTTCGATGAGCCTAGCGTCCGCGGGCACCTTGTCTCCAGTGTATAACAAAATGATGTCGCCGGGCACAATATCGATCGTTGGAAGTTGCATTTCTTTGCCGTCGCGTAAAACCGTGGCTGTTGGAGCAGTCATCTTTTTTAGAGCTTCTAAGGCTTTTTCCGCCTTATACTCTTGGGTGAAGCCTAAAACTGCACATGCCATGACTATGGCAATTATGACTATGGCATCATAAACTTCTCCTATAGCTATTGATAGGGCTGTAGCGGCTAATAATATGATTATTAATATATCTGTGAACTGTTCCAAGAAAAGCCTAACAGGCGACTTTCCCTTTTCCTTCTTTAGCTCGTTTGGACCAAACTCCTGTAAACGTTTCTCCACATCCTCCGAGCTTAAACCATCCATCGTAACGTTTAATGCACGCGTAACTTCATCGATTTCCATGCTGTGCCATGGTTTTGACGTTCACTCCACCCCTTACTCCTAAAAGTGAAATAACTTCTTATAGGATCTTCTTTTATTCTTTTTCATTTCGCAGTGAACTATTTAACCATTAAAGTTATAAAACAGTTCATGAACAATCTAGAAACTCGTAAACAGCTCTAAGATCTAGCGTTTAGTATCCAAAAATTAAGGAGTAAACAAAGATGGAAGAATGGTTGATAGCTCCAATCTCAGCGTTAATCTCACTTTTAGTCGCGTTATATCTCTATTATTATGTGAAAAAACAGGACGCCGGAACCAAAAGAATGCAAGAAATTGCCGGTGCAATAAAGGAAGGCGCAAATGCTTTTCTCAAAAGAGAATACAAGACTCTCGCAATCTTCGTCGTAGCCGTTGCTGTGTTGCTACTGATTTTCGTTCCAGAACCCATTTGGATCACTGAAACCCAGATTAAGAACATCAGTTTGGCGTTAGCATACGTGTTTGGTTCACTTTCTTCTGCTTTGGCTGGTTACTTCGGCATGGATGTTGCACTGAAGGCAAATGTCAGAACGGCTAACGCGGCTAGAAAGGGCTTAAACAAGGCATTTCCAATATCATTCCGCGGCGGAGCCGTAATGGGCTTATCAGTTGTAGGATTAGCTTTGTTAGGAGTAAGCATCGTTTATGGGCTCACAGGTGATCCAGGGATAGTTCTTGGCTACAGTATTGGAGCAAGCACTTTGACTTTGTTTGCAAAGGCTGGTGGCGGCATCTACACTAAAACTGCCGATGTAAGCGCTGATCTCGTCGGTAAAGTGGAGCTTGGCATACCAGAGGATGACCCGAGAAACCCAGCCGTTATAGCTGACAACGTCGGAGACAACGTTGGTGATGTTGCAGGGATGGGGGCTGATTTGTTCGACTCTTATGTTGCTTGTGTAATGGCAGCAATGCTACTAGCAGTAGGCCTTTTGCCCGGGGTTTCACCTGTGGAAAACATTTATGTCAATTTGGCGCTAATATTTGCTGGATTAGGAATTATTGCTTCCATTCTCGGTGTAGCTGTTGTGAGAGTTGGTAAAAGGGGTGATCCGGGAAAAGCGCTCAACCTAGGGACGTACATAACCTGTTTTCTCTTTGGTGCCTTAACACTTGCCGCAACAGTCTATCTTAAAATTGATTACGAAATATGGGGAGCAACTGTAGTCGGATTGATCGCCGGGGTTGTCATTGGCATCACATCAGATTATTACACGTCTATAAACAGGCCTCCCGCCAGAACGACTGCGGAGTCGGCAAAGACAGGGGCAGCAATAAACATATTGACAGGCTTCTCGTACGGTTTGATAAGTGTGTTTCCGCCGCTTCTCGGCATAGCTATAGCATCTGCATCAGCATACTTCCTTTGCGAAAGCATATCGCCCGGATTTGGCGTATACGGGATAGGCATGAGTGCTCTTGGCATGTTATCCATTGTTGGAACGATAGTCGCTGGTGATGCATATGGACCTATAGGTGATAATGCAAAGGGAATTGCTGAGCAGTCTGGATTAGGAGACGAAGTAATTAGAATAACGGATAAGCTTGATGCAGCGGGTAACACTACTAAGGCTATATCGAAAGGGTTTGCTATAGGGGCTGCGGGGTTGACGGCGCTTGCGTTGCTTGCGACGTATCAGCAGATAGTTAAGGATCTTGTTGGTGAACTGATTGGTTTTGATCTGATGAACCCGTTGGTTATGCTTGGTGTTTTCATAGGCATCACTGTTCCATGTTTGTTTTCAGCCATGTGTATGCTTGCCGTTTCAAAGAACTCTTCTATAATGATTGAGGAGATCAGAAGGCAATTCAGAGAGATTCCAGGTTTAAAAGAGGGTAAGGAAGGAGTGAAACCGGACTATGCAGCTTGCGTGGACATTGCAACAAAGGCGGCGTTAAAGGCATTGCTTCCTCTAATCGCTATGTCAATTCTGATTACGTTAGGTGTAGGTTTCATCTGCGGAATCCAAGCGCTTGCTGGTTACTTGGCTGGAGCCATATTCAGTGGGTTCCTGCTTGCGATACTGATGGCTAATTCTGGTGGAATGTGGGACAACGCGAAAAAATACATCGAGGATGGGCATTTTGGCGGTAAAGGTTCAGAAGCTCATAAAGCAGCAGTCATTGGAGACACGGTTGGCGACCCATTCAAAGACACGGCTGGTCCGTCACTAAACACTTTGGTAACGGTGATATCTCAGATAGCTTCATTATTTGCACCTCTGATCATTGCCTATGCGTTAATAGCGCTCTAGCCACCCAAATTTATTGCTCCCATTTTGTCTTAACAGAGTTGTTTCCGAATACTGCTCAACATAGTGTTTTGTGCTCATGTGAATTTCTACGATGGCTAGTGGAAGCTTTTAAAGTCAGATGCTCGAATTTGTTTTAGGGTGTAAATAATTGGTTCAGCCAGCTAAGATTTTTGAGATGAAAGAGAAAGCTGATCTCGGATTGATAGTTTGGAAGCTCAAGGATTTCCGTGAAGAAGAACGCTGCCAAATTGAGAACGGAGAAACTATAAATCTAGTAACGGAAATTTTAGACCTCAAGTCAAAGGATGACTCGATATCAGGAGTTTTCAGCAAGGACTTCATACGCAAACGTTTTTACAGACGCAAGTTAGTTGAAACCCCCGTCACAGAGGAAGCCCCTTTCTGGATTAGACCTTTCAAAGAGAGGACTTTTATGATAGTGCTAGCGCCGTCTGTGGCTCGAGGAGTAAAGAAGCTGTTAACAAACTACGTAGCCAACAAGCTCAGCAAAGTCCTTTTCATCGAACCCCAAGCGATTGTCGAGGTGAAGATCTCTCACAAAACTCTTAAGCAGCTTCACGAGTCGAACCCTCAAGCGACGAAGCTGATATGGTTTGACGAAGTTGACATACCGGGTGTAGAAAAGCTCTGTCTGGCAGGATCAGATCTTGCTGACACGAGTCTATACCGAGATTATGTTGAACATGGAAAAATCTGGTATGTTGTCTTTGAAACCCAGAAGCGTGAGGCCGTAGTCGGGATTACAAGGAATTGTGTGGTAACACTTTTCAGCAGAAGCACCACCGAAGAATTCATGAATTACATCCAAGAAGACCTTCTAACGATCATTGAACAATAAACAGTCGAGGATATTTTTGCTCCGAGATCTCTTAAACGACCCACATAATCCACTAGTTCATCGTAGGAATGGAGTTTTGACATCAAGATTTAATAGGAAAGCTAACGTTAAAATTCTCTTCTCGAAGTTTGAAGCTATGTAATACTGCGAAGTATCGATCGATTAGAAAAAGTATGGTGTGTTGATGCGGCGTTCAGAAGTCTATTCTGCTAGTGTCATAGTGTTATCTTTAGCATCGTTAGTTGAGAACATAGCTGGTGCTTTGCCAGCTTCATATTTTCCGTACTACGCAACTTCATTGGGAGCTGAAATATGGTTCATAGGATCATTCGTAGCTGCTTTCTTGGTCGCAAATGCTCTTCTCTCTTCACATTTTGGGAGCCTTTCTGATCGTGTCGGCAGAAAAAAACTGATTCAAGCCGGGTTGCTGGCAGATGTTTTCTTGGGCACTCTGACTGGGTTGGTTCAGAATTGGCCGTCTTTGTTGGTCGTCCGAGCCCTGAATGGAGTGGCTACAGCCGCAGTGCGTCCAGCTGCAGAGGCTTCCTTGGTTGATCAGGTTCCTAGCAGGCGGAGAGGTGAGGCTTTAGGGTTCTTTTTGACTGCTACTATGGTGGGGTGGTTTTTAGGGCCAGTTTTCGGCGGGACTGTCCAGTTTTTGTCGGAGACTGGTTTGGGATTGGCTTTGGAAGATAGCTATCGGATTCCTTATTTTGTAGATTCTGCACTGTCGGTTATAGCCATGGGTTTCGTGGCTTAGAAAGTCCGTGAAACAAGAGGACATGGTTCGGTCAAAAAAACAACGGAAACCTCGAAGGAAGACGACTTTAAACTTACTGGTTGGATTTTGCGGTCAGTCAGAGTTCTGTACGTTTCAACGTTGACTAACGGTTTTGCTGTGGGCTTCATTGCGCCAGTTGGTGTTCTGTTTCTAGGCGAAATATTTGGAGCCATCCCGTTTCAAATAGGAGCGATACTATCTGTTTCTGGATTTGTTGGAATATTATGCAACTTCTTCGCTGGAAAACTAGCTGATATTTGGGGTAGGAAGCCAGTTATAGCTATTGGCAGCCTATCTTCTCGACTTGCTTCTTTCGTTTTGCCTTTCACAGGTAATCTTTGGCAAGCAACCGGTGTTATGGCATTTCGATCTTTAGGCATCAACGTTAGTATGCCTGCTGGTCGAGCTTTAAGAGCGGATCTTGTTCCCACAAAGATCAGAGGCAAATTATTCGGAAGATTTGCTGCATGCTTTAACACGGGCATGGTAGCTGGAGCGCTTTTGGGACCATGGCTTTTTAACGAGTTTCAATTTGAAGAATTCAGGATTGAATGGCTTGGAGGCTTAACAGTTAAGGGAATTGGATTCCCCTTCTTCGTAAGCGGAATAATGGGACTACTTGCCCTAGCGCTCCTTCTCCTCTTTGTTAAAGAACCCAAAAGAAAGTACAAGGAAAAGAAGTTGAAACTCTAGGCTTTCCTCTCTCAGATTAGCAGTTCATCTTGAAAAGATGAAGTCAACATGGCGCCGGGAGTGGGATTCGAACCCACGCGGCCCCGAGAGGCCACAGGCTTTAAGGCATCTCGTAGTCTCCAGGCCTGCTCCCTACCTGACTAGGAGACCCCGGCACACAACTTCAATTATTAGAAGCTGTTTTTATTGTTTTTCTGAAATAAACACGCGGTATCCACTTTTTCTCGCAAGAATCTCAGTGTTTCCGAAGGCTTCTTCCAAAAGCATCTTCAGTCTTTTCCCACCTATCTTTGACTTTACAACCATTTGGAAGCGTGCTTTGTTTGCCATGTGTTTTGGTGCTTCAACAATTATTGCTTTTACGGTTTTAATTCCAGCACTCACTGGAGGATTCGAAAGAACACAGTTAAAGGTCAAGTCTTCTACAGATTCGTATAAAAAGCCGCGTCTAACTTCAGCATTGTCTATGCTGTTGCGTTGGATGTTTTGTTTTGCAAGCCAGACAGCCCGTTCATTCACATCAACCATGACTACACGCAAATTAGGATTAGAAGAGGCTGCTACTATTCCAACTGCCCCATAACCGCATCCAACGTCAAGAACATAGCCCTTTTCAGGAAGAACCATCGACTCGATTAACAATCTTGTACCCAAATCAACACGCTTCTTGGAGAATACTCCTGAAGCTGTCAGAAACTCGAAAGGTCTTCCACAAAGATACGTGCGTACTATTCCAAGCTTTTCTTTTGATTTTGGATGAGCCGTAAAATAGTGATTTGGACTTTCACTTTTTTTGGGCATTTTATGCTTCGCCGCTTTTCCAGCATTTGGGGTATGTGCCCCTAAGCATCAAAACCCTTTTAGTTTCAGCAACAACTCCATGTTCCATATTCAAAATGTCTTCTGTCGAAACTGCAGCCTTAGCCAGAGCCACAACTTCGCCTTTTAACGTGAGAACCGCAACCGTTAAGCCTTTATTTATTTTTGTTTCAAGGGATAAAACTCCGGGGGCTGTTAGGGTTGCCCCATGACAGACGGCATCCACAGCGGAGTCTCTGACGTAAATTTTCGGAACTAAAACCAAAGCCTTTTCCATGGGTTGAATGAACTTTCTCAAAATTCGTTCATCTTTCTGCTCTTGCCACTCCATAAACCAGTAGGCTACATCATGCAATGTCACCATGTCTCCATTCTCAACAAAAGGTCCAGCCCTCGTCCTCCGCAGTTCTTGCATGTGAGCCGCACAGCCCAAAACCTCACCAATGTCAAAGCATAGTTTGCGAATATATGTTCCCGCTTCACATCCAACCTTGAAAAGCACGTTTCGCCCATCCATCTCAAGAAAATCTATGTAGTAAATTCTTCTCGTGCGTAGTTGACGTTTGACCGCAGCTCGTAAAGGTGGCCTCTGATAAATTGTGTCTTCAAACTCTTTTAGGACGTTTCTTACTTGCTTTTCTTCTGCTTCTCTGTGAAGCTTCATCACGCAGACGTATTCCTTACCGCTCAAAAGTAAGGCTTGAACGATTTTCCTAGATTCCTCTAGTGCTATTGGTAGGACACCTGTCACGTGGGGATTTCTCTGGCTTATGCCTCTAGAGTCCCGCCGTGACCGACATGCTGAAGATTCAGGATTCGTTTAACCCATGCGGCTACTTCGTGGCTTGTCGGGCCTGCTGGTTTGTCCAAGTTGATGACACCGTATTTCATGTATTCTTCAACAGACCTTTCTTCTGGTTTACAGCCGTAACGTGGATTTGTTTTGTCTTCAGTCTTAACCAATAGTTTACGTTTTGTTTCCCATGGGGGAACTGTTCTAGGCATGTTAAACTCTTCACTCCTACATGTAGAAAAAAGCTTAGACGTATAAGAGTTTACTAAGCCAAAGCTGGCTTAACCATCTGCTTCATTTCTTCCAGTTTATCCGAAGCCTTAAGCGCTTCTATCACTTCTTCGTCCGCTGCTCCACGTTTGATCTTAATTTTGTCTTCAAGCGGCTCCACATGGTTGGCGTTCACCCTTCGCCTTTTCACACTAGTCACATTTTTCGGACCTGTTATTAAGACGAAGTTCTTGTCCATTACGTCAACTATTATACATTTTCTTCCAGCTTCTCGACCAACCAGTTTTATGCAGATTCTTCCAACCTCTATCGCTGGCACATCAAAACCCCATTAGAGAAACCGTTCAAACATGTATTTATAACTTCACCTTTTATTGAGGAAATTAAAGTAATGAAACAGAGACATACGGATAAAAGAATGTAACTTAAGGAAAAAAGAAGATTTTGCATGTCTCCACCTTTTTCTATGTTAAGTCATGAATCTTTCAACAATATTGTAGAGAACACTTGTTCCGAACACTAGATTTTCTGTGGATATGCGTTCGTCTATGCCGTGGATTGTTTCTAGGATTTCTCCGTAGGGCATGTCTGCGCGTATTGGTTGGAAGCCGTAGCATATGCTGCCTATTTTTCTGAAGAATCTGGAGTCTGTTCCGCCAGTAAGCAGTATTGGCGCCGTAGAATCGTTTGGTTGAAATTCCTTTAGGACATCTACAATCTGGTCGTAAAGCGGTGTATCCATTGGCGATTCAGACGGTTTGCTGGCTTGGATGATTTCGAACTCTAGTTTTTCAGGGTCAGCTTCTTTTAGCAAGTTTTTTATTTCGTTTATGGCGTCTGCTGGGTTTTGTCCGGGCAAGATTCTGCAGTCGAAAACGGCTTCGCATTCTGAGGGAATTATGTTTTCTTTTACACCACCATGAATTATCGTAGGTGCAATAGTCATTCTTAGCATTGCACGCACTTCTTCAGCCATGGCCTTGTCTTTCTGGGCTAACATGTCCAAGATTTGGTCTCCAGCTGCTGGGTTTTGAAGTAAAATCGCTAAGGCTTGTTGTACAAGTTTGTTTTCTTTTGCGATTCCGTCTAGGAACTGCTTTACTGTTGGCACGAGTGAAATTTTTGCGCGGTAGTTTCCGAGCTTTTCCACTACTTTGTTCATACGCAAGATTGCGTTGTCTGCTGCGCCTGGTACTGAGCCGTGTCCGGGTTTGCCCTTTGCTTTGATTCTAAGCCATAGAATCCCTTTTTCTGCTGTCTGAATGGTGAAGATATTTTTTCCGTTGATTGGGATTGCCAGTCCTCCGCCCTCGTTTATTACGTATTTTGCTTGGATTTTTTCTGGATGATTGCGTACGAGCCAGCCGGCTCCTGCTTCTCCGCCTTTTTCTTCGTCGGCTGTTGCGGCCAATACAATGTCGCCTTTTGGCTGTACGTTGTTTCTTTTCAGAAGTTTCATAACCATGACTTCCATGACTGTCATTGACTTCATGTCTATTGCTCCGCGCCCCCAAACAAAACCGTCTTTGACTACGCCTCCGAAGGGATCTACACTCCACTCTTTCGGGTTCGCAGCAACTACGTCCAAGTGCGAAAGCAACAGCAGATTTGGTTTTTCACCAGTTCCCTTAATGCGTGTGATTACGCTGCCCCTTCCAGGCGAAGACTCGAAAAATTCGCAGTTGAAACCTTCTTTGTTTAGGGTTTCACCCAAGTATCTTGCTGCTTCTGTTTCGTTTCCCGGCGGGTTGGTTGTGTTTATTTTGACTAGATCGCTTAGAAGATTCGTGACTTCCTCTTCGATTTCTTTTAACAACTGCGCACACATCTCGATAAATCACCTGTTGCTCAGACTATAAACGTCTAGTTCACTTAAGATTTTGTTTCGTGTGTGCCAATCATTTTTCTCGACAAGGCGCAAACAAAAAAGTGGGTTGTTAGGATAGCCGTTTCTTCTCCGCTATTTCTTGTGTGTTTTTCTGTAACGTGTTCCGTCAGGTCTTTCCCACAATTCGACTACTAAAGTGTGTTTGGCATTCGGACTTTTCATATTCCAAGACTTTACAAACTTATCTTTTCCCATGGTAATTCACGATAACCATATTTCCTCCCTATGGATATTTAACATTTATCATCACGCTTGCTTGAGCCGTCCTTTTTTTGTCACTTTTCGCTGGCTAACTTGTTGCTGTCGTTTGAATGCAGACCTTTTTTGAATGGTTGCAGAATCCTTTCACAGCCGTCAGGGACAAGCAGGTTAAGCGCGCGCTGCCATCTTCCATAACACGGAATAAAGGAGTAAACTTCTGAACGTAGCCCTTGGTTACCTAGAAAAAAGGTATAAATCTATCGTGGTTTCATCTAACTGAAGCAGTAAAGAGTTTGGTGGCATGTGACGGCTAAAGAGAAGGAATATACGGAGCTGGAGTGTCACAGGAAATTTGCGGTTGACTTGTTTAATCTTGTATGGAGCTTGTTGGACAAGAAGGATAGAACTAAAGAAGAAGATAATAAGATGGTTCATGCTGCTCATGCTTCTCGTTTTCATTGGGGCGAGATAGGTAGACCTATTAACCTTGGAAGGGGTGAATGGCAGATTTCCCGTGTCTATTCGGTGTTGAATAGGCCTAAATCAGCACTCTACCACGCGAAGAGGTATTTGGAGATCTGCAAAGAAAATAGTATTGGAGGCTTTGATCTTGCTTATGCTTATGAAGCAATTGCAAGAGCGTACGCTGTTGCTGGAAAAAAGGGCGAAGCTGAGTACATTCAGTTGGCGAAAAAAGCTGGAGAACAAATCAAAGAAAAGGAAAATAGAGACTTACTTCACAGCGACCTTAAGACAATCCCCGGTTACAAAAAGGAATGACAGCAACACTGCTGGCAGCCATAGGGATATCTGTTCCCTTAGCATGTAAGATGGAAAGCTCCTACAACTGGCTTGTTAGACTTCAAGATTTTGTTAAATGTCTGACATGCTTCCCTTGTTGGTTGGGCAACCAATTCTATTCCGTGAGATTTTAAGGTGTTTTCGATTTCTGGTGGAATCGTTACGAGTCCATAGTAGCCTGTGCCGAGGACGAGCACTTCAGGTTTTGGTTCTTGTTTAAGGATTTCCTCTAAATCTTCAATATGCACCTTATGTCCTTCTTTTCTCCACCAGCCGTCAATAACTCGTTCTGGCAAGACTATGACGTCGCTTGTGTATCTTTTACCATTTATCACTATGGCACCAAATTCGTAGGATTCAATCAACATGGAAACCTCACCAGACTATTTAACACATTGTTCAAGATTTAAAGTCTCAGCCTTATCGAGTTCAAAGCTTTTACTTGTCATTGTTGTAAGTCAGTTATAGGAGAGTGCAAGACAAATGAAAACGCTTTCAAAAGATTTCTACGAAAGAAACCCAGCCTCGGTTGCGAAGGATTTGCTTGGGAAAACCTTGCTGAGGAAACTGGATTCTGAGGTTTTGTCTGGAAAAATTGTTGAAACCGAGGCTTATTATGGGGGAAACGATCCGGCTTCCAGGGCATATAGGGGAAGGAAAAGGTTTAATGAGTTGATGTTCATGAGTGTTGGAAAAGCCTTCATTTATATGGTTCATGCAAACTGGCTGCTGAACATAGTTGCTCACGTGGAGGGTGGCGTTGGGGCTGTTTTAATAAGGGCTATAGAACCAATAGAAGGGATAGAAACTATGCAGAATAACAGGAATGTGAAGAGATTACGGGATTTGACTAATGGGCCGGGGAAGTTGACGAAAGCTTTGGCTGTAACGAAGGAGTTGAATGGAGTTGATGTCACGGAAAGAGATAGTCAATTAGTGGTGGTTGAAGGAGGAGAGGAAGGTTTTAAGATGTGTTCCTCTCATAGAATTGGTGTGAAGGTGGATTTGCCGCGGGAATTGAGGTTTTTTATTGAAGGAAACCAGTTTGTTTCCTAGAGTATTGGTGAAAGCACGCGTATGGGCTGTGCACGATGATGCACTCGCACATGCTTCAGCTGGTTTCATTTGCTGGAACAGAAGAGGAAAAGTTAAGAATCGTAAAACAAATAAACTTCAAGGAAGAGGATAGAAGAAGGCTTGAACAATGCAAAAGGCTAAAGTGACTCATCCCTATATTGAAGTAAACAAGAGCATATGCGGCGGTTCTCCTGTGATAAAGGGAACCAGAACAAGGGTTGTGGATATAGCAGTTGAATACGAATACCTCAACCGTACGCCTGACGAAATAATCAGCGCTCACCCCCATCTCAAACTAGAGCAGGTCCACGACGCCTTGTCTTATTACTATGAGAACAGAAAGGAACTGGACGAAAAGATAAAGAGCGACAAACAATTCGTTCAAAAGCTTTCCAAGATCTTGAGGGCGGGTCAATAATATCAGAACGAATCAAAATTTACGCAGACGAAAGTGTTAACGTCGCCATCGTCGAAGGATTGAAAAGACGTGGTATAGAAGCGTTTTCCGCCACAGACATAGACAAACTAGGCTTAACCGACGAGGAACAAATCAAGGTCGCTACCAGAAAACAAGCGATAATATTCACTCACGATGTAGACTTTCTAAGAATAGCCGTCCGCAAACAACATCTAGGCATAATCTACGTTCACCAGCAAAAGCTAAGCATAGGAGAATGCATAAGACGACTGAAAGCTATCGCTTAAACAAAATCCCCCGAAGAGATACGCAATCAAATCATATTTCTATGAACGAAAGACTCAACCCTACAGTGGATTTTTCATTCCAGTCATCTTCACGATTACATTGTTTCTTGAGCGTGCACGCTAATCTATAGGGGTGGGCATTCCAAACTTTGCGCGGAAAAAATGCAAACCAGAACCCTATTTGTAGCGGACAATTTCTTATCAAGAGCAAACAAGTTTATCTAAAATCTTTATTTGCTGTTCAAGACTATTTATATCATAAAAAACTGTTAAAATTTTGAAGAGGACCATTTAAATGGTTAGCCAAGAATCTCAAGTCCTTCTTCGGCTCCGCGAGTCTGGAGTAACTAAGACTGTTGGCTTGATAGTGGACACGCATATACCTGTTAGGGCTAGAGAGATTCCACGAAAAGTTTTTGAGATCTTCGATAAAGTAGACTTTATAATTCACGCAGGCGACCTAGTAGACCTTTCTGTTATTGACGACTTGGAACAGCTTGCACCCGTTTTGGCTGTTTATGGAAACATGGACGGACTGAAAATCCGCGGGAAATTGCCGAAAATAAATTCTGTTAAGGTTTTTGATTGGAAGATAGGAGTCATACATGACCCTAGAGCATTATTTGGAATGGGAAGGATGAGAGAAATCGCCAAACAAAACGGCTTCAACGTGCTTGTTTACGGACATACACATAATCCAAGAATAAAATGGGAAGGAAAAACATTGTTTGTAAATCCTGGAAGCCCAACAAATCCGTTGCCACCTTTCATAACCAAACCATCAATAGCTTTGCTCAGAATAACTAAGGAAAAGATAACGCCAGAAATAATCCACATCTAGATAAACATACTCAAGAAAAGACTCCATGAACGAAGACATCGTATTGCATTCAGCCTTTCTACAACAAGATAGAAATTCACTTCAACTCATCTCTCCACAGTCAAAAAAAGTCGTTTCACAGAGAGGCTTAAAAGCAAAAAACGTAGAGCATTTTGTCAGTGGTTTACCTAGTGGATGTGCACGTTAATGGAGCATTGTAGAAATCCGTGGAATAGAGAATGCAAGAACACAAACATTGAAGTTTACATCTTTCATAAAGGAAAGAAGCGACCAATCTGTAGATCTTGCTGGAGCAAAATAGCCAAGAAAGATTTGGAGTGGTAAATTATGGAAGGATTTAGCACAAACACGGCAAAGTCTCTTTTAGGAAGAAACGTAAACCTCCATCTGAAAGACGGTTCAGTAATAGTGAATGTTCTCTTGGCTGAAATTCAAAAAGACGAATTTAAAAGAAAAGCTTTCGTGAAATGTGTCCCGTATGGAAGAAAAAATACGTTGAGAATACCGTTAAAAAACATAGCTTGGGCAGAACTACTAAACCTAAACCTAATTGAGGCTCATGGATAAGAAATCGAACATTTTGTACATAAAGTTGGCAAACAATCTTAAATAACTCTCGGCAAATTCTTTTCACGGTGAAAAAATGCCCTGCACAGTTATTAATGGAGGTTTTTGGGGAGACGAAGGCAAAGGAAAAATAATTTCTTATCTAGCTCTCAAAGACCACATCGATGTTTGTGTAAGAACAGGCTCAGTTAACGCAGCACATACTGTATGGTACCAAGGCAACTGTTATAAGTTACACATGGTCCCAGCAGCATTCATAAATGAAAAATGTCGCTTGCTAATTGGTACAGGCGCAAACATCCACATTTCACAATTCCTTAAAGAAGTTGAAGAAACAAACGTGAAAAACCGAATAGGCATCGACTATCAAGCATCAATAATCGAAGAGAAACATTCAATTCAAGACAAAGCAAGTGCGCATCTGAAAGGAGTTGTGGGCACAACTGGACGGGGCGTGGGTCCAGCAATTGAGGAACGCGTGAGAAGATCAGCAAAACTCGCAAAGGACATTCCAGAACTACAGCCATATCTAACAGATGTGGCAAAAGAAGCCAACGACGCAATAAACAACGGCAAAAAAGTTCTGTTAGAAGGCACACAAGGCTTGATGCTTTCGCTTTTCCACGGAACCCCCCCATACGTGACTGGAAGAGACACAAGCGCCTCGGCAATATGCTCAGAAGCAGGAGTAGGCCCAACAAAAGTTGACAATGTCCTAACAGTGTTTAAAGCCTTCATGACCCGAGTTGGTGGCGGACCCCTACCTGGAGAACTGCCAAAGGAAGAAGCCACAAAACGCGGATGGTTTGAAATAGCTGCTGGAACAGGCCGTGAAAGACGTTCAGCCCCCTTCAACTTTGAAATAACCAAGAAAGCTGTGATGATTAACAGCACGACCCAAATAGCATTAACAAAACTTGACATTTTACATCCACAGTGCAAGAGTTTACGAACCTACCAGGAACTTCCAGAAGAGGCAAAACAATTCATAAATGAAATTGAAAAACAAACCGGAGTTCCCGTTGTGCTCATCGGCACAGGACCTGAAGCATTGGACATAATTGACAGAAGAGAACAATCCTACTTCATTGTTGAATCCGACAACTTTCAAGATTAAAGTATTTATGGTCGAACGTGAGAAATGGCGATAAAACACAGGTGCTAAACATGTCAGCCCATGGAGAAACAATGCCCAAAACTTCTAAACTTGAGTATCCGCCCCATTTGAAGTGGATGCTTAAAAGAGCTTTAGAAGACCCAGAGAGCTTCTGGGGTGAAGTTGCTGAGGAACTGCATTGGTTTAAACGTTGGGACAAAGTTTTCGAATGGAACTACCCAAACTTCACGTGGTTCAAGGGTGGAATAACAAACATAGCCTACAACTGTTTAGAAAATAATGTCAAAAAGGGAAGAGGCAACCACGCTGCCATAATATGGGAGAACGGCGAAGGCATACCAACCCGAGTCTTGACTTATAACCAACTTTTATACGAAGTGAAACGATTCGCTGCTGCCTTGAAAGCGTTAGGCGTCAACAGGGGAGACAGAGTGACAATTTACCTGCCGATGATTCCAGAAGCCGCTGTTGCAATGCTAGCCACGACAAGAATTGGAGCAATTCACTCGGTTGTTTTTGGAGGATTCGGCTACGGTGCCCTAGCAGACAGAATAACAGATGCAGAATCAAAGATTGTCGTCACAGCAGATGTTGGTTACAGACGCGGCAAAGTGGTTAACCTTAAGGGTGTTGTGGATGAAGCCCTAAAAACATGTGGAAAAACCGTGGAAAAAGTCATAGTCTTGAAAAGAGGCGAAAAAGATTCGTCCATAATGCCTGGAAGAGACATTTTATGGGAAGAAGCAATAGAAAAAGGCAAAGGAATAGATGCTGAAGTTGAAAAGATGCGGGCGGACGAACCAGCCTACATCCTCTACACTTCTGGAACCATGGCTAAGCCTAAAGGCACAGTTCAGCCCCACGGAAGCTATCAAGTTTACATCTATGCCATGGGCAAATGGGTTTACGACATGCACGAAACAGACGTATGGTGGTCCACTTCAGACATCGGCTGGATAGTAGGCCACAGCTATGTCATTTACGCACCTTTGCTTTTCGGTTGCTCAACAATAATGTATGAAGGAACACCTGACCATCCATCACCAGACATTTGGTGGAGCATAATCGAGAAAAACAATGTGACAAAATTCTGGATCTCACCAACCGGAGCCAGAGCCCTAATGAAATATGGTGACGAATGGCCTAAAAAACATGATTTAAGCTCTGTTGAGCTTGTCGCATGTGCAGGTGAAGTTTTAAACCCTCCCGCTTGGAAATGGCTTCAAAAAAAGGTTTTTGAAGACCGAATTCCTGTCATTGACCACATGTGGCAGACTGAGAGCAGCGGACCAATGGTTGGCAACCCTTACGGTATTGTGTTGCTGCCGATAAAGCCTGGTTCCGCAACAATCTCGCTTCCGGGAATTGACGGAGAAATAGTTGATGAAGAAGGCAAGCCTGTTCCAACTGGTGTTGAAGGAACATTCGTTTGTAAGCGACCGTTTCCAGGTTTAACGCCTACTCTGTGGCGGAGCCATGATCGTTATGTGCAAGATTACTGGAACAAAATTCCAGGCGTCTATTATACTGGCGACGCTGCGATGAAGGATGAGGATGGTTATGTATGGTTCTTGGGTCGAGTTGATGAAGTCATCAAGATTTCAGCTCACAGAATTGGCACAATTGAAATTGAAAGTGCATTGCTTCAACATCCAAGCGTTGCTGAAGCTGCGGTTGTTGGGCGCCCAGACGAGTTAAGGGGCGAAGTTGCATGTGCGTTCGTTGTCTTGAAGAGTGGGTATGAGCCAAATGGCGCTTTGAAGCAGACTTTAAAAGTCTTAGTCAAGAAAACCTTGGGTCCAATAGTGATAGTTGGCGACATGTTCTTTGTGAGTAAACTTCCGAAAACGAGAAGTGGAAAAATAATGAGACGTTTGATTAGAGCCATAATCACAGAGAAGTCGCTTGGAGACTATTCAACAATAGAGGATGAAACATCCATAGAGGAATTAAAAAAAGCAGCAGGAAAACTTTAAACAATTTTTGTATTCTAGAAAGCAATAAAAATCACCATTCATCTGGCTGATAACCATCGGAGCTAAAACTGTGAGAGGATAATCTAGAGTGACTTCAGCTGCGCATCATAAAATATCAAGATTAGGCTTTCCTTCTGAAGTCTTAAACAGAGACTTGAAACTTATTTTTGCCTCAAACTTGGCAGGCTCTTTTGGCGATGGCCTTTACGCTTACCTTTTGCCATATTATGTGACTGAGACTCTTGAGGCTAATTCGGTACAAGTTGGAATACTTTATGCGGTAATGAGCTTGGTTGCAGCTTCTACGCTGTTTGTGGCTGGGAGGCTTGCGGATAGGTATGACCGAAAAAAGATTATGATTGCCGGATGGATTGCATGGCTGCCCGCACCAATCATCTTTTCTTTTGCCGAAAATTGGCTTCAAATGCTACCTGGGATGATTTTGTGGGGTTTTTGGCTTGGCGGACCGACAGGTACAGCCTACATCGTAACATCCGCCGATAAAAGCAAGTTAACTCTGACTTTCACAGCACTTTCAGCTGCATGGTCCTTCGGTTACATTTTCTCTCCAGCCTTAGGCGGTTACTTAGCTGAAACAATAGGCATGCAAACAGTTTTCTATTCAGCTTTCACCCTCTACGCTTCAGCCGGTTTAATCCTCATCTTCATTAACAGTCAACATGCAAAAGGCCATGCACAACGTCCATCAGAAGAACGCTATTCTTTTTTCAAGCTCTTAAGAACAAGAAAACTGCGGGTCCTATCGATTTTCTTCGCCCTAACAATGTTTATCATAATGTCATTCCGCCCTTTTGTTCCCCAGTTTCTCAGCGATATGTACGATTATGGTGATTTCGAGATAGGCATTCTAGGCTCGGTTTCCTTCTTGGGCTCAGCAGTTCTAGGAATTCTCTTGGGTAAACTTGGAGACAGATGGAGGAAAAAGTATGCGCTTGCAGCCTCTATGGTTCTTTGCTGTTTTTCACTTGTGCTTCTTACAGTATCTGGCAATTTTACCGTTCTAATCATAACATTTTTCATAGCTGGAGGCTCCTACGTAACTTGGTCTCTAATGAGCGCTATTGTCGGCCCCCTAGCCCCAGAATCTATCAGGGCTCGTTGGGTTTCTATCCCCCAAACAGTGAGTATGTTCAGTTCGTTCATAGCACCCTACATCGGCGGCGTCCTCTATGGCGCTTCACCCTATTACCCTTTCTTCATTGCGATAATGATAACGCCCTTTCTTGCGTTGTTGGCGTCCACAAAACTTTTGGAGGAATAAATTTTACTGAGGTTGCGGAACTTTTATTTAATGAAGTGATTGATTCTCGTTTGAAAGGTGAAACAGTTTGGGTGAATTCGATGAACGTTACATAAAATTCTCCTCAGCTTTTCTCATATTGATATTTGCAGCTGGATTAATGGTTGGAGGAATAGTAAGCTGCTACATAACCTTCCGAGAAATCAACAGCTTAAACAATGAAATTTCAAACCTTAAAAATCAAGTTTCCAGACTATGGGGTTTCCAAAACGTCACCTACCAAAACATTACAATCTTCCAAAATAGCACCGCCCTATCAGAAATGTATGAAAGAGTGAAAGATTCGGTTGTTTTGATTATTGGAAGAACAGGTGAAGGAACTGTTCAAGGCTCAGGGTTCGTTTATAACTTTTCAGGGACAATGGTTGTGATAACGAATTACCATGTTGTTCATGGAACAACAGGCATGAGTGTAACATTTTCGAATGGAAATGGATACGCAGCCACAGTAAATGGAACAAATCCATACGCAGATTTAGCTGTACTCTTAGTTGACGCCGCTGAAGGTGAATTCCAGCCGCTTGAGGTTGTTAGTTCCTCAACGTTGAGGGTAGGTGACTCTGTGATAGCTATAGGAAATCCGTATGGCTTAGTTGGTTCAATGACTACTGGTGTCGTAAGTGCGCTTAGAAGAACAATAACTGAAGAGTACACAGGAGGCTTTGGGATAGCTAACATAATACAGACAAGTGCACCTATAAATCCTGGGAACTCTGGTGGTCCATTATTAAACTATTGCGGTAAAGTAATAGGTATAACAACAGCCATAGTTGCTGATTCTCAAGGGTTAGGTTTTGCCATTCCATCAAACACGATACTTAGGGAAATAGAATCTCTAATAAAAAACGGCTCTTATGATGGCCATTCATACCTAGGCCTGAGAGGAACAGACATGAATTATGAAACTGCTCAAGAAATGGGTATGAACGTAACTTATGGCTGGAGGATAGTTGAAGTCGTACCAGGAGATCCATCAGACAAAATATTGGAAGTTAATGATACAATAATTGCTATGAATGAAACATGCATCAGAAATAGTGATGACTTGTCAAGCTTTCTCGAGGAGAACACATTGCCAGGAGACACAGTCAAGCTAACAACTTTGAGGAAAATAGATGAGGAGTGGAAGGAAATGCAAGTATTTGTAACTTTAGGGAAAAGACGTCAGCCACCCGTCTAGACTCCTTCTTTTCTCTATTTGCTGTACTCGTTTCGTAAGGCTTTTGCCGTATGAAAAATTTTGGTGGGGCTGCCCGGATTTGAACCGGGGTCTAGAGAGCCCAAGTCTCCAAGCCTAGACCAAGCTAGCCGACAGCCCCTTAAACTTAACTGTCATTTTTCTAAAGCTAAAAATAAAGGTATTCCCTAACCTTTTAAACTCTTGTCGTAATACTTTCTCTAGGGTTGTGAAATTTGTCTCCTTTGCGGCGATTTCGTGGAGTAAAAGTGCTGAAGGCTGTTTCCTCGCCTATAAGGTTGAACATTTTGAACTTGCTTTTTGAAAATGATTCTCTTTCATACACTGAGTTGATGGGTGTTTTAAAGATGAACCCAAGCAGAGATGCTGGAAGATTTGCATATCACCTGAAATTTTTGCTTAGGGCAGACTTGATTGAAGCAGATGTTGAAGCTAGAAAATACCGTTTAACCGAGCTGGGTAAGATGGTGATTGACGTTGCAGAGGAAATTGAAAGGAAATCTGTCAAGCGGAAAAGGATTCTCGTGCGCACATCCCGTTTTGCGTTGGAAGATTTTGATGCAAACAAGATTGTAGATTCTCTCATAAAAGAAGCAGGCATGCCCGTGGATTTGGCTCAAAAAATCGCTAAAGAAGCTGAGAGGCGATTAGTTAAATCAAAAACAAAGTATTTGACAGCCCCTCTTATAAGGGAGGTTGTAAACTCGATTTTAATCGAGAAAGGATTAGAGGAATACCGCCATAAGCTTACACGTTTAGGCCTTCCAGTTCATGATGTTACATCCCTTGTAGAGGCGAAAAGCAAAACTTCTCAAGGTTCAACCTCTATTCATGAAGAAGCTGGAAAAGTTGTTCTGAAAGAATATACTCTGTTAAACATACTTCCAAGAGACATCGCAGATGCGCACCTGTCCGGTTTGCTGCATATTAACGGCTTAGACAGCTGGATTTTAGGACCAAGCGAAATAATGCACGATTTAAGATTTTTCTTTCAAAATGGGTTAAACCTAGAGAAACTGAATGTTTTTCAGCTTTTTTATCCACCGCCGAAAAGCTTTGAATCCGCCTTGTCCATGGTATTTAACGTTATCTTACAGTCCGCTAAAGAAATTGGTGAAACACAAACACTTGAATACTTCAATGTTTTTCTTGCTCCTTTCGTAACAGGCATGAAACCTTCTGAAGTTAAAGAGACTCTACGCTCTTTCATCTGCAGTATAAGCCAGTACACGGACACTTCTTTGGGTTTAGAACTTGTAACACCTGACTTTATGGCTGAGAAGAAAGCAATTGGTCCCTTTGGAAAATTGGTGGGCAACTACGGAGATTTCAGAGAAGAAAGTCAGCTTTTAGCATCGCTTATGCTTGGAATATTCGCCGAAGAAAGTGCACGTAAGCCATTGTTTAATCCAAAAATCATTGTAAAGGTACGCCTCGAAGCATTTAGTGATGGAAAAGCGAGAGAAAATCTTTTGCAAGCACATCATCTTGCATCAGAAAAGGGCATTCCATACTTCGCTAACCTGTTAGGAAAAAGCCGAAAACATGACGTTTTTTCAGCTTCAGGCTACAAGCTTAAAGCAGACTTGAACAGAGATTGGGAAATCGATACTTTACGCACAGGCAACATAGGACATGTGACAGTCAACCTGCCACGAATCACATACGTGTGCGAAAAAGATAAAACAAAATTTTTTGACATCTTAGACGAAAGACTCGAAATGGCGGCGCGCGCTTTGGAAATCAAGTACAGAGCGCTAAAGCAACATGGCAAGGGCTTAATTCCGTTCATCATGCAAAACGTTAATGGAGACAGATATTTCAGGCTCGAGTATTCATCCCGTCTAATAAATTTTGCAGGGTTGAAGGAGGCTGCGGAAGTATTTTGTGGAAAAACCATGTTTGAGGATGAAGAACCCCTTAAGTTTGCTGAGGAAATAACCCGATACATCTTAGATTTCACTCGTAGAGTTGGAAGGAGACGTAGAAAACGTTTGTTACCAGCCATTTTGCCCAGCCCCGAAGCCTCCAAAAGATTAGTAAGACTAGACATTGACAGATACGGTATTGCAAAGGTTCGATTTTCCGGAACAAGGGAAAAGCCGTTCTACTCAACCTTTAGCAAGCTAGGTCTTCAAAATGTGGAAACTCAGTTGAAGCATTTAAAATTTGAAAAGAAACTGCTTGGGCTGTATGCTGGCGGAAACCTAACAATAGTAGAGCTTGGGGAAGGCGAGCACAAACCAGAGGATCTGTTGTCTTTGACTAAACGGTTTGTTGAAACATATGGCATCGAATTCTTTACATACAATCGCAATTTAACCTACTGCACAAACTGCAAAAGAAGTTGGTTTGGATTGCTGCATAAATGTCCTTCATGCGAATCAACAAGCACGTTGTCATGCTTAAGTAGGTTTTAGCAGACTATTGGCTTTCTGTTTTTCTTTAAGAAAGGAAGCGTTATTTTATAGCGCCTAATATTAGGGCTAGAATTGCCATTCTAACGACTGTGCCGTTCCAGACTTGCTGGAAGTAGCGTGCATGTGACGTGTTGTCAACCTCAGCGGATATTTCATCCGTCCTCGGGAGCGGGTGCAAAATTATCAGGTCTTCTTTGGCTTTGTTCAAGGTTTCTAGGTTAATCTTGTAGGAACCTTTGACTTTTGCGTATTCTGCTGGTTCTGGGAAGCGTTCCTTCTGTATTCTTGTGACATACAAAACATCTACTTGCGTAATCACTTTTTCAAGGCTTGTCCTTATAGTCACAGGTATTTTTTCCTCTATTGTTTCGAGTACTTCCCGCCGCATTTTCAAGGATTCTGGAGCAACTAAGTATAATTCGATGTTGTACAGGGAGAGGGCATATGCAAGTGAGTGAACTGTTCGTCCATATCTTAAGTCGCCTATGAGAGCTATTTTTAACCCGTCAATTTTGCCTTTCTCCTTCAATATCGTGTATAAATCTAGAAAGGCTTGTGTTGGATGTTCTTCTGCTCCGCTGCCACCATTGATAATTGGCACTTTCGCAAATTCTGAGGCCAGCCTAGCTGCGCCTTCAAGTGGATGCCTTAATGCTATTACGTCGGCGTAATTCTCTACGACACGAACGGTGTCTGCAAGATTTTCTCCTTTTTTGACAGAAGCAATCTCAGCCTCTGCGAAACCTATTGCTGAACCACCCAGTTTGTGCATTGCAGCCTCAAAGCTTAAACGAGTGCGTGTACTTGGTTCAAAAAACAGTGTGGCTAGGATTTTTCCTTTAAGCATGTCTGAGCCTTTCGCGGCTATGGGCTCCATGGCTTGGGCGATCTTCAAAATGTAGTCGATTTCTTTGCGGGAAAAATCCTTAACGGATATAATGTCTCTGCCTTCAAACTTCAAACTTGAACCCAAAACAACAACTCTGTGCAACTCCTAGATAACTCTTAGGGACAGGTTTTTTGTTTGTTCTTTATGGTCGCGCGCTGGCTTGTCCCTAAATTAATTAATGTAATTGGGATCTCGTATTTATTGAGTAACGTCCAAGCTTAGGAGGTGAATCCTAACGGGACAAGATGAACACGAGACCCTTGAAACCCTGTTCAGA